>Ga0070670_100004399_pt1 | contig 11794 bp, 9 predicted proteins | sample KBSS63metaG_FD_64665 | JGI IMG/M metagenome (GOLD analysis project Ga0070670, IMG submission 64665) | Switchgrass rhizosphere microbial communities from Kellogg Biological Station, Michigan, USA - KBS S6-3 metaG | ecosystem: Host-associated > Plants > Roots > Rhizosphere > Soil ... | reverse complement strand
GATTGGCAGGATGGACAGGATTGAACAGAGGCTCCGTGTCGCGCCCAACGCCCCTCCCGCGACGAGCCCAGGATGAGAGGAACGGCCGCTCGGGACGCCACTCACGCTGAGATGTGTTCCTACATTCGTTAGGCTCCGGCGACACGCTTCCCGACGCCGAAGCGGTCATCTTCTCAATCCTGCCAATCCTGGCCATCCTGTCTTGCTGTTGCAGTTCCGCAGTTGCAGTTCCGGGGCTGACCCGAGAATCCTGTAAGCGTTAGGCGCCAGGCGTCGGCTTCGTCGTCGCTGGCTTGGCCGTATTTGGCTTGGCCGTCGCTGGCGGGGGAGTGCTCGGGTTGGGCGTCGCGGGTTTCGCCGACGTATCAGCGGGCGGCGCGGCGGGTTTCTTCGCCGCCGGTTTCTTTTTCTTCGGAGTTGGTGGCGGCGCCGAATCCGGCTTGGCCGTCGTGTCCGGCTTGTCGAGCATCTTCGCCGACTGCGCGACCGCCTTTCGCACGAGCGCAACGAATACGTCCGCCTCGGATTGCTCCACCGGGATCGTGAATCCCGTGTTCGGTGCGTCCGAGAAGAAGAGCGCGTACTCGGACCCACCCGTCGTGTCCCGGCGCGTCACCGCCATCTTCGTATCCGTGCCGTACTCCTGGATGTCGGAGCGGACCGTGCGCGGCAACGCCGATTTCTTCGGAGCACGCGCGCTCAACATGCGCAACGTCGAATCCACCCATGCGCGAGCGGCCATCGTCCGCAGTTGGATCAGCACCGTCTTCTGCGGACCTGCCGCCGCCACCTCGATGAACCCGTCGTTGCGCGCGTTGATGATGACCCCCGCATCACCGAAGACGGCTTTCGACACGGGGACACGCTTGGTGGCGTCGGGCGCAAACGGGTTCGCGACGCCCGCCGCCGTCGGGGGTGGCCCACCCGATTGTGCGAGTGCCTGACGCACGGGCGCAGCCGCAGCGCAGACCGCCGCGGCCAACACCACTCGAGAAAAACGACGCTGCCTGGACACACTCGACCTCATGACTCGATTCCATTCGTTCACACCCGGCACCGGCGCAGCTCCGCGCCGTTGACCGGGCCTGGTGATTGTACTCGTGCTAGCTCTTGCGAGCCTGCACTACTCGCCGTAGTAGAAATCCGTTCCCGAGGATCCGCAACCTCAGGGCCGCACCGCAATGATACACGCCCGGGCGCCCTGGGCTCCCTGCTCTACCGGCTGTACCCGCTCTGGCGCTTCTACGTCATCGTCACGATTTTGCTGCGTCACGCAGTGCCGTACGTTCCTCCCGCCGTCAGGGCACTCCCACGCGAGTGGTCGCCCAGTCCGCTCCTGGTGCCAGCCAAAGCATGCGCCGACCAGGTCTCATCGATACCTGGTCTCCACTCCAGTCGAAACGAGGTCTCAGGATGACCCCACGTTCGATCAGTCGATCTCTGTGCTTGCTCGCCCTGCTCGTCCTTCCCGTCACCATCCGGGCGCAGACCGGTGCCATCGCCGGCCGCGTCACCGACAGCACATCGTCCGACCCACTCTCGAGTGCGAGGGTGAGCGCGGCGTCCGGTGGTGCAAGCGCAGTCTCGGTACCCACCGGTGACGATGGATCGTACCGCATCGCGAACCTCGCGCCTGGAACGTACGATGTGACCGTTACCAGGATCGGGTATGCATTGCGGCGAGTGGCTGGCGTCCGCGTCACCGCGGGCGGCACCGCACAGGTCGATGTCCGCATGGCCCCGTTGGCGACGCAGCTGAATCCGGCGGTCGTCACGGCATCGCGGCGTGAGGAGAAGATCCTCGATGCGCCGGCGTCCATCGCGGTCGTCGAAACAGCCGAGATCGAGCGGCGGCCAAGCGTGACCGTAGCGGATCACCTGAAGGGCGTACCCGGCGTGGACGTGAACGCCGGCGGTATCGCCCAGGCGAACATCGTGACCCGCGGGTTCAACAACGCGTTCTCCGGGGCACTCCTCACGCTGCAGGACTATCGCTTTGCGGCGGTGCCGTCCCTTCGCGTCAACGTACCGTTCCTGTTCACGGGCACGAACGAAGACATCGAGCGCGTCGAGGTCCTGCTCGGTCCCGCCTCGGCGCTCTACGGACCGAACTCGGCGAACGGCGTGCTGCACATCATCACGAAGTCGCCGTTCACGTCGCAAGGGACGACGCTCACGCTCGACGGCGGTGAGCGCTCGATCCTGCGTGGCGCCGCTCGTCACGCGGGACTCATCGGATCGAAGGCCGGCTACAAGCTGTCCGGCGAGTATTTCACCGGCACTGACTGGAAGTACTACGACCCCGGCGAGCCCGGCGTCTACGGCTCGACCGCGCCCGCCGCACGCCGTGGCCAGGAGGTCCAGCGCGATTTCGACGTGAAGCGTTATGCGGGCGAGGCCCGCCTCGATTTCCGGCCGAAAGACAACATGGAAGCCATCACGACCTATGGCTTCACGAAGGCGCTCGGTGGCATCGACCTCACCGCCGCCAACGGCACCGGTCAGATCAAGAACTGGACGTACCAGAGTGTCCAGGAACGCTTTCGCTGGGATCGATTGTTCGCCCAGGTCTTCGTGAACTTCAGCGATGCCGGCAACAATGATAGTACGTCCACGGATGGCACCTACCTGCTCCGCAGCGGCCAACCGATCGTGGACCAGTCGCGCGTGTTCGCGGCGCAGATCCAGCACGCGTCCGACATCGGCACCAAGAATACGTTCGTGTACGGCATCGACTACATCTTCACGAATCCGCGGACCGGGAACACGATCAACGGCCGCAACGAGGACATCGACAACGTCACGGAGTTGGGCGGCTACGTGCAGTACACCGGCCGCCTGTCGAAAAAGTTCGAGGTCGTGGGCGCCTTGCGCGGCGATCGGAACGACAAGGTCGAGGGCACACAGGTGTCTCCGCGCGCGGCGTTGATCTTCAAGCCGAACGAGACGCAGAACTTCCGCGCCACGTACAACCGCGCGTTCAACACGCCGCAGAACTTCTCGTTCTTCCTCGATCTCATCAACGCCCCGAACATCGGCGGCAGCGGCTTCGATCTGCGCGCACAAGGCAATCCGCCCAAGACCGGCTGGCAGTTCGCTCGTAGCTGCAGCTCGGCGGAGTTCGGCGGGATCTGCATGAAGTCGCGACTCACCGGTGGTGGCGCGTTCGTGAACGCGTCGTCGGCATCCGCGTTCCCGGCGTTCTTCACGGCACAGAAGCCCGCGATTCAGGCGGGCTTGCAGCAGGCCCTGTCCGCTGCCCTGCCCCCTGCACAGGCCGCGGCGATCGCCGCCGATCTGGCGAACTACTTCACCACGTTGCGGCCTACCAGCGCGAACGTGGGAACGGCCGTTCGCTACCTCGACAGACCGACCGTGTTGTTGAAGCCGGCGGATGTTCAGAACATCGGCGCGCTCAAGGCGTCGTTCAACAACACGTACGAGCTCGGGTACAAAGGCATTCTCGGCCAGCGCGCGCGACTGTCTGTGGACGCGTGGTACCAGCAGCGTGGTGACGTCGGCACGCCAGCCACGCTCGCAACGCCTAACGTATTCTTCGACCCGACGACGCTTGGCGGGTACCTCGGCACCAACATCGCGACGCGTCTCGTGACGCAGTTCGGTCTGCCGGCGGCGACCGCGCAAGCCATCGCGGCCGCCGCCGCGCCCGCGCTCACGGCGAACGCCGCGCGCGCGCCGCTCGGCGTCGTGACGTTCGACAGCCCGATCGCCAGTGCCACCGACGTGATCGCGACGTATCAGACGATCAACAAGGAAGTCGACATTCAGGGCGTCGACGTCGGCTTCGACTACATCTTCACACCGCGGTGGAGCGTGGCCGGGACCTATAGCTGGGTGAGCAACGTCATCTTCGACGAGGTGCGGGACGCGCAGGGCAACGCCCTCGCGCTCAACGCGCCGGACAACAAGGCGACGCTGACGGCTCGCTGGAACGACGAGATTCGTGGGCTCAGCGTCGAGACGCGTGGGCGGTACGCGAACACGTTCCCGGTGAACTCCGGCGTCTACGCGTCGACCCGAACGTTCCCCGCGCCGTCCTCGCTCAACCCTAACGTGCCCGAGGGCACGTATCAGACCACCCCGGGCGGTGCGACGACGTACACCTACCCCGCTGTCCCGGTGAACATGTTCCTCGACCTCGGCTTCTCGTGGCGTCTGCCCGTTCGTGGAACGCAGCAGGTCACGTGGTCCCTGAACGGGACGAACATTCTCGATAACAAGCGCCCCACGTTCGCCGGCGTGCCGGAAATCGGCCGCATGATCATGACGCGGCTGCAGTACAATTTTTAGCTATCAGCCATCAGCCATCAGCCATCGGCTCGCGGCGCTTATGGCTGATGGCTTGATGGCCGATAGCTGAGTCAATGCATCCGCTTCTCGATCCTGATCGCCGACCGATCGTCGGCCATCGCGGCAATGCCGCGCATGCGCCGGAGAACACGATGGAGTCGTTCCGCCAGGCGCTCGCCGCCGGCGCCGAATGCGTCGAGCTCGACGTTCACCTCTCTGCCGACGGCGTCGTGGTCGTTATGCACGACCCGAGGCTCGATCGAACAACGGACACGACCGGTGTCCTGTCGGAGCTCCCGATAGAACGCATTCGCGCCGCCGACGCGGGCGCCCGCTACACGCATGATGGCCTGACGTTTCCGTACCGCGGTCGCGGACTACGCGTCCCCACGTTCGAGGAAGTGCTCCGCGATCTCGGCGACGTCCCGTTGCTGATCGAGGTCAAGACGAGCCGCGCGTCGGCGGAGACACGTCGCCTCATCGAGCAATATGGCGCCGCCGCGCGCTGCGTCGTGGAAGCGTTCGATGCCAGGGCGCTCGCCCCGTTCCGTGGCTCCGGCATCGCCGTCGGCGCCTCGAGCAGGGACGTTAGGCGCCTGCTCCATCGCGTGGTAACGCGCCGACGCCCGCGGACCCTGCCCTACCGCGTCATGTGCCTCCCGCCGCGCATTCGCGGTATGCGCGTGCCCATCGCGTCGCTGGTTCGGCTGGCGGCACCGGCGGGCTGTCTCGTACACGTCTGGACCGTGAATGACCCGGCCGATGCGCAGCGGCTGTGGAAGATCGGCGTTCGCGGGATCGTGTCCGACGACCCGGGCCTCATACGCCGGACCCGGGATGGTGGCGCCTAACGCGCCTTGACCGTGAACGCGAACGTGCCGCGCGCGACGTGGCCATCCTTGGCCATCGTGCGCCACGCGACCGTGTACGCCCCGGCGGCCATCTTGCCCTTCACCGGCGCGACGACCAGGTCCGAGTCACCGGCCGCGAGCGGCGCGAGCGGTACGGCCGCACTGGCAGGGCCGGTGACCTTCACGGACGTCACCGCAAGCTCGGGCGGCTGCGAGAACCACAACCGAATGGCTTCGGGCGCCGCGGGCATCGCCGCATTGGCCGCCGGTACCGACTTCAACAGATGAAGGTGAAAGGGGGCGCGCCACGCCGAGAGTGCGAGCACGCCGGCCGCCGCGGCGACCAACGCCGCCATGCGCCGAGCGCGAGTATAAGTGCGAAGTACTGGAATCATGTCTGGAAGCTGGGACGAGTCTCTGGGATGCTCGAAACTAATGCCTGGGAACGACTCGGCGAACACTCAAGTAACGCGCGTGACCGCTCTACCGCTGCCGAGTCCCCGCGTCGCCAGGGCGTGTCAGGACAATGTCCCCCTGAAACGACTCCGCCTCGATACGGGCACTCCCAGTGCCAAGCGCGAAGTTCGCCTTCCCGCGCGGTCGCTTCGAGTCCGTCTCGGCCGCCCGCGGGAGCTCGAACCGACTCGAGAACGTTCCCATGTACGTCGTGGCGGCGATCGTCGCGTTCGCACGCTCGGGAATCGTGATGATGACGGTGCCGTTGTGACTCCCGAAGCGGTACCGCCCGCCGTCGCGGATTGTTCCGTCGTAGGTCACGCGACCGTTGACCGTCACTGCCTCGACGTCCGCCGACTTGATCCCGTCCAGCACGATGGACCCGTTCACGGTCTCGGCCGCGATGTTACCGTCCAGGTTCCGCAGCAGGAGGCCCTTGTTGACGCCGTTGATCTCGATGTGCCCGGTCGCATCCTGCACGGTGACGCCGCCCTGCACCGACTTGAGCGAGATGACGCCGTTGCCGCCACGCAGCGTGACGTCGCCCTGCACCGTCGCGGCGCTGACTGAGCCGCGCGCGCCGTCGATGTCGATGGCCGTGTACGTGCCGCCAACGTCCAGCGCCGCGCGGGTCGGCACCGTGATCTCGTAGTCGCGTCGAGCCGGGACCCCGTTCTTCCCGATCGTCGTGACGGAGACGACGCCGTTGTCACCACGGATGCGCACGTCGTCGCGCCTGCCCTGAGCGCTGACCACGCGAACGGCCGGACGATCCCACGTGCGGACGACGACGGTGCCGGCGAAGTTCTGGATCTCCACGCGCGCGTTAGGCGGGGCTGACACGGTCGTGTCGATCTGCTGCGCGCAGGCGGCCATCGGCACCACCGCGATCAACGCCGCGACCGTCATCGCCATCGCTCGGGTCCTTCGGTCGGGCGATCGGATCATGACCGCGCCGTGATCTCGACGGCCCGGCGCAACAGCTTGAGCTTTCGCTGCATCGTGGTCGCGAGGTACTGGTTCAGGTAGGCGCTGCCGGGATCGCGACGAAGCGCGCTGTCGGCCTGCGCGATGGCGAGGTCGATGGTTCGCAGGTTGTCCTCGATGATGCGCATGGTCTCCGGGCGGAGCGTCGTCCGCCCGGCGTCGTAGATTCGCTCGAGATCCGCGGCCGCGTCACGATACGACGCGACCGCCAGCGACGGCGCGCCAGACGCTAGGCTTTCCGCGCCGCCCGTAGAATCGACCACGGCGGCGACCGTGCCGCCCGGGATCGCGCGCTTCGTGGCGATCGTCCAGGCGATTCCCCCGGCGACGACCGCGACGACTGCAGCGGCCGCAGCCAGTCGGGCGAGCGACAGCGTGATGACTCGCCGACGACGTGCCGGTGCCGGTGCCTGCGCTGCCTTCGTCCTGATGCCGGCCTCGATCGCTGGCCACAGGTCGGTCCGCGGCTCGTGGTCTCTGATGTGGCGCGCGCGCGTGGCCACGCGCTCAAGCTCGTCACGCGTGCGTCGGCAGTCAGCGCACGTGACGAGGTGCGCCTCGAGCGCCCCACGCGTCACGGCGTCGAGGTCGCCGTCGACGTACTCCGACAGTCGATCGGTCCACGGGTCGTTCATGGGCGTCATCATGTATCGTTAGGCGCCGAGGTATTTGCGGAGCACCATGCGGACGCGGTGCAGTTGCGACTTCGAGGTCCCTTGCGCGATCCCGAGCATCGCCGCGATCTCGTCATGCTTGTACCCCTCGATGTCGTGGAGCACGAAGATCTGTCGCATGCCTGGCGGCAGGCGCTGCATGGCCGTCTCGAAGTCGACGCCCAGGTCCGGCGACGAGTCGCGCGACGCCAGGGTCTCGACGAGCTCGGCGTCATCCACGTGGCGCCGACTGCGGATCGCGACAACCTCGCGCCGTGAAAGCATCACGTTGACTCCGAGCCGGAAGAGCCAGGTTCCGAACGCCGAATCGCCACGGAACTGGCCGACGCGCTGCCAGGCACGAATGAACACATCCTGCGTGGCGTCGTCGGCCTCCTCCTCCCCGAGCATACGCACGGCGGTGCTATGAATGCGCGAGACGTGCCTCCGATACACGCGTTCGAAGGCACGCACATCGCCAGCCGCGGCGGCGGCCACATCCGACACGTCCTCGTCCGAGGCCGTCCCCCCCGGTCGATCCATGTGTCAGGTAGGATAGCTCCAGGCGGGGGATGGTTGCATCGTTGGACGAAGGAGGACGGAGGAAGGAGGCCTTAGGAAAGAGGCGGACGGCGGAGGGCGGAAGGCGGAGGGCGGAGAAACGACGTGTCATCCCGAGCGCAGCGAGGGATCTTCTCGAACGGCATCGTAGCCGAATTGGCCACGAGAACCGTACAGAAGATCCCTCGCTGCGCTCGGGATGGCGTCGCTCCTTCCTAAGGCCTCCTTCCTACGACCGCCATCCGGCTACGTGCGGGTGAGCCAGCGGGCGACTGCTTCCTGCATGCACCGGTCTCCGGACCACGCGCATACGATCGGAGCGCTGCCACGAAGTTGTGTCGCGAGCACCGGCGGCGCGAACAGCACGATGACCGCCTCCCGCCGCTGCAATGTCGCTGCCTCGCACGCCTGCGCGATCTTGGCGAGCGTGTCCGCTCGATACGCGACCTCGTGCCTGTCGCCACGCAACTCGCCAAACACCGCGACGTACACCGGCGCATCTCGCCCCGCGGTCGGTGCAGTGACGATGGGTGCAGTTACCTGTACGACTTCGAGCGCCTGCGCGAACAGCGTCCGGGGATGGAGCGGAGGACAGCTCCCGTCGTCGTCCACGACGATCACCTCGGCAGCCTTGCTCAGGCGCGGCGCGGCGCCACGCGCCATCGTGATCACTCGCTCTGATAGCTGAAGCGCCCACGCGACGTCGGACCCGCTCACGCGCCTGAAATCCGTTTGTGGTGCGGCCCACTGTGCCCACTTGAGGCGTCGTCGACGCGACTGCTCGATGCGGTCCTCGTACAACGGCCCATCGCGTACGCACCGCTCGAGCGTCTCCACCAACGCCGCGAGGTGAGAAGGACCGAGCAGCACATCGCACCCGGCATCGAGCGCACGCATGGCCACGTCCGCCTCGTCCTCCACGGACATGGGGCCGCGAGCCTGCAGCACGTCGCTCGCGACGAGCCCCTCGAAGCCGTACTTCTCGCGCAGCAGGTAGCGCAGGATCACGCTCGAGAACGTGGCCGGGGACTCGCTCGCGTCCAGCGACGGATAGCTCACGTGCGCCACCAACATCGATGCGACTCGCGAGCTGATCGCAGCGCGGAACGGCTTGAACTCGTGGTCGAACAGCATGCTGCGCGGAACGTCGACTTGTGGGACGACGCCGCCGTTCGTATCGCCAACACGGCCGGCACCGGGAAAATGCTTGGCACACGCAAGCATTCCCTCGTGCTGACACGCCTCGATCCAGAGAGAGGCGATGCCGCCGACGTCATCGGCGCTGCCGGAGATGGCATCCACGCTCGTCCGCACGTTCGCCGGGTTCATACGCAGGTCACACATAGGCGCGAAACCCCAGTTGACCCCAACAGGGCGTGCTTCACGCGCGGTGAGCTTCGCGGCGCGCTGCACGAGGTTCGCGTCATTGAGCGCGGCGATCGCGGCCAGCGGCGGCAGTCCGGTCGTGCCCGGAAACTGCTGGCCGACGCCGCGGTCGAGCTCCGCTCCGATGAGGAGCGGGATCTTCGAGGCCTGTCTCAGGTCCTTGATGAGCGCGCGGACGTCGGGCTCGGGACCGCCATGCAGCACGAATCCGCCGACCCCCAGCTCCAGCGCACGAGAGATGTGCGGGCGCTCGCGATCGAAGCCCGTCGTCGGATCCCAGCGAATGGCCGGGACGAGCAGCTCAGCGACGTTCCCCATGGGCGCGTAATCTGACGTCGTATCGACCGAGAGGCCACCACGCGAGGCCAACGCATCGTCGATTGCATTGGCCGCCGGGGCAACGACCAGCCGGCTTGTTTACGCTCTTTTCACCAACGCAGGTCAGATTACGCCGGTATGGGAGTAATCGCGCCGATCACTCCTGACGACCGCATGATTCTCCTGACCCTCTGAGCTCTCGAAATGCCTCCTTCTCTCGCCGCATTCCACCCACAGGTCGTTCACTTCGTCGTCGGCATTCTGATCGTCGGAGTTCTGTTCCGCGTCGTCGCGTTGACCGGCCGCTTCAGGTGGACCGGCCCTGCGGCGACGACGCTGCTCGTGATCGGCGGCTGCGCAGCGTGGGTCGCGGCGAAATCCGGGACGGCGGCGCACGGCCCTGTCGAGCGAATACCAGGTGCGCGAGAGGCTGTGGAAGAACACGAGGAATGGGGAAACAGAACCCGCAACGTGTTCGTCGGCGTGGCGGCTCTGGAGCTCGTCGCGCTCGCCCTTGGTACTGGCCTGGCGCGCACGGTTCGCGCGGTCTCAGCCCTCGCCGGGCTCGCGGGCGTGGCCGTCCTGTACGAGACAGCGGAGCACGGCGGTGAGCTCGTGTACGCGTACGCTGGTGGCGTCGGCATCCGCAGCGGTAACCCGGAGGACGTTGGCAACCTTCTGGTCGCGGGTCTCTACAACGAGGCGCAGATCCAGCGCAAGGCGGGCAAGGGCGAGGACGCGAATCGACTCATGCAGATGCTCGCCGATCGGAAGCCGGGCGACGTGAACGCGCGGATGCTCTGGGCGGAGTCGCTGCTGCTCGACCGAAAGGATCCGTCGGCCACGCTCGCGGTGCTCGACTCGATCACAGTGCGCCCCGACGACGCTCGCCTCCGTCCTCGACGCGACATGCTCGCGGCCGATGCGTTGCGTCAGGCGGGGCGCACGGACAGCGCGCGAGCTGTACTGCAATCGGCCGCGACACAGTTCCCGGCGAATCCGCGCATCAAGGCGAAGCTGGATTCGATCAAATAGATCGGGAATCGGGAATCGGGAATCGGGAATCGAAAACCCCCGCGAAGCTTGAGTGAGCTTCGCGGGGGTTCATGTTTTCGACCAGCGACCAGCACGAGCGACCAGCAACCAGCCGCCGTCTATTCCCGATTCCCTATTCCCGATTCCCGATCACTGCACGATTTCCGCGAACCCACGCTGCTTCGTCCTAACGATTGTGGCCGAGCCCTTCGCGGCGCGCTCGATGGCGCACTTGGAATAGTGGATCTCGGAGTCACCCGAGATGCTGGAGTTGTCCGTCGTGTAGGTGTTACCGGCAAATGCAGATCCGCTGATCTTGTTTCCGTTACCGGTCGATTTGATGTCGTTGCGGACGATGACGATCCCATTGAACTCGAATCCGCCGGCCATCTCGAGGTTTCCGTTCACGAGGAGCACACCCTGTCCCTTCGAGTTCGACTGAACCTTCAGGTCACCGTTGATGTAGATGATCGGGAAGTAGTCGGCGCAGGCGGTGGTCCGAAGCGGGTCGCCCCAGTTAGACAGGTTAGAGTAATTGCAGCTCGTGCCGGTTACTGACGGCTGAGTACTGTAATTGCCGCCCGGGAGCCTGATATCGGCGTTCGCAGTGAGCGTGTTCCAATTCTGGTCGCCGTACTTGTAGTACGTGTTCGTGTCGGCGGCCGCCGGGTTTTGCGACTGCGCCGGTGATCCGAAAATGCGTTGCTGCTCGCTGCTACCTTCCGGACAATTGCCGTTGCAGACGAGCGCGGTGTCCGGTGCCGCGACACCAGGCATGCCGCCGCTCGCCGGCGGACAGATGCCTGACGTGGTCCACTGCGGCGGAATGCCGTCCGTGCCATCGACCTTCGAGCTGCCCTGCACTTCCACCTTCCCGCGTACCGTGAGCGCGCCGATGATGTTGAAGCTGGGATAGGCGAGGCGGTAGACGGCGTTCACGCGGTGGTGCGACGCGAGCGAGCCGGTCGTCCCGCCGGCGTAGCCGTCAGACATGACCCAGAACGTGTAGTCATCGAGACGCGTCACGCGACGAACGGCGTAACCGCCGCCGTTGATCCGGAGCGTGTCGGGGTCGTTTGTCGCGCCATTCGTCATCGCCAGGTTGAGCGACTTGAGCCACCCCTGGATGGGCTGCGTCACGCCGGCTTCCGCGGCTGTATAGGCGCGCTGGTCCACGAGCGAGTTGCGGCCGGCGCGGTATTCCTGCGTAGACGTGAAGAACGCGCCGGCAATCAG
>Ga0070670_100004397_pt1 | contig 11795 bp, 8 predicted proteins | sample KBSS63metaG_FD_64665 | JGI IMG/M metagenome (GOLD analysis project Ga0070670, IMG submission 64665) | Switchgrass rhizosphere microbial communities from Kellogg Biological Station, Michigan, USA - KBS S6-3 metaG | ecosystem: Host-associated > Plants > Roots > Rhizosphere > Soil ... | reverse complement strand
CTCCGCATAAAACTTTTCCGCCGCCGGCAGCATGGGGGCCTTGGATCCCGGTGTCATGTAGCGTTCGAGTCCCCGGCCTGTCGGATTGCTGCCCTGGCGGACGGAGATCCAGATTCCGCTCAGATCGGGATGGCCGTCGGCCGCGCGCGGCGCGGGAGCGGTGAGATTGGGCTTGCCATCCTTGGTGCGCGGCGTATCCGGCAACGGCAGCGAGATCCACTGCGCTTGCGCGGTAACGGCCAGGCCCAGGGCGAGGAAAATGTTCGTGACGAGGATCGAGAGTTTCATCACGGCTCCTTCGCGTGCTGCATGAACGACACTGTTTTTCGGCAGCGTGTTAACAACATGTGGTCTTGCGTGTACGAAGAGCACAGTCGAGCTCGCGCTGTCGCCAGTGCTTGTGGTCGAGAGCGCCAGGGTTCACACAGCGTCGACGACTAGTGCCGCGTGAAGTCGACCCCCTGTTTCAGCAACTGCTCATAGCGCTCCACGTCGACGTTGTTCTCGCAGATGTATTCTTCGAGTCGCGTCCCTTCCCGCAGCATCATCGTCGTCTTCAGCACCCACGGCTTGGTGAGCACGTTCGGGTCCTCGACAGTCGCTTCCCAGTTGATCTGGTCTTTGTCGACGCGCGTGTAGCGCTCGACAACATGCAGCGCCTCAGTGTGAAACGTGCCCGTGCCGCCAACCCACGTGCGATCGTTGAACCCGATAACGTCGATAACGAGCGTGTCGCCTTCCCAGTGACCGACCGAATCGCCGTTGTAGCTCGGAATCAGATCGGCAGGGTGCTTGTCATTCATGCGAATCAGCCGATGCGAGTTGCCGTACTCGTACAGCATGACGATCTGCGTGGGCGTCTGAATGATCTGTTGTGGGTAGAGGCCGAGCATGACGACGCGAGGCACGCCAGGCGGAAGACACAATGCGGTCGGATCGTCGATGCCACGGCGGTTGAAGGCTTCGAGCACCTTCTGAGCCGCCCACGGCTGGTATGGGGCCGCTTCGGCGCCAGCGGGCCGCTCGGTCGACGATTGCACCGTTGGTCCCGCGGGATTGCGGCCGGAGCCGCCGACGCCGACTCCCCCGTTGGTCTCTTCCCACGAGCCGCGAAGAGTGTTCCCGGCCTGCCAGACGCCTGTCAGATCGGGCTTCTTATCCGGCGTGCGCGGCACCGCGCTGCGAGGCTGCGCCGTCGCCGACGCCGCTGTGAGGACGGCGGCCACGACCACCATGAGGCGGACGGCATAACCGAGGCGACGCGCCCGCATCATTTCACCTCCACGGCCGGCGCGCCGCCGCCGTCGCCGGTGCCGACGGGCGGACCAAAAAACATCTTCTGACCGTTGGCCAGCGTGACCTCGCGCGAGTGCGCCCATGGGCCGCCGTCGCGCGCCCGCCAGCCGGTCACCGTGACGCGATCGCCGGCCTTCATCGTGACGTCGCGCTTCCAGCCGTTGCGGTACAACGGACCGATGCCATAACCCTCGAACTTCCAGTTGACGACGGTGCCGCGTTCGTCAGTAACGTCAACGTAGAAATGGCAATGCGGATTCGTCCACTCGATTTTGGTCACGACGCCCGTCACGGTCACCGGCCGTTGTGCGTCGTATTCAGCGCCGAAGGAATGGTGGGCACCCACGGACGTCCCAGACAGGAAGGACGCGGCGACGAGGATGCAGACGTAAGCTCTCGAACCAGCCATGGCTCACCTCGACCGGCCAATTCTAGTGCACGAAGCCCAGGCTACGGCACCGGGATGTCGAAATGCAGAACGTCTTCCCGCGTACCCAGCATGGTGTACAACGCAATTGCTGGTGAATCCTCGAGATCGGCCTGGACGTAGATGACATACGCCCCGCGGGCGGCGGCGATCACCTTGAGTTGCTGGATGAGCGCCGTCGCAATCCCGCGCCGCCGATGGGCAGCTGAGACCGCCAGATCGTAGATGTAGATTTCGCTGCGCTCCTGCTCGAACTTGCGGAGCTCGTACGCGGCGAGTCCACCGACGACCTCACCACGCTGCAGCGCAGCAACCGCGATGAAGGAATCGCCACCAAGTAACCGACGAAGGTACGCCTCTCGGGGACGGGCCGCTCCGACGTACGTCTCCGGTTCGTTGAAGGCTTGTCCGAACATTGCCGACATGCCTTCCATGAGCACGACGTCGTCGGAACGCAGCACCCGGATCGTGAACGAATCTGCGGCCATGCATGTAGATTAGTGCGGCGGGCGCAACGTTGACCGGCGGTGCGGTCAAGCATATGCTCTGCCGAGTCGACTCCAACCAACTGACGAGGGGCATGACGATGCGAAATTTGTCCACGGGCGCAGTCGCAGGCTTGGCCGGCATGCTGTTGCTGTCGGCGCTGGCCACCGCGCAAAACGCCCAGAACGCGCCTCAGAACAACGCGCCAAAATCGCCGTGGAAATACTATCCGGCAGATAGAGCCGTTGGTGACGGCGGACCCGCGCCGAAGCGCGACCTGAGCGGAACATGGGCGGGACCGTCATCGGGCTCAGGTGCTCCCCGGCAGAAGGGCGAGGTTGTGCCGCCGATGACCGACTTGGGCAAACAGTTGTTCGCGCGGAACAAGCCGATCGGCAAGTTCAGCCCCGGCGGCACCAACGATCCGCATTCCCGGTACTGTGATCCGTTCGGTTTCCCCCAGAACATGACCCAGGAAATTCGCGGGATGACCATTACGACGCTGCCCAACCGGACGTTCATCCTCCTTCAGTACATGGATCTGTGGCGTGAGATCTGGACGGACGGACGAAGCCTTCCGGCCAGCGTGGGCGGCAGGGGAAAAGACACACACGACCCGAAGTACAACGGGTACTCGATCGGCCGCTGGGAGGACGACTACACGTTTGTGGTCGAGACTACCGGGCTAGCGCCTGAGACCTGGGCCACCAAGAGCGGATATCCACATAGTGTCGACGCGCACGTGGTGGAGCGCTTTCATCGGAGCAGCAAACACGACTTGTCGCTGAACATCACGATGACGGACCCGAAGCTGTACACCCAACCGTTCTTCCTTGGCGAGGTATATTTCCGGTGGGTGCCCAATCAGCAAATCGACGACTTTACCTGCATTCCATCGGAACAACAGCTGTACTTGAAAGAGATGGGCGATCCGGCCGGCAGCGATCCCAATGAGCAAAACCCGCAGGGTCCCAGGGGTGGCAGAGGAGGAAGACCGTGAAAACGAGATTACTGGTAACGGTGGTATTGCTTGCGGGGCTCGCCGCAATTGCCACGCCGACCTTCGCGCATCACGGCGCGGCGGCGTTCGACATGAGCAAACCGGTGGTGTTGAAGAACGCCACGGTAACGGAATTCCTCTGGATCAACCCGCATCCGCTGATCAAGGCGGACTTCAAAAACGATAAGGGTGAGGTCGAGCACTGGACGATGGAAATGGGCAGCACGGTGTCGGCCCAGCTCCTCGGCTGGACCAGGACGTCGCTGGCCTACGGAGACGTCGTCACGCTCTATGTCTGGCAGGCCAAGACGAAGCTACCAGTCGGACGCTTCAACAAGGTCGAATTCTCCGACGGCACGGTCATGCGTGACACCCAGACCGGCGCCGATGACGGAGGACGAGCAGACACCGACGTCCGCCAGTAGCACGTTCACGTACGTAGAGGCGGGCCTTAAGGTCCGCCTCCACGCAGCCCGCTTACCGCCCTATCCGCCCTGCCCTATCGATGGATGTATCCTTAGCGCCCCGGAGGCTGCCTATGTGCCATTCGCGGGTGCTGGCTGCGATCGCGCTGTCCCTGCTGTTCTGCCATCCCACTGTCAGCTACGCCGATGCCGGGCTGCTGCGGACCATCCAACCGCTGGACGAGACGCGCGGCTACTGCCTGGACATTCGCGGTGAAGGACAGACGCTGCGACTCGACGAGCCGCTGCAAGTCCATACCTGCAAGTACGGCGGGCCGATAGACGACCAGCGGTTTGAGCGAACAGCCGACGGGGCGATTCGCGCACCTGTCTACAACCGATGCCTCGCCGCCGCCAAGCTGGAGGCCAGCGCGCAGCTTCTCCTTCGACCCTGTGCATCAGCGCCGATGCAGCAATGGACCATGGCGTGGGGACGTCTCAGTCCGGCGTCCCGATCGGACCTGTGTCTCACCGTCGCCGGCGAAAAGGGCGAGCCGGCCGGCACGCCAATCTTGATCTCTCCGGTGTATCACCGCCGTGACCTGGTTCTCGATCGCTGCGACGCCGCGCGTGAGGCGACGCAGTCGTTCCGCTGGGCGCTGCCGCAGGAACGTGGCTTGAGCACCGCGGAGATCGCGCGCAACGGGATGCCGCCCGATGTCGCCGCGCAGCTCATCGCACTTCGACCGGCAGCGGATTCAATCCCGCAAACCTATAAGGTCTATGCGGCGCAGCCGCGCGTTTACGAACCGGGCGAGATCAAAGTCGTCAAGAACATTCCCTACGGTCCGCACGAGCGGCAACAGATCGACATTCACACCGCAACGCTGCGGCGCGCGCCCGGTCCCGTCCCCGTGGTTGCGGTATTCCATGGCGGCGGGCTCATCGGCGGCAGCCGCGCCAACACCGTCACCGTGGCCGAGTATTTCGCGAGCATCGGCCTGGTGGGCGTCAACGCCGGCTATCGGTTAGCTCCGGATTCGAAATGGCCTGAAGGCGCACGTGATGTCGCCGCGGTCATCACCTGGCTGCACGACCATGTCGCCGAGTACGGCGGCAACCCCGACCAGATCTTCACCGTCGGAATTTCCACGGGCTCGCTGCACACGGCGATGTATGTGTTCAGGCCGGAACTGGTCGCGGCCACCACGCCGCGTATTGCCGGCGCCATCTTCTGTTCGGGGCCGTACACGTTTGATTTCTCAGATCCGACGATGGGCGAGCTCACGTATTTCGGCCAGGACAGGACGCGCTGGCCGCAGATGGTGGTGCCGGGCAACATCACTCGCGTCGACATTCCCGTTTTGATGACGACTGCCGAATGGGACGACCCACGCTACTACCCACCCGCCGCGCAGTTGTTCAGTGAGCTCGTTCTCAAACACGGCGTAAGGCCGCGGTATCGGCAAAGCCTCGGCCACAATCACGTGTCGCAGCTGCTCTCGCTCGGCACCGTCGACACCAGCGTCTCGCGAGAGATCCTCGATTTCATCGACCGCGTCATTCACCCGGTTAAATGAAGGCTTCCGGCTCGGGGCTTCGGGTCGCTGAAACCTGAAGTCCGGAGCCCCAAAAGCCGATTCCAACGAAAAGAGCCGGGCGTTTCCGCCCGGCTCTCTTCGTTTTTCGGTGATCGTCGTCGCTTCGTACTTTAGAAGTCGTACTTCATGCCGAATTGCAGGATGCGCGGCGCCCCCGCCTGCGTGGTGATGCGCCCGAACTGTCCGGAGTTGAAGTTGGTGACCGGATCGCCCCAGTTGAACGTGTTGAGCAGGTTCGAGATGTCAAGCCGCAGTTCCACACGCCTCGTCCCGAAGGGAATGAGCCTGGAGAACAACATGTCAACCTGCCAGTACGAAGGTCCCACCGCGAGGTTTCGCTTCGCATCGCCCAGTTCGCCCAGAGGCGCCAACGCGAAAGCGGCGCGGTTGAAGTAGTTGTCGATCTGCTCACCAGGTTTCAGGTCCTTGGCATCTTTGCCGGGACCGTAGATGTCGTCGCTCACTAGATCGGGCCGCTGCACCGAGGAGTGAGAACCGATGAGCGCGCGATCGACGCCGCTGGTGATGTTGAGCCGGTTCCCCGATCGCGCGTTGATGATGCCTGACAGCCGCCAGTGCGACGCAAGCGTGCGCACGACCCTGTTGCCAACCTCGGGCGTCTCGTAGCCGGCGCTAACCGACACCAGGTGCCTGCGGTCCTGGTCGCAGTAGCCGGCGTCGAAATCCGGGTCACCCGGAATCGAATAGCCGGCGCTGGTCTGATTGAAGGTCGTCGCAGTGGCCGTCCCCACGCACCTCGACAGGGTATAGCTGGCGTTGAGGCTCACGCTGTCCGCCGCGCGACGGCGGGCGGCGAGCTTCAGGCCGCGATACTTCTGCCATCCGATGTCCGTGTTGAGGTCGAGCGCGCCGATCTGTGACGACCTGACCGGATCCTGCAGTGACAACACGCGCCGCTCGTTCAGGTTGGCGTTAGTCGAGCACACCGGAAACGACCGCGGCCCGGTGGCCGTGTTGAGTGTGCAGGGACCGAGGCCCAGGAACACCCCCGGGTTGATCGCTGACTGCGCCCAGAGCCTGTCGGAGTAGCTGCCCATGTAGGTCGCCGACACGCCCCAGTTGGTCCCGAGCTGCTGCTCGACCATCAGATTCCACTGCTGCACGCGTGGTGAATTGATATCCGGATCCATCGAACCAAACGCGCCGAATGGGATGTACTGCACGGTGGGGCTGGCGACGATGGGGTGCGGATCACCGCCGGGGAGATGGCCCCACGGGTCGTCCATGCCTCCCGGCGGATCCGTGATCAGCGAGCGGTTGCCGAACGGCGGGGCTCCGGAGTTGATGTTGTGGTACTCGCCGGCCATGAAGTCGTACCCCATCGAGTACGACGACCGCACGGCAAGGCGGCCATCGCCACGGACGTCCCACGCCACGCCTGCGCGCGGCGCGAGATTCCACCACTGGGTATTCAACCCGGTCTTCCCGTCCGGGAAGCCCTCGTCCCCCGGATAGATCAGTCCGGGAGGCGCGTTGAGGAATACTTTGCTGCGGATGTTCTGGTCGAAATTCTCTTTCTTGAAGATCACGACCGCGTCGTTCTCGACGTATTGGCCGAAATACGGCTCCCACCGCACTCCCCCATTGAGCGTCACGCGGTCCGATACGCGCCATGCATCCTGCACGTACGAGCCCAGGTACCAGTTATGGATATCCAGGATGCTCGGGCCGCCGATCTCGAGCCTCGCGACGCGGCCAGTCAGGAAATCCGCAAGGGCGAGGCCGGTCAGGCTGCCGTCAATCGTCCACGCGCCGCCGGTGCGGGACGTCGACCGCGTGTTGAACTTCCAGTAGCGGGTGTTCGCGCCGAAGCCGAGCTGATGGCTCCCCCGCACGAGGGTGACGTCGTCTGAGAACCCGTACAGGTTGTGCTTCGACCGCCGCTCCCCGCTGCCAACCAGGGCGAACGCGTTACTGACGTTGACCGGGAACTGGCTGGCGACGTTGGAGCCCTCCTGCGTGGGATACGAGTACATTTTCACGCCCATGTCGGCCGGGCTGGGAAGGCCCGGGTTGTGGTAGCGGTGCGAATCCGTCTTGCTCCACGTGAACCGGAACGCGTTGACGAGCGACGCGCTCAGGACATGGGTCTGACCCAGCACGAGCGATTTGAGCTGGTCCGCGGTCCCCTCATGGTCGTTCCCCGATTTGAGGATGTTGTCGCCCGGACCGTCCCAGGCTGGCGGGAGGTCGTTCTTGTAAACCATGTACCGCCCGAAGATCAGCTGATTGCTGGTCGCCTGGTAGTCGATCCGCACGATCGGTTCATGAATGTCCCGGCCCTGGGTGGCCGACCACTGGACCTGGCCACACGGATCGGTGGTCGTTGGCAGGAGCGCGGTCACCCTCTTCGCCGCGGGGCTGAGACGCGCCGGATCGATGCGGTTCCCGACAAACGGGGCGCCCAGGTTGATCTGTCTCCCGCCGTTGCACGCCGGTGAGGCGATCGTCGTGAAGTCGCCGGCGAGCATCTGGGCGGTCGGCACGTATGAAATGTTGCTCGTCGGCACCTGACGCAGGATGGTGCCCTGGTAGCCGGCAAAAAAGAAAAGTTTGTCGTGGACGATCGGGCCACCGAGCGTCCCGCCGAACTGATTGCGCCGCAGTCCGTCGTCCTTCTGCTTGCCGTCAGGCCCGATTGCCGCGAAGTGCTCCGGCGCGTTGAAGCGGCGATCGCGCAGGAACTCGAAGCCGCCCCCGTGGAACGCATTGGTCCCCGACTTGGTCACGGCGTTCACCGACGCGCCCGACTTGACGCCGTTTTCGGCGGTGAGGCCGCTCGTGGCCACCTGGAATTCCTGGAGCGCGTCGGGAAACGGCATTGGCAACCCGACGTTGCTCTGCGGGTTGTTGTGCTCCGCTCCGTCGAGCGTGTAAGCCACGCCGCCCGGCAGGCCGCCGGCGACCGAGATGTACACGCCGCCAGGCACGCCGCGTTCCGTTTGCCCGTTGCCATTGGTCCCGCCGGTCGGTGCGGCGGCACCGGCGAGCATGATCAGGTCGGTGACCTGGCGTCCCTGCAGCGGCAACTCCAGAATGGCCTTGGTGTCCACTACCGAGCTGATGCCCGCGCTGCGGACATCGACCAGCGGCGCCGCGGCCTCCACGGTGACGGATTCCTCCAGCGTGCCGACGGCGAGGACCGCATTGACCGTTGGCGTGCCGCCAACCTGCAGCACGATGCCGGTCTGCACGTAGCTCTTGAAGCCCTGTAGCGACGCTTCCAACCGGTATGGGCCGGTCGGCAGCGTGGTCAGCAGGTAGGCCCCGGTCTCATCGGTGACGGTCGAGCGAACCAGGCCGGTGTTGGTCTGCGTCACCGTGACGGTGACGCCGGGCAGCACGGCACCGCTCTCATCGCGAACAGTCCCATTTAGTTGCGCCGTCGCCTGCGCCCAGGCCGTCGACGCCGTCAGAAGAAGGATCAAAATTCCGAGCGAACAGCAGGTCAGCCAAGTCTTCATGCTGTCAGAACTCCTCGAGAAGCCATCGGTCACCTCAGAACAGTCCGGTATTGGGCATCCGGACAGGGGAAATAGCCAAACAACGGGATTTTGGAAGGTCTCCGCCGTCTTAGCAACGTCCTTATACCATTGGGGGACCGTCGGGATGAACCTCGGGATTGCGAGATCGCCCGTAAAGCCCTTCTCGGGGGGCGCCACGACCCAATTCCGTAACGTGTTCGCGGCTCTCGGCCCTGAAAAGGGCTCGAAAGGCTCACCGCGTTATCGGTGGCATCGCTATTGAGTTCCCGCGGCGTTGGAGCTCAATGTGATGGATTCACCATCGGCAGTAACGGTCAGCGTTCGTTCTACGCCTTTGATCACACCAGACTCCGCCGCCACATCGATCAGGCGGACGCCGAGTGCTCGCACGTGATGCGACTGGCCCCATAAAAGTCGCATCAGCGAGTAGGCGGACGTCAGCTTCGCACTGTCTTCCTCCTTCCGATCGCAGGCGTTGCTCAATGCCCGCGTGCCGCGGAGAAAATCGTCGACGTTCGCGCGAGTGCGCGGATTGAGCGCACACGTGCCGGCCGCCGTCACCAGGCGATCGAACTGCGCAAAATGCTCCTCCGCGAACGCCGCGTTCGGCTCTTCGATACGCAGGCGATTGATCGCCACGCTGGACACCTCCGATGGCGAGGGCTCTTGAGTGGCTGACAAGTAGAAGTTCCAGACAGGCGCATACATGAGGCGCCGGCGAGCGACGTCGACGATGCCGCCCTTACCGGGATGTGCACACATCGCAGCAGCCATGGCACCGGCGAACTGCGTGCGAGGCCCCGCACTCACGACCGGCAGAATTGCGCGAAAAGCTTCATCGTTCACGCGGATGTGAGCCGACCAGTCCACCTTGTTCTTGTCGAGGAACGGTTGAAGAAGCTGCTTGGCCGCTTCACGATCCCGTGCCGAACAGATAGACCAGAGCACGGCGATATCGAGTGCATCGAAGAGGTCGTTCGCGTCGAACTTCTTGTTGGTTTCGTCCCACGACAGTTGAAGGCCGAATTCGTACTCGTTGACCGTGGGTATCCGTCCGACGGAAAAACGCGGCATTTCGGACGAAAAATCGACTTGCCACGTCCGTTTCTCGCCGAACACGTTGCCCGTGTAAGAGCCCATCCCGATATAGCTCCGTTGTTCATGCGACTGGTCGAGACTCAAACGGCGTACGGCCGTCAACTCCCGCCGGTCGACACCCGCCAGTTGCCACTTGCCGACACCCAGCGTGAACCCGAAGGCACGTTTCGTCGAAACGGTTTGCTCGTTCAGATACTGCTCGATGCTCACTTCACCGGGTTGATTGGACGAGGGCAGCGCAGGGCTCGTCACCGAACGCAAATCGCCCCGTGCGAGGTCCTGATGGCAAGCTTCCAGCGCGGCCCGCGTCATGAGGGCCTGAAACAGCACACGGTCCGACGACACTCGCCGGTATTCGTACGCGAACGCCAACGAGATCTTTTCTTCGACGATACGTGTCAGGCGGACCTTTACGTCAGCTTCAAACGTGTTTAACGCGGTCTGCAAATCGGCGATCGTCGGAATCGTCGGAAGTCCAAGACGACGGAATACGCTGGCAAACTGCTGCGCATCCTCGAGATTCAACGACGTCTTGCTGAGAAGCGCCTGAACACGCGAGAGCGGGGTACCCAGGAGATCACTCAACACCCCGTTCAGGATTCGCGAAATCTCTTCCTTGTTGTTGATCTCGACCGTGATGCCCGCCTTTCCGCCAATCGCGACGTCCTTCACGTCGGCCTTCTTGAGACCGATTCGCCAGTGAGTGTCGTCGTGTTTGGAAAACACAAGCACGAACGCATCTGACGCTTTGACGGACGCAGTCACCGTAGCGCCCGCGTTCACCTTGACCCCAATGGGCACGGTGCCGTTCACCGCACGCGTCAACGTACCGATTTGGCTCGTGAACACGTCCGACCACGTCAATGTCACGTGCGCCGTGAGCTCGCCGGCAACGCGCAGCGCAACCGCATCTCCCGGTCCGAGCGCGGCTACGTCACGCAGTGACACCGCGAATCGCGGTTTGGCTTCGATGTCGGCGATGATTGCGGTGATCGCGATGGCATCCTTATCGTGCCGTCGATAATCGGCGCAACTCACGTCCGTTGACGCACCAGCTTTGAATCCAAACCACCCGAAGTCGCCTGCGCCCGTGACCTCCGCGTGAGCAGCAACCAGGTACTTCAGCCAGGCATGCTCCGGCGTGAGACGCACCTGCGGCGCCAGATCTCCGGATGGCGTCTTTGCGTCGGCCATAGCGATCACGCCGTCCGGATCGGCTGATTTGCTTTGATTTACTGCGCGCAGGGTCAGTTCAGCTCCCGTGGCCACGCCGAACTTCAATTCAGCCGCGCCGACCGAAACCGGAGCTTTGACAAGCGCCTTCACGAGGTTCAGATCGATGTTGGCCGCACCGAGCGTCGTGTGAGGGATTAGCGATTTGATGTCGTCCGGGTCGACGAAAGAAACGGTTCCGGTGACAGGCATAGGACCACTCCTGACAGATGACGAGCATCCGCTGCAGAAATCTCACGCGTCGGCGAACAGAGGAGCACTCATAGTGCGGGCTTCCCTGGGCTAGGCTAGTTCCGATCTTCGTGTCGGTACTCTTCCGCCACGATCGCCAGCCTTTCAGGGAGCAAAAGATTATTTCGCACCTTTCCGTGAACTATTCCGCGGTCGGCGAACTCACCAGGGCAATTTCAGGCTCATTTTCTGTTTTTCCGTAAGCAACTGATTTGCACTTCCACTTGTGATCGTTCAATGGCAACCCAGAGGAGGCCCTATGGCGACGTTTGAAGTCAGCGCACATATGACGGTGCGGCCGGGACAACTCGAGGGGTTCAAGAAACAAGCGGCTGAGTGCATCCGGATCACGAAAGAAAAGGACACACAGACGCTGCGTTACGACTGGTTCCTCAGCAACGACGGCACCGAATGCGAGGTCCGGGAGGCGTACACGGGACCGGAAGGACTGATCGAACACAACAGGAACATCGTCGAAGCGCGAACGAAGCTGTTCGAGGACTACGCGGACAA
>Ga0070670_100004395_pt1 | contig 11799 bp, 10 predicted proteins | sample KBSS63metaG_FD_64665 | JGI IMG/M metagenome (GOLD analysis project Ga0070670, IMG submission 64665) | Switchgrass rhizosphere microbial communities from Kellogg Biological Station, Michigan, USA - KBS S6-3 metaG | ecosystem: Host-associated > Plants > Roots > Rhizosphere > Soil ... | reverse complement strand
GAGGCGAATATGACTTTCCTCTCCTCCGTGCCGATGCTCTGGATCGACTCTTCCCGCATCACTCCCACTCCTCGTGCTCTCGCTTCCGCCATCGTTTCCTCCTGAGTTCGAAATCCCCGAGTAGGTCTCTTCAGAATGGTGCAGCCGCGTTCGCGAAACTAAGGATCCGCGGACGCATTCCATTCGGCCGGCGCTCCCCTGCCACGCGCCCGCGCCATAGTATCCCAGCACGCCCTTACAGCAAACTTACAAATACGCAGCGTGCTGCAGTGCAGCATCGAGTGTTCACGGCGAGGCACCGCCGGTTGTCGTCGCGAGCAGGCCTTCGATCTTCGCCATGAGGTCGCGCGTCGAGAACGGTTTGGTCACGTAGAGGTCCGCGCCCAGGGTCAGCCCCCGCACCACTTCCGAGTCGCGTCCCTTGGCCGAGAGCATGACGATCTTGATGTGGCGCCACTCGGGACGCCTGCGGATGGTCTGGCAGACTTCGTAACCGCTCGCCTGCGGCATCATCACATCGAGAAGCACGAGGTCGGGCACGACCGCTGCCACGATGGACAGCGCCGCCGCGCCGTCGGCGGCGGTGTGCACCTCGTGGCCGCGCTGCTTCAGCAGGAATTCGATCGCGGCGACGATGTTCGGCTCGTCGTCGGCGATCAGGATTTTCTTCATCTGCACTGTCCCTTCATGCCGCAAGCGCCGGCGAAGCGGCGCTGGTCGGCACCGAGAACGAGAACGATGCGCCGCAGCCGACGTCGCTGTCGACCCATAGCCGGCCGCCGAAGTGCTCGATGATCTGGCGGCTGATGTGCAGGCCGAGCCCACTGCCGTGCGGCTTGTCGGTCAGCTTGTCGCCCACCTGGTGGAACTTGCTGAAGATCTCCACCTGGTGCTCGCGGCTGATGCCGCGGCCGTTGTCGCGCACGTCGACCTGCAGCGTGCCGCTCTTCTCGACGAGCGTGATCTCGATCCGGCCGCGGCTTTGGTCGCAGAACTTCGCCGCGTTCGACAGGAGGTTCAGCATCACCTGGATCATGCGGTCGAGATCCGCGATCACAGGCGACACGCGATCCGGTACGCGCGCGATGACCTCGATGTTCTTCTCCTTGAACACCTGTCCCATCGCGGTGAGCGTATCCGCGATCACGTCTTTCATGTCCACCGGCGTCTTTGCCCATTCGGCCTTCCCGGATTCGATCTTCGCGAGATCGAGGACCTGGTTGATGAGGCGGGTCAGGCGCTCCGTCTCCTTCGTGATGATGACGAGAAATTTCCTGCGTTGCCCGAGCTCCACGTCGGGGTCGTCGAGCAGGATCTCGGTGAACGCGCGGATCGACGTGAGCGGCGTGCGCAGCTCGTGCGTGACCGTCGAGACGAAGTCGTCCTTCAGCCGGTCGAGCTCCTCCAGGCGCTCGTTCGCTTCGCGCAGCTCGGCCGTCGCCGCCTCGAGCTCGCGCGACTTCTGCTCGAGCCGGTGGCTGTAGACGACGACCTGCGACGCTTCGTCGAGAATGTCCCGCACTTCCTCGATGGTGAGCGTTTCCTCCTTCACGACCGAGGCGACCATGACCCGCGCCGACGCGCCGCCGATCGCGCCGGCGAGCTGGACTTCGACGTAGTGGACGAGCTCCGCATCGGCGACCAGCGCGGAATCGGGCCAGGTCAGGTTCCTGGCGCGTGCGTAATCCTCGAACGCCTCGTCGGCTGCGGAGCTGCCCAGGAACCGCGCCAGCAGGTTGTAGAGCTCGGGCACGGAAGCGGTGCCCCGCCAGAAGCGTGCACCGCCGGCTTCGCCCGAGTGGCGGAAGACGTCGACGAAGACGCTCGCCTGCCGGTGCTCGTCCGCATTGGGCGACGCCGACAGCGACACGCCGACGTACGCGCCGACGTTCGCGATCATGCTCCAGATCATCGCGTGGCTGATCGAGTCGAGGCCTGCTAGCCCGAAAAGCTGGAGCGGCTTCAGGAGCGCGATGCCGAACGGACCTTCGTCGAGCAGGCTGACGGGCAGCCACCCGGAGCGCGCGATCGCGGGCAGCAACAGGGTGTAGAGCCAGATGCCGAAACCTGCGGAAAGGCCCCACAACGCGCCGGCGCGCGTGCCGCCTTTCCAGAAAATGCCGCCGAGGATCGCGGGGGCGAACTGCGCGACGGCGGCGAATGAGATGAGGCCGATCGATACCAGCGCATACGCCTCGCCGGCGAGCCGGAAGTACAGATACCCGAGAATCAGTATCAGGACGATCGCGCCGCGCCGGATGCCGAGCAGCAGTCCGGTCAGGTCGGGGCGCTCGTTGAGACGCAGGCGGCGCAGGCGCAACAGAACCGGCATCACGAGGTCGTTGCACACCATCGTCGAAAGCGCGATCGTCTCGACGATGACCATGCCGGTCGCAGCCGACAGGCCGCCGATGAAGACAAGGAGCGCCAGGAGCTCGTGCTTCTCCGCCATCGGCAGCGTGAGCACGAACGTGTCGGCGTCCACGCTGCCGTCGGGAAAGCGCAGCAGCCCACCGAACGCGATGGGCAGCACGAAGATGTTGATGGCGAGCATGTACAGCGGGAACATCCAGATCGCCTTGGTGAGATGCTTCTCGTCGACGTTCTCGACGACCGCCACCTGGAACTGTCGCGGCAGGAACATGATGGCCATCATCGACAGCACCGTGAGCCACGCCCAGTTCGAGTAGCCGCCGGCCACGCCTTCGAGCGGCGTCATCATCTCCCGCAGCCTGGGCTCCGACGACGCACGCGCGAAGAGGTCGCCGAAGCCGTCGTACATGCCGAACGTGACGAACGCCCCCGCGGCGAGAAACGCGAGCAGCTTCACGAGCGATTCGAAAGCGATCGCCGCGACCATTCCCTGGTGATGCTCGGCGGCGTCCAGGTGCCGCGTGCCGAAGGCGATCGTGAACGCGGCGAGCAGCAGCGCCATCCACAGCGCGGCGTCCTCGCGGATCGACGACGTACCCGCCTTCGAGGGCATGATGATGTCGGGATACTGGACCAGAATCGAGAAGCTGCTCGACACCGCTTTGAGCTGGAGCGAGATGTAGGGCAGGATCCCGATGACGGCGATCACCGTGACGAGCCCCCCGAGGAGCGCGCTCTTGCCGTAACGCGAGGCGATGAAGTCGGCGAGCGAGGTGATGCGGTTCTGCTTCGAGATCCGCAGGATCTTCCGCAGCACCACCCACCACAGCGCGATCATCAGCGTGGGGCCGATGTAGATCGGCAGGAAGCCGACGCCGTCGCTCGCGGCGCGCCCCACACTGCCGTAGAACGTCCACGCAGTTGCGTAGACGGCGAGCGACAGGCTGTAGACGTACGGGCTCGCGATCACGGAGCGGCCCGCATCGGCACGGCCGTCGGCGAAATACGCGATGGCGAACAGGACGCCGAGGTACGCGACCGAGATGAGAATGATCGTCGTGCCGTGCAGCATGGTGCTTCGCTTGGCGAGGCCCTAGCGCTTCGACTCCGCAAGCCACGCCATCGCCGCGATCAGCGCCGCCCAGGCGACGAACATGTACACGTACAGCACGGGGACCCCGAGCACGGTACCCGGCACGTTGAAAAGCGCGAGGATCGGGTAGTTGAAGAGCAGCGTGCCGAGGAGGCACAGCGCGACGAAGCGCTGGCCTTTGCTCTGGAAATCGCTCATGGCACCTCCTGTTCGTGGCGGCGTGAGTCAGCGCCTGTTCACACTATGGACGCGAACGCGAACCGGACCTAGCCCCTCGGTCGGATCACCGTCACCGTGCACGGCGCGTTGCCGACCACCTCGCGGCCAACGCCCGTGAAGCGCCAGGGAAGGCCGCCAGACCCCGGCGCGCCAATGAGGATGCGCGCCACATCGTTCATCGAGGCATAGTCGACGAGCGCCGCGGCCGGCTTGTCCGATTCCAGCACGTGGTACGTCAACCGCTCCTCCGGCAGCTCGAGTGGCTTCGCCCAGCTGCGCAGGTCGACGAGACGCCGGATATGGCGGCCGGTCGCAGAATTCTCTTCGCCCGCGCCGGAAAGCGACGCGGCCGGCGGCACGACGGTAATGCAGGCGATGCGGCAGTCGGGATCGGCTGCGATCGCCTCCTTTGCAGCCTCGCGCATCGCGATCCGCAGCGCTTCGTTGGCTTCCTGCGGTGCGATGGCCACCGCGATGACGCGAGTTGCTGGAGGCTCGCGCGACGGCGGCGGGCACGGAGCAGGCTTGAAGCGCGCTGCGCGCAATCGGCGTCGCGCCAGCGTGGCGAGGCCGGCGCGGCGGGTCCGCACCGCGCGTTCGGTCAGCGGCACGGCGCCCGGCGCGGACAGCGCAACCGCGAGCTCGTGGGCGGAAGCATAGCGGTCGCGAGCATCGACTTCGAGGCAGCGGAGGATGATCTCCTGCAGCCATCCGGGAATCGCAGGCACGAGGGCACGGGGCGGAACGGGATCGCGATAAAGACGCCCGCGCAACTCGGCGACGGTCGCGGGACGGCCAAACGGAAGTCGCCCGGTGGCGAGCTCGTAGAGCATGCCGCCAAGCGCGTAGAGGTCGGACCGCGCATCGCATCGCACGCCTGCGATCTGCTCGGGCGCCATGTACACCCAGTTGCCGAGCGGAACGCGCAGCTCTTCCGCCAGGAGGTCCGGATAGTAGCCATGCCGCGCGAGACCGAAGTCGATCAGGACCGCCTCGCCGCTGGCGCGGAACAATACGTTCGTCGGCTTGAGGTCGAGGTGGACGACTTCCTGCCCGTGCACGTCGTGCAGCGCGAGTGCGATGGCACTACCGATGCGCGCGACTTCGGGAGGCGGCATCGGTGCCCTGTGCAGCCAGTCGTCGAGCCGCTCGCCTTCAATGTGCTCCATCACGAGATAGGGTGTCGTCTCGACGTCGCCGTATGCGATCAGCGTCGGATGGTGATGGCTCTGCGCCATCGCCCCAAGCACCGTCCGGCAAACCTCGAAGCCGATCACGTTGACCGCTCGTTCGCCCGGACCGAGGCGCGGCACCTTCATGACAAGCGGAAGCGGGCCTCGCGGGCCGGCGAGCCGGAAAATGGTCGCCATGCTGCCGGCGTGGATCAGCTCGCCCAGCTCGAAGCCGTCGATCACGCTGCCTGGTTCCGGCGCAAGCGCCATCACGTCCCTCGCTCGAGACGCAACGCGAGTCGCTCCGGAAGCCCGGCCGCACGAATCTTGCGGGCGGCCGACGGATGATCGTAGGGGACGCGAAAGAACGTGAGACGCTCGCGATCGGTGTCGAACAGCGCATAGCACGCGGCGTTGTTGCCGTCGCGAGGCTGGCCCGCCGAGCCTACGATTGCGAGCCAGCGGTGATGTGGTGCGACGGGGATCGGCGTGCCCGCGACGGGCTCGAACGCCATCGGCTTTCCGCTCGCGCCGGTGTAGTAGAGCTTCTGCTCGTGCACGTGGCCGCTGAATACGTAGGTCCCGGCGGCAGCCGCCATGCTTTCCGCCGCTTCGTGCGCTCCGGTGATGTAGATCCATTGCTCCGGCGCGGCGGCGCTCGCGTGCACGTACAGCGCGTTGTCCGTCTGGACGGTGAGCGGCAGCGATGCAAGGAACGCGCGATGGCGGTGGCCGAGTTGCGCGCGCGTCCAATCGATTGCCGCCAGGGCGCTTCCGGTGAGCGCATTGTCCGCGCGGTCGAGCGCGGCCGCATCGTGGTTGCCCATCACGGCGATGGCGCCGTCCGACACGTGGCGCTCGATCAGCTCGATGACCGCGACCGGGTCGGCGCCGTACCCGACGAGGTCGCCAAGGAACGCTCGGCGGTCAGCGCCGAGGCCTTCCGCGTGCGCGAGACACGCGGTGATCGCCTCGACGTTGCTGTGGATGTCGGCGAACAGCGCTATTTTCAGACGGAGCTCGTTTTCTGGATGCGATAGCCGACGCCGCGCACCGTCACGATCTCGACGCCAGCCGCTTCCAGCTTACGCCTGAGCCGATGCACGTAAACCTCGATCGCGTTCGTGCTGACCTCATCGCCCCACTCGCACATGTGGTCGAGAAGCTGCGCCTTGCTCACCATGCGGTCGGGCCTCTGCAGCAGCACCTCGAGCAGCACGAGCTCGCGTGCTGATAGGTCGAGCGGCTCGCCGCGAACCTTCGCGACCCGGCCGATGCGGTCGAACGCAAGGCCGCCGCAGTCGACCTGCGAGGATGCGGTGGCGAACCCGCGCCGCGTCAGCGCACGCACGCGCGCTTTGAGCTCCTCCAGGGCGTACGGTTTCGCAAGATAGTCGTCCGCTCCGAGGTCGAGACCGCGGACGCGGGCCTCGACGCCGTCCTGCGCCGTCAGGATCAGCACGGCCAATTCGGCGCTTCTCGCGCGGAGCCGCTGCAACACTTCGAGACCGCTCATGCGGGGAAGGCCCAAGTCGAGGATGAGCAGATCGAACTCGAAGCTTGCGACCGCCGAGAGCACTTCGGCGCCCGTCGCCACGCGGTCGACCGAATAACCGCATTCGCGCAGGCTTGCGGAAAGACCATCCGCCAGGACGGGATCATCCTCGGCAATCAGAATGCGCATGCGGCGCGTCCTTAAGTCCCGGCTCGACGGTTGTCGTGCGCGCCTGAACCAGCCAACCCGATTCGAGTGTAGCAAAGCGCCGCCACGGGCGCACGCCCCGCGGGCGTCGAATTGGCTACAATCGTGGGCAAATGGCGGTCACCACACGTTACGCGAAGACCGACAAGGGGCTGGAGGAGATCCGTTCGCGGGGCAAGAATCTGCGCGGACGCCTCCGTACGATGCTGATCCTCATCGACCCGTCGAAGACCGACGCCGAGTTGCGCGCGAGCGCGGCGCAGATCGGCGTCGAGCCGGAGTTCCTCGAGACGCTGCTGCGCGACGGCTACGTGGCGCCGGTCGGCGGGCTCGACACCGCCGCCGGATCTGCGTCCGGCGAGCCCAGCCCTCGCGTGGTCACCCGGGACGAGCTCGCGCGCTTCCGAGGGGCGAAGGCGTTCATCAACGAGACAATCGTCGATGCGCTGGGCGTTCGCGCGTTCCTGTTCACGCTGAAGCTCGAGCGTTGCTCGACGCGCGCCGACCTCGCCGCGCTCCTGCCCGACTATGAGAAGGCGATCCGCAAATTTCGCGGCGAAGCGGAAACGAAGCTCCTGGTCGAGCGCGCGCACGAGCTTCTGGCGTAGCGGAGTCAACGATGGCCGAATCCCAGCCCGCGCTCAACACCCTCACCGCCCTGACCGCCCTCTCCCCGCTCGACGGCCGCTATGCCGCCAAGACGGCGCCCCTGGCCGTGCATTTCAGCGAATTTGGTCTCGTCCGGGCGCGCGTACGGGTCGAGGTCGCCTGGCTGCTCGCGCTCGCCGACGAGCCCGGCATTCCGGAAGTCAGGCCCTTTAGCGCCGATACCCGCGCGGCACTCGCGGGGGCCTGCGATGGCTTCTCCATCGACGACGCGGCGCGAATCAAGGCGATCGAGCGCACGACCAATCACGACGTCAAGGCGGTCGAGTACTGGCTCAAGGAGCGCTTCGCCGGTTTGGCCGAGGTGGCGCAGGTCGGGGAGTTCATCCACTTCGCGTGCACGTCGGAGGACATCAACAACCTCGCCTATGGCGTGATGCTCGCGAACGCGCGCGGCGAGGTGCTGCTGCCCGCGCTGCGCGGCATTGCCGGCGTCCTGCGCACGCTGGCCCACGACCACGCGGCGGTGCCGATGCTTTCGCGCACGCACGGCCAACCCGCGACGCCGACGACGCTCGGCAAGGAGATGGCCAACGTCTATGCGCGGCTCGAGCGGCAGATCGCCGCGATCGAGCGCGTGCCGCTCAAAGGCAAGGCGAACGGCGCCGTCGGCAATTACAACGCTCACGTCGTCGCCTATCCGGATGTCGAGTGGGAGCGTCTTGCCGCCAGAGTGGTGACGGGGCTCGGACTGGAATTCAGCCCATACACGACGCAGATTGAGCCGCACGACTACATGGCCGAGCTGTTCGACGCCGTTGCGCGAGCCAACACCGTGCTGATCGATCTCGATCGCGACCTGTGGGGCTACATCGCGCTCGGGTACTTCCGCCAGCGCGTCAAGGAAGGCGAAGTCGGCTCGTCGACGATGCCGCACAAGGTTAACCCGATCGACTTCGAGAACTCGGAGGGGAATCTCGGGCTGGCCAACGCGCTGCTGCGCCACATGGCCGAGAAGCTGCCCGTCTCGCGCTGGCAGCGCGACCTCACCGATTCGACGGTGCTGCGCAACGTCGGCGTGGCGCTTGGCCATACGCTTCTTGGCCATGTATCGCTGTCGCAGGGGCTTGCGCGCCTGGCGGTGGACGAGGCGCGCCTCGCGGCCGACCTCGACGCCAACTGGGAAGTGCTGGCGGAACCCATCCAGACGGTGATGCGTCGGTACGGAGTGCCCAATCCGTACGAGCAGCTGAAGGCGCTGACGCGCGGGGTGACCGGCATGACGCGCGAGAGCCTGCACGCGTTCATCGACGGCCTCGCGATTCCCGGCGACGCGAAGGGGAGGTTGCGGGCGTTGACGCCGGCGACGTACATCGGCAAGGCCGCCGAGCTCGCGAAGCGCGTCTAGAGCACCGCCCGGGCGCCGAAAGCGCGTCTAGACGACCGGCGACTTCGAGCGCGCGGATTCCTTTTGCAAACGCCGCTCCTTGAGGTACGCGGTCGCCACCGGGATCAGCGAGACGACGATGATGCCGAGGACGATCTTCTCGAGGTTGTCCTTGACCCACGGAACGTTGCCGAACAGATAGCCGGCGTAGCACAGCGACCCGATCCACGCGATGCCGCCGATCACGTTGAACGACAGGAACCGGCGATAGCTCATCCCGGCCACGCCGGCAAGGAACGGCGCGAACGTGCGGATGATCGGCACGAAGCGGGCGACGATGATGGTGAAGCCGCCGTAGCGGTCGTAGAAAGCCTGCGTGCGGCGCAGGTGCTCCTGCCTGAACCAGCGCGAATCCGGCTTATCGAAGACGCGCGGCCCGATGTAGTGCCCAATCGAGTAGTTGACGGTGTCGCCCAGAATCGCAGCCGCGGCGAGGATCAGGACGAGCACGTGGATGTCGAGTCCTGCCGAGGCCACCACGGTGCCCGCGATGAACAGGATCGAGTCGCCCGGCAGAAACGGGAATACGACGAGCCCCGTCTCGGCGAAGATGACGAGGAACAGCAGCAGGTAAAGCCAGTGCCCGTAGTCCGCGGCGAAATGCGCGAGCGTCTGGTCGAGGGCCAGCAGCGAGTAGATGAGCGCCGTCATGGAACGTAAATTAGGGTCAGAGACGAGTTTTCCTGCGACCGTAAATTAGGGTCAGAGACGAGTTTCATGGGGCCTGCTGCATGCAGCCGTTGGTTCAGAAACTCGTCTCTGACCCTGAATTATTGGGCAGAAAACTCGTCTCTGACCCTACTTCCTACGGCAGGATCTTTTCGCCTTCGAGGCCGTCGCGCTTTTTCTCGGGCTTGATGAGATCCTCGCGCGACACGCCCATCCACATCACGAGCGGCGCCATGACGAGTACCGAGGAGTAGATGCCGAAGCAGATGCCGATGGTCAACGCCAGCGCGAAGTAGTGCAGCGTCTCGCCGCCGAAGAACAGGATCGACAGCACCATCATCAGCGTCAGGCCGTGGGTGATGATCGTGCGCGAGATCGTCTTCGTGATGGCGTCGTCGATGACGTGCGTGACCGTCGCCTTGCGCATCTTGCGGAAGTTCTCGCGGATCCGGTCGGCGATGACGACCGACTCGTTCACCGAGTAGCCGAGCACCGCGAGCACTGCGGCCAGCACCGGGAGCGAGAATTCCCACTGGAACAGCGCGAAGAAGCCCAGGATGATGATGACGTCGTGCAGGTTCGCGATGATCGCCGCGACCGCGAATCGCCATTCGAAGCGAAGCGCGAGATAGCCGACGATGCCGAGTGACACCAGCAACAGCGCGAGCGCGCCGTTTTCGTAGAGCTCCTTGCCGACCTGAGGCCCGACGAACTCGACGCGATCCTGTCGCGCGCTGGGATCGTCGGCGCGCAGCGCGCCCATCACGCGCTCTGAAAGTTGCGCGCTCGACACGCCGGGCTTGAGCGGCAGGCGGATGAGCGCGGTGTCGGAGCGGCCGAAGCTCTGGGCCGCGTACTCGCCGATGCTGAGCGTGTCGATCGCCGCGCGGACGCGGTTGAAGTCCACCGCATGGCCGTACGTGACCTCGATCAGCGTGCCGCCGCGGAAGTCGACGCCCAGGTTCAACCCACGGAAAGCGAGAAAGATCACAGCGAGCACGAACGTGATGAGCGAGATCACGTTGAACGTGAGCGCGTACCGCATGAACGGGATGTCGCGCTGGATGCGGAAGAATTCCATTAGGGTCTCGGCGTAAGTCTCGGGAGCGGCGCTTGCTTGCGCTTAGCTGCGCTTAGTTGCGTTCTACTTGGCAGGGACGGACGCGCCCGCCACGGGCTTCCACACTTGCCCGATCGAGATGCCGGTGAGGTGCTTGCGGCCGCCGTAGATGAGGTTGACGATCCCGCGCGAGACGAAGACCGCCGAGAACATGGACGTCATGATGCCGAGGCAGTGGACGACGGCGAAGCCGCGGACGGGTCCCGTCCCGAAGATCAGAAGCGCAATGCCGGCGATGAGCGTCGTCACGTTCGAATCGAGGATCGTGCCGAACGCGCGCTCGTAGCCGGCGGTGAGCGCCGCGTGGGGCGTCGCGCCCCAGCGCAGCTCCTCGCGGATGCGCTCGTTGATCAGCACGTTCGAATCGATCGCCATGCCGAGCGTGAGCGCGATGGCCGCGATGCCGGGCAAGGTGAGCGTCGCCTGCAGCATGGACAGCAGCGCCACCAGCAGCATCAGATTGACCGAGAGCGCAACCGCCGAGATGAGTCCCATCAGCAGGTAATAAGCGCACATGAAGACAACGAGCACCATGAAGCCGTAGAACACCGAGTTGAAGCCCTTGTCGATGTTCTCCTTGCCGAGCGACGGTCCGACGGTGCGCTCCTCGACGATCTCCATCGGCGCGGCCAGGGCGCCGGCGCGCATCAAGAGCGCGATGTCGTTGGCTTCGCGGGTGTTCATCCGGCCGCTGATCTGCACGCGTCCGCCGCCGATCTCCTCGCGGATCACGGGCGCCGTGATGACCTCGGCCTTGCCTTTCTCGACGAGGACGATCGCCATCCGCTTGCCGACGTTCTCGCGCGTGACTTCCTTGAAGATGCGTGCGCCGGTGCCGTCCAGGCTCACGTGCACGGCGGGCTCGTTGCTGCGCTGATCGAAGCCGGGCTGCGCGTCGTTGATCCGGTCGCCGGTCAGCACGACCTGGCGGCGGACGAGTACGGGTCCGCCCGAGCGCTCGGTGAAAATATCGCTGCCGAGCGGCGGCTGGCCGGCGATCGCCGCTTCGACCGCGCCGGGCTCGTCGTTGACCATCCGGATCTCGAGCGTCGCGGTGCGGCCCAGGATGTCCTTGGCGCGCGCCGTATCCTGCACGCCCGGAAGCTGCACGACGACGCGGTCGGCGCCCTGCTGCTGGACGATCGGCTCGGCGACGCCGAGCTCGTTCACGCGATTGCGCAGGATCGTGATGTTCTGCTGCACCGCGCCGTCCTGGATCCTCTTCTGCGCTTCGGGCTTCAAGCTGTAGAGAAGGCGGAACTCGCCCGGCGCTTCCATCTCGCGCACCGCGAGATCCGGAAAGGACTTCTCGATCTCGGCGCGCGCCTTGTTGCGCTCCGACTCGTCGCGAAAGCGGACGACGACGTTCGTCGCTTCGCGCCCCACGCCGGCGTACTG
>Ga0070670_100004394_pt1 | contig 11799 bp, 12 predicted proteins | sample KBSS63metaG_FD_64665 | JGI IMG/M metagenome (GOLD analysis project Ga0070670, IMG submission 64665) | Switchgrass rhizosphere microbial communities from Kellogg Biological Station, Michigan, USA - KBS S6-3 metaG | ecosystem: Host-associated > Plants > Roots > Rhizosphere > Soil ... | reverse complement strand
GCGGCAGGCGCTCGAACACGCGCCGATCGCCGACTGTCGAGAAGACCAGGTTCTTGTGGCCGATCCCGCCGCCGGTGCCGAGCAGGTCGATCGCGTCGAGCACCGCCTCGAGGTTGTGCGCCGGCTCGCCCATGCCCATGAAGACGACCTTCGTCACCGGTCGCAGGCGTCGCGCGAGCGCGACCTGGGCGACGATCTCGGCGCTGCCGAGCTGCCGCTCGAGGCCGCCGATGCCGGTCATGCAGAAGACGCATCCGACCGCGCAGCCGACCTGGCTCGAGACGCACAGGCCGCCGCGCGGCAGCAGCACGGCCTCGACCGAGCGGCCGTCGCCGAGGCCCACGAGCAGGCGGCGCGCTCCGTCGGCGCCGGCATGGTCGGCGCGCAGCACGGCGAGCGCGTGCAGCTCGGCCTCGAGGGCGGGCAGTGCTTCGCGCAGCGAGCGCGGCAGGAAGTCTTCCGGCCGGCGCCGGCCGTGCGCCTGCGACTGCGCGCGCGCCCATTGGCGCAGCACGCGCTCCTCGTGCACCGGCTGCGCGCCGAGCTCGCGCAGGCGCTGGCGTAGGGCCGCGACGTGCATCGCCGTCACGCCAGGTGCGGGCGCGCGTCGAGGGTGCGTCGCAGCGCCTCGAAGAACTGCTCCGACTGCTGCCGCTCGCCGAGCGTTTGGTCGCACACGCGCGCGGCGATCGCGGCATCGACCGGCACCAGGGAACGCCCGGTCGACTGCGCCAGCACCTGCGCCGTGCACGCGCGCTCGAGGTAGTAGAGGTCGTCGTAGGCCCACGCCATGCGCTCGCCGCAGACGACCGCACCGTGGTTGCCGAGGAAGGCGACGTCGGCGCTGCCCATCGCCGCGGCGATCCGCTCGCCCTCGGCGGCGTCGAGCGCCAGGCCGTTGTAGTGCGCGTCGACCGCGACGCGCCCGTGAAAGCGCATCGCGTTCTGCGACAGCGTCGTGTCGAGGCCGCGATCGGCCGTCAGCGTCAGCGCGGTCGCGTACGGCATGTGCGTGTGCAGGACGCAGGCCTTGCGGCACAGCCGATGGATCGCGGCGTGGATGAACATCGCCGTCGGCTCGACCTCGTGCTTGCCGGCCAGCACGCGGCCGTCGCCATCGACCATCACGATGTCGTCGCCGCTCACCTCGCTCCAGAGCAGGCCGCGCGGATTGAGCAGGAACCGGCCCGAGCCGTCGGGCAGCTCGATGCTGAAGTGGTTGCAGACGCCCTCGGCCAGGCCGTGATGCGCCGCGGCGCGCAACGCCAGGGCCAGGTCGCTGCGCAGGCTGCGCACCGTGTCGCTGTCGAAGTCGTCGGGGCTGGGGGTCGTGGTCATGGGCGCAGGGCTCGGTTTCCGTGGATGGCTCAGCCCGCCTCGACCCGGGCGAGATAGCGGTCGAGCGTCCGCCGCCACGCCGGTCGGGCGAAGCATCGCTCGCGATAGTCGGCGACGCGGCGATAGGGCTCGATGAGGCTCTCGTCCTTGATCTCGTCGAGCGCGTGCGCCATCAGGATGTCGGCCACGGTGAAGGCGTCGCTGGCGATGAACTCGCGGCCGTCGAGCCAGCGGTCGAGATGGCCGAGGTGGCGCTGCGCCCAGCGGAGCGTGAACTCGCGGTACTTCTTCGGCTCATCGTCCTTGGTCACGAAGCCCATGAGCAGCAGAGTGAGGAGCGGCAGCTCGACCGTGTTCATGGCGGCGAAGCACCAGCGCACCACCTGCGCCTCGCCGGCCCGGTCGGCCGGGATCAGCTGGCCGGCCTTCTTCGCCAGATAGATCAGGATCGCCGCCGACTCGGACAGCACCACGCCGTCGTCGTCGATCGCCGGGATCTGCTCGAACGGGCTGAGCCGGCGGTAGGCGTCGCTGTTCAGGTCGTGCGCGGGATGGTCCATGCCGACCAGCTCGAACGGCATCTGCATCTCCTCGAGCGCCCACAGCACGCGCAGGTCGCGCGTGTTGCCGCGTGCGAGCGCGTTGACCTTCGAGAAGCCGTAGACCTTCAGCATGACGACGCATCCTACGTTCGGATTGCGCGCGCAGGGCCGCCGGTCGCGGCCGCTCGTCGCGGCGATCCATAGTAGTGTCGCCCTGCGCACCGGTCGCGCCGCGGCTGGTCAATTCACGAGGACGAGCCATGCACCGAGCGATGTTTGTTCTCCTGTCGGCCGCCGCAGTCGGCGCGTACAGCAGCGGCAGCGCCGCCGCCGATGCCGCGCCTTCCCCGGCCAGCGTCGAGGCCCGCGTGGCGGACGCCAGGCGCCTCGCCGGCGACGACCTGAAGGCGCTGCTGCCGCTCTGCGAGCCGCAGCCCGCGGTGCGCGCGAGCGGTCCGGCGCTCGACCGTTTCCTCGACCGCGCGATCGCCGCGCCCAGCCCGCCGCCGGGCCAGGCCTTCGACAATCTGTACTACATCGCCACGTCGTGGGTCTCGGCGTGGGCGCTCAAGACCTCCGACGGCATCATCCTGATCGACGCCCTGAACAACACACGCGAGGCCCGGGCGCTGATCGAGGGCGGCCTGGTCAAGCTCGACCTCGACCCGGCACAGATCAAGTTCGTGGTCGTCACGCACGGCCACGGCGACCACTACGGCGGCGCCGGCTACTTGGTGCAGAAGTACCAGGCGCGCGTCATTGCCAGCGAGGCCGACTGGGCGCAGATGGACGGCGGCGTGCTCGAATTCCCGTACAAGGACTGGATGTCGCCTCCCAAGCGCGACCGCGTCGTCAAGGACGGCGACACGCTGACGCTCGGCGACACCACCATGACCTTCTACGTCACCCCCGGCCACACCCTGGGCACCTTGTCGCCGGTGTTCAACGTCACCTCAGGCGGCCGCCCGCACACGGTGATGCTGTGGGGCGGCACCGGCTTCAACTTCGGCAAGGACGTGCCGCGGCTCGAGAGCTACATCGCCGCCACCGATCGCATGGCCGGCCTCGCGCGCACCCTGCCGGTCGACGTGCTGATCTCGAACCATCCCAACTTCGACAGCGCGCTGGCGAAGGGAAAGCTGCGTGCGGAGCGCGGCGCGTCGGGGCCCAATCCGTTCGTGATCGGCCCGGAGGCAGTGGCCCGCTCGCTGCAGGTGATGGGAACTTGCGGCAGGGCGCAACGGGATCGCTTCCTGACGATGTAGCGCGCGCGGCGGGGTGCCGGCGGTCCGACGCTGCCGCTCTCAGGGATCGATTCGGCGCTGCCGCCGCTCCTCGATCCTTCGCGCCTCGACGCACTCGGGGTATGCGCTCGTGGCGGGAGCCTGGCATTGCCGGCTGACGCAGATCGCGCGGGCGATGAAGTTGCGGCCGGCGCAGATCGCGGCGGGGCTGCGCGACGCGACGGCGGCCGGCTCGGTCGTGGGCGACACGGCGACCGGCGGCGACATCGACTTGGCGGCGGGCGTCGACCGCTTCGGCGGCGCGAGTCGATGCGTCGGCGAAGCCGAGGCCGAGGGCTCGGCCCTGGGCGCGGCTGTCGACGCCTGCGCTTGCAGCGGCTCCGCAGCGACGGCAGGCGGCACCGGCGCGGCGTGAACGGGTGCTGGCGTGGGCGCGGGTTCGGCGATCGGTGCCGGTGCGACGCTCGCCTGCGGCGCGGCGATCGGCGCGCGCGTCCCCACAGACGCGGGAGCGAACAGCGATCCAGTCGACAGCAGCGCCCCGGCAGCGACGGCGAGCATGCCGCAGGCCGTCAGCGCCAGCGCCACGAGGCCCCGCCGCCGGGGCGGCCTCACGCGCGTCGTCGCCGCTTGCCGCGGCGTGCGTGCCTCGCCTTCGCCGAGCGCCTGGCGCAACGCCGCGACGCTTTGCGGCCGATTCTTCGGCGCGACGGCCATCGTCCAGTCGATGGCCGCCAGGAACGTCGCTCCGACTCCGGGAAACGCCGCGCCGCCCGCCGCTGCCAGCGGCGTTCGCCGATCGTCGACGACGCGCAGCACGGCCGGCGTCGGCGCCTCGCCGGTCAGCATGAAGTGAACCGTCGCGCCGAGAGCGTAGAGATCGGTCCACGGGCCCTGCGCCAGGCCGGTCTCGTTGCCGTACTGCTCGATCGGCGCGAAGTTGGGCTTGAGCACGACGGTCAGCGACCGCGTGCCGCGGCCGAGGACGCGGCGCGCGGAGCCGAAGTCGAGCAGGATCGGCCGGCCGCTGGGCAGCAGCAGGATGTTGTCGGGCGAGATGTCGCGGTGGAACACGCCCGCGCGGTGCAGTCTCTCGAGCGCCGCGAGGATCGGCTCGACGAAGGCGCGCAGCCACGTCTCGTCGGGCGGCGCGCGCATGGCCCGGCGCGCCTCCTTGAGGGTCATGCCGGGGCAGTACTGCATCGCCATGTAGGCGGTGCCGTTCGCCTTCCAGAAGCGGTAGACGCGAACCAGCGCGGGATGGTCGAACGGCGCCAGCAGACGCGCCTCGTTGAAGAACGACTCGAGCGCGTGCTGGAACAGCTCGACGCAGTCGGAGCGCGCGCGGACCATGCCGTCCGCGCCGCGCGCGGCCAGCTCCCCGGGCATGAACTCCTTGAGCGCGACCTGGCGCAGCAGCGAATGGTCGAGCGCGAGGTAGACGATGCCGAAGCCGCCGACGCCGAGCGGGCGCAGGATCTCGAACTCGTCGAGACGGGTTCCGGCGGGCAGCAGGCGCGCGTCGTCGAGACCGGCCGGCGCCGCGAGCAAGGGGGTTGCCGTGGGCGTCATCGGCGGTTGGGCGGGTTGCTTTTCTTCATCGGCCGGGGTGCGGCGTTCTGAAGGAAGGCGCGCGCGACCGACTTCGCAAACGGGTGCCTCGTGCATTGGTAACGAATTGTGCGAATGCCGGGTTGCGCGGCACTCCCGGAATGCGCGCGTCGATCAGAATTCCTCCGGTTGGCAGGGAGATCGAGTTGAGCGCGAGAGGCATCTACAAGGGCTACACGTTCGCCGACGTGTCCACGCCGCTGGACAACGGCCGCTACCGGGCCCGGGTCGCGATCATGGCGATCGACGGCACGCGGACCCGATCGCAGCGGTTCCTCGATCTCGAGGTGTTCGCCAACCCGGAAGAGGCGGGCGAGCGCGTCGTCGCGGTCGCCAGGGCGTGGATCGACGCCAACGCTGGCAACGACCAGCTGGCGCTGCCGACCAACTTCGCGGCGCTGGACTGAGCGTTGCCCGGCGCGACGCGGTCAGCGCGCGTGCGTCAGCGTCGCGCGTAGAGAAAGTCGTCCGGCAGCCCGAGCCGGCGACACGCCTGCACCGCGGGATGGCTGCGCAGGACGAGCCGGTCGGCGGCACCTCCGGTCGCCCGGACGAGCGCGTGTTGCCATGAAGGCAGCGGTCGCACTTCGTCCAGACCGATCCGCTCGCGGATCCGGGCCGGCACGAGCCGGACTGCCGCTGCGCTCAGCACGCCCTGCAGGGGCCGCAGCGGCGCCGGCAGCAACGGCATGCGGCGCACGATCGCGAGGAAGTCGAAGATGACATCGGTGCGCTCGAGCTGCTCGCCCATGCGCTCGAGAAGCGCCTCGACGGCGGCCTGCGACTCCGGCACCGAGGTCGCGCCGTAGAGCTTGGCCACCGGAGCGCTCTCCTCATAGAACCGGTCGCGGTGCGCCGGCGTCAGCGGGTGGACATAGGTGTGGTACGCCTCGAGGAAGCCGAAGCACGCGGTCGCATGGACCCACTCGAGCAGCTCCGGATCGTCGGCGCGGAAGGCGCGGCCGTCGCGGGCCGTGCCGCGCACGCGCGAGTGCATCCGGGCGACGCCGGCGATCATCGACTCGGCGCGACTACGCGGCCCGTACACGCTCAGCATCGCCGCGTGGCCGGTGCGCCGCAGCCGCTCGACGGGCTGCTCGCGAAACGACGTGTACTGCCACACGCCCGAGCCGACGCGCGGCTCGGCCAGCTGCAGCAGGACCGCCGCGATGCCGCCGACATAGACGGACAGCGGGTTCTTGAAGACGCGCCACGACACCGAGCCGGGGGCGATCAAGGCCGGCTCGCGGTGCGGGTCGAGAAAGACGCGGTCGGCGTTGCCGTCGGAATCGATGAGACCCGCGACCCAGTCTTCGAGGACGCGCGGCGCCATGCCTGATCGTGCCATGGCGCGACGCCAGCGCGAGGCGCGGCGCCGCGTGGCCTCACTGCCCCTCGATGCCCGCGTCTGCGCGCCGCGCGCGCGAGGGCGTCAGCCGCAGCGGCAGCCCTGCAGGGCGTCGCCGCAGCCGCATCCGGCGGCGCAGGTGCGGCAGGCGCACGTCGGGCCGGCGACCTGCGTCGCCGAGGACGTTGCGGCGGCGTTGCAGCCGCACTGGCACGCGGCTCCGGCGCAGTCGACGCACTGGCACGAGGGCGAGGTGGAATCGTTCATGGCAATCTCCTGTGGATGATGATTCGGACCCGGTGGATCCGTGACATGAATTCTGTCGAGACGCCCCTTGTCGGACTTGAACAAAACGGCTGATCTTTCGCCGCGTGCCACGCCCGAGGCGCGAACGACCGGGCCGTCGCGGCGCGCGATCGCGGGCGTCGGCCGGGTGATGCTGTGGAGCGGTGGCAGCCTCTGGCTCGGCCGCGATACCGGCCGCGCCGAGACGCATGCACATCACGCGATCCAGGTCGCGCTGGCGATGGATTCGGCCCTGCGCTTCGCCACCGCCGACGGGGCGTGGCGCGAGCATCGCGGTGCGGTCGTCCCGCCGCATCTGCCGCATCGCTTCGACGGCTGCGGCCAGCGCTCGGCGATGCTCTTCGTCGAGCCCGAGACGGCGTCGGGGCGCGCCTTGCTCGAGCGATTCGGTGCGCCCGCCATCGCCGACCTCGCCGCGGACACCGCGGAGCCGCTGGTCGCGCCGTTGCGGCGCGCCTACCTCGCCGCGGCGAGCAACGATGCGCTGATCGCGCTGGCCCAGGACGCGATCGGCGCGCTGGGCGGTCGCGTGCCGGCGCAGGGCGCGGTCGATCCGCGCATCGCGCGCGCGATCGCCTGGGTGCGCGGCAGGCTCGCCGTGCCGATCTCCCTGAACGAGGCGGCGGCCGTCGCCCACCTGTCGCCGAGCCGCTTTCGCCATCTCTTCGTGGCGCAGACCGGCGCGTCGTTTCGCGCCTATGTGCTGTGGGCGCGCGTCGAGACGGCCGTCGGCGCGGCGATGGGCGGGAAGTCGTGGACCGCGGCCGCGCACGACGCCGGCTTCGCCGACTCGGCGCACCTGAGCCGGACCTGCCGGCGCATGTTCGGCATCGCGCCGGCGGCGCTCGTCAAGGAGCCGGACCATCCGCCTTAGAGGGCGAGACCACGAAGCTGTCGACGTTGGCGGGGGTCGCCGTGCCGCTACTCGAATGTCGGCTCGTCCCACCAGGGATAGAACGACGGCATATCGGACGACACCCGATCGGGAAAGACGGCCGGCCGCTTCTCGAGGAAGGCGCCGACGCCTTCGTGCGCATCGGCCGATTGCCCGCGGGCCTGGATCGAGCGGCTGTCGATCCGGTGCGCGAACATCGGATGCGGCGTCGCCGACATCCGCCACAGCAGCTGGCGCGTCAGCGCGATCGAGACCGGGGCGGTGTTGTCGGCGATCTCGCGCGCCAGCGCGCGGGCTGCCGGGAGCAGCTCGTAGGGCTCGTGCAGCGAGCGCACGAGGCCGCGCGCCAGCGCCTCGTCCGCGCTGAAGACGCGGCCGGTGAGGCACCACTCGAGCGCGGTCTGCATTCCGACCAGCCGCGGCAGGTACCACGAGGACGCGGCCTCGAGGGTTATGCCGCGCCGCGCGAAGACGAAGCCGAAGCGCGCGGCGGTTGATGCCATGCGGATGTCCATCGGCAGCTGCATCGTCATGCCGATCCCGACCGCCGCGCCGTTGATCGCGCCGATGATCGGCTTCAGACTCTGGTACATGCGCAAAGTCGTGGTGCCGCCGCCGTCGCGGTAGACATCGCCCACCTTGAGCGACTCGCGCAGCGGATCGCCCGGATGGGCGTTGCGGTCGAACGTGTCGCCGCCCGAGGAAAGATCGGCACCGGCGCAGAACGCGCGACCGGCGCCGGTGACGATCACCACGCGCACGTCGTCGTCGGCGTCGGTCTCGTCGAACAGCAGCTCGAGCTCGAGCCGCATCCGCGCGTTGTAGGCGTTCAGCTTGTCGGGGCGCGCCAGCGTGATCGTGGCGATTCCCTGATCGACGGCGTAGTGCGTGGTTTCGAGGGGCGGCAATGGCATGGTGGAGCTCCGTGCGTCGAGAGAAGGGATCGTCTGGCCGTTCAGGGTGGGAAGCCGGCCTCCAGCTCGTCGATCAGCCGGCCGACATAGGCGACGGCATCGCGAATCGGCTGCGGCGACGACAGGTCGATGCCGACACGGCGCATGAGCTCGAGCGGCGGCAGCGTGCCGCCGGCGCGCAGCACGTCGAGCCACTGCGCGAGCACCGCGGGCCCGTCACGGCTGGACTTCTCGGCGAGCGCGGTCGCCGCGATCAGCCCGACCGAATAGGTGTAGGGATACAGGCCCATGTAGTAATGCGGCTGGCGCATCCAGGTCATCGCCGCGCCGTCGTCGATCTCGACCGTCTCGGCCCAGAAGCCTTCGAGGATGGCGCGCTTGCGCTCGTTGAGGAGCGCCGCGGTGACCGGCTGGCCGCCTTCGGCGAGCCGGTAGACCTGGCGCTGCAGCTCGGCCTCGAGCAGATGGGTGACGAAGTTGTGGTGGTACGTGCCCAGCACCTGCGTCAGCACCCAGCGGCGCATGCGCGGATCGGGCGTCCGGGCCAGGAGATGGCGCGCCAGCAGCACCTCGTTCATGATCGACGGCGCCTCGACGAACGGCATCGCCGGATCGGTGTTGGCGCGCCGCTGATGCCGCCCCGCCAGCATGAAGTGCCCCGCATGGCCGAGCTCGTGGGCGAGGGTGAACGCGTCGCGCATCGAGTCGGTCCACGTCATCAGGATGAACGAATGCACGCCGTAGGGTGTGGCGCAGAACGCCCCCGATGACTTGCCGATGTTGCTCGCGCGGTCGATCCAGCGGCGCTGGAACGCGCTCCGCACCAGCTCCACGTACTCGGCGCCGAGCGGCGCGAGCGCATCGCCGAGCAGCGCCGCCGACTCCTCGAATGTCACCGCCGGGTCATAGCCGGGATCGAGCGGCGCCTTGACGTCGCAGTAGAGCAGCTTGTCGAGCCCGAGCACGCGCCGGCGCAGCCGGGCGTAGCGGCGCATGTGCGGCGCCAGCTCGGTTTGCACGATGTCCAGCACCTGGGTATAGAGCTCGAACGGGATCTTGTGCGCGTGGAGCAGGAAGCGCTCCGCGCTCTCGTAGCCGCGGGCCTTGGCGAGGACGATGTTCTTGGCGACTTCGGTGGCGAAGGTTCCGCCCATCGTGTGCTGGTAGGGCGCGAGCCCGGCGCAGAACGACGCCCAGGCGCCGCGCCGCACGCTCGTGTCGGCGGCGGTCTCGTATTCCGACTGATAGAGGTTGAAGGAGTTCGGATGCTGGGTGCCGGCCGCGTCGGTGAACGGCGCGAACTGCAGGTCGCCGGTCTTGGCCCGGCTGTAGATCGTGTACGGCGCGTCGAGCACCTCGCCGAGGCTCGCCAGCACGCGCTCGGTCTCGGGGGCGAGCACGTAGGGCTTCAAGGCCGCCAGGTCGTCGAGCATCGGCCGGTACACGCTCAGCGCCGGCTCGTCGCGCAGATAGTCCGCCAGCGTGCCGTCGGGCAGGGCCAGGATCTCGCTGTCGACGAATTTCACCGCCGCGCGGATGCGCGCGCCGACGGCGGCCGCGTTCGACAGGTCGGCCTGGTGGGCCGGATTGCCGCCGTCCTCGGCCTCGCGCAGGCCGGCGAAAGCGTCGACCCGCTCGAGCCGGGCGAGCAAGGCGTCGCGCGCATCGAGGCAGGCCAGCAGCACGGCGGGGCCCTCCGCGAGCCGACCCTGGTAGCGGACGACGCTCTCGAGCGAGCGCTCGACCGCCGCCAGCTCGGCGAGCCACTGGTCTCGCGTCGCGAACAGGTCGGCGAGGTTCCAGGTGGTGTCGATCGCGACTTCGGATCGCGTCAGGGGCTTGTTCATGGTCGGGTTCGAGCCGGTTCGTTGAGGCGCGAGAAAACGCGCGGCGCGTGCAGCATGTCCCATCTTGCCCGCGTTCGTGCGGCCGCCTTGATCGCGACGGCGGACCGCGCCCTTATCGTCGCCGCATGAGCCCCTTTTCCGAATCCGCTTTCCAGGACCGCGACGAAGGCCCGACCTTCCTGTCGCGCGTCATCCTCAGTGTCGTCCTGCTGACAGCGGGCATCGGTTTTGCGCTGCTGATCGCCGCCGCCTAGCGCGGCGGCCGGTGCCGCGCGCGGTCTACGCCGCGAACGCCTCCACGCCGTCGACGCCGACCACCTGCCCGGTCAGGCACGCTGCCGCCGGCGAGCACAGGAACAGCGCGAGGCCCGCCAGGGCCGGGTGCAATCGCTCCCGCGGGATGCTTCCGGGGAGGATCGCGTTCACGCGCACGCCGTGCGGGCCGAGCTCGCGGGCCAGCGACCTCGTCAGGCCGACGACGGCGCATTCGTTCGCCGCGTAGGTCGGACGCGAGCGGCCTTCGCGGCCGACGGCGACCGGTCCCATCGTGATCACGCACGGCCCGGCCTGCGACTCCTTGAGCAGCGGCGCGGCCCGGCGCGCGAAATGGAACTGGCCGTGCAGGTTGACGGCGAACGCGCGCTCCCAATCGGCACCGTCGACGGTCTCGATCGGCCCGCCCGGGCCGGGGATGCCGGCGTGGCCGACCAGCACGTCGAGCCCGCCGAGCGCGCTGCGTGCGTCGTCGACGACGCGCTCGGCGTCGGCCGCGACCGAGGCATCGGCCATGCTGCCGGTGATCTCGGGTGCGGCGAGCGCCAGGCGGTCGAGCGCGCTGCGGTCGACGTCGCACACGTGGACGTGGGCGCCGCTGGCCTGGAAGGCGCGGGCGATCGCCGCGCCGATGCCGCCGCCACCGGCGACGACGAGAACGCGCAGGCCGGGGGCGGGGCGGAGCGAATCGAGAAGGGACATGCGAACCTCGCTACCGGCGTTCCAGTCTCGCCGGTCCCGGGGCGAAACCCAATGTGATCGGCGCACATCCGCAGGCACGATCTCGTGTCAGGAGCGGAGATCGAGATGAGACGCGTCATTCACGTCGAGAGCAGCGAGCAGGGAGTGCGCGACCTGGTCGACCTGCTGCACCAGGGCGCTTCCGCCGAGGAGTTCGCGCGCCGGCTGGCCGACGTCGACGCCTTGCCGGCGAGCTATCCGGGCAAGTCGGCACTGGTCGAGACGGTGCGCATGGCGATGGCGGTGAGGAATCGCCTCGAGCTGCAGCAGCAGCGCGAGCGCGGCCTGCTCGCGGTGATCGCCTCGGCGCAGGACCTCTCGAGCCGGCTCGACCTGCCGGAGCTGCTGAGCGCCATCGTCTCGCGCGCGCGCAACCTGCTCGGCGCCGACGTCGCCTGGCTCTCGACTTACGACCCGGGCCCGGGCGAGTTCCACGTGCTGGTGGCCGACGGGGCGCTGTCGCAGCGCACCTCGGTGATGGTCGCCCGGCGCGACCGCGGCGTCGCCGGCATCGTCATGTCGACGCGGCTGCCGTTCACGACGCCCGACTACCTGCACGACAAGCGCTTCGCTCACGAGCCGACGCTCGACGACACGTTCCGCGAGGAAGGCATCGCCGCGCTCGTCGGCGTGCCGCTGATCTGGGAAGGCGAGGTGACCGGCCTGCTGTTCGTCGCCGACCGCTACCACCGCACGCACACGGCGCAGAGCACGTCGATCCTGTGCACGCTCGCCACCTA
>Ga0070670_100004393_pt1 | contig 11803 bp, 16 predicted proteins | sample KBSS63metaG_FD_64665 | JGI IMG/M metagenome (GOLD analysis project Ga0070670, IMG submission 64665) | Switchgrass rhizosphere microbial communities from Kellogg Biological Station, Michigan, USA - KBS S6-3 metaG | ecosystem: Host-associated > Plants > Roots > Rhizosphere > Soil ... | reverse complement strand
TCCTCATTGTCGCTGACGTTGCCCAACAATTATATTTTTCAAATGTCGGATCGGATCTGGAAACCGGATGATAGGCGGACATCTCCGTACCATACACACCGACAGACGAGGCAACCGAGCAAGGTAGGCAGGATCGGGATATGTTCAGGGATCTAAACGAGTATCGAGCCAGACGTGAACCCTTACCCAGGCGGCCTCCGGTCTCGCTGACGTGGCGCCAGCAGAAAATTCTGATGTACGCGGTCCTCGTCGAGCTGTTTCTGCTGTTTGTTGCGCCTATCTTTGGAGCTTCGGTGATCGAAGCCCTCTTCGCCGTATTCAGATAAAGTCGGGGTGGTAGAAAGCCGCTTCGCCTGGACGCACTCCACGGCTATCCTGCCAGAGAGACGGTCGCCACTTCCATTTCAGGCCGCTTTTCATTGATATACGCTGCGATATCACTCGCTCGGTATGGCTTCGCAAAGAAATTTGCACCGTCTGGCAGCCAGTCGGCAATGTCAGGTCGCCCCGAGACGACCGCTATATCGATGTGGGAATAACAATTTCGGATCAGATTGACCAGCGCGAGTCCATTCAGCATTCCGGGCATGTCGACATCGGTGACTATTGCCGAAATCTCATCATATCGCGACAAAGCGCCGACAGCTTCCAAGACGTTTCCCGCCTCAACAACTTTGTATCCAGCATCGATCAGATTGTCGGCAAGCGTCATTCTAATGAGCGGGTCGTCTTCGACCACCAGGACAGTGCGAATTTCAGCGTTCATGGATCGTCTCCGTTTGACGAAACGGTAACGTTCAAAATCGGCAAACGAGCGGCGGCCGCCGGAAAACATTGGGATCATATTTAATAAAATGCGAACGAGCTTTTTATCCCGCGAGTCGAGCGCGGCGAGAATCTTGCTTGTTGCCAATAAAGATTGCTCATCAGGGGCTAGGTTCAGGCCTGTCCGAGGTAGAGGCGCCGTTTTCACGACGCCTCATAGACGTCAGCTAACTACACAGAAGTGCCGTGCACCATCGTTTCCGACGTACGTGCCGGTGCGACCGTCGAAAGTACGATACCGGTTCTCGCAGTATTGAGCCCAACCTGGCGACCACGGGCGCAGATTACTTGCAACTGGCACATATCGACGTGGGGCGGCGTAGTAGCCCGGGGGCGGTGGCGGCGGTGCGTATTCGTCGTCGTAGTAGCGAGGCTCGTCGTAGTATCTCGGCTCACTTGCAATTGCCGAGCCTACTACGAGACCCGTGGCAAGGCCTGCTGCGCCTAGTCCCCAACCGTAACCACCGTGATGCCAACGATCATAAGCAAAGGCTGGTGTGAGAGCGGCTGCAGAGATCCCCAGCGCCGCAGCGGAAATCAGGATAGTTTTGACTAACGTCTTCATGACGGTGTCCTCGTTATTGTTGCACGCGAGGATAATGCTGATCAATCGCCGAAGGTTCATCTGGTCCGGATTAAACGTTCGTAACGTTGCCGCGTCTGAACGGAGCGGGGCGGCGTCACGCTTTTCCGGGGGCAATGAGCAGACTCGGGGGACGCCGATAGCGAACTCGATAGGGTGTATGTTAGCCCTATCAGTGGACTGGGACGGTAGCTGGGCGGCTTGTCTGCTCAAAGACGGCTTTGGCCGCCTTGTCTCGTGCACGGCGAGCTTTCCATCGGGTTTTCTGGCTGCCTAGCCAACGCTCGACGTCCGCCTTCATCACCCAAACCCGCTCGTCCAGTATCGCGTCCAGCTTCGATAAGTTTTCATCGGCGATCCGCGTCAGCACATCGGCATACAGCAAGACAGACGTGATCGGAACGGTTTGATCGCGTGTGAGTGCCTGCAAGGCTTCCGGCGTCACTATGACGGTCCATACGAACTCGTCGTTCGTTGCCAGAAAGTGTGCATTCTCGCCGACGATGATCGGGTCAGAAACCTGAGTAAGCATGTCCGTCTCCTTCGCCAATCAAGCGTGTTTGCCTGAGTTTGCCTTGATGCTGTTGCGCAAGGCATCCATGATGTTGATGACGTTTCCGCCAGACGGTGTCGCTGGCGCAGCCTTCGCTTTGGTAGGCTTCTTCAGGCTCTTCTTCTTGATCGCGATCAGATCCAACAGCTTGTCCTGCACGGGATCGGCCGCCATTTTACCGTCCCAGGGCTTCGTCTGCTGCTTGATCAGCTGCTGTACTAAAGGCATCATCTCGGGATCGGCAGGTTCGTCGCCAACTCCCTCAAAATAGGCATTCTGGTCACGGATCTCGTCCCCATACCGAAGCGTCCACAGAACGATGCCCTTGCCGCGTGGCTCCAGCATGACCGAACGCTCGCGTCGCGACAGCACAAGCTTGGAGATGCCGACCATCTTCTGAGCCGCCATCGCATCGCGGATGACGGAAAACGCTTCCTGTCCTAGAGGGTCCTCAACGGACAGGTAGTATGGGATATCAAGCCAAATCCACTGAATTGAATCCCGTGGAGCAAAGACCGAGATGTCGATCGTCTTGGTGCTATCCAAGGCTACGGCGTCCAGCTCCTCGTCTTCGAGCATGACGTACTCGTTCTCGCCACGCTCGTAGCCTTTGACCTCATCCCCTTCCTTGACTTCCTTGCCCGTGACGGCATCGACGTAGTGGCTGACGACCCGGTTCTGCGTCGTTCGAGACAGCGTATGAAACTTCACCTTCTCGCTATCGGTCGTAGCTGGCATCATTTGAACCGGGCAAGTGACCAAGCTGAGCTTCAGATAACCCTTCCAATAGGGACGTATGGCCATGTCGTTCTCCGATCAGCTCGCGCGAAGTTGATGAGTGCCGGACTTGGCTTTCGGCGATGCGGCTCGAATCGCCTTCTCGCGCTTGGCGCCCACGTTGGCGTTCGCGGCGGTGCGCTTCGGCTTCTTATCAGCGGCCGCCATAGCACCCGCACTTTCGCGTAGGGCTTGGAGCAGATCGCTGGGCTGCGAAACCTTGACTGCCTTAGGCTTGGGAAGGGTGCGACCTTCCATCTTGGCTTTCACCAGTTCAGCGAGCGCGTCTTCATAGCGATCGTCGGCCTCGCTGACGTGAAAAGTGCCTTTCTTGGTACCGATGATGTGCTGGGCCAGCTCAAGCATCTCGCCTTTGATCTCCATCTCGGGCATGTCCTCGAATGCTTCGCGGGCAGATCGCACCTCGTAGTCGAAGTTCAGTGTCGTCGCGATTAGGCCCTTGCCGTGGGCCCGGACGAGGACAGTCCTCATTCGTCTGAAGAGAACAGTCTGCGCAATGGCTGCGACCTTCGCTTTTTTCATGCCATCGCGCAGCAAGACGAAGGCGTCAGCGCTCATCTTGTCGGGCGCCAGATAGTACGGCTTGTCGAAATAGACGTCGTCGATCTCATTGCAGGGGATAAACGCGGTGATCTTTAGGGTCTTGTCGCTCTCCGGAACCGCAGCGGCAACTTCCTCCGGTTCAAGGACAATATACTGTCCGTTGTCGACCTCGTAGCCTTTGACTTGGTCTTCGCGTTCCACCACGTCGCCGGTTTCGCTGTCGATGAACTCGCGGCGGACCCGGTTGCCGGTCTGCCGGTTTAGCGTGTTGAAGGAGATGCGCTCAGCGGCAGATGCCGCTGTGTATAGGGCGACGCCGCAAGCGACCTCTCCGAACTTAAGGAAACCCTTCCACTGTGCCCGTGGTGCTGGCATGACGCGATACTCCGACTCACAACTTCCGCGAGTCAATCGAATCGGCAGTGATTCGTTCCGAATCAAAACGAATCATTTTCCAATGGCTTACCGGCGTCTGATGAATCGCCTCTGCAGCGGTCGGTGAAGCATTAGCACGTAGTTTGGAGCGGCCTACGCTCCTCAGAAAGCATGATGATAAACAACAACACCTCGCCGAGCTGCCTGCCGTAATCCAGACACTGTGCGTTGTCATGCCCGATCCTCAGATTGCCCACGCGATCACGCCCAAGCTACTTGGTCTCGCGCCGCTTGCGGGCCTCGTAGGTCTTCATGTGGACGTAGGCAATGGGCAGAATTGAAGGCGTGTCCATGGCAGGATCGGCTCTGGCGAGAAGGTCGCCGATAAGGTGATCAGCCTCGATGCGTCCTCCGGCCTCCAAGTCACGGAATAAAGACGCGGTCATCGTCGAATCGGGTGCGGTGAACATCTTCTGGAATTTTTTCAGGATCTCGCTACGAGGCTTGTAGCCGTTTGCACCCGCAATCGAGCTGCATTCCAAAAGCATTTTCTCAGCGATATCGGTTCCACCCGCTTCCACGATGTCGCCAATGGTCGATCTCATCAATGTCGTGAGTCCCGCAGCCGTTGCTATGAAGGTCCACTTTTCCCACATTTCCTGCATTATCAGGTTGCTGCGGACCACCAGGACACCTGTATCGGCGAACTGCGCTTCAACCTGTCTGGCGAAGTCTTCATTTCCGGCGTCGAGAGCGCCGAACGTGAGGCTCTGCATCTGCCCCGAATGGACGATCTCGCCGTCCGAATTCAGCGTGGTGGAGATCATGCATAGACCGCCTAGAACACGATCGGAGCCGAACCTGCTGACCAGCATGTCCATGTGACGCATCCCGTTGAGCAAGGGCAATATCCTTGTCGAAGGGCCGACGGCTGGCTCGATGTCGGCTATAGCACCTTCGAGATCGTAGGCCTTGCAGCTCAAAATGATGAGATCGTAAGGCTCACACAGCTTCGACGCAGTCACGGTAGGTGGATTGGATATAGTTAAATCGCCAGCTGGGCTTTTTATAATCAGCCCATCGCGGGCCAGCTTCTCGGACCGATGCTCGCGGACCAGGAAAGTCACGTCTCTGCCCGCCGCGAAGAGGCGGCCACCGAAATATCCACCAATGCTGCCTGCGCCGACTACCAGTATTTTCATAGCTTTTCTCGCGGAAACGGGTTGAGACACCCAGCTGAAGGATGATCGATCTTATCTATTGTCTGGGCCGCAACTCGCCACCGAGAAGACGACCAATCGGCTGGTTTGCCTCCCGGCATATGATGCACGATTTGCTAACCAAGACTGAGTATGTTCTCGCGAGCGCCATCAGTTTTGCGTTGGCGCTTTCAAAAGGGCTCGTGCTCCATATGGAGCCGAACCCTTTTTTATGGCCGATCGACCGGTTGCTGAAGCTGGCCGATCAATGGACACTGCCGCTGGATGCCTCGCGTTCGCCGAAAGTTTCCATACCTTCATCGGCCACGGTCCGCTCAAATTCGGCGAACGCCTCTGCATCTGTTTCGAAGAGATCGTCCCATACGATGGACGTGTCCGCATAATTAACGACCTCCAGACTCCACCCAGAGCTGCCTTCGATCTGGTATATCTGGACGTGGACGGTTGCCCCGTCCTTGGTGAAACGCTTACTGAGTGGGGAGAATACGATCTTCGGATCTTCGTCCATGGCAACCTTCTGATCTGAACGATAGTCAATGCGGCTTCAAAGCGTTGGTTCGCAACGCTGCCGCTAAGGTAAGGGTGCGGGATTGGGCAAGCAAGAGCATCGCTCGACTTATGGGTCGTTCGCGGCCTTGACCTTAACCAGGACAGAGACTGAATTCAGGGCGTCCAATGTTTCTTGGAGACAGATCTCCTTGAAGGCGTCTGTCTGATCCTCCAACAGTACCTGTGCTTTCATCACCGTTGTTTCGGGATCGATATCGAATTGCTCAACGAGAAGGTCCAGCCAGTGCCGAGCTTGCACGATCAGCCCTTCAAGAACCACTTCCCGTGGGGTTCGCTCTTCGTCACTCGGCATAGCATCATCCGAAATCGCTGCTGATGAGACCAACCTAGCCCGTTGAGGCCACAGGTCAACGGAATGAAGGAAGCGTCTGTGAAGCACGTCAGAAATGGGCGCTGTTCGAGGAGCAACCAACTTGCGCTGGCCGCTCCTCGGCTCCGAGCGATCCGCCGCCTGGCGCTCAAGGAGCGTTCGCACCTTACCCCCTGGTGCCCTTCTCCGATATCCCGAGCCATTAACTCTACCTGGCTGTTGCCTGTTCGCGTCGTGCGAGTTTTTGGTGCTGAAGCTGATGGCTAGGTTTGCCAGCAATCGAAAAGGCTTAGCTTGTGGATTGGCTGTGGAAAACCAGTGGATATCATCTGTTGCGACGTCAATTCGTTCCGGGTGTGTTCACGGCGCCTTGCCAAGAAGTGAGACTCGGTGCAATTTTCCGGGCAACCAAACTTCGGTCTCCGCCGCAATCGTTGCCGAAGTTGGTTCGGGCGCTCCCCTCAGGTCGAGCGCCCTTTTTTTTGCAAACTCTTTGACCGGGGTTCGATGCCTGGACCATGCCTTAAATCGGTAAGTCGAATTCTTCGTTCTCTTCCTTAGGTGCCACCTGAACAGTCTTGGACTAGCCGCTCGATCCGCATTCTGTCCATTCCGGCGACTCGTCATTGCCTGTTAACAAATCTCTGGCGGAATGCCCTGATGAAGAAACCGCCATCTGCAAAGCCACTTCTTCGAGATGCCGAAGCGCCTGTCCGCAGCCGCGCTCGCAAACGCCGCGACCCGCAGCAGCCAGCCTTTCCATTTGATCCAATGCCAGCCCGTATCGAGCCATGCCTAGCGTTGCTCAAAGCCGTACCGCCAAAGGGCCGCGACTGGGCTTTTGAGATCAAATGGGACGGATATCGTCTGGCGATCCATGTCGAGCCGTCAGGTATTCGGGTCATAACTCGGGGCGGTCATGATTGGACGCACCGGTTTCCAGCGATTGTCGATGCCGCGAAGAAGCTGGGGGCGGCTACGTTGATCTTGGACGGCGAGGCGGTCGTCCTTGACGCGCAGGGAAGGTCTGATTTCGGCGCACTGCAGAAAGCTCTGGGCGGTCGAGGGGGAAAGCGCTATGCCAGCGAAGCGATCTTCATCGCATTTGATCTTTTGTACCTCGATGGTCATGATCTCACCGCCATGGAGCTTTCAGCTCGGCGACATCTCCTGGAGGACCTATCCTTAGCGCCGCAAGGAACGATCCGGCTGTCCGAAGAGATTGTCGGCGACGGCGATATTTTGATGGAGGCTGCCCGCGAACACGGACTTGAGGGGATCATTGCTAAGCATCGAGACCGCGCGTACCGGTCAGGGCGCACCGGTGACTGGCTCAAGATCAAATGCATCCAGAGCGAAAGCTTCATTGTCGTGGGGTACGAATTCTCGACGTCGGCCCGGGGTGGCATCGGCAGCCTGCTGCTCGCGGCCCGACGCGGACACGACTTGGTCTATGTCGGCGGCGTGGGCACTGGCTTCAAAGAAAGCGACGCGTCCTATCTAAGGAAGACGCTCGACGCCCTGAGGACCAAAAAGCCGCCTGTAGACTACGAAGGCCGCCGGAAGGATATCGTCTGGGCCCAGCCTACGCTTATCGCTGAGATCGAATTCAGGGCGTGGACCGACGATGAAAAACTCCGTCATCCGTCGTACAAAGGCCTGCGAGAAGTTCAGGATAACGCCGCCATTTTCGTGCTGGACACCTGAAACGTGTCTTAGCCCTCGAAATCATAGAACGCCACCGTGCACACCTTGTGCTTTTTGATGAGGTGGAACATCGCGGCGGCCTGATCACTATTCGGCCGCTCATTGTTCAGTTCGACGATGACTCGTACGTATCCCTTGGTCGGTCGGCGGTGATCAAACGACATCCTGCCGTCGGTATGAAGGAAAATGTCAAAGTTCTCAGGCGCTCGGCCGCCATGTTTGTAGAATTCGACCATCATCGATTTTGCCCTCCGACGCTGATCATGAACGTTCCGGCGTCTCTGGGGAATCCGGTCAGGGGTTGTGCGGCCACCCACACCGAATCATAGATTGCAGGCGAGGAACGGAAATAGGCGAGTTGATTGGTAAAACCGACGGATATCAATCGGTTGGGATCGGCCTCATCGAAATCGGCTGACCGGATATAAAATGTTAAGGGATGGCCTTTCTTTTTCCGGGTGACATATTGGTCGCTAAGTGCGGGAAGAAGTCCGCATCGCAGCACAGGAGAAAATATCTTGGCCGACGTAACGCTGACTTTCGCAGAACGACTCATACTCGCAAATCAGTTCAAGATTCTGGAGGCACTCGATCCGAAATCTGCGGGCGAATACAGTCAGTCGCGAGAAATTGTTGAAGCTGGATATCAGTATCTCTACGAGACCATTAATCCGTCGATCAGCACCGTGGACATGCCGATAGAGGCAAGCCAGGAAGTAGCCGAAATCCTAGACATGTTCCGGGCTCTTGAACATTCGTCGAAGGAAATTGGGAAGACGACGGAGGAACTGGAGGTCTCGTTCGAGGGGTTCGATGCGAATAACGATGATCACCATTACCACTTCGCCAGGTTTACCCGCCGCAAGCTAATGAATTGGGCCGAGCTAGACAGGTACCCTGACAATTCCCACACGCAGAGTTCCCTGCCACGGTATCGGTCGATGATGGAGAAGTGGCGGGCAATGGGAAAGCCGCACAAGCTTTCTGAAAGCGACATCGCGGCGCTCTCGGGCAGGTAATTGAAGCTACCGGGATTCTATGAAAGCTCTACACCGATAGGTGACACCTCCTATACTGGCGAGAAGTCGACCAGCAAAGATTTGAGTTCGATTTCTCGAACTTTGCGAGCGGCCTCTTCCGGTGTCATCCAGCGGATGATCCGCTGACCCTTTTCTTTGAAGGACTTCGCCTGGTTCAAGACTTCGACCTGATAGACGTCAACCACCGTCGGTGCGACGTCGCCGTCTTCCAAAACCTTAAGGTAGGTGTATCGCCCGACCGGATTGGGCGAGACAGTGCCTTTGACACCGGCTTCCTCCCACGCCTCTGTTGCCGCCGCCTCAGCTGGCGACTTGTTTTTCATGGGCCAGCCCTTCGGAATCACCCACCGGCCCGTGTCGCGAGACGTGATGACCAAGATTTCAACGTTACGGGTTTCCCCTACATACCTGAAGCACAGGGCAGCATATTGCTGACGGAATGAATTCGAAAAGAGCTTATGCGGTTGGGCGGCAAGCTGCTTGAGCAACGAGCCCGGCGCTTCAGTAGGAATCTTGTTTTGGTTCTTTTTGCTGGACAATGGGCCTTCACCAACGTGCCGAAGAAGATGACGGCGCGGTTCGAATCGCCAATTGGCCTCATATTACACTGTTTCGGCGGTTTCGGATTGGGAGACTACTCCGTCAACTTCGCGATCTCCGAGCCAGTGCAAATTCGAGCAGATCGAATAACGGCTAGCCGCAATGAGCTAGCCCGCTTTGCGGGCCTTCAGCTCATTGGCAACCGACTTCTTCAGAGCGTCCATGATGTTGACCACATTGCTCTTGGGGTCGTCATCGCCCTTTGTCGCTGATTTCGACTTTGACTTCGAGGAAGGTTTTTTTGCTTTCTTCTTGTCGGCGATCAGCTTGATCAGGCTGTCCTGGATCGGGTCGGACGCCATTTCAGGCGACCAGTCAGTCATATTTTTCTTGATAAGGGTTTCCAACTCAGAGACGCTTTTGGCGTCACCCTTCTTTGCGATCCCGGTAAAATATTCGCTCTCAGGCCGAACTTCGTCCCCGAACCTCAAGGTCCAGACCACAATGCCCCGGTCCCTTGCTTCCAATATCACAACCCGTTCCCGACGGCCAAGAACCACCCGGGAAACGCCCACCATATCCTGGGCCTTCATGGCCTCTCGGATGACTGCAAAGGCTTCGTCGCCGATCTTCTCGTTGACCGTCAGGTAAAATGGTGTGTCCAGGTAAATCCAGTCGATGCTGTCGCGCGGAACAAATTTCTCGATGTCGATGGTCCGAACGGTGTCCAGCTCGACGGATTCCAGGTCTTCGTCAGTCAGAATGACGTAATCATTCTCTCCACGCTGAAAACCCTTCGCCTCCTGCTCATCCGACACAGGCTTTCCCGTGACGCTGTCGACGTATTGCGAGACGACCCGGTTCCCCGTCTTTTCATTCAGCGTGTGGAACCGCACCTTCTCGGATTCCGACGTTGCAGGAGACATGGCGACGGGGCAGGTAACAAGCGAAAGCTTGAGGTACCCCTTCCAGTATGGACGACCTGCTGCCATTTTCTTAGCTCGCCTTCTTGTGCGCGGTTTTTGCTGCTGCCGTTGACTTCTTGGCCGTGGATGCGGCCTTCTTGCCTGAGTTGGCATTGGCAGCTTTCGGCCTCTTGGATGGGCCTTTGGCCATCCCGGCGCTCTCACGCAGCGCATTCAGGAGATCGTTCGGCTTCGAGACCTGGATCGGCTTTGGCTTCGGTAGGGTCTTGCCTTCGGACTTGGCCTTTACCAGCGCTGCCAGGGCCGTCTCATACCGATCATCCGTCTTTGCGGGATCGAATTCGCCTTTTTTGGTGCCGATGATGTGCTTGGCGAGGTCCAGCATTTCGCCCTCGACCTTGACTTTGGCGACGTCCTTGAAAGCTTCCTTCGCAGATCGGACCTCGTAGTCGAAATTGAGCATCGTCGCGATCAGTCCTCTGCCGTGCGGCCGGATCAAAACGGTCCGCACCCGCCTGAAGAGGACAGTTCGCGCTATCGCGGTGGCCTTGGTCTTGACCAGAGCATCACGGATGCTGGCGAAAGCATCCTGATCTTCATCATCGGTCGGGGCAAGGTAGTATGGCTTGTCGAAGTAGATATCGTCGACCTTGCCCTGGGGTATGAAGGCTTCGGCTTCCAGCATCTTGTCAGCGTCTGGCACGACAGCAGCGACCTCCTCTGGGTCGATCATGATGTAGTCGCCGTTGCCGGTATCGAACCCCTTGACCTGATGGTCGTGTTCGACGACTTCCTCGGTGTCGCTGTCGATGAATTCGCGCTTGAGCCGGTTGCCGGTCCGTTGGTTGAGCATGTGAAAGCTAATCCGCTCCGATGTCGAGGCGGCTGTATAGAGCCCGACGGCGCAGGTAAGTTCGCCGACCTTCAGGTGGCCTTTCCATTGGGCACGATGCGCCGCCATTATGTTCTCCCACCAAGCCGATCCGCTTCTCTGGCAGACCTATTTTCGTTAAAAGTGTTTAGTCCTCGGAGTTATCGTCCTGCCGCTGCTCTTGTCGCTGTTGGTGCTTGAGCTTTTTGTCTGCAACCTGTCTCTTATGGGCCTCATGGCCCACAATGCATCCCCCAACGGCTCCAACCACGGCATGATGGCCAGCATAGTGGCCTGCGACTGCTCCAGCAGCGCCGCCGCTGAGGCAACCTATTGCGTGGGCCTGGGAGGCCCCCCCGATTGTCGCGACCAAGGCGACTGCGATAATGGCATTTTTCATGAGAGTCTCCATTCGGATCAGCGGAGGTGGGCCCACGCTACTGCATGAAAACTCGGATGAGGACGGCTTGTTCCCAAGCATAGGAGGGCCGCAGTTCCTGCATGCAGAAGCGACGCTCGACCTGCTATATTCAACAGATGTCAGACCGTTTCAGGTAATGGCGAACCGAAGCCAGTGTTCCGATATAGAGTTGGGAGAACCAAGGGCTGGGGTTGCCCTATGAATGGGAGGATCAGCCGAGTTAGCCTTATTCTGTTTTCCCGGGGCCGCCAGCTTAGTGCGTTTGCCGTCGACGGCTCAGAAACATCTCAAGGTGCAGCTGTGCATTGGTCTCGTCGGCCAATTGCATCATGTTGGTGACGTGGAGGATCGCCTCCATAAGCTCCTCGCGGCCCCAACCGACATGGGCCCCACTATCGAGAAGCGCATGGATGTAACTCTCGACCGTCAGCTCACAGTCTAGCGCTCTGTCAGGGTACTGGGTGGTCGGCCTCGGAGGTTTCACGTCATATGCTCCCTTTTTAAGGTCGATCCTCGTCGAA
>Ga0070670_100004389_pt1 | contig 11810 bp, 13 predicted proteins | sample KBSS63metaG_FD_64665 | JGI IMG/M metagenome (GOLD analysis project Ga0070670, IMG submission 64665) | Switchgrass rhizosphere microbial communities from Kellogg Biological Station, Michigan, USA - KBS S6-3 metaG | ecosystem: Host-associated > Plants > Roots > Rhizosphere > Soil ... | reverse complement strand
GAGTTGCCCTCCGCAAGGAAGGCACGTCCGCGTTGTGGTGACTGCAAGGACCTTGTCCTCGGAGGCCAGAGCGCGCACGATCAGTGGCTCTCTTGTCAGGACTCCCGTGGTACCCAAGAAGGCCGCGACGACGCGCCGTGTTTGGCGCATGACGCTTGAAGCGCCCCTGGGCAAGGTCGTCGATTTCGATCCGACCGAAGGTGCTGGCTCTCTCGCGGATGCGCCGCTGAAGGTCCTAGATCCGGCGCCAGTAGTGGACTGGCGTGGCTCATCCTTCGACCTCCTCAACGGTGTCGACGTGCGCGACCACTCGGACTCCATTCCGGACGAGTTGTTCGAGAGGCTGTTTAAGCGCCGATGATCAAGGCCATCCGGCGCAATCCGTAGGTCCCTGATTCGAGCCCAGGTCGGGAGCCAGAACATTCAAGGGGTTACGTCGGGAGGCGCAGCCCCTTTGTCTTTCTATACCGACGCCGCTTTCGCCGGTATTGCCGCCTTCATATGCGTCTATCGATAGAAGTCGAACGTTCCCGTCAGGCCTCGCAGCCCGCGAACTTCCGCCAATGAAGGGGTCAGGTGTGGGGCACCGTAGTCGACTTGCGAAGCAGCAGCCAGTACAGGCGCACCATGAGATCGTCTAGCCGGTGTGGGGAAAGCGATCTGTCCTCGCCAAATAGCTCGACAACGTTTTGCTGATGGTCGAGAGCTAGGGCGGGGAGCTGACAGGGTTCGAGCATTGCCCACACTACGCGGTCACTTGCGTCTTGCGGCCTCTCAGCCGCGAGTGCAAGTTCCTTGCTCAGCCAAACGGATGACTGTGCGGCACGCGACCAGAAGCACACAACGTAGCCGCGCTTGGCTCGGTCTAGCAAATTCGATCTTATTTCTTCTTCCCAGACTGCCCCTGCCTTCAGCCGTTTCCGGTCGAGCCAGACGTCAAATCCACGCTGGCGGGCAAGATAGTCGGTTGCGGCATTGACCACGATGTCATCGGCGTGCTGGTAGCTTGCGAACACATCGAGGGTAAGAGGTGACTGTGCGTCAAGCTCGATCACGGACTTCGAAGGATCGTAGGCAAAGATCGGCTTTCCTAAACGCCGGGCATAGTCGACCTCAAAGGCGACCCAAAAGGAGGCCGCCGATGCTCCTCCCCGTAGATAGATGAGGCCATCGCAGCGCCGGATTTCTTCGACAAGCACATTGCTGACGAATTGATCCGGACGGACATCTATTGCAGGAAACACCACGGGCGCAACCGAGCTAGGTAGCTGGCTGCGGAGCTCCTCAATCAGGGCTGCATCCCCGTAAGAGTGCGACACAAAGCATCGCGCCGGAAGCTTCGGTGTCACTCCGGTTTTCCAGTGCCCCGATCCCTGTGCAGAGTTCGAGAGACGCCCCGCCGAAGGTGACTAGTCTGCTCTAGGCACAGGTATGCAGTCTGCCGGCGCGTGGCAAATGAATTCACCCAGCGACACATATCGTCGCCTCGATCACGCTGATGCGCTGAGCTAGGTCGACAGTTCATCTCTGCACTTTGCGTTTGACCGTTCGCACTCCTGACCGCACCGTCATGGCAAGGAGGAGCATCAACAGCGCGCCCGTGCCTGCGGCGATCAGCACCGCCCTGTGGGGTCCTCTTTGGTGTACGTCGCCACTGCCGTCGTCGCCCGATCGCGCACCTGATCAACGGCCGACTGAAGCGTGTCCTTCGCCTTGCCCAAGGCCCAGTGCGCAGCGTCACCGATCTTGCTGTCGGCAGCGGAGACGGTTCTCGCGTAGGCCTCTATGGCGTTCTCGAGTTGCCAGTCGGTGATGTGGCCCATTGAGTGCATCCGCTCGACATCACGGAACATATCTTCGAGCACGCCTGGCTGGGTGGCACTCGGACTAACCAGTTGGCGCAGAAGGTCGGTGTAGACCTGCTCGGGTGTCTTTTCCATGATGGCCTCTGGTGGAAAGCGCAATCTACACGTCCGCATCCTATGGGCCGGCTGGTGGGGGTGGGGAGGCATCCTGGCAGGGGCATCAGCATCAAGCACCAGGATCAGGCAGCTATCACCCTCCTCCGTTCGTTGTCCTGTTGCTACCCCTCCCCCCACTCTGGGTGGAGAAAGTGACCTTTCTGAATGAGGGGACCGGATGCAGGATTCCGGGGCGGCCACCTACAAGTAGCCGGACGTCTAGGACCATTCCATTCCCTTTCCCGGCCTGCTGTTTGGGGCGCCTTACCCGCGCGTGGCAGATGCCGGATCTCGAGCGTCTCAAGATCGGCCTCGGCCCCTGGAACCGCCCTCTCCGCGTCGGCGCGCGTCAGCTTGTAGGTCGTCAGGCGCCGCTTTCCGGTGCGCTCATGGACATCCACCACTTTAAGAATTCGGTCGAGGTCATGAGGCCGTGGTGCCCGTCATCTTCGACCATCGACAGGATGGCCGCACCGAGCGACCATAGCTTCCAACTTGAGAAGGCGCTCGGAGTCTCGTAACGCCCGCCGAGGGGATGGGCGGACCCTTGGCGCACTAGTGACGCGGTGCAGTGTCCGGCAGGTTGCCCACTTCGACCACCTGCAATTGAGGAGGCATCTGCGCGTGCGGCGCCTCGCCAAGCTGGTAGACCGTTCGCACCACGCGCGTTGGCTGGTCGGGCTGGACGTTGCCGTAAAGCTCGATTGCTGTCTTCCGATCCATCGCATACAGCGTTCGGCGGCGCTGGCCCGTGATGTCGTCGTGAAACCACCAGTGGAACAGTTCAAGCTCATTCGACATCGAGGCATGATGCCAGATGGCAAAAGCGATCCGAGATATGCGCCACGACCTCACTGCCGAGCGCTGCTGTCCACCTCAAGGACAAGACGTTCATCGTCATCTCGCCCCCCGTGAAGTCATCGGTTCCCGTCGCCATCGACACCGGGCGGTCGCAGGCGGAGTCATCGGGGACGTGGTCGGTGTTCACGGGTACATCCCGTGTCGACGGACTGCGCCAATCGATCACCAAGACCTTGGACGCCAAGGCGGAGTCGCCAACATACATGCAACTTCAGCGAGAGACAGCCCGCCAAACGCTCAAGGAGTTCGTCAAGAAGTGGCTCGTCACGCAGCAGCGCTGGAAGGCGGAGTCGGAGTACCCGATACGGGTCTTCTTCGCCGACGAGCTGATTCAATCATGAACGCCCTGCCCCAGCCGTTCATCGGTTCAATGTGAATCGAAACAATTAGGGAGCGAAGAAATGAACTCTATCCTTGACCTGGTCGCGCTACTTCTGTTGGGAGCAGGCATCGCCATTGGCCTCGCTGCGAAGAGGCGAAGGTTCGACCGCACGAATGCCTTCGGGATCAAACGATTTCCTACGTTCGGGGCGAAGCTGCAAAGCAGATCAGGCGACTACCTCCTGATCGGAGGCGCAACGGCACTGGTAGCCGGCGGAATGCTCCTCCCGGCATCCAATCACCTCGATACCTGGGGCTGGATCGTCATGGCCCCGGCCTGCCTATTCCTGCTCTACCTCTTGATAGGGACGTGACGAGCTTCTTCCGGACTGTCCGCGCAAGGCGATTGTTGGGCGCCGCGCAAGCTGCTCTTCGGCTGCGGTCGACATAGGGATCTTCGCTTGCGGCTCAGGCCCAGGTGCTCGAATGGTGCACCCTTATACAGATTTGTTCGGCCGCTACATCTCGTCAACCGAGAGCTCGTCGTGCAACTCAACTACGCGCTGACGAACAGACCACACATAGACGAAGTTGCATCCCACAAGCACCGAGGCGGTTGCCGCCCAGCGCAGCGTGTGACCGTCCACTCCTACTGCCAGCCATGCGAGTCCGCTCGCTATCAGCCACCCGATCAGGACCTTGAAGAACTTGGGACCAGGCCGCACAGCCTCGTTCACCATGTCGTATATGTCTTCCGGTGGATGCGAGTCCACTACGTACTGCGGGACCAACCAAGACGCGAGATGTTGCACGTTTCTTTGCCCGGCACGTTGCAACTCCGCTCTTGGTTCCTGAAGGATGGCATCTGAGACGGCTTCGGCCTGTTCCTTGGTGAGCATGGAATCAACCTCGATTGGAGTGGCAAGGCGCTCTCGCCCATTGTGCGCGACGGCACCGCGCAAATCCGGTCCACCAAGAGACGGAAGCTCAAGCCTAACCCAGGGTGCCCCGCCGGCGCTGCTGCGGCGCCTCAACCAATCTGACGTTGCCTATCGCTAGCGGGCAGGCATCCGCGCTCAGCGCTTGATGTTTACGAGCTTGCAGGCGATGCGGGGGACTTCTGCACCAGTCGCATTGAAGGCGTTTGGTGCGCCGAGGATCTGGTCGCCGCCATCCACCACTGCAAAGTCGATATCCAGCGGGGGCAGCTCGGGGCCATTCGTGCCGTTTGGGAGCGCGATCCACACTTTGTACGTGATGTGTCCAAAGCAGGTCCGGTCCTGGAAAATCGCTTGGCCACGCACGTGTTGTCTGATTGAGCCGATGCTCGCGCTCAGCGTCCCGTAACCGTCGAACACGCCTGTGGGACTGCCACTCACTACGCCAACCTGCGTCATAGCTTCGAGACCGGCACCTGGGACGAACTGAGCAAACCCTTGGCATTGGAAACCGTAGGTTTGGCTGGTTTTAGCGGAGCAATAGCTCTGTACGGAACCGCCGTCGTCAGCGGCGGCCGACAGCGACGAGATAGCAGCAAGAGTCAGCGCCGCAAGCCTGATCGTGAGCGGAAGCTGGGTTTGCATGGCATGAACTCCGCTGATGATTGTTGGATCGCGATCGAAAACATACCGCTTTTGCTCACGAGGATCACTCGGGAAAGTCCGATCACTCTCTGCTCGCACTAGGCACTGCCCTTGCCAAGCGCCAACCCGTATCGCACCGCCTGAATTGGGCGTACTCTGTTAGCCCTCAGCGGGCAGTGGTCCGGTTGGCAGGCGAGACCCCATGCAAACGGCACACTGCTTTGTTTGTCATGCAGAGGAGACATCCATGAAATACATCGTAAGTTGGACGCTTCCGCACGGCACGTTCAATGCGGCGGTTGCTCGTTTCTTGGAGACAGGAGGCGCCCCGCCGGAGGGCGTTCAGCTGCTAGGGAGGTGGCACGGAATGAGTGGGGCCGGCTTCGCCATCACGGAGTCGAACGACGCCAAGGCGATGTTTCAGTACCAGGCCCAGTGGGCGGACTTGCTCGCCATGACGGTCACGCCGTGTCTCGAGGATGCCGATGCCGGGGCGGTCATGGCGTCTTTGGGCAAGCGTTGACACTCGGGATGCGGGACGATCGCTGACGCACGAAACGCGATCAAGGATGCGGCCTACCTTGCGGGGATAGGCGATCGCGGCCCGGAGACGCACACGCTGGTGGCGCGGCGCGAGAGGGCGACCTGCGTCAGCATCTCCGAGTTCGTGACTCACGCCGGACAGTAGCTCATCTCTCCCGCTTCGCCATCAGCCGATGACGACGTCGGCACGAGGTACTAGCGTGGCGACAGCCCCGTGCCGATAGAAGCAGCAGTCTTCGTGTTGATGGCTAGTTCGAACCGACTCCGGATGGTCGATTGCCAGTTCGGCGGCGAGAGCACCGCGCAGGATGCGATCGACATAGCGGGCAGCTTGCTCGGCGCAGTCCTTTCCGCCGCCTGCCTGCTCACCGCTTGCGGCGGCAGCGACGATCCGCCCCAGGACCAGCCGGTGACGATCACCGTCGCCGGGCCGAATGCCGTTTCGACCTGGAACGAGATCGCCTCGGCGACGAGCACCACCCGGACGGCAGACCAGAGCCAACTCGCGCTGTTCGGGACCTCGACGCCGCCGCTGTATTGGGAGGTCAACATGCGTACGTTCGCTACCACCAACCGCAGCCTCGCTGACCACGCGCGCTTGATGGCGATGGTCTGGGTGGCGCAGAACGACTCCGGAAACACGTGCTTCGAATCGAAGTATTTCTACGAGAGGTGGCGTCCGACTTCGGCGATCACGCTCGCCGACACCGACGGCAACGCCGGGACCTATATCGACGCCGCGTGGGTCCCAGTCATGCCGACGCCCAACCACCCCGAGTACCCGGCAGCGCACAGCTGCATCTCGGGTGCCATGGCGGGAATTCTCAGCGCCTACTACGGAACGCCGAACATCACGTTCGATTTCGTCGGCGCGGGCCCAGCAACGGGGATCACGCGGCACTACACGTCGATGCCGGCCATGCTCCAGGAGATTCAAACGGCGCGCATCGCCGGAGGCATGCACTTCCGCACCTCCACGGTCGAAGGCGAGGCCGGCCGCAATGTCGCATAGTGGATCGTATCTAACAGGTTCAAGGCACGCTGAGCGAGTGCGGAATCGGTGCCGTGCGCCACTCGGCGCGTGGTATCCAGAGATCAAGACTGATCATGGCATCTGGATGCCGAACCTTGGACGTGCGGCCTGGCGTCCCAACAGGCAGCCGTGAAACTACGGTCCGCCTCACTCGATGATCGTGTCGGCGCGAATCAACAAACTGGTCGGAATCCGCAATCCGAGCGCCTTCGCGGTTTTCAGGTTGATCGCTAGGTCGATCTTGGTGGCGCGCACGATGGGCAGCTCGGCCGCCTTGGCACCATTGAAGATCCTCGCGACGTAGTCGGCGCCGCGTCGGTATAGATCGAAGAAGTTGGTCGAGTACGTCACAAGCACGCCTCCTTCGGTGTAGCCGCGACCCTCTGCGATGGCCGGTAGCCGATGCTGTGCGATGAGAGCAGCGATGTGATTGTCCGCTCTGAACGTGAAGGCCGATGAGCCAACCACCAACGCGTCGACTTTGTCGCGCGCCATGGGTTCGAAAGCACTCTTCAGCTCGTCGATCTTGTCGACGGCGATGAATTGCAGTCGTGCACGGCTGGAGAGGCCCAGTGTTGCGAACATGGTCTGATACCCCTGCCTCTGAAACTCAGACAGTGCTACATCGAGCACCGCAATCGACATCGGTCTACCAACGGCTTCGACAAGGAGCTGCAGCCGCTTGGGTTCAAGCGATGTCCCGAACAGCGCCGTGCCCGTCACGTTGCCACCGGGCTGTGCCAGGGAGGCCACCAAGCCAGCGCCGACCGGATCGTTGGTCGCGTCGTAGACGATCGGAATCGTCTTGGTCGCTTTCATGGCCGCCAAGGCGCCGAGCTTTCCTCCAGAGGAGAAGATGACGTCGGGCTTCAAGGCCACCAGTTCCGCCGCAAGACTGTCCAGTCGGGCGCGGTCGAATTCGGCGAAGCGGCGATCGATCGACAGATTCGCTCTTTCAACGAAGCCTAGTCGCGCCAGCTCGCCGATGAACGCGCCCATCTCGCCCGAATTCGCGTCTGATCGACCTAGCTCCAGTATCCCGAGCCGATAGAAGCGGCCCGCCTGCTGAGCCCATGTTCGCAGTGGCTGTATCGCGGTTGCGCCAAGTGCCAAGGCAATCGTGCGGCGTCGCAGCGGCGTGGCCAGCAAGAGCGCGCAACGTGTGGAGGCGAACGGCGTCATTTGAATGCGAGCGGTCGCCCCAGCTTCTGCGCCCATACGCGGTCGAAGAGCTCCATCGCCGCCCTGTTAACGGGAGCTGCGGGCGCGATAACGTCGCCGAGCAGCATCAGCTGGCCATCGCCAGCAGCGAATGCCGGCCACTGCGGCAGCACGTTCCCTGCTGCCGTCGTCGTCACGGGACGATTCGGATCGCCGCTGGTGGCGAAGTTGACGAGGTAGGTCGAGCCGATGTCCGCCAGCCTTCGGTCGACCTCTGCGTAGGGGCGGGGCCGGCGGTCCAGGTTGTTGTACAGATACACCTGCTCCAGGGTGTGATACGAACCGGCCGTGGTGGGATCGGCCGCTTCGAGGTAGTTGCGCTGGTAGTCGTAGTACGGCGGGACGCGATTGAAGTAGTACACGTACGCCTTCGACGACGTCGTTGCGTTCATCGTCCGCGCCAGCGTGTAGACCTGCCATCCGAACTGGAAGTCGTGCACGATCCGGTACCGCACTGCGAATGCCGACGCGTCATCAGTCACGCCGTAGAGAGACCGGACCTCCTCTGCGAGTACTCCGAACGCCCCCTGACTCGACGCCTGAAATGCGGTGAATGTTTCTCCGAAGCCGGGCCCCATCGAACCGACAGGGGCGCTCGCCAGGCGGAAAGCGATCTGTTCGTCCGACATCGAACCGACCATTACGGGAATGTCGGCCGCTTGGTGGTTGCGAAATACCCGGTCGGTCTGGTCGGGGAGCACGTAGCCGTCGATGGTCGGCCCGGCCGTGTACGTGTTGCTGAGCGCCTGCAGATCGGTAGCCGACATGGCCCTCAAGGCGGCGAGATTGGGGGCCTTCGCAGCGGCGGCGAACGCTGCGCCTTGTATCTCGCCCTGGGCGAGTGTGCGCACGTCGCCTCTGGCGCCGGGGAACTGCGGGCCGCTGCCGAGCATCGCCCTGTGGAACAGGCCCCTGGCCAACGGAGAGGTCATCAACGAATGGACGTCTTCGGCGCCGGCCGATTGCCCGTACAACGTCACGTTGTCGGGATCGCCACCGAAACCGGCGATGTTGGCCTTGACCCATTGCAGGGCGGCGATCTGGTCCAGCAGTCCGTAGTTGCCCGACACCTTGTTCGGCGACTCCGCGGACAGTTCAGAGTGGGACAGCCACCCCAGCACGCCGAGCCGATAGCCGATCGTGACGACCACCACCCCCTTGCTGGCCAAGCCGGCGCCGCCGTACGTGGGGAGGGACGCCGCACCCGTGGCGTTGCCGCCACCGTGCAGGAAGAGCATCACAGGGCGCTTTTCGACCTCGGTCGCAGCCGCCGTCCAGATGTTCAGGTACAGGCAGTTCTCGCTCACCGTAGGCGCCGAGCCGGAGTAGAGGAGCGAGGTGAAGTTCGTGTTTTGGTTTTGCATGCACCCTGGCGCGAAGCCGGTGGCCTTGCGGGTGCCGGTCCAACTGCTCACGGGCTGGGGCGGTTTCCAACGCAGCACGCCGAGCGGCGGCGCCGCATAGGGGATGTCTTTAAAGACGCGCATTGCCGCAGTCGACTCTTGATCGGCGCCCACGGTGCCGGAGGCAATTTGCACCATGTCGGTGTCGTACCGGTAGGCGGGAGCAGATAGCGCTTGCACATCGCCCCCCTCGCCGCCTCCGCCGCAGCCGGCAAGGACGAGCAAGAGGCAGCTGTACAGCAAGGTGCGCTTGAAGCCGCGTGAGGTGATATTCAGGGCCATTGGGAGTTCCGTTCTTCCCATGCGAGGCACACAATCGCTCATGAGGGTGATACGGAGCCTCGTAGCAACCGCGTGTGATGCCACGATGGATCACCGATATCACGCCGAGCCTTGGCCGAAAGTCCCCCGACACTCGCCGATTCCAAACGACGATCCGGCAAATCCAATGGCGCGTTCGGGTGGGAGTTGTCAGCGGGTGCGAGGTCACGATGAATGACCGATTGAATCCCGGGTCCTCAACGATCGAACGCCTGCTGGTATCGGGCGCATCTGACCGCGCTGACGGCGTTGTGGCATGGCGGTTCGCAGGGTTCGAATTCGACCTGCGGCGCTCCGAATTGCGCGGACCCGGCGCGGTGGTGATCGCGCTGCGACCGAAGTCGGACCTGCTGCTGCGCCACTTCCTGGCGCAACCCGGACGCCTGCTCAGCAAGGACGAGCTGGTCGCCGTGTTGTGGCCCCAGGCGATGGTGACCGACGACTCGCTCGTGCAATGCGTGGGCGAATTGCGAGACGCGCTGGGCGACGATGCCAAGCAACTGATTCGGACCGTGTCGCGGCGCGGCTACCGGCTCGAGGCGGCCGTCGAAGCGGTGCTCGCGGTGCCGGCTGACCGCGACGCGAACGCGCCGGAACCTGCGCCAGGCGGTTCTGCCGCACCCAGCATTTCGACGTCCGCAACAGGGCACGACGCCGCGGGAGCCCCGCAGGGCATGCCGCGGGTCGCTGGCGGTTTCCGTCGCAGCTGGTGGTGGATCGGTGCGTCCGTGGGCGCGGCGATGGGAGGGGTCGCACTCTTACTCTTCATGGCGTCCCGACCGGCGCCGATCCACATCGACGAAGCAGTGCTCGCGCGCTACACCATCGCGGTCATGCCGCTGGTAGCTCCACCCGACAACCCGGCCATGGCCGCCACAGCAAACGCGCTCGCCGACAGAATCGCCGCCCAAATTGCGGGTCGATACAACATGAGAAGCGTTCGCCCAGAGGCCATCGGTGCTGGCAATGAGCTGGTAAGAGCGTCAAGTCGCCGATCCCAGCCGGTCGCGCCCTACGTTCTCTCGGGGCGCCTGACTCAGCGATCAGCGCAGGGTGAAATGGGGATCGATCTTCAGACTGTCGCGGTCGTTACCGGGGCGGTGATCTGGTCGGGTCAATTCCAATCGGCATCGGATGGCGATCCAGCGTCGCTGGACGGCATCGCGATGGTGGTCGTCAACCAGCTGCGCGCCTCGATCGGGGAGGTCAATGTGGAGCAGATCACGCGGCCGGGCCATGTGCCTGACGCGGCTGAGCTGGTCATTCTGGGATGGCACGAGCTCCTGCAACGCCGTTCGATGGACGACCTCCACCGCGGGCGAGCTCGTTTCCGACAGGCACTGGAGGCAGACCCGACATCGGTCACCGCTCTGTTGGGGGTGGCCGCCTCCTACACGATGGCGCGCACCCGACGCAAGCCGTGGACTGCGCAGGAGTGGGCCGAGGCCGAGAGGCACATCGAGCTGGCCAACAGGCTGGCACCAGACAATTCCACGTCGGCCCAGCTGTGGGGAGACCTGCAGCTCGCCAAGGGTCGTGCCGATTTGGCGCTGCCAGCCTTCGATCGCTCGATCCGCGCGGATCCGAGCTTCGTCAACGGCTACTTACAGCGCGCCCGGGCCCTGCTGTTGCTCGGACGAACGGACGAGGTTCAAGCCGAGATTGACCTCGGCCTGCCACTGGGCATCGCCAACCGAGACTGGCCGCGTGTCAGCCGAGCATACGTGCTCGCGGCGGAAGCTGCGCTGATGCGCGGCGAGGACGATCGTGCCTACGAGTTCGCCCGAAAGGCCGTGTCTGCGCGGCCATCGGAGGCGGTGCCGCACGTGCTGATGGCGGCCATCGATGCGCTGGCGGGGCGCAAAGAGTTGGCAGCGACCGAAATGGCCGCATTCAGGGAGTTGTGGCCTGAAGCCACGGTCGCCCACTTCGACGACTATTACCCGTCGGACAACCCCACCTTTCTCGCGCAGCGGTCGCGCCTTTACGATGGACTTCGTAAGGCTGGGCTGCCTGCACAGTAGTGTCTCCCGATCGCAGCATCACCTGATCTCGGGCGACCAGGTCCTACCGCGCAGGACCGCGCGCAGATTTGCATCGCCGTTCGACTTGCCGCAACGAGCTATAGGCGGCCCTCGCCCTGCGCGAGTCAACCTCGCCGTACGCCGGTGACACTCGATGAGTTGATGGTCGGTTTGTCCGCTCAGGGGTCGCAAGAAGGCGGTGAAGCCGGTAAAGCCGGCTAAGAAGGGAGCAGTACCGACGCGAGACGGAGCGTCCTCGGTCGATAAGCTTGTGGCTCGGGCTCGGGTCGACGAGGGCGTCCCCAGCGCGTTGATTTGCATCGACTTTTCGAGCTTGGCCGCGCAGACCGATCCATTGGAGTTCGGTCCTAGCTCGGTCGCGTCAATTTGGAGAGTGGCGCCACGGAGACCGCCTTACAGCTCATCGAGTTAGGTGCAACTTGCTCTCAACACTGTTCGACTGTTAATCCGTAGGTCCCTGGTTCGAGCCCAGGTCGGGGAGCCAAGATATTCAAGGGGTTACGTCGTGAGGCGTAGCC
>Ga0070670_100004388_pt1 | contig 11814 bp, 4 predicted proteins | sample KBSS63metaG_FD_64665 | JGI IMG/M metagenome (GOLD analysis project Ga0070670, IMG submission 64665) | Switchgrass rhizosphere microbial communities from Kellogg Biological Station, Michigan, USA - KBS S6-3 metaG | ecosystem: Host-associated > Plants > Roots > Rhizosphere > Soil ... | reverse complement strand
ATGCCGAAGAGCAGCCGCCAGTCACGCTTGCCGGTGTTGCCGGGGTAATTCATCACCGGCATCCACACTTCAACGTCCGGATCGAAGGGCTGCTTGAAGTTGGCCGGCACCACGCCGATCACGCTGTAAGGTTCGCCGTTGAGAATCAGTTTTTTAGCGTCAAGGTTCTTGTCGCTGTTCAAACGCTCCTGCCACATCTTTTCGTTGACAACCGCAAGCTTCTCGCCGCCCTGCCGGTCTTCGCCGTCAACAAACGTGCGCCCGAGGAGGGGCGAGATATTGAAAACTTTGAAGAAGTTCGCGGTGACAAACGCGCCGCGGACACGATCGGGGCGTTCGCCGCCGGTAACGTTCACGCTTTGCGACTGGAAACCTGTCAGGTCTTCCAGCGAGTGCATCTGGGTCTCGTAGTCCTGAAATTCGGGGACTGACAAACCATCGCGATCGCCGCCGGGACTGACGGTGGAGAGCGCAATGAGGCGCTCGCTGTGGTGGTAAGGCAGCGCGCGCAAGAGCACGGCGTTGACGACGCTGAAGATGGCGGTGTTGGCGCCAATGCCGAGCGCGAGGGTGATGATAGCGATGATGGAGAAGACGGGCTTCTTCAAGAGCATGCGCGCGCCGTAGATGATGTCTTGTCGTAAGATTTGCATGATTGTTAGCTCGATTAATGATCAGCATTAGGGGCTTTGGGCTTGGGACTTTGAGTTTTGAGCTTTGTTCTTTGTACTTTGTTCTTTGCCTCTTTCAGGCAGAGAAGCTATCGTCCAGTCAAAGCTCAAAGCTCAAAGTACAAAGAACAAAGTTCAAAGCTCAAAGACCAAGACCTAAGACCGAAGTCCCAAGCCCTGCCTTATTCGTAGCGCAGCGCTTCCAACGGATCGACCTTCGTCGCGCGACGCGCCGGCAGATAACACGCCAGCAGCGCCACCACCATCAGCACGAGGGACACCGCGACAAACGTCGGCTTGTCGGTTGGGGTCACTCCGAAAAGCAGCGTCGTCAGCAAACGCGTCAGGGCGAACGCGCCCGCCACGCCAATTCCCACACCCAGCAACGCGAGCGCGAGCCCGTTTTTAATAATCAACTTGAGCACGTCCGTGGCGCGTGCGCCGAGGGCCATGCGTATTCCAATCTCCTGCGTGCGTTGGGTGACTGCGTAAGACATCACGCCGTAAATACCGACCGCCCCCAGCACCAGCGCGAGACCGGCGAAGATCGCCAGCAGCAACATGTTCAAGCGCCGCGCGGCAAACGACGCCGCCGAAACTTCGTTCATGGTCTTCACGTCAGTGATCGGAAGTTGCGAGTCAACTTTCCAAATCTCCTGCTTGACCGCCTGGGCCATCGGGTCCGGCGACGACTGGGTGCGCGCCACCACCGTCATCCAGCGTTTCCAGGGATTGATCTGCGTGTAGGGAGAATAGAGAGCGGGCTGCTCCGGCAGGTCGAGACCGAAATGTTTTACGTCACCAACCACGCCCACGATCGTGATCCAGTGCACTTCAGGATCGCGCGCCCAACGGATGCGCTTGCCGAGCGGATCTTCATTGGCGAAGTATTGCTTCACCATCGCATCGTTGGCGATTCCGACGAGCGGCGCTTTATCAGCGAAGTCCTGAGGCGCAAAGTCGCGGCCCAGGCGCAGTGGAATCTGCAGGGTGCGGAAGTAGTCGCCGAGCACGCTGCGCGTTTCCAGGCTCGGTTCATCGCCGGGGTTGAGCGGCGGACGACCATCGATCACGAAATCGTGATTCAGCGAATCGCCGCTGAGCGGCAACTCACTAACCATCGCCGCCTGTACGCCGGGCAAGGAATTGATGCCGCCGAGCACCGCGTTGCGAAAGCGAGTTTGCTTGTCGACTTCTTTGTAGCGCGCTTCGGGAAGCTCAACGCGCATCGTCAGCAGATGATCGGAATTGAAGCCCGGCTCGACAGAACGGAGGATCCAAAACGTCTTAATCAACAGCCCGGCGCCTACCAGCAGGATTAAAGCTATCGCCAGCTCGACTACTACGAACGTGCTGCGCAATCGTTGCCGGGCGCCGCCGGCAGTAGCGCTGCGCCCGCCTTCTTTCAAGGCATCGCCCACCACGCTTCGTGATGCAGTCCACGCCGGCAGTAATCCAAAAACAATTCCGGTCAGGACCGAAACACCAAACGTGAACGCAAGCACGCGACCGTCGACACCAATTTCCTGTACGCGGGGCAGATTCTCCGGCTGCAGTGCTACCAACAAACTGGTGGCCCAAATTGCGAGGAGCACCGCAATCGCGCCGCCGGCTAACGACACCAGCACGCTCTCCGTCAGCAGTTGTCGAATCAAGCGCCAACGCCCGGCGCCGAGAGCCGTGCGAATTACAAACTCGCGTTCACGTTCCGCCGCGCGTGCCAACAGTAAGTTCGCAAAATTCGCACAAGCGATCAGCAACACCAGGCTGACGGCGGCAAACAGGACCAGCAACGACTGCCGCGACTGGCCCACGATGCGCTCGTGCAAAGGAATCAAGACGCTGCTGCGGTTTTTGTTGTCGGCCGGATATTGTTCGGCGAGGCTCTTGTCAATCAGCTGCATTTCCGCGCGCGCCTGTTCGAGCGTTGCACCCGGAGCGAGTCGCGCGTAGGTGCGAAGAAAATGGACGCCACGAAAATTCGCCGCCACCGGATTGGAAACGTGCACCGCCGTCCAGGCTTCCGTGTTGTCTCGCGGTGAAGCGAAGCTCGCGGGCATCACGCCGACAATGGTGTAGACGTTGCCGCTTAACGGAATCGTCTTGCCGACGATTTGCGGATCGCCGCCGAACTGTTGCCGCCACAATTTGTTGCTCAGCACGGCGACGTAAGGAGCGCCCGTCTTGTCATCGTCCGCGGAGATGAAGCGGCCGCGCTCGGCCTTCACTCCCAGCGTCTCGAAATAGCCGCCGGTGACCTGGCCCACCTGAAATTTGATCGGCTCGCCGCCGGCGGTGTAATCGAGCGGCTGTTTCACCTCGCCGCCAAACGAGCTAAACGTGCGACTCTGTTTTTGTATGTCTTCGAGATCGAGCGCCGACTGATTCGAGCGAAAAGTAACCAGCCGCGCCGGATCGGCATACGCGAGCGGCCGCAGCAGGACGGCGTTGACTACACTGAAGATGGCGGTGTTCACGCCGATGCCTAGAGCGAGAGTGATCACGGCGACGGCCGTGAAGCCGGGCCGCTTCAACAAGCCTCGCACGCCGTAGCGGATGTCTTTCAGAAGAGTCTCCATCGAATTTACCCCAAAAACAATTAGCCGCGGATTAGCGCGGATTACGCGGATGTCAATCAATTACTGTTTGCGACAATTTCTTCCCGCTGCTGACTGGCGACATTTGCTAGTCCGATTCTGATCCGCGTTTCTCCGCGTAAATCCGCGGCTAATCTTTCACTCGTAATGCAGCGCCACCAGCGGGTCGACTCTCGTCGCGCGGCGCGCCGGCAGGTAACACGCGAGGGCTGCGACCAGGGCCAGCAGCAGCGCCACGCCGCCGAATGTCAACGGATCAACCGGACTGACTCCAAACAGTAGTTTTGCCAACAGTTGAGCGACGGCGAACGCCACCAGGAGCCCGATCGCGAGGCCGACAACTGCGAGCGTCATCCCTTGTTTGATTATCAGCAGCAGCACGTCGCGCCTCGCCGCACCCAACGCGATGCGCACACCAATCTCGCGGGTCCGGCCGGCGACGACGTAAGACATCACGCCGTAAATGCCGATGGCTGCCAACACGATTGCGAGAACACCAAAACTTCCGAGCACGGTCGCCGCCATGCGAAACGGGAATAGCGGCACGCTCATGTGGTCAGACAATGTTTGCACGTTGTAGAGCGGCAGAGTGGGATCGAGACGTTCCAGCTCACCGCGCAAGGCGACGAGCGCGGATTTCGAGTCGCCGGTAGTACGCGCGACCAGCGTCGCGCTAGTGCTGTAGTCGCGCAGCATCGGCCGGTAGAACGCTGGCTTCGGATCTTCGCCAAGGCTGTTGTATTTCCCGTCTCCCGCCACGCCGATCACTTCCCAGTAGGGTTTCTCCGGTCCGCTGAAATTAAAGCGAGCGCCGATCGCCTCTCGTCCGGCAAGGAAGCGTCGCGCAAACGTTTCATTAACGATCGCCACGCGCGACTCCTCTTTACTGTCGCGCTCGCTGAAGTCCCGGCCGCGCAAGGGAATTTCCATAGTGCGAAAATAGTTAGGGCTGATCGTGTTGGGAACCGCGACTGGCAAGTCGCTGGTGCCGGCAATCGCCTGCCCTTCCACGTAGATTGTTTGGTAGCTGTAATCGAGTGTGAGAGGAACTGTCGACGTGAGTGCAACCGAACGCACGCCCGGCACTGTCTGCGCACGTTCAACGATCTGACGTTGAAACGCTCGGCCCTTCTCTTCGCTGTAGCCTTGCAATCCCAGGTCGAATGAAAGCGCCACCGCGTTCTCCGGTGTGAACCCGGGGCGGGTACGCTCGGCTACCTGCAAACTACGGACAACCAGCCCCGCGCAAACCAGCAGCACGAGCGAAAGCGCCACCTGGACCACAACCAAAGCATTGCGTAAGCGCGAACGCCGAAAACCTCCCATCGAGGCTTCGTCTTTGAGCGCGGGCACGAGGTCCGGCTTTGAAGATTGCAGCGCCGGCAGCAAACTGAAAAAGACGCCCGTTCCCAGCGACACTGCGAGCGCAAATGCCAACACGCGCCAATCCAAACGCAGGTCGAACATCAAACTAATATCGGTTGGCAACTTGATTGATGCGACGAGGGCATTGATCCACGCGGCCAGCAATACGCCGCCGACGCCGCCCGCGAGCGAGAGCAGCACGCTTTCGGTCACAAGTTGCCTGATGATGCGAATGCGACTTGCGCCTACCGCCAGGCGAATGGCAAGTTCTCTGCGCCGTTCCGTGGCCCGGGCCAGCAGCAGGTTTGCCAGGTTGACGCAAGCGAGCAACAGCACCAGCCCGACAACTCCCATCAGCACGCTGCTGAAACTGATCACCGAGTTGCGTATGTCAGGAATAAACAGGCCCGGCGTCAGCAACGCAATGCCGCGACCCTCGTTCTCCTTGGGATAGTCTTTGCCGAGCTGAAGCGTAATCGCTTTGAGTTTGCTTTCCGCCTGGGCCAACGAAATGCCCGGCTTCAGGCGGCCCACCACGAAGATGTTGTCGCTGTTGCGGGATTCGAGCCACTCGCTGCCCGGCTCAATCTCGTGGGCCATCATCATGGGCACAAACAGCTCCGGCGCGTAAGCTACTTCAGTTCCATTGAAACCGCTGGGAGTAACTCCGATAACCGTGAAGACGTGGCCATTGAGCGCGAGGGATTTCCCCACGATGCCGCGGTCGGAAGCAAAGCGCTTTTGCCAGCAGCCATAGCTGATGACTGCGACCGGATTCGCGCCGGGCGTCTGGTCTTCTGCCGGCGTGAAGTAGCGGCCCAGGAATGGCTGCACGCCGAGGATGTCGAAATAATTGCCGGAGACTAGATAACCCCAAACGCGTTCGTTGCGACCTTCGTGGCTGACGCTGATGGGATCAAACCGGTAGGCGATCAAACCGGAGAAGACGTCGCTGCGATCGCGATAGTCTTTGTAGTTGAGGTAAGACTGAATGGTGTAATCGGCGCCATTGTGAAGCGTTCCGTAGAGTTCAACCAGTTGTTCGGGATGCGACACCGGAAGCGGCCGCAGCAAGACGGTGTTGACCAGACTGAAAATGGCGGTGTTGGCGCCAATGCCAAGCGCGAGGGTAACGACTGCGATGGCCGTAAAGCCGGGCCGCTTCACAAAATTTCGCAGCGCGTAACGGATGTCTTTTAACAAAGAGTTCATGATCGTTGGTTCTTAACCCAAAGGTCTTTGGTCTTTGTGCTTTGTACTTTGTGCTTTGCTTGTTCAGTAGAGAGCTGTCGTCCAGTCAAAGCACAAAGCTCAAAGCACAAAGTTCAAAGTACCAAGTCCCAAGACCCGCCTCATTCGTACCTCAGCGCCACCAGCGGATCGACCTTGGTTGCGCGTCGCGCCGGGATGTAACAAGCGAGCAGCGTTACCACGACGAGCACTGCTGCTAACGAAACAAACGTCCCGAGGTCCGTCGCGCTGACGCCGAAAAGCAAACTCGCCATCAATCTCGTCAGCAGGTACGAAGCTCCGAGTCCGAAGACCACGCCGGTCAGCGCGAGCTTCATGCCCTGGGCCAAGGTCAATCGCAAAACCTTGAGCCGGTCGGCGCCGAGGGCCATCCTGATTCCAATCTCGTGCGTGCGTTGCGTAATCGCATAACTCATCACGCCGTAAATTCCGACGGCGGCGAGAACGAGGGCTAACGCCGCGAACAGACCGAACATCATGGCGTAGAAGCGTTGCTGCCAAATCGACCTTGAAACGATCTCGTTCATCGTCAGGACATTCGCGGTAGGTTGATCCTTATCGAGGGCGAGCACTTCCTTTTTCACTGCGCCCGCCAAGCTTCGCGGATCGACATTCGTGCGTACCGCTACTGCCATCCAATTCACTGGAATTTGCTGGTAGGGAACATAGATGGTTTCGCGCGTTTCCCGGTCGAGCCGCGCGTGTCTTACGGCGCCCGCGACGCCGACAATCGTGTGCCAGGGCTCATTGCTCTCGGGTGGGCCAAAGCGAATGCGTTTGCCCAGCGGGCTCTCGCCGGGCCAGTACTCGCGCGCCAAGCGCTCGTCGACGATCGTGACCCGCAACGCCGTCGCCTGATCAGCTTCGTTAAAGTCGCGGCCTTCGAGCAGCGGGATGCCCATGGTGCGGAAATAGTTGGGAGTCACTACGGCGTGGTTGATCATCGGGGCCTGGCCCACGGAAAGCACCGGACGACCTTCAACCGTCAGGCTGCGTCCCCAGCCTCCTCTGAGCGGCAGGTCTGAGACGGCGGCCGCCGATGAAACGCCCGGCAGCGCCGCAACGCGCGGCATCAATTCGTGGAAAAAGGCGCTTTGCTGGGCCGGCTCGGGGTATTTTGCGCGAGTCAAAGGCACCTCGAGCGTGAGCACGTTTTCCGGATTGATACCCGAATGCACTTGTCCTAACTTCGCAAAACTGCGGACCATCAGACCCGCGCCCACCAGCAGCACGAGGGCGAGCGCAACTTCGGAGACTACCAGCAGATTACGCATGCGATTGCGTCCGGCGCCGCCCGAGCGTCCGCCCTCTTTCAAAGCATCGTTGAGATCGGTTCTCGAAGCCTGCAAGGCCGGCCCGACTCCGAACGCCAGTACAGTTAAGAAGGAGATCGCGAACGTAAAACTCAAGACGCGCAAGTCGATGTCAAACTTCATCCAGAAAGGCATGTCGCCCGGTATCGCCGCCAGCAATAAATTTTTTCCCCAGACAGCCAACAACACTCCCAGCAGCGCGCCCAGCAGACTGAGCAACGCGCTTTCAGTAAGCAGCTGCCGCACGATGCGAGCGCGACTGGCACCGAGTGCGGCGCGCAAAGCGAGTTCCCTGTGACGCGCCGAGGATCGAGCCAGCAGCAGGTTGGCGACATTGGCACACGCAATCAGCAACACGAAGGCAACCACGCCGAGGAGGATAAGCAGAGCCTGGCGGTAGTCGCCGACCAAGCGGTCGCGCAGAGGATAAACGTCGACGCCCAGACCCTCGTTGGTAACCGGGTTTTGCTCCTCAATATGCCGCGCGATGTTCGTCATTTCCGCCTGCGCCTGCGCGAGTGTGACGTTAGGTTTCAGCCGGGCGACGGTGTTGAGCCCGTGATCGGTTCGCGTGAAAAGTTTTTCATTGAGCGCGAGGGGCACCCAGAGTTCCGCGGTCTCGGGGAACTTGAAGTCGGGCGGCATGACGCCGATGATCGTCCGCGTGCGACCACTGACCGTAAGAGTTTGACCAACTACACTCCGGTCGGATCCAAAGCGACGTCGCCATAGCCCGTCGCCGATGAGGACGACGTTGTTAGTCTCAGGTTGATCTTCTTCGGCCGTGATGGTGCGGCCCAGGATCGGGGCCACGCCCAGCAACTCAAACAATCCATGCGAGATTTTCGCGCCGGGAACTTGTTCCGGTTCTCCCGCGCCGACGAGCGAGTTAGTGTTCGCCTGGTAACTGGCGACATCTTCGAAGACGTGGTTTTGCGCGCGCCAGTCAACAAAGTTTGGATAGGAGACGCCGAAGGATTTGATACCCTGCTTGGGTGCGTTTTCGTCGAGCACTACGAGTTGCGACGGATCTTTGTAAGGCAGTGGGCGCAGGAGGATGCCGTTGACAAAACTGAAGAGGGTTGTGTTCGCGCCGATGCCCAGCGCCAGCGTGATCACGGCGATTGCCGTAAAGCCCGGACGCTGCCAAAGGCTCCTGATGCCATAACGGAGATCTTGTAGAAGTGTTTGCATAGTCTTGCCTTGTTGGAGTGCGCTGACCTGTCAGCGCTTTTGCCTTTCGCGATCACGCGCTGAAGTCGCGGTTCGAAGGTAGCCAGAGGTGGAACCTCTGGCTCGTCATAATCAATTCCCCGGCACCGGAGGTGCGCCCAGATTATCTGTGCGCGCCTTCAGCGCGTATTTCAAAACCGCTTGTCTGATCCAGACGTTTCACGTCTGGCTACCTTCGAACCGCGCCTTCAGCGCGTGATCGCGAAAGGCTGCCTAAGGCAAAAGCGCTGACAGGTCGGCGCACTCCAAAAAACTACTCATAGCGCAGCGCTACCAGCGGATCGACTTTCGTCGCGCGCCGCGCCGGCAGGTAGCAGGCGATGAACGCAACCAACGTCAACACCAGCGCGACCACGACAAACGTAAACGGATCCTTCGCAGTCACTTCGAACAACATCGACGACATCACGCGCGTCAATCCGATTGCCGCCGCCACGCCAATCAACACACCGGCTACCACGAGGGCCATTCCCTGCCGCACCACGAGCTTCAACACGTCAAATCGTCTCGCGCCCAGCGCCATGCGCACGCCAATCTCGTGAGTTCTTTGCGTGACTGTGTACGACATGACACCGTAGATTCCGGTGCAGGCGAGTATCAGCGCCACCAATGCAAACAAGGCGATGAGGCTGGTGCGATAACGCGGAGCGGCCACGGCCGTTTCCAACCACTGCTCCATTGTTCTCACGGCCGCCACCGGCTGATCCGGATCAAGTCCCTGCACTTCTTTCCGTGCCGCCGCAGCGACTGCAGTTGGGTCGCCTTTGGTGCGAATGACAACGTTCGTCCCAGGCTGGTAAGCCGGCATATACATCGCCGGCTGTGGACTCGCTTCCAGGGCGCGATGACGAATGTCGCCGACAATGCCGATGATCTCGAAAGGCTCGTTGCCCATTGCCATGATCAACCGTTTGCCGAGCGGGTCTTCGTCGGGAAACGTGCGCCGCGCCAGCAGCTCGCTGATGATCACTACTTTCGCGCTTTGATTAACTTCCTGATCCGTGAAATTCCGGCCACGCAGAAACGGAATTCGCATCGCCTCGAAGTAGTTCCGGTTGACGCGTCTAAAGTCGTCATCAAACGCCTGATCGATGGAAACGGGCGGGCGACCCTCAACCGTGTACGGCATATCGTTTGGCTGACCGCTCAGGGGAAGCTCGCTAACGAAGCCGACTTTCTCCACGCCCGGCAGGCCGCCGAGCCGGCTTTCCAGTTGCGAGAAAAAGTTCCTGGACTTGTCGGGCGTGTCGTATTTCTGGCGCGGCAAATCTACGCGCATGGTCAAAACGTTGTGCGCATCGAAACCCGGGCTGATGTTTTGTAAACGAATCAGACTTCTAATCAGCAAGCCGGCGCCGATCAAAAGCACCACCGCCACCGCGCTTTCCAAAACTACCAGCACACTGCGCGTGCGATTGCGATGGCCTTCGGAAGCACTGCGCCCGCCTTCCTTGAGTGAATCACTAAGATTGACTTTCATCGTGCGCAGCGCCGGGGCCAGACCAAACAACACGCCTGTCAGTAGCGACACCAGCAAGGTGAAGCCGAGCACGGTTGCGTCAATCCTGACGTTAGCGGTTGGCGGGATGCTGCCCTCGCTTAGCGAGACCAGCAGGTCAACTCCCCAAACAGCTAAGAGCGCACCGAGAGTTCCACCGACGAGCGCGAGCAGCACGCTTTCGGTAATCATCTGGCGCACGATGCGCCAGCGGCCCGCGCCCAAAGCCGTGCGCAGCGCAATCTCTTTTTGCCTTCCCGCCGCGCGCACCAAAAGCAAATTCGCAACGTTGGCACAGGCAATCAGCAGCACGAAGCCAACCGCGCCGAAGAGAATGAACAACGTAGGCCGTGTGTTACCGACGAGCTGTTCGCGCAACGACACCAGGCGCAAATTCCAGCCAGTATTTGTATCCGGATACTGTTGTTCCAGACGGCGCGCGACGGCATCCGTGTCGGCCTGAGCCTGGGCGATAGTGACGCCCGGCTTCAGCCTTCCAATCGGTCGCAGGAAATGCGCCTTGCGTTGTTTCATTCCCGGCTCCACATCGAAGTTCATCGGAACCCACAATTCAGCCGACTGCGGGACGCTAAAATCCTTGGGCATCACTCCAAGCACCTGGCAAGTTTTTCCACCCAACGTCACAGTCTTGTTCACAATGTCCGGATTGCCGCCGAAACGCTTCTGCCACAATCCATAACTGAGCACCACCACCTGATCGTTGCCGGGCTTTTCGTTCTCCAGCCTGAAGGTGCTCCCGAGCATGGGCTTCACGCCGAGTGCCTGAAAGTAGTTGCCGGTGACCGCACCGGCTTGCAGGCGTTCGGGCTCGCCGTTGCCGGTCAGGTTCAGCGGCAGCGGCACTGAAAGCGTTGCGGCAAACTCTTCGAAGGTAGTGTTCTGTTGGCGAAAGTCGAGAAAGTCGAGCGGCGCAACACTGGCGCGCGCAGTGCCGCCGCGGACGTTTCCCCACATCCAGACGAGACGATCGGGTTCGGCGAATGGCAACGGCCGCAGCAGGACGGCGTTGACCAGCGTGAAGATCGCCGTGTTCGCGCCGATGCCCAGCGCCAGAGCGACAAGAGCGATCACGGTGAAGCCCGGGCGCTTCGCCAAACTTCTAATGCCATAACGAATGTCTCGCAGCAGTGTTTCCACAATGCCCTCCCAGATAACAGTGGTCCGTGGCCGGTGATTAGTGGCCAGTAATTTTGAGGTCGAATTTACTGACCACTGACCACTGACTGGCCCCGTCAGTCGACCTCGCCAGCCCGCGGGCCTCGGCGTGCGCCTTAAAGTTCGACTTCCGTCCGATTGCTGCGGTTAGCGTTCTCGATGAACCGCCGGAAGCGCGGATCGGATCTCAAATTGTCGAGGTCTGAATCCCAGCTGAAGTCGCCTTTGGAATTGAAGCCGGCTTTAACAGCGCGATCCAGCCATTCAAACGCCGCATCCTTTTGATTAAGCATCGCGTAGGCGCAGGCGATGTTGTAAGTAGCCACTGGCGCGTGATAGCCAAGCGAGATGGCGCGCTCGAAAGCTTCGATCGCTTTGCTGTGCTCCCGTGAATAGTGGCGAGCGTAGCCAAGGTTGAACCAGGCCCGGCCGTTGTTCGGTTCGTCTTTCAGGAACGACTCATAAAGCGCGATCGCCGGCGCCCAGCGTTCTCGCGAGAACATATATTTGTCGGAGTCGTCGGAGCGGTCGCGGTTTTCATGGAACTGCGAAAGCGTGAGCGTGTTGCTGAGCTTGTCGATGCGAGCAAAGCGCGAATCAGATCGCAGATTGTTGATATCCGGATCGTTGCGCAGCTTCTCCGGGCTATCGAAGCCGTTGTTGACTGCCTTCTCGAGCCATTGCAGTCCCGCATCGCGCTCGCCTTTGAG
>Ga0070670_100004387_pt1 | contig 11814 bp, 7 predicted proteins | sample KBSS63metaG_FD_64665 | JGI IMG/M metagenome (GOLD analysis project Ga0070670, IMG submission 64665) | Switchgrass rhizosphere microbial communities from Kellogg Biological Station, Michigan, USA - KBS S6-3 metaG | ecosystem: Host-associated > Plants > Roots > Rhizosphere > Soil ... | reverse complement strand
GAGGCATCGCAAAAGCGCCGGCGGAATTCGCCGCGCCCGCCGCGCCTGAAGAGAAGGATCCTCGAGACCAAACGAAAGCGCTCCGAGCTGAAAAAACTCCGCGCAAAAACGATCGATTGAGCTATTCATGCGCTCGTGCATCAGAAGTTGCGAGTTGGAATCCTGGGAGCCGGCTGGCCCGGCCAGCAACACGCGCGCGCTCTCCGCGCCGGAAATCGCGCCATTCTGCAAGCCTGCAGCGAAAAGGAACCGGAGCGGGCGGCTGAGTTCGTCAAAATGTTCGCCCCTCAGAACTTCTATTCCGAGTACGCCGAGTTGTTAGGCGACCCACAGGTGGATGCGGTGGTGGTCTGCCTGCCCAATTTTCTGCATTTCCCCGCGACCCTCGCCGCGCTCGAAGCCGGCAAACACGTGCTCTGCGAGAAACCCCCGACGATGAACGGCGCCGAGATGAAGGTGCTGCAGGAGGAAGCAGAGAAGCGCGGGCTAGTTTATTTCTTTAGCCGCCAGTTTCGTTTTACTCCGGCGATGCGCAGGGCGCGCGAGTTGATCACCCAGGATGCACTCGGCACGATATATTTCGCGGAAGCCGTCTGGGTGCGCTCGCGCGGGATTCCGTTAGGCATTGGCGGCTGGTTCACGGAGAAGAAACGCTCCGGCGGCGGCGCGCTCATCGACCTTGGGATTCACGCCCTCGACGCGGCCTGGTTTCTCATGGGAACGCCCCGCCCCGTCTCGGTGACCGCATCAGTCTTCCAGAACTTCAAGCATCTCGTGCAGACACCCATCTTTGACGTCGAGGATGCCGCATTTGCTTTCATCCGTTTTGAGAATAGTGCGGTCGTGCAGCTCAAAACGTCCTGGGCAGGAAACCTTACCGACGAGATTCCCGAGGGCGACGGCTTTGGGCGTGAGCTGAACAATACCACCATCTACGGCACCAAGGCGACGGTGCGGCTGCGCCCGCTCACTTTGTTCCAGGACAAGGCGGGCAAGCTGGTTGATACGCCGCTTCATCCGAAAGATGAGGCCGATTCTTTTGTCCTTCAGATGGATAATTTCCTGGCTGCGATTGAGGGGAAAGCCGAGCCCCTCAACAATGCCCGGCAGGCGGTTTATCTCATGGAAATGCTTGATGCCATTTATCTTTCGAGCAACACGGGACGTGAGGTCCCGATCGCGGACGGCACAAGATAAGGGCGCCGCAGGTGGGTCGTCGCCGAGGCCAACGCTCCCGCCACCTTTGCCGGGAAAAATATTAGCTCCTAATCCATCCACGAATGCGACTTGTGCCGAATCCTGTTTGTTAGCTACACACCATTATGAAAAAACTGATTCTCTTAATCCCGCTCATCGCGGCTTGCGCCATGGTTCTCGCCTCCTGTACCACGGAGATCCAGGAACCGGCCGCCACCACCACGACGACGACTCATACCGAGAGCGCCGTGGTTCGCACCCCGACCAGCACGAGCACGACAGTGACTCGTCAAAGCTCCGGCGGCTACTAAGCCGGAATCAAATTCCTTCTGAGAAAAGGGAGGCGCGAACCGTCTCCCTTTTTTCTTTGCCTTCGCTCTCGAGGCTAGGCCATCTCGCCTTCAGCTTCTTCGACTTCCTGACTAACGACGGGCGCAATCGCCTGGAGCTTTTCGCCGCTCTTCAAATCCATCAGCTTCACTCCTTGCGCGTTACGACCGGTCTCGCGAACCTCCGAAATGCGCGTTCGCACCATTTGGCCTTTGGTTGTAATTAACATCAGCTCATCTACCTCCGTCACCGTAAGCGCGCCGACCACGCGACCCGTTTTGTCGCCGGTCTTCATCGTGATGATGCCTTTGCCGCCGCGTTTCTGCGCGCGGTAATTATCAAACGCCGTGCGCTTGCCGATGCCGTTCTCGCCCGCAACCAGGAGCATGGCGTCATTGTTCACCACCGCGATCGCGATGATATGATCGTCTTTCTCGGGCCGGATGCCCCATACGCCAACCGTGTTTCGCCCCTGATCGCGCAACTGCTCTTCGTGAAAGCGCAGGCTCATCCCATCGCCCGTAATGAGGACGATTTCGTTATCGCCATTCGTTAGGACAGCGTCGATCAGACAATCGTCCTCCTCGATCTGGATGGCGATGATACCGCCCTTGCGGACGTTGCTGTAATCCGAAAGATTCGACTTCTTGACGATGCCACTGCGCGTCGCGAAGACGATGTGAAAGTTCTCGTCCCAGGTTTGGTCGACCGCGTTTGCGCCGGTGCCGCTCTTTTTTGATTGAATGCGGATGGTCGCGGCAATCTTCTCGCCACTGCGCAGCTCGAGCAGGTTGGCGATGGAGCGACCTTTGGAAGCGCGGCTCATCTCGGGAATTTCGTAAACCTTCTCAACGTAGCAACGCCCCGAGGCGGTGAAGAACATGAGGTAATCGTGCGTCGTGGCAGTGAAAAGGTGCTCAATGAAATCACCTTCATCCTCCTGCGTCGCGCCTTCGCGCGTGGTCATGCCGATGACCCCCTTGCCGCCGCGACGCTGCGCGCGAAAAGCGCTAACTGCGGTGCGCTTGATGAATCCGTTATGGGTGACACTGATGATGCAGCCTTCGTTGGCGATGAGATCCTCCATGTTGATCTCGCCTTCATCCGGCACGAGCTGGGTCAGGCGCGGGCCGGCATATTTCGTCTGGAGCTCGCGCAGCTCTTTCTTGATGATCTGAAAAACGCGCGATTCTTTCGCAAGGATGTCTCGCAAATCCTGGATTGTTTCGATCAGTTCCTTGTATTCGTTGATGATCTTCTCGCGCTCGAGGCCGGTGAGCTGGTAGAGGCGCAGATCGAGGATCTGGTTGGCCTGATGTTCGCTAAAGGCGTAGCGGCCTTCGGTGAGGCGCGCTTCATAGCGAATCAAGACCCCGATCTGCTCGACTTGCCGGCGGCTAAATTCAAAGGCGAGTAATTTGACGCGGGCTTCATCGCGATTGGCGGATCCGCGAATGATGCGGATGAATTCGTCGAGGTTGGCGAGAGCGATGAGATAACCTTCGAGCGTCTCGGCCCGCTCCTCGGCTTTGCGCAACTCGAAGCGTGTGCGGCGCAGAATCACTTCGCGCCGATGCTCGATGAAGGCCTGGTTGGCTTCCTTGAGCGAAAGCAGCTTTGGTTTGCCGTGGTCGATCGCGAGCATGTTGACCGCGAAGGACGACTCCATCGCGGTGTGCTTGTAGAGGTTGTTAATGACGACTTTCGGAATCGCATCGCGCTTCAGTTCGATAACGACGCGCGTGTTCTCGTCCGACTCATCGCGAATCGCGGTGATGTCGGTCAGCACTTTTTCGTTTACGAGGGCCGCGATCCGCTCGACCAGGGTAGCGCGATTCACGTTATAGGGGATTTCCGTGATGACGATCTGCTCGCGGTTGCCCTTGAGTTCTTCGACACCTGCTTTGCCGCGGACCTTCATGCTGCCACGACCGGTCTCGATGTACTGCCGCACGCCGGAGACACCGCAGATCGCGCAGCCAGTCGGGAAATCCGGACCCTTCACGTGCTTCATCAGCCCGTCGATCGTGATCTCGGGATCGTCGATCTGGGCGCAGATGCCATCGATTACTTCGCCGAGATTGTGCGGGGGAATGTTCGTTGCCATGCCGACGGCGATGCCCGTGCCGCCGTTGACGAGCAGATTTGGGAAAGCGGCCGGGAAAACGGTCGGCTCGGTGCGCGTCTCGTCATAGTTAGGCACGAAATCGACCGTGTCCTTTTCCATGTCGGTCATGAGCGCGGCGCCGAGATGGGTCATGCGCGCTTCGGTGTATCGCATCGCGGCCGGCGGATCGCCTTCGACCGAGCCGAAGTTGCCCTGGCCATCGACGAGCGTCTCGCGCATCGCCCACCCCTGCGCCATGTGCACCAGGGTCGGGTAAATCACGGCCTCGCCGTGCGGGTGATAGTTGCCGCTCGTGTCGCCGCAAATCTTGGCGCATTTCCGATGCTGCCGGTTGGGGAAGAGGGAAAGGTCGTGCATCGCGTAGAGAATGCGACGCTGCGAGGGTTTTAGCCCGTCGCGCGCATCGGGCAGGGCGCGCGAGATGATGACCGACATCGAGTAATCGAGAAACGATCTCGAGACTTCTTCGGCGACGTTGATGGGTTCTACTTTTTCGTTGGCGTTATACACGGGAGATCTTTTGCAGGACTTACGGAATGCGGACGTTCAGACTAAACATCCAGGTTTCGCACATTGAGGGCGTTGTCTTCGATGTACTGGCGGCGAGGCTCGACTACGTCGCCCATCAGCTTTGAAAACATCTGATCTGCCTCGACCGCGTTGTCGTCATTCAGGTCGACCTTGAGCAGTTTGCGTTTTTCCGGATCCATCGTGGTGTTGAATAGCTCCTTCGCGTTCATTTCACCCAGGCCCTTGAAGCGCTTGATCTGCACGCCGCGGCGTCCAATTTCCATGATCTTCTCCAGGATCTCGGGGATCGAGAAAAGCGGATGCGAAGTCGCCCGCTCACCTTCGCCTTCGATCAATTCGAAAATCGGCTTATCCGCTGCCGCATAGTGATTAACCTTGAGGCCTTTGCGCGCCAGCTCGCTGATCAGCTTCTGGATCGTGGTCGCTTCGTGCAGTTCGACCAGCTTGCCGCGCCGCCGGTTGCCGTTTGTCCTAAGCGGCGCGGTCGTGAGGGGAAGCAGTTCCTGGCCGATATCCGCATCAAAAAGATTGAGGTCGAGATTGTCTTCGTGGAATTTCCGCACCGAACGCTCGTCGCTGAAATAATGGACCGACTCATCGTTGCCGTCGCGGACCTTGACGAGATAGGTCGGCAACTTGTCCGATTTCTTGTCGCGATGGTTGAGGAACTCCTCGAAATCGCCGCCGTGCCGACGAACCGACTCGCTTAGTTTGGCCAGTTTTTCGAGCTGCTCGATAATGTCCTTGAGCTGCGCGGTCGTGAGTTCCTTCGCGTCGGCGAGATTTTTCAAGCGAACATCTTCTGCGCCTAACGAGATCAAAATCTTGTTCAACTGAAGGTCGTCATCGACGTATTCCTCGCGCTTTTTGCGCTTGATTTGGTAGAGGGGCGGCTGGGCGATGAAAATTTTTCCCGCCCGCACCAGCTCGGTCATTTGCCGGTAAAAGAAAGTCAGGAGGAGGACGCGAATATGCGAACCATCCACGTCCGCGTCGGTCATGATAATGATCCGGCCATAGCGCAGCTTGCTGATGTCGAAGGTCCCTTCCTCTTTCGTGGTTGCTTCTTCTTTCGGCTTGCCGATGCCGGTGCCGATGGCGGTGATCATCGACTGGATCTCGGTGTTCTTGAGTGCCTGGTCGAGGCGCGCTTTCTCGACATTGATCAGCTTGCCGCGGATAGGCAGGATCGCCTGATAGCGGCGATCGCGTCCCTGTTTCGCGGAGCCGCCGGCTGAGTCGCCCTCAACGATATAGAGCTCGGTCAAATCAGGATCGCGCTCGGAACAGTCGGCCAGCTTGCCCGGCAAACCGCCGCCTGTGAGTGCGCCCTTGCGGATCGTCTCGCGCGCTTTGCGGGCCGCTTCGCGCGCCCGGGCCGCGGTCAGCACCTTGTCGAAAATCCTTTTCGCGACGGGCGGGTTCTGATCGAAATAGGTCATCAACCCGTCGTAAACGACCGAGTTGACGATGCCGTCGATCTCGGTGTTGACGAGCTTCACCTTGGTTTGTGATTCGAAACGCGGGTTCGGCAGCTTAATGCTGAGCACGCAGATCAATCCTTCGCGGACGTCATCGCCCGAGATCGCCGGGTCCTTTTCCTTCACCAGGCTGTTGGCTTTGGCGTATTGGTTTACGGCTTTCGTCAGGGCAGTACGGAAACCGGTCAGATGGGTACCGCCGTCCGGATTCGGAATGGAGTTCGCGAAAGGAAGAATCTGATCGTTGTAACCGTCGTTGTACTGCAGCACGACATCGACGAAAACTTCGTCGCGCTGGCGCGAGATCGTGACCGGCTTCGGGTGAATGACGTTCTTGTTTTCGCCCAGCTGCTTCACGAATTCCTCGATACCGTGTTTGTAATAAAAGGTCTCCTTCTTGACCGGCTCGGCGCGCTCATCGGTGAGATTGATTTCCAAGCCGGGATTGAGAAAGGTCAGTTCGCGCAACCGGCTCGCCAGACGCTCAAACTTGAATTCCGTTGTGATCGTGAAGATCGTCGGGTCAGGCAAAAACGTGATCAGCGTACCGGTCGTTTTCTTGTTCTTGAGTTCGCCGATGACACTCAATTTCTCCGTCGTCTTCCCGCGCTCGAAGGCCATGTGAAAAACCTTCGCATCGCGCGAAACCTCCACTTTAAACCAGTCGGACAACGCGTTAACGCACTTCGCGCCCACGCCGTGCAAACCGCCGGAATATTTGTAGGCGCCTTGGCCGAATTTTCCGCCGGCGTGCAGGTTTGTCAGGACCAGCTCGACCGCGGGCATCTTGAACTTCGGATGCATGTCGACCGGAATGCCGCGGCCGTTATCGCGCACTGAGACAGAGCCATCGACGTGAATTGCGACGTCGATCCGGCTGCAATAACCAGCCAGGTGTTCGTCGATCGAATTATCGAGCACCTCGAAAACACAATGATGCAAACCGCGTTCATCGGGGTCGCCGATATACATTCCGGGGCGCTTCCGGACCGCTTCCAAGCCCTCAAGTTTATCGATCTGCGCGGCGTTGTATTTTTGGTTCTCGCTAATGCCGGCGGGACGCCCGGGCACTGCACTGGAAAGGGTGGTTTCTTCTTTGGTTTGGAGCATAGAGACGCGATCGATCCGCGAGCCGAAAACATAGCCGAAAACGGGGCTTCCGCCAAATGATTATCTGAGGCCAAAAGAAGACCGGCAGCCGCTATATTTAGCGGAGCGCCGGTCATGCGCCTCAGGATATGGTGGTCGGCGGTCGGGTGGAAATCCCCGCCAGCAGACGATCGGCTTGAGGCCTTGGAAGAACTTTCACGCGGCACTTTTGACAATCCGAAAACCCGTTAGGCAATGGGCGGGAACACGGCCATCCCGTGCGGCTTGGAATTGACCCCTCGAGACCGCTCGGCTACGAATAACGCGCGGTGCATTCGACACGCTTCTTTTGGCATTCAGCGCGGATCCTTTTCAGCTTTTTTGCGCTGGTCGCCGCCGCGGAGGCGAACGATCGCTGGGTGACTTTAAAGGAATGCCGTTACCTTCCGAATCCGGCTAACGACGGTGACAGCTTTCACGCCCGAGCGGGTGGCAGAGAGTATATCTTCCGCCTCTATTTTGTCGATAGCCCGGAGACCGATGCCAGCCTGCCCGGGCGAGTCGCGGAGCAGGCGAAATATTTTGCTGTCTCCACCCCGCAAACACTCCAGATCGGGCTCGAGGCCGAACGGTTTACCCGGCAACAGCTCGCCCGTCCCTTCACTGTCCGCACCTGCAAACAGGATGCGCGTGGGCGCAGCCGCTTGAAGCGCTACTTCGCTTTCATACAAACCGAGAGCGCGGATCTGGGCGAGCAATTGGTCGCCAACGGTCTCGCCCGCGTCTACGGCGCCGCGTCCGAAGCGCCGGATATGAACACTCCGGAAGTCGAGTGGCACAAGCTCGAGGAGCTCGAGCGCAAGGCGAAGCAGGAAAGGATCGGCGGCTGGGGCATTGGCGCCGGTCGGTTAAATACCCGGGCCGTTACCCAACCCACTGCGAGCAGCGATTATTTCGAGGCTTTCTTTCACTCCAAGACCGCACCGTCCGCCGCGACTCCACTTTCTCAAACAGGCGTCTCCGGCGTCAAATTGAACGTTAACAGCGCCACGTCCGAGCAACTTCAAGGCATTCCTGGTATCGGCAACGTTCTCGCGGGAAGGATCATTGCCGCGCGGCCTTATAAAAGCGCGGATGAATTGCGAAAGGTAAAAGGCGTTGGCGAGGTAAGATATCAAGAGCTGCGGCCCTATTTCGAATAGAGCTCCCGCCAATTGCAGGAACCACTCCGGCCGCTCCTGCCCGAACGATTCGGCCTTCTTCTCGATTGTTAGGGCGTGACAAGCTCGGCCGTGTCGCTGACAAAGGGACGGCCGACGCCGCCCGCGATCAGGATGCGGCCATCGGGCAACTCGGTGGCGGTATGGTTCTGTCGCGCCACCGTGAGCGTGCCAAAGGAAGTGAACTGAGTGGTGCTTGGGTCATAGATCTCGACTGAATCCAGAGCGACCTGGGCGCCACCAAAGATAGTACCGCCTTTCACATCGCCTCCAACCACCAGCACATGGCCGACGAGCGAGCCCCAAGCGGGGTTCGTGAGCAACAGAGCAACCTGCCGCGACCGCTGCTGAATGAGGGAACCAACACTCGAGAAGCTCTGCGTGGAGGAGTGATACAAATCGCTAACTACCTGCCCGTAAGTGCCGCCGGTGACGAGCACTGTCCCGTCCGTCAAGAGCGTTGCCTGATGTTCCTGGCGCGCGGCATTCATGTTTTGCACGCTGGCAAAAGTGCCGGTGGCCGGAGTGTAGAGTTCGGCGGTCTTGGTGCCGCGATCCCCACCGCCTTCGCCATTGGCGAGGATGGCACCGCCAGCGGCCAGAACAGTACCATCGGGCAGGAGCGTCGCGGTAAAACGCTTTCGTTTGAGCTTCAACGATCCCGTATAGGTAAAGAGAGACGTTGCGGGGTCATAAAGTTCAGCCGTGGGTGTCTCATCACCGCCTGTCACCACCCCACCGATGACGACCACTTTGCCACCGGGCAGGAGCGTCGCGGTATGGAGAGCCCGGCCTTTGTTCAGCGAACCGGTGTTGCTGAATTGGCCGATGGCAGAGTTAAAGAGTTCGGCGCTGGCCAAGTCGCCGGTGGCACTCTTGCCCCCGGTAATTAAAACCCGCTGATCCTGCAGGAGGGTAGCGGTATGACTCTTGCGCGGCACCGAGAGCAAGCCCGGCGTGAGGGTAAAGGTATTTGTGGCCGGATCGAAAAGCTCGGCCGTGCGCAACGTCACGGTATCCAGGCTCCCAGCCGCGAGCAACACCTTGCCGTTGGAGAGTAGAGTATCCGTGTGTTGGTTCCGGCCCGTCTGCATGTTGCCTAACGAGGTAAAGTTGTGGGTAACCGGGTCCAGCACCTCCGCTGTAAGCACAGTCCGATTGCCGGTCACACCCCCCACCACGAGGACGTTTCCTCCGCCGATGAGCGTGGCGGTGTGAAAGGTCCGATTTTCGGCCATTTGCCCATCTTCTGACCAGCGCTTGAGCACGGGGTCGTAAATCTCATTGGTGTCGAGAAACCCGCTCTCGAGAGTGGTCCCACCGGTCACGAAAACCCGCCCATCGGCCAGCGCCAGCGCCTGATGGCTCGCACGATGAAAGAGCATCTTGGGACTGGAAGTAAAAGTCTTCTGCACCGGATCATAAATCTCGGTCTCATCGTGTGGGCTGGTTCCGGAAAAGCCACCGGCAATCAGGACGGTACCGTCGGGCAGAGCGGTCATGGTGTGATTGGCGCGCGCGGTCAGCATGCTCGCGCTGAGTTCGGTGAAATTTTGCGTGACCGGGTCGAATAGCTCTGCCTTTCGGCTCGAGATGCCGTCCACGTAACCACCCGTGATGAGGACGGTGCCGTCGGAGAGGAGAATGGCTGCATGACTCTTGCGGTTGATTGGCTGGGTCCCGGTCGTGGCGGCAAAGGTTTGCTGGACCGGATCGAAGAGATCCGCCTGCACTCCGTTGACGAGTAAGACGCGGCCATCCTGGAGTAAGGTCGCGGTATGCTGGCTGCGAGCGATGGTCATGGTCTGCGGCAGGAGCGAGAACCTTGCTGACCTTGAATCAAAAACCTCGGCGGTTTGCAGCGCCGTCTTATTCACGTCTCCGCCGGTCACGAGCACTTTGCCATTCGTGAGCAAAGTCGCAGTGTGGTTGGCGCGAGCTTGCACGAGGGAGCCGGTGGCGCTGAAAGTTCCGCCCCGCGGGTCGTAGAGCAGCGAAGATTTCAGGGTGATGTCTTCGTTGAGGCCGCCCGTGACCAGGACCTTTCCGGATTTCAAAAGCGTCGCGGTATGGTTGGTGCGCAGGTCATCGAGAATGATTGTGGCTGTGCAGGGTTGGACCGCGCTCGATCCGAAAAAAGTGAGCAGTGAGAGGCAAAGAACGGGGCGATACTTTTTCATACAGTTGATGGAGCCGGTTTCGGGCGGGAAAGCGTCCCATTCTTCGTAATCTCCCGCCGTCAGGTCAAGCCAATTCGCCCTACGAAGCGGACAGCAGCCGCGTTATTATTCCCAAGAGCAGCGCGACGATGACCGCGGTGGCAATCAGAACGCCATAGACAAGACGGTCCTGTCGTTGCGCGCGACGGGCAGCCTCAGCGTAAGGAATACGAGTAAAGCTAACCATCGTGTAGAGCGGCAGGTATTTCCCGGGTAGAATTCCTTCGAGCGCGTGGTCGAGTTTTTTCTTAGCCCGGAAGACGCGCGAAGCGGTCTTGTCGCGCATCTCGATAAAGTTATGCACCGCGAGATCCGCGAGGGCATCGGCGTTGGCTTTGCGGCGAGCAAAATACTTTGCGAAAGCGCGCTTACGTTCGTTAGGGAACTCAGCCAGGCATTCGTCGAAGACAACGCAATCCTCGAAGGCGGCATTCATCCCCTGCCCGTAGAAGGGCACAACCGCGTGAGCGGCGTCGCCCACGAGGGCCACCTTGTCCTGATAATACCAGGGAGCGCAGCGAATTGTGACCAAAGAGCCGGTCGGGTTTTCCCAGAAGTCTTTCAGCAACTCCGGCATGAGCGGAACGGCATCGGGGAATTCCTCGTTGAAGAAGCGCTTCACTGCATCGTCGCTCTTGGTGCTGGCAAAGCTGCGCGAGCCCTCGAATTCCCAGAAGAGTGTGCAGGTGAAAGAGCCATCAGGGTTAGGCAGCGCAATCATCATGAAACTCTTGCGCGGCCAGATGTGGAGGGCGTTTTTTTCCATTCGCCAGGCGCCGTCGGCGGTCGGCGGAATGGTGAGTTCCTTGTAGCCGTGGGCGAGATAACTCTGGCTGTACTCGAAGCGCTCCAGTCGCTGCATCGAGCTGCGCACGGCAGAAAAAGCGCCGTCCACGCCGATGATCGCGTCGCCCCGGGCAGTCATGGTTTTGTTTGTCACCGTGTCGAGCAGTTGCGCTGCCGGCTTCTCGAGATCGACCTCCAGGCAGCGATGATTAAAGCGCACGCGCACATTCGAATGGCGCTGCGCGGCCTCGATCACCACGGTGTTGAGCGCGCCGCGCCCAATCGAGTTGATGCACTTGTTCGGATCGCGGTCGTAGGGAGAAAAATGGAGGGCGCCGGATTTGTCGTGGATCATGCGTCCACGCATTGGGATGGCGTGGCGGAGGACTTCGTCGGCGATCCCGAGCTGCGCAAGGGCATGAATCCCGCGGGTGGAAAGCGCGAGGTTGATGGAGCGTCCCCCCACGGTGTTCCCCGCACGCGGATCGGCCCGGCGTTCGTAGAGATCGACCTCGTAACCGCGCTTCCCGAGGAAGGCGCCGAGCAGTCCGCCCGCGAGCCCGCTACCAATGAGAGTGAACCTGGTCGGCATGAAAAGATTCTGGAACCGGTCTTTGTCGTCTAATCTCCCCGCTTTGCCGACAAGATTCTTGTTCGTTCGAAGTTCGCAACCCGCCGCCCAGCACAATAGCGACTTGGCACCGCGCCTGCTGAAGTCAGAGCTTCTTTCTCGATGAATACCGAGCCCGAACCAGGCGATGCCGAGCGCGCCGGCAAGACTTTTGAACTCAAAGCCGTCCTCCTCGTGGACGACGACAAGCAGCTCGCCTCAG
>Ga0070670_100004385_pt1 | contig 11815 bp, 4 predicted proteins | sample KBSS63metaG_FD_64665 | JGI IMG/M metagenome (GOLD analysis project Ga0070670, IMG submission 64665) | Switchgrass rhizosphere microbial communities from Kellogg Biological Station, Michigan, USA - KBS S6-3 metaG | ecosystem: Host-associated > Plants > Roots > Rhizosphere > Soil ... | reverse complement strand
TTAAGATTAGCTTATCATGGCTTAAAAGCAAAAGACAGATCATTCAATGCAACCATGAAAACTGATTTCGATAAAAGCATAGGTAATATAAAAATCATTCCGCAGGATATCGGAAGAGTTGTTCTCAATTTGATCAACAATGCTTTTTATGCAGTTGATGAAAAAAAGAAATCAGGAGTTGAGAATTACGAACCTACTGTTTCCGTAAGTACAAAAAAGACGAATGGTAAAGTAGAAGTAAGTGTAAAGGACAATGGTAATGGTATTTCGCAAAAAGTATTGGATAAAATCTTTCAACCATTCTTTACCACTAAACCAACAGGACAAGGAACAGGATTAGGATTATCATTAAGCTATGATATTGTAAAAGCACATAGCGGGGAGTTGAAGGTGGAAACGAAAGAAGGAATCGGCTCAGAGTTTATAATTGTATTGAAATAATTATCCATTATATGAAACCTCTTTTTTTTCTTTTTTTGCTTATCAGACTGATGACTTCAAATGTCAATGCGCAGAATATTGAAAACAAAAGTTTGGAATATCTTCTGAAGAATGCATCACATGATACCAGCGGTGTTAATCTGCTATTGAAAGCATCAAATGATATTTCTTTTTTTAATCCTGACTCAGGGTTGATACTTGCCGAAAAGGCACTTGATCTTGCAAGAGAATTACACTATAAAAAAGGCGAAGTTGAAGCATTAAATACTATTGGGGAAGTGTTTCATTTTATGGGAGATTACCCACAAGCTCTCAAAACACAATTTGAAGTTCTCGTCATTAACCGAAAAATGAAGGACCTGGCTGGTGAAGCACAGACGCTTGGTTTTATTGGCATTGTTTACAATGACCTCGGGCAATACAGACAAGCGCTTCAATATTTGCTGCCGGCCAATAGAATTTATCAGCAATTGCCTGGCATTTTTCAGGGTAGTTTCGCTTTGTCCAATACCGGAGATTCCTATGATTTTCTAAAGATACCTGATTCAGCTCTGTATTACCAGCGTATGGCCTATGAGAAATTTTCTGATACGACCCGGTCTCATTTAAAATCGTTTCTTTTGAGACATATGGGATTTATATATTTTGAAATGGGGAAAAATGATTCTGCTTTAAAATTTTACAATGATGCCATCTCGAATTCCGGTTTTTCAAATGACAAATTAAATACGGGCCTGACCCAGAGAAAAATAGCTGAATTGTATGAATCTGCTAACCAATATGACTCATGTCTGTATTATGTAAGGAAGGCTTTTGATAATGCGAAAAGTGTTCCTTCAAAATTACAGATTCTTCAGGCGAGTAGTTTACTGGCGAAACTGTATAAAGAAATTCAATATCCAGATAGCGCTTTACACTATCTTGAAATTGCCTCAGCTATGAATGATAGCTTATATGGTCCTGAAAAATTCAGGCAAATACAACTACTTATGCTGGAAGATCAACAGCGGGAGCAAACAATTATTCAGCAGGCTCAACAGTTCAGAAATAAAATAAAATATATTTTATTGCTATCGGCCTTAGGCATTTTTCTGCTCTTGGCATTTATTCTCATTAGAAATAACCGGCACAAACAAAAGGCAAATAACCTTTTAAGCGAACAAAAATCCAGGATCGAAGAGACCTTGAGAGAACTGAAATCCACACAAACACAACTTGTTCAGCGTGAAAAAATGGCTTCGCTTGGTGAACTTACAGCGGGCATTGCCCATGAGATACAAAACCCATTAAACTTCGTCAATAATTTTTCTGACGTCAATAAAGAATTGCTTATTGAGTTGAAGGATGAAATGAGTAAAGGGAATATTGATGATGCAAAGACGATTGCAGATGATGTTATAATGAACGAAGAAAAAATAAATCATCATGGTAAAAGAGCAGAAACGATAGTAAAAAACATGCTGCAACATAGCCGTAGCAGCAGCGGAGCTAAAGAACCAACTGATATCAATACCCTGACTAATGAATATTTAAGATTGTCCTATCATGGTCTTCGTGCAAAAGACAAATCATTCGATGCAGATATCAAGACTGAATTTGATAATAATATTGGAAAAATAAATATCATTCCCCAGGATATTGGCAGAGTTATTTTGAATTTGATCAATAATGCGTTTTATGCTGTTGATGAAAAAGAGAAGCATACTTCGACAGGCTCAGCACAAAACGGGTACGAACCAACTGTTTCAGTAAGTACAAAAAAGAGTAATGGTAAAGTTGAAATAAGTGTGAAGGATAATGGAAATGGAATTCCTCAAAAAGTATTAGATAAAATATTTCAACCCTTCTTTACTACTAAACCAACAGGACAAGGAACTGGTTTGGGTTTATCGTTGAGCTACGATATTATAAAAGCACATGGCGGGGAAATAAAAGTGATCACGAAAGAAGGAGAAGGAAGTGAGTTTATTATTCAATTGCAAACTAATTAGAAAAAGCATGAGAATTTTTTTAAAAGTAATTGCACTGCTCTTGTTGCCATCATTAATTGCTGGGCAACAGGAAAGCCCAAATTTGAATAGTTTGTACAGATCTCTGTCCGAGGCAACAAGCGATACTGCCCGAATGGAAGCCTGTAGTAAACTCGGATCATATTACAGTCTTGTGGATCGTGATAGTTCAAATTTTTATCTTGAAAAAGCCTTGCCTATTGCTGTCAGATTAAATCTAAAATTTGACGAAGCCTCTATTTTGAACGCAATGGGGGTTATCCTGATGCAACAGGAAAAGTTTTCGAAGTCATTGGAATTCTATTTAAAAGCGTTAAATATTGCAAAGGACCCCACTATTGAAAAAACTATCTGGCATTTGTTGCCGGGACAAAACCCAATGAGTGCACGAATGCTTCTGCTAAGCAAGTGCTACGATTTGATCGGATTGCTAAATGCCTATGCCGGAAACTGGAGTGGTAACACAAAAAACCAATTGAAAAATTATTGGGAAGCCGAAAAATATGCAAAAGCTGCTGGTGACACAGGACAGATTGCGTATATAAACTTTCACATGGGTGTTGCTTATATGAATGATGGAAAATTAGATTCAGCACTCATGCTTATTAACAAGGCCATATCAACGTTTTTAGATTTGAAAGATCAAACGGGATTAGGTCGTGCGATGAAATATCTTGGCGATACCTATGAGAGAATGGGGAATTTCGATTTAGCGGCTAATACAATATTACAGGCAATAGCGCTTTTAAAAGAGACAAATGATCATCTACACCTGGGCCTGGGATATATTTCATTAAGTCGTGTATATACGGATTTAAAAAAAAATGACTCCGCTTTGTATTATGCCAAAGAAAGCCTGAAGATTTTTGAAAAACGCAAAGACCCGGCTTGGAAAAGAGATGCATATAATCTGCTTACTTCCTGTTTTGATCAGCTGGGCAAAACCGATAGTGCCACCGTTTATTTAAAATTGTCTAAATCATTAAGTGATAGTCTTAGTGTAGAAGAACGAAAAAATCTTCTTGCATTTCTGGACGTTGTTGTAGATGAGCAGGCAAAGTTGGAGAAACTGGAAAAAGAAAAAATTGAAACCCGCGAAAAATTAAGAATATACTTGCTACTATCAGGTATTGTTGTTTTTATAGTTATTGTTTTTTTGCTCTATAGAAATAACCAGCACAGGAAAAAAACTAATGAAACTTTACGACAGCGAAATGAAGAAATTGAAAATGCATTGCATCAATTAAGATCTACTCAAGCCCAGCTTATCCAATCCGAAAAAATGGCTTCATTGGGAGAGCTAACAGCAGGCATTGCACATGAGATTCAAAACCCGTTAAACTTCGTCAATAATTTTTCTGAAGTAAATGAAGAGCTTCTCAAAGAATTAAAAACAGAAGCAGATAAAGGCAATTTGGAAGAAGTAAAAGCAATTGCAAATGATATTATATTCAATTCAGAAAAAATAAATCATCATGGCAAAAGAGCTGATGCTATTGTAAAAGGAATGCTGCAACATTCAAGAAGCAACAGCGGGATCAAAGAGCCAACTGACATTAATGCTTTGACTGATGAATACCTGAGACTGTCTTATCATGGTCTGCGTGCAAAAGACAAATCCTTCAATGCAACAATGAAAACAGACTTTGATGATAGTATTGGAAAAATAAATATCATTCCACAAGATATTGGCAGAGTTATTCTTAACCTGATCAACAATGCGTTCTATGCTGTTGATGAAAAAAAGAAACAAATTCAAAACGGATACGAACCAACAGTTTCAGTAAGTACAAAAAAGAATAATGGAAAAGTTGAAATAAAAGTGTGTGATAATGGTAATGGCATTCCACAAAAGGTATTGGATAAAATATTTCAACCATTCTTTACAACAAAGCCAACTGGACAGGGAACAGGTTTAGGTTTATCGTTGAGTTATGATATTGTAAAAGCACATGGAGGTGAGTTAAAGGTTGAAACAAAAGAGGGGGAAGGAAGTAAGTTTATAATTCAATTGCCAAATCAGCCATCATAATGAGATACTCTCTAAGACTATTCCTTTTTATTCTGTTTCCATTTCTGACAAATGCACAGCAGAAAGGGTTGGATAGTTTAAAAAATATTTTTTTAAACGCGACTGATGATTCGGTACGTTTTGGAACAGCCACCAGGATCTATGCTTACTATGAAGAGTTAAACAGGGATTCGGCTTTGTATTATACTGATCAGTCTACACAGTTGGCCCACAGGAACAATAAAAAAATGAATGAAGTCCCTTCGCTTTGTCAGAAAGCTTACCAGCAGTTGAACCTGGGACGATTCGCAGAATCACTCGAAACTTTGCTGACCGCTTTTAGTATTGCAGAAAATCCGGCAAACGAAAAGTATTACTGGCTTTTTGATTCACTTCAATGGATCTTCGATCCTCGTCGTACAGAATCTGAAAGAAGACTCGCGGGACTTGCCTATACTCATCATATCTCAGGTGTTCTGATGTGGCGTACCCAGAATACTGAACGGGAAATTTTTCATTTTAAAATGGCAAAAGCTATTGGTGACGAGATCAATAACTCCGTTCGGTCACAGCTTGCAAATATGAACCTTGGAAGGGTTTATGCGGATATTAATAAACTGGATTCTGCATTAATTTTTGAAAAGGAAGCCGATAGGATTACCAGGAAGAATGGATATATAAAATACCTGCCTTATATCTTGTACCAGCAAGGTGTAATTTATCTGAAGTTGAAAGACACCGCGACTGCTGCTTCAAATTTTCATGAATCGGTAAAATTTGGAATTGAACTATCTAATCTAAGTGCTTTGGGAAGGTCGTACTACGAATTGACAAAGGTTTTTATTGCTAAAAACAACAGCGATTCAAGTCTTTATTATGGGAAAAAAACGCTTGAAACATTATATACGCTTGGTTCCATGGCGGGTGCTGAGCTGAATTTAGGGATAGCTTATGAAAATATGTTTCATGTTTATAAATTGAGAAACCAGGTTGACAGCGCTTATAAATACCAGGGGCTTGCTCTTGTTGCCAAGGATAGCATTTATAATAATCGCATAAAAAATTTAGCTGCATTCCAAAGCCTGACACTTAAGGAACAACTCCGCCTGCAAAATATAGAAAAAGAAAAAGTGGTGTATCAAAATAAGATCAGGATCTATTTTTTACTGGCGGGTATTGGAGTGTTATTATTGCTTGCAATTATTTTTTACAGGAACAATCGTCAAAAAAATAAAGCAAAAATTAAAATTGAACAGGCTTATAATGATTTGAAAGCAACGCAACAGCAACTTATACAATCAGAAAAAATGGCTTCGCTTGGCGAACTCACAGCCGGCATTGCTCATGAAATTCAAAACCCATTGAATTTCGTTAATAATTTTTCAGAAGTAAATGAAGAATTGCTTAATGAATTAAAAAGCGAAGCTGGTAAAGGCAACCTGGAAGAAGTAAAAGCAATTGCCAATGACATTGCATTCAATTCAGAAAAAATAACTCATCACGGTAAAAGAGCCGATACGATCGTAAAGGGAATGCTTCAACATTCAAGAAGCAGCAGTGGTCAAAAAGAATCAACTGATATTAATGCGTTGGCAGAGGAATATTTAAGATTAGCTTTTCACGGTCTTCGTGCAAAAGACAAAACATTTAATGCAGATCTCAAAACTGATTTTGACAATAGTATTGGTAAAATAAATATTATTCCACAGGATATCGGAAGGGTTGTTCTCAATTTGATCAACAATGCTTTTTATGCTGTTGATGAAAAGAAAAAGCAAAATCAAAATGGACACGATCCAACAATTTCAGTAAGTACAAAAAGAAATAATGGCAAGGTTGAAATTAAAGTGAGTGATAATGGCAATGGCATTCCGCAAAAAGTATTAGATAAAATATTTCAACCATTCTTTACTACTAAACCAACGGGACAAGGAACAGGTTTGGGTTTATCGTTAAGTTATGATATTGTAAAAGCACATGGAGGGGAAATAAAGGTGGAAACAAAAGAAGGTGATGGAACTAGTTTTATAATTTATTTACCTGTTGCATAAAATATACTAAATGAGATCAATAAAAATTGTCCTGTGTATTTTGTTACCTGTTTTTTCCATAGCACAGGTGAATCCACTATTTCTTGAACCGACAAAAAATCAAGCAGACAGTTTACGAAAAGCATTGAATGAAAATATAAATGACACGTTGCGAATGGCCGCCAACCGGGAGCTTGCACTTTTTTATTTTGATATAAACTCAGATAGTGCCTTTTTTTATATTGAAAGAGATCTGCCTTTAGCGAGAAAATTACATTTAAAAATATGGGAAGCAGATGCATTAGATCTAATGGGGCTCATTTCAAGTAACCAGGGAAATTATGTCAAAGCCATGAGATCCTTTAATGAAGCATTTCAAATTGTAGAAAATAAAGAATGCGAAAAAAACATCTGGAATATTTCCAAATTCACTAATAGCGGACTACCTGAATTTGCGAGATTAAGTATGTTAGGTACTATTCAAAGTGATGTTGCAGGCATATATGCAACTTCAGGGAATTACGATAAGCAGATTAACACAATTCAGGATTGTATTAAAACTGCTACCAGGATAAATGACAATACACTCCTCTCACAGGCATTCATGAACCTGGGAGCAAAGTTTCTACAGGAGAATGGACTAGATTCAGCATTGATTTCTTTCAGGAAATCCCTTGACTACTCGGATTTAGCCGGGTATAATAAATACCGAAGTAACAATTATAATAATATCGGCAGAATTTATTTAAGACGAAATTTATATGAACTGGCACTGGAAAATTTTTTAAATGCTTTGCGATCCGGGAAAGAACAAAATAATAACTCAAGTATTGGTGAGAGTTATGTGCTAATGTCCAATTATTATAATAAGACCGGCAAAAATGATTCCGCACTTTATTATGCCAAACTAGGATTGGCTAAAAGCCAAAATACGGGCCAGGTAAAAGATGTTATTGGATCATATAGTTCTTTGGTACATATTTATAAAGATCAGAACAGACCGGACAGTGCATTGCTCTATTTGCAGCTTGCTAATACTGTAAAAGATTCTTTGTTGGGTCTTGAAAAGATCAAACAACTTCAAAATATAGGATTTGATGAGCAACTTCGTTTACAAGAATTAGAAAAAGAAAGTCTGCAAACAAAAAGCAAAATAAGGATCTATTCTTTACTTGGTGGTTTGGGCATATTGTTACTAGTTGCTGTATTATTATTTAGAAACAATCGTCAAAAACAAAGATCAAATAAGGTTCTAGAAAGCACACTTACCAATTTAAAAGCAACCCAATCTCAACTTATACAATCAGAAAAAATGGCTTCGCTGGGTGAACTCACAGCCGGGATTGCGCATGAAATTCAAAATCCATTGAATTTCGTGAATAACTTTTCTGATGTAAATGGAGAATTACTTACAGAAATGAAAGATGAATTAAGTAAGGGCAAAATAGAAGATGCAATAGCATTGGCGAATACTGTAATAGAAAATCAAAGCAAAATAAATCATCACGGCAAAAGAGCGGATACGATCGTAAAAGGAATGTTACAGCATTCGCGAAGCAGCAACGGTATAAAAGAGCCTACAGACATCAACACCTTGTGTGATGAATACTTACGGTTAGCTTATCATGGACTTCGTGCAAAAGACAGCTCTTTTAATGCAATAACAAAAACAGATTTTGATAATAGCATTGGACAAATAAATATCATTCCACAGGATATTAGCAGAGTTATCCTCAATTTGATCAACAATGCTTTTTATGCTGTTGATGAAAAAAAGAAATCAGGGGATAGTAATTACAAGCCAACAGTTTCAATTAGTACAAAAAAGACGAATGGCAGTGTTGAAATAAAAGTGAATGACAATGGTAATGGCATACCACAAAAAGTATTGGACAAAATATTTCAACCGTTCTTTACTACCAAACCAACAGGACAAGGAACAGGATTGGGTTTATCATTAAGTTATGATATAATAAAAGCACAGGGTGGTGAAATAAAAGTGGATACAAAAGAAAACGAAGGAACAGAATTCACTATTCAACTAACTGTTACATCTAAATAAAAAACATGAGAAAATTTTTTTGCCGCATTGTGTTTTGCTTATTACTGCTCTGCTTAAATAGATTGCACGCCCAGGATCTCAGGTTTACGCAGGTAATAAAAAATACAGCTGCTCAAATTTCAGATATAGCGCAGGATAAGCAGGGCTATTTGTGGATCGCCACCCGTGACCAGGGATTGAAACGATATGATGGTATCAATTTCAAAGTATATACAAACGATCCGCGTAATCCTAATTCGTTGGCAAGTGGTCTTCCTAACCGCTTGTTTATTGATGCAGAGAATATGATCTGGATAGGAATGGTGGGATCAGGCCTTGAGAAATTTGATCCGGCAACTAATACTTTTACTCATTTCAAACATGACACTAAAAGCACTTTTAGTTTAAGCAATGATACAGTTGTGTCTATTCTCGAAGACCATTTGGGAGATCTTTGGGTCGGCACTCTCGGCGGATTGGATATGCTTGACAGGAAGACTGGAAAATTTGTTCATTACAGTAATGACGTGAATGACCCATCAAGTTTGAGTTATAATGGGGTATCTAAAATTTTTGAGGATAAAAAAGGAGAGCTTTGGATAGGCTGCATGCTCCAAAACGATCCCCAAAAAGGTGGGCTAAACCGCTTCGACAGAAAAACAGGAAAATTTACCCGCTACCTGCATGACTCGCTAAATCCCAAAAGTCTTCCCGATAATAGGATCTGGGATATTTATGAAGACAAAGACGGAAATTTTTGGATCGCCTCGTGGATCGCTCCCTTTTTTAAGATGGACAGAAACACGGGTGAGTTTACCCGTTATTATCCTGATCCATTGCATTCCGGAACACTCAGCCAAACACCTGTTTCTGAAAAAATATTATCATTTATCAGTTTTGTTACTGAAGATTCCAGCGGTGCATTATGGATCGGTACTGCTAACTCTGGCATGAACCGGTATGATCCGGTTGGCAAAAAGTCTACACACTTCGGCAACATATATGAAGGGAACAAGTTATTGTCTGCCAAGGATACTGCTACCGGGTATACTTCCGGGGAGGTTTTAAAAGCAATTACAACTAAAGATGGCACGTTTTGGGTAAGTTCAATTGAGGGAATATTCTATAAACTGGATAATAACAATATAACAGTTCCTTTTTACAACATACGGCATCGTGAAGCTAATGCCTTTTATTATGAAGAGAAAAATAGTATACTCTGGATCGGTACCCGTGACGGACTTCTGCAAAGAGATCTTACAACACAAAAAGAAAAATTGTGGACAAATGATCCGAAGGATAAAAACAGCCTTGGCTTCAATAGAATAAGTAGCATGAAGGCTGATGACGAAGGCAATGTCTGGTTGGGCACGAGGAATGGACTTGATAAATTTAACCTGGCTACCGGAAAATTCGTTCACTATTTACATGATCCTAAAAACCCGGCCACTATAGCAAGCAACTTTCTCGATTACCTGTTTATTGATCATCAGAAGAATTTATGGGTTGCTTCGGATTCGGGCATTTCCCGTATGGATAAAAATACCGGCCTGATTACCAACTATAAAAAAAACAACAGGGATAGCACTGGTCTTGGTGGTAATAGATTTCTATGCATTGCCGAGGATAATGATCATTTTATTTGGGTTGCTTCAGAGTTTGGTGCATTCAGGCTTGATACTAAAACAGGGAAATTCCGCAAATACATTCCTGACAATTTTATAAAATCTATTTGCATTGATTCCAAAGGCATCGTTTGGGCAGGTGGTGAGCCGGCGCTTTATTATTACGACAAAGCAAAGGATGACTTTATACTTTTTGCCGATCAGCATTCAACCATAGATATTAGCAGTGTGATAAATATCATGGAAGATGATAAAAAAAATCTCTGGATTTCTACTACTAACGCTATTGTAAAATTCAATGAAGACAGGACCAAACTGAGAAAATACACCGATATAAACGGGGTTCGCTATAGTAATTTTTTATTTAATGATAATTTCAAAGCAAAAGATGGCAGGTTGTTTTTTGGAGAAGGTGGGGGTTATTATTCATTTCACCCTGATCAGCTAAAAGATACCTCTATCGCACCACAACTTACCTTCTCCAGTTTCAAACTGGGAGAGAGAGAGATAAAAGCGGAACCGGATGGTATATTAACAACACCATTATGGAAAACCGAAGAGATACAGCTAACCCATGATCAGAATGTTTTTTCATTTGATTTCTTTGCAATAGACTTTATTTCTCCAGGCGATGAAAAATATTTGTTCATGCTCGAGAACTATGATGATGAATGGCATGATATCGGGAGTGATCACCGGGCATCTTTCTTCAATGTCCCTCCGGGCATTTACAATTTTCGTGTAAAAGCAGTTAGTGGTGATGGCGGATCTGTTGAAAAGAGTATTCGCATCATCATTAATCCGCCATGGTGGAGATCGTGGTGGGCTTACATCGTTTATGGATTTTTAGGACTTGTAGCAGCATATTTAATTTATAGATACCAGAAATCTTATATTATAAGAAAGGAGCGGGAAAGAACGCAACAAAAAGAACTTGCACAAGCAAAGGAAATTGAAAAAGCATATAACGAATTAAAAACAACTCAGCAGCAACTTATCCATTCAGAGAAAATGGCTTCACTCGGAGAACTCACTGCGGGTATTGCACATGAAATTCAAAACCCGTTAAACTTCGTGAATAATTTTTCTGAGATCAATAAGGAGTTGCTTACTGAATTGAAAGAAGAAATTGATAAAGGGAATTTGAGTGAAATAAAAGCGATCGCTAATGATGTTATAGATAATGAAGAAAAAATAAACCATCACGGCAAAAGGGCGGATGCTATTGTAAAAGGGATGCTCCAGCATTCAAGAGCAAATAGCGGACAAAAAGAACCAACAGATATTAATGCATTAACTGATGAATACTTACGACTAGCCTATCATGGGCTTCGTGCAAAAGACAAATCATTCAATGCAACAATGAAAACAGATTTTGATAAAAGCATTGGCAACATCAATATCATTCCACAGGATATAGGAAGAGTTGTTCTTAACCTGATCAACAACGCTTTTTATGCCGTTGATGAAAAGAAGAAATACAATCAAAATGGATACGAGCCAACTGTTTCAGTTGGTACAAAAAAGACAGATAACAAAGTAGAAATAAAAGTGAGTGACAATGGTAATGGTATACCACAAAAAGTATTTGATAAAATATTTCAACCATTCTTTACAACCAAGCCAACGGGACAAGGAACAGGGTTGGGTTTATCATT
>Ga0070670_100004384_pt1 | contig 11815 bp, 17 predicted proteins | sample KBSS63metaG_FD_64665 | JGI IMG/M metagenome (GOLD analysis project Ga0070670, IMG submission 64665) | Switchgrass rhizosphere microbial communities from Kellogg Biological Station, Michigan, USA - KBS S6-3 metaG | ecosystem: Host-associated > Plants > Roots > Rhizosphere > Soil ... | reverse complement strand
GGGGTGATCCGCAATGAACCACGATCGCGCATTCATCGCGTATCACGAGGCCGGCCATGCGGTCGCTGACATCGTGTTCGAGCATGACCTCGGCGCCGTGACGATCGAGCCGGATGGCGAGCGCGCGGGCGGTGTCGAGATCAATCGACCCGACGACGACGATTTGCGGTATCAGGACGCCACGGCAAGCCAAGTGAAATTCGAGCGCCGGATCATGTCGTCGATGGCGGGCGAGATCGCACAACGGCGATTCGATCCGGCCTCGGTCGATCCTGACCACGCGGCAGGCGATCGCGTGTTTGCCGCGGACTATTTCGACGAACTCGACACGCCGACCGACGAGATTTTCCGGGCCTACCATCACTTGCTGACGCTGCGCACGGAGTACCTCGTCGAAAAGTATTGGCCCCACATCCAGCGGGTCGCGATCCGGCTTCTCGACTACGGGACGCTGACGGCCGACGAGGCGCGGGATGCCTTCGTCGATCCGCTCGCGTTCGCGGGGATGGCGGCGACAAATGGGACGAGCCATGGATGAGATAGACCTCCCTGTCCATCCGAGCGCGGCGGTTTTCCCGATGCTGCCACCCGACGAGCTTGCGGAGCTCGCCGAGAGCATCAAAGAGAACGGCTTGCAAAACCCGATCGTGATGCAGCGCGGCGTATTGATCGACGGCCGCAACCGCTACGCCGCTTGCAAGCTCGCAAATGTCGAGCCGACCTTTACCGAGTTCGAGGGCGACGCCGACGCCTACATCATCACGGCGAACATCAACCGCCGGCATATGAGTGCGGGACAGCGCGCTATGGCGGTCGCGATGATCCGGCCCGAAGCGACGAACAAGGGTGGCCGAGGCAAAACCTCAGAAAAGATTTCTGGGGTTTTGGGCAAGTCGTTCCGCAATGGAATCTCGCTAGGGTACTCGGCGACTTGTCGCCCGAGCGAGCGCAGCGGCGTCGGGCGTGTGTTTGAGGACGATTCGAGCGTCGCTGATCGCGTCGAGCGGTTCGCGAACGAGTTTCGGGACGGCGCGGCGCGTTTCGCGGCCGTCTTGCTCGCAAACTTCAAAAACAGCTAGCCGGCCCCGCTCGTCTCGGCCTCCTCATCCTCGCGGATCGAGACGCGGGCCGGCGCGTCGGGTAACGATCCGGTCGAGGCGACCCGACTCAGCGCAACCCGTGTTCCGTCCGCCTCGATCCCGGTGACGAGGACCGAATGCCGGCCCTCGCCGTCTACGCTGACCTCGACGGCGAGCTTGCCCTTGCAGTCTTAGAGCCGCGCGACGCGCTGGTTCAATCCGGGCGAGTGGCGCAGCGTTTCGTGCAGCAGGCCGCGCGCACTTCCGAGGGCCGCATAGACGAGCGTGACGGCGACGCGCGCATCGCCCTCGGGGAGCGCCCGCATTTCCCTTGGGACGGGCGGGAAGGTGGGAGTCATAGGGAGGGCCTTGGGAGAGGCGCATACTGATTAGGCGCCCGCGCTGTCAGCGCCCGCAATCCAATGTCCGAACCAATCGACCCGCTAATTAAATTCGAGCGTTTGAGGGCAGCGCGCGAGGGTTTGAAGGCGGAACGTAACGCCCTGTTGGAGGAGCGCTCGGATTTGCTGCGTTTCCATAACGCCGAACTCCTCGCCCAGTCCGACTTTAGGGAGCGTTGGTTGGAGAACATGGCGAGGGTCGAGGCGAACATGACTCTGGTCCGAGCCGCCGTTACGAAGTAGCGACACTCGTCTACGCAAATTCGCCGGTCACGAGCGCGCCGGGCAACTCGACGGTGAGCGACAGGCGAAGCTCCATGCGCAGTTTCAGCAGGTTGCGCAAAAAGTCGTCCTGATCCTGCGTCGCGATGTCGAGCGTCGGGTCTTGCCGGTCATAGAGAGTCGCCGCGCGCTGGAAGTCGCCGACAAGGAACGTCCCGGCGGTTTGCGCGGTCGTCACAACGACGCCTCGACCCCATAGCGTCCGCACGTTGGCGAGCGCCGGGTCTGACTTGATGTAGCCGCCGGTCGATTCCTTCGTAAGCTCGACCTTGGCCCAATCGTTCGGGTGCAGCACGATCCCGTTGGGATCATAATTCGCGACCTCCAATTGATCGATCGCAAGGCGAAGCGTGTCGATCGGCGTCGGGGTCGCGATGACGATCGGCGCAACAAACGCGGTCGCGGCGGTTTGCAAACCGTCCGACTGATGAGTTCATGGAAACACCTCATCGTCGCGCTCAATGACGCCCGGCGAAAGCAAATCGGACTTCTGAAAGATCGCGTCGCGATCTACGCGGATGACCCGGTACGGTTTGCCGAGCGCATCGCCGAATTGAAAGAATTGCTTTCGCGGCTCGAAGCGACCCCCCCCGGCGTTTCGAGGATTCGCTTTACGACTAGTCGGCGGTTGACGCTGACACTTCGGCTAAGACGAGTCGCCGGCCCTCGCGCTCGATCCCGATCAACAAAACCCGTGAGGATTGCCGACGATCGACGAGGGTCTCGATCCCGATCGAGCCGCCGCCAGCGAGCAGCGCGCCAATTGCAGCGTGCTTGTCGTCGGGCAGGGTCAGCAAAAGCTCGCCCATCAGTGCGCCATTCGAGCGGAGGGCCGCCGCGGCGAGGACAGACAAGGCCTTCGGATTGGCGGCGGGGATGAAGTCGGCGGCACTCATTGCGGCGAGTTCCTGCGCCGGCCCAAGCCACCTTCGTCGATCTCCCTATCGATCGACGCTTTCAATGCGCGATGATCCAAGACGAGGTTGACCAAATGCTCGGCCCCAGCACCCCGCTCCTTGAGGAGGTCAATACGCTCCTGCATGAGCCGTAAACGCTCCTGCCTGAGGTGCAACAGGGCGAATTCGGGGCGAACGCCTTCCATTCGTACACCTTGGCATGTACCGCCCCGGCGCGCAAGGCGGGAAACCGTCGGCGATCGAGTGATTTGCGGAAAAGCATGGCTTGAGTCCTTTTGAGGACGTAAGAAAAGATGCTCGCAGCGGTTTCCGCACCCGTAGGTTTTAGAGATCGGACGCACCCCTACCGCCGTACGCTTGCCCGCCAAATAGTTCACAAGCCGCGAGGCTTCTCTCGTCATGTCGGGCACGGGCGATGCTGATGAACCGGGATCGACCGCATTCGGTCGCAGGGGAATGCGGTGATGGTTTTCAGGACGTCCGAGGTATTGCTGCGCAGGGCAACCGAGGAGCGAGTTGAGTTGATGGAACAGCGCCGGGCGCTACTTACCGAGACGAGGTCGAGTTTTCTGTATTTCAGGGAAGTGACGGAGCAAAGGCGGCAGCTCAGATCAATGTCCGTACTTCCGATAACCGACTCGGCTTATCTCGGTGACGATCTGTTCGACCCGGAAACGCCGGTTTGACCGCCCGTTCGTTGATGCGACCGCCGAGGTTGTTCGACGTCGGGTCCCGAGGTTCTGGCTTCTAGACAGTCCGGGCGAACGGTCGAGGCTCGAAGCGCCTCCCGGGTTTCAACCGACGCGCGCAGTGAAGCATCCATAACCGAGACATCGAGCCCTTCGATCCGCCGGGCCGCGATACGCAGTCATCAATCCGACGGTCGAGGATCGCAAGGCGTTCAATTGCGTTGTCGGACACGGCAGGCCCCTTGTCGTAAGAAGCTTCAGCAATCGACGTGCGCGCCATCGTCGATGCCGCGGGAAGGCCCTTTTTCGACCCGACAAGGCGCGATCTCGCCGCGAGCCATGCGACGCGCGGCCTATCTCGTCGGCTTGTGTCCACCTCTGCGCCCATTCCCATTGCTCGATCCATTCGGCCTCGTCGTTGTCGTCGGTGAAGTACGTTTGACACCACCGTTCAGGGGATGGGCAGGTCGCGCGTCCGCTCTGCTTGACCTCTGTTTGCCGGAGGAAAAAAGAAGGTTGCGTCACACCGTTGGCAACTTTTCGCCCTTCCGATCCATTGGCCCCCCTGATTACAGGATTCCTTTCAACGGATCTTTGGGAAATACTTCCCACAAGCCACTCACCAAGCGGACGCTTTAAGCAGCGCGAGGTTAGTACATCGGGCAGGCGAGGGCCGACCTCTCGCATGCTGTGTTCACCCAGAAGGAGCCATCATGTTGAAACGGTCTTTACCCACTCTGCTCGGCGCGGCGGCTCTTGCGGCGTCGATGCCGGCAAGCGCGCTCGACTTGGTGAATGCTGGGGACAGCGGTTTTGTCAATGGCGCGTTCTTCCAGCAGGTTGCCGACCAGAGCACCGGAACGGGTGTCATCGAGCCTTTCCTTCGGCTGCAAGCAAACGGCACAGAGCAAGGGTTCAACACTTCGGTCAACAACGTCTTGGACAACAAAGACGGGATCTGGACGCACTCGCTCCTCGTGAGTGACGTGCCGGTCGTCAACCTCGGCGGAACCAACTACTTCCAGGTCCTGCTGGACATCAACCAGACCGGTGCGAACCCACTTCTATCGTTGGATCAACTGAAGGTCTATCGCCAGGCCACCGGAAACATCAGCACGCTCGCTGGCCTGACCAATCAGATCTACAACCTTGATGGCGCCGGCGATGCATTCATCCGCCTCAACTACGACCTGAACCCGGGCAGCGGCGCCGGTGACATGTTCGCCTACATCCCGGTGACGGGAGCCGGCGACTACTTCTATCTGTACTCGCAGTTCGGCAGCATCAACGCCAGCAATGACGGTTTCGAAGAATGGGCCACGGTCGGCATCTCACAGCCGATTCCTGAACCGGAAACTTATGCGTTGATGATGGCAGGATTGGGCGTCATGGGCGCGGTGGCACGCCGCCGTAAGTAGTCAAAGTAACTGTCAATACGGACGGTCACCGTTTGACGGGGGATTAGTCGGCGAGTGCCCGGCACGCTTAAACCACCGTGCGAAACCCCGACAGTGCGCGGTGCAGCCAGTACCGGGGCGAATTCCTGGCCCGACCTCACTGCACGCGGCGGACAAGGGCCCTCTTGCGGAGACGCTAGAGGGCCTGATCTTGTATTCAGCAGCCTGACGTGCCAGATGTCGGGATCAATTGTTCCCCGACACTTCGTCCGGAGCAGCGGGCACCGGCTTCGTCTTCACCGCCAGACCGCTCGTTGGCCCACGGGGAGCAGTTTTAGCCTGTACCGTTGGTGTCAAAAACAGCAGCGGTTCCGGCCGTTAGCGCCAAGCACCACGCACATCTTGCGCAGCGGACGTGCGCCGCAGATCACGGCGCTTGAGCCGGCCGGTGGGGAGCACCCGCATGGCCTGGCTCCGCCCCGCCCCTCGGAATATGGGCGGGCCCTCGGAATGGACTTCGGCTCGACAACAAGGGACTCGGCTGGCCTTGCGGGGCTCTGATCGTCCTGGCCATCTCGACGGCGCTGATCTTGCTTGGTCTTCCTGCCGGCGTCTCGTCGTCCCTCCCCTTCAAAATGTGATTGCCGATCGGGCGTCGGTGAACTCTACCTTCAGCCCCCACATGAGATTCCGATCGCTGTTGTCGACGTCGCTTGCATTACTTCTCGCTGCGCCCTTCGCTCGCGGCGCCGAAGTCACAACGCCTCCTCCTCCCGGGGAAACAAAGGGAGGGCAAAGCGCCGAGTCATCCGGAACGGCCGAGAGCTTGCGGTCTCGCATCACCGACCCTGCCGACGGCCAAATCGATCTCAGTTCCTTTCTCGCGAAGCCGCGTGCCTTTCTGCCACTGCCGCTCGTCGTCACCGAGCCCGCCGTCGGCTACGGTCTGGGTGGCGCGGCGCTGTTCCTGCAGCCGCGCAAGGAGGCTGGCGACGAAGGCTGGGATCGGCCCGACGTGTCGGTACTCGGCGCTATCACCACTCAGAACGGAACATGGGCCGCATTCGGCGGCGATGCCAGGCGCTGGGCAGATGGTCGGCTGCGCACGCTGGTGGGGGCCGTCGCGGCCAAGGCCAATCTCGACTTCTACGGGCTGGGCGACGAAGCATCGTTCCACCAGGCCGTGCGCTATTCGCTCGACGTCGCCGCTGCCATCGCGCAAGCCGACTGGCAGTTGGCGCCGCGATCTCCCTGGTGGATCGGCCTGCGCTATGTCGCTGCGGACGTGCAGCCGCGCCTGCGCGATCCACCGCTCTCTGCCGGCCTGCCGGACCGCGTGCACGTCAGGGTCTCGGCGCCGGCCGCCACTCTGACCTACGACTCCCGCGACAACGTCCTCACGCCGACGCGCGGCGTTTATTCCGCGACCTCCTACACGGTGTCGCGCGAGGCCCTCGGTTCGACCGACGATTTCGAGCGCTTCCGGCAAACGCTCATGGGATGGTGGCCGCTCGGGCCGAAGGTCACGCTCGGTGCGCGAGCCGATGTCCAGAGCGCCTCGTCGGGCACACCGTTCTTCCTGCTGCCCTTCGTCGGACTGCGAGGCGTGCCGGCGCTGCGCTATCCGGGCGAGCGAGCGATCGCGGCCGAGGTCGAGGCGCGCTGGCAGCTTCAAGGCCGATGGAGCCTGGTGGGCTTCGGCGGCGCCGGCCGCGCCAGGACAGATCGCGACGGGCAGACCTTTACGCAGGGTGTCGGCAGTGGAGGGGTCGGGGTCCGATACGAGATTGCGCGCAAGTTCGGCATGCATGTCGGTCTCGACCTGGCGCACAGCCCGGGGACGACCGCGGTGCTCCTGCAGATCGGCAGCGCGTGGACTCGGCCTTGACTCTTCGCGCTGGCCGATCCGATTGGACTTTCTAGGGCGCACCCGGCTTACATCCACCACTGCAGGCATGTTCCGACCTGAAGCCGATCGATTCTCGACGTCACCTTCTACTGAAGGCTCTGCGCCCAAGCCACGACGCGCTCAAATTCGATGATCTGCCTCTCGAGGCGGGTCCGTTCGTCATGCAACGGCACACTGGATTGTTGTTTGGCCGAACGAACGCCGACCTTCTCCATTCGCTTCATCATGCGGCCCGTCTTTGTGAGATTCCAAAGGCTCGTCGTTGCGTCGAGTGTCATCTGGCATGCGGCTTGATTGCTTCGTCTGACAGAGGTCGCAAGCTCACGCTCTTGAAGTTGCAGCTCTTCTATACCCAAGCGAACCGACTTGATGAACGCATTCCGCTCTTGGTCGTTGTTTGGGGTCATGTCCATAAGTTCGAGAAGCGTGCGCGTCTGAGCTTGCATCGCATCGGCGGTATCTTCAATCGAATGCAGGGCCCGCGCCTCCTCGACCGGGGGGTTGCTTGAGCGAAAAAGCGTTCGAAAATAGCCCTTGGATTTCCACTCCGCCCGCTTCTCCGCGTAGAGCGCGTGGGCCATGTCCCGACGAGCGATCAAGTCGGGCAAGAGCGATTCCAATTCGGCGACTGTCTTCTCGGCCTCATCGTCCCAAGCCTGCAGACTGCGGAAAGTCTTGCTCGTGTACACGGAGGAGCTGAGCGCTTTCGCTGTGGCGAGTAGCTGCTGCTCATTGCCTCTCGTGGTGCTTCCACTCTCTCTACCACTGTCCATAAGCCGCCTCTCAAGGGTGATGTCGTCGAGTTGCCGGACGATTCTCGTGCTAATTCGGTGCCCGCACGCATGCACGTGCCATGTCGAGTGCGGTGAATAGATCAGCGTCTCCTTACCTGCGTCCAGCGCGGCCTCGAAGGCAGCCGACTCCGAAATGACCTCGGCTGTCAAGAAGGTACGCTGGGGTACGCCTGCGCCTGGCCGAGGTTCGGCGCCGTCAACAATTCAGTCTCGGTGCGCCGCACCAGGTCGCCGATGTAGCAGATGTTCTCGGCCTTTAAAATTTTCAACGAACGAACGCTGAGCCGTAGCTCATCGACAGAACGGAGCGGGAGCGGATCCAACGCGGCGAAGTGCGTTGGCTGCAACTCGAAGATCTCGCTACCAAGTACGCCGCAGGAATCTCCGTCGTCGAAATTGCCCTTAGGTGCAATGGTCAGCCGCCGGTCGGTTAGTAAGATCGTCACCGCGAACTTCGATGAAGGCACTTCCCCACAAGGCTCTGGTCTGGGCCGTCGCGACCGCAATTGCCATGCCCATGCCGAGCGTCGTCATGGCGCAAGGCACCACCCCCACCGCCACGCAAGGCGCTGCGCCAGCGCAGAGCGCTACCGAGGTGCCCTTGCGCCAGGAAGAGCTGGAGCAATTGCTCGCGCCGATCGCGCTCTATCCGGATTCGCTGCTTGCGCAAATGCTGATGGCGTCCACGTATCCGCTCGAGATCGTGCTGGCAGCGCGCTGGCTGAAAGCCAACCCGAAGGTCACCGGCAAGGCGCTCGAGGACGCGATGCAAAAGCAACGCTGGGATCCGAGCGTGAAGTCACTTACCGCGATGCCGCAGGTCCTGGAGATGATGGACACCAAGATCGACTGGGCGCAAAGGCTCGGCGACGCGTTCCTCGCCCAGCAGGCGCAGGTCATGCAGACGGTGCAGGCGCTACGGGCGAAGGCGTCTGCCGCAGGCAATCTCAAGTCGACCCCCGAGCAACAGGTATCGACCGTGCAGGAGGGCAGCCAGAGCGTCATCGTGATCGAGCCCGCCAACCCGCAGGTCGTGTACGTGCCGACGTACGACCCGGCCGTCGTCTACGGCCCCTGGCCCTATCCCGCCTACCCGCCGTACTACTACTACCCGCCGGCCTACTACCCGGGCGCGGGACTGTTCTGGTTCGGCACCGGGATGCTGGTGGGCGCGGCCATCTGGGGCGGCTGCAACTGGGGCGGCGGCGGCGTCTACATCAACCACCACAGCTACAACAACTTCAACCGCAGCAACATTGGCGGCGACAGCAACTGGCGGCACAACGTTGACCACCGCAAAGGTGTCGCCTACCGCGACCAGGCGACGGCGAGGCAGTACAACCGTGACTTCAACCGCGATGCCCAGACGCGCGAGCAGTTCCGCGGCCGCGGCGATGGGGGTCGGCAAGCGACGCAACGCGGCGACGTGGGCGGCTCAGCCGGGGGACTCGATCGCGCCGGATCTGCGCGCGATGGCACATCGACGGGAACGATGGATCGTGGCGGCGCTTCGGGCGACTTCAGTGGCGGCCGCAGCAGCGGCTTCGAAGGAGTGGGCAACGGCGCCGGCACGCGCGACATCAGCAGCCGTGGCAATGCGAGCCTACAGAGCATGGGAGCGGGCTCTTCGGGAGCCTTCTCGCGCGGGGGCGGAGGCGGTGGCCGCGGCGGCGGAGGAAGACGATGAGGCAGAACGCATGGCTCAAGCGCGCGATCAAGGCGGCCGTCGCCCTGACCCTGCTGGCGTTTCTATTCCCGACCGGCTTGCACGCCGCAACGGCAGAGACTCCGCAGAAGACGTTCTCGTCGCCCGAGGATGCTGTCGCCGCCATGGTCGGTGCACTTCGCAACGGCCCGCTGAGCGTCGTCACGACGATCGTCGGGTCGGGATCCGGCGATTGGCTGCTCTCCCGCGACGAGGTTGCCGATCGCGCTGCTGCCGCGCGGTTCGTCGCGGCTTACGACGCCAAGCACAAGATCCGGCACGAAGGCGCATCGCGCGCCGTGCTGACCGTGGGCGTCGACGACTGGCCGATGCCCGTTCCGCTCCTCAAGACGGGCGTGCGATGGAGCTTTGATGCAGCGGCCGGCCGCGAGGAGGTGCTTGCACGGCGGATCGGCCGCAACGAGCTCGACACCATCCAGGTCCTGAAAGCGATGGTCGACGCCCAGATCGAGTACGCACGCGCGGACTGGATCGGAACCGGACAGCCCGCCTATGCGCAGAAGTTCGCGAGCAGCCCCGGCAAGAAGAACGGTCTCTATTGGCCGGTGATCGACGGCGAGCCAATGAGTCCGCTCGGACCGCTGGTCGCGCAGGCGGCCACGGAGGGCTACACGACGGCGAATCTCACTCCCTACCACGGGTACTTGTTCCGCATCCTCACGGGACAGGGCAGCAGTGCCCCGGGAGGTACGTTCGACTACGTGGCCAAGGGCGTGATGATCGGCGGGTTCGCGATCGTCGCGTACCCGGCTGCCTACGCCGCCTCCGGTGTGATGACGTTCCTCATCAGCCACGATGGGGTCGTATACCAGAAGGACCTCGGCCGGGCGACTGCCCAGCTCGCCCCGAAGATGACTCACTTCGATCCGGGTCCGGGCTGGCAGAAGGTGCCCTGACGCGTCACTCGATGAAGGCTTTATCCCGCACTCTCGCAACTGGGACCACGACAAGGACCACCTCGATTCGGATCACATTCCGGTCTGTGGCAGCTCCATCTCGGAGCCGATGGAGACTTTCGGCGTGCTGGCCCGATGCGGCTCGGCCGCTGCAAAGACACACCCAGACCCTCGTTGGACTTCGAAGGAAATCGGATGGATCGCGTCTACCAATTTGGAGAGGTTGAGGTTCGCTCTGCCGAACGCCGCATCCTGGTATCCGGTCACCCGGTCTCCGTCGGAACGCGTGGACTTGATTTGCTACTAGCGCTCATCGAGCGACGTGACCGCGTTGTCACGAAGGACGAGCTCCTGAGTGTGGTCTGGCCTGGCCTTGTCGTCGAGGAAACCAACATCAAAGTGCAGGTTTCCGCGCTGCGCAAGATCATTGGTTCGGATGTCGTCTCGACGATTCCTGGCCACGGCTATCGCTTCGTCGCGGCGCTCGCCTGAGCGAACGTCCCCACAAATGCGTTTGTCAGATGCAACGTCGGCGCGACGATGCATCCGGTTTTGATCGATCGCGTGTATTACGAGGCCGGCCATCATGCCTCGCCGCCCGACCGTCATTCACATTAACCACAACGGCTTCCAGCACGAGGAGGCGTTTCTTTCGAAGGCCGACGCCCTCGAATGGGAACGGATGATCCTCGACACACTCGCCATGCCGCAGGCAGCATCACTCAACCTGGCGGCTTATGCTGCGGGCCTCGCGGGCAGCGTCCGCGGGTACGGCGGCGGCTACGTCCGCAATGCGTGGCTGTCCGGCTTATCGACGCACGAACAGTGGGCGAAGGGCGACCCGGTGACGGGTTACGAGATCATGTTGCGGATTAAGACGACGCTGGCGGGCAAGCCCTCGCAATAGCGTGGCCCGCCCGCTAGGATCTTGTTGAGCGGCTCTCTGGGTGCGCCAGCAGAAGCTTCCTGTCCGATTCCAACGCGGCAATCGCCTCTCCAATTCTGGGCCCCGGATGCCAAAAGTTTCCACCAGGGGTGCGTTTTCTTCTATAGACCTCGTCGGGCGAGTAGCCGTGCCGCGTTAACTGGCGCTTGATGATGGGCGTCTTGCTGCCGATGCTATTGCGGTGAACAGTTCCGAGGGCCTGAGTGGCACTTTCGGTGTTGAGGCCGACCGGCTCTGCCTGTTCAATGGCTCTCAAAAAGGACAGTGAAATTTCGATCCGATCAAAGGGCATCATCGGTTACGGGACCCTGCCAAGTTACGCGATTTCTCTCCGATGGCAAGTTTCGATCCCAGGACGCCGCTGTCCTGAATTGCTCGGTTTCCAGTCGGCATCAGTTCGCACTCGAGACTGGCGAACCCACTCCAGGTCATGACGTTGTATGCGTCTCCGACGGACCATGGAAGTCTGAAGCCCCTCTCCTTGCGGGGCCGCGAACGGTCGTCCATACTTGGTTGTTCAAGCCTTCGTCGTACCGCAGCGCTGAAATGGCTGGCAGTGGTAGGCGCACATCATCCGAAAGGAACTTCGATGAAGACCAAGATCCGTGCCTTGATGGCCTCTTTCATTGTCGCGTCCGTCACCCTCATGGGCGTACTGAGCAGCGCCAGAGCTGCTGATGACAAGTGGTTCGTGCTGGGCGAGCAGACGATCAAGTCCACCGATCCAAGCGCGACGATCACGAGCGAGGGCAATCGACGGGACAAGAACGTCAAGCAGG
>Ga0070670_100004376_pt1 | contig 11824 bp, 6 predicted proteins | sample KBSS63metaG_FD_64665 | JGI IMG/M metagenome (GOLD analysis project Ga0070670, IMG submission 64665) | Switchgrass rhizosphere microbial communities from Kellogg Biological Station, Michigan, USA - KBS S6-3 metaG | ecosystem: Host-associated > Plants > Roots > Rhizosphere > Soil ... | reverse complement strand
GTAGAGATTGCCCTCGGTATCGACATGGAACTGATGGACGCCCCAGAAGCCACCGGGGAGTGCGCCGAAGGTTCCCCAGGATGACAGCAGTCGGCCATTCAGGTCGTACTTCGTAAACTTCTGCGTCAGGCCAGAGGCCGACCACAGGAATTGGTCGTCGGTCATCAGCAGCGAGTAGGGCAGCGGCACATTCGGCCAGGCTTCGAGGAACTTCCCGTTCTCGTCGAAGATCTGAATGCGGTGGTTGGCCCTGTCGCTGACGTAGAGTCGGCGTTGCTTGTCCGCAACGATGGCGTGCACGGTGTTCATGTAGCCAGGTCGCGTCTCGTTGGGCGGCGTTCCCTTCATCCCCCAGGACGTCACGTACTTCCCGTTGCGATCGAACTTCACCACCCGCGTATTCGTGTAGCCGTCGCTCACGAAGAAGGTGCCGTCAGGCAGGAACGCGATATCGGTCGGCCGCGCGAAATGCGTTTCGTCGTTGCCTGGCATCTTCGGCGTGCCGATGGTCTGCACGAGCTGCTTGCCGTCGCGGGTGAACTTGTAGATCGCGTGCACTCCGTCATCAACGAGCCAGATGTGACGCTGGGGGTCATAGGGACTGACCAGCACCCGGTGCGGACGGACAAACAGCTCGTTGTGCTGTTCCCATGACTCGATCAGCCGGCCGTTCCGATCGACGATGTTGACGATGTGATCCCATCTGGGATGGCGGGTCGCATCGCGCTGCGAACGGTCGTAGCCCGACGCATTGCGCGACGGAACGAGGTCGCCGGGATCTTCAAGCGCGGGCAGACAACCGCGGGCGAAGATGATCACGCGGTCGGGACTTTCGGCCCAGATTCCGGCGGTCGATCCGATCACGTGCCCTTGGCCGCACCAGTTCTGCGGCCATCCGGCGACGAGATCGTACGGGCCGGTGACGTCACCCCCACCTTTTTCCTGGGGCGCCTGCGCCAGAACGCCGACGGCCAGCACCAACCCAAGCGCGGCGACGATGGCAAGAGTACTTCTCCTCACAATTTCCCCCTTTCAGAACCGGACGCGGATTCCAAACTGCATTTGCCTCGGGAACTGCGCGGCCGTTGGCACCATGAACGTCGGTGATGCGCGATTGCCCGTCGGCGCCACCAGGTTTTCGCGGTTCAGCACGTTGAAGATGTCGTAGAAGAGGTCGACGCTTTCAAGGCCGTTGGCGAGCGGCACCGAATACCGGAACGACATGTCCACGAGGAACGAGCCCGGACCCTCGAGTCCGTTGATCACCGCACGTCCTTGCGCGTCGAGCGGCGAGCGGATCGGAAACGCGGTGTCGTCGATGCCGCGGATCGGCCGATCGGTCACGTCGAGGTCGCCGTTGACGTCGCGACCGACGATCTCGTTCACGGGTGCTCCCGAAATTGCGCTGACGACGGTCGCGATGTTCAGCGACTGCCACGGATTGATGGTGCCGCTCGCGGCAAGCACATGGCGGCGATCCGACGTGAACCGTCCGTAATCCGCACGCGGATCGTTGTCGAGCCACACGCGACGTGCATCGGGGTTGCCGAGACCGACGTAGCGGCTCTCCTGCAGCGTGTAGGCGACGCGTCCGCTCCATCGGTTCGCCATCCGTTTCAGCGCCGACAACTGAAACGACTTGTAGTTGCCGTCGAAGAGGGGACTGGTCTGCACCTGCAGGATGCGGGCGAAGCGCGTCCCCCGCGCGTCAGCGCCAACGAGCAGGCCAGAGGGATCGATCACATCGACGCCCGGACGAATGCCGTTGACCGGTTCATTGATGTCGATGACGCCGAGTTGGTCGCGCGACACATTGGCGACGTAGTCGGCGGCGACCGCCGCATTCGCCGAAAACTGATGGTTGATGCCGGCGCTCCATGACCAGGTGTAGGGCAGCTTCCGGTCTGGACTATCAACCCACGGGTTCGGGTTGAACGTCGCCCCCGCAAGAATTTGATCGCGCAGCTGATTGATGGCGGCGCGGCCCGCCGGACTCAGTGACGCAACGCCGGGATTGCCTTGGGAATCGGTGATCACATCCGGACGGAGCACCACGGCTGCCAGCGGATGCGTCTCGTTGATCGCAATCGAAGGGAAGCGCGTGCGGATCGCGTTCTGCTGCAGCGTCAGGTCGAGCACGACCGGCGGATAGGCGTAGAACTTGCCGACTCCACCGCGCATCACCGTGTTGCCCGTTCCGGTCAGGTCCCAGGCAAATCCGAGGCGCGGCGCGAAATTGAGTGTGCTGTCCGGCGTCTGTTGCTGACGGTCGTAGCGAAGCCCGAGGTTGAGCGTGAGATTCCGCGCGACACGCCATTTGTCTTCGGCAAAACCGTAGGCACGGCGATCCCGGGAAAAGACTTCGTAGCCCCAGTCACTGGGCGGGCCGACCGTCACATTGAACTGGAAGGGGTGGGTAGAAGGGTCGGCGGGATTGTACGGAGCGTCTCCTCGAAACTGGAACGTGCCCGAACTGAACGTCGTCCGCGGCGGCATTTCGTTGAAGCTGACGCCGCCGCCAACCTTGAAATTGTGTTCGCTGCCGAACAACTGCGGCGCGAAGTAGGAGAACGACTCGTCCAGCACGTAGGTACGGATGCGTGTGTTGAGGCCTTCGCCGCCTTTACCCGTGATGTAGCTGGCATGCACGTTTCGCTGGCCGATGGACAATGGATCGCGTCCGGCGAACCCGATCTGCTTCACGTCGTCGTCGAAGAACGCCTGCGCACCCGTACCGAGCTCTTCGCTGATTCGTCCGACGCGCAGCACGTTGGTCGCACGGTCGTTGACGACGGCGGTGTAGGTGCCGCTGATCAGATGATCCCAATCGCTCTCCCACCCCTGCGCATCGATCGTTTCGGTGTTGGTATTGAAGCCTTCACCTCTGGTCGGCGCCGTTTCGAGGAGCCAGCGGACGCTAAAGATGTTGCGTGGATTGATCTGGACATCGCCGCGCCCGAAGTAGTTCGTCGCGCGCACGCTGAAGGTCCCGACCATGTCACGCGCCAGCGGCGCGGCGGCGGCCGGGAAGCGCTTCTGCCCGGCGATGTCTTCGTGATCGCGCTCGACGGTGAAGTAGAAGTGCGCACGATCTCTCAGCACGGGCCCGCCGAGCGCGAACCCAGTCTGCAGCGTACGTTCATCCGGTTTGGGAGCGCTGGCCGGCAGGAAGTGGCCGCGCGCGTTGAATCGATCGTCGCGGAAGTAGGTATACGCCCGCCCATTGAAGTTGTTCGTGCCGCCGCGCGTGATCATGTTGATGATGGCGCCCGCACCGCCGCCGAACTCCGCGCTGTACTGGTTCGACAACACTTGGTACTCGTCGATGTTGTCGAGGACGACGCGCACTTGCGTTCCCTGGCTGCCACCCAGACGGTCATCGTTGTTGTACATGCCGTCGATCAAATAGACGTTCTGCTGCGATGGCGTCCCGTTGGCGACGACCTGTCCTCCCTCGAAACTCGACGCCGCAGGATTGGGCGTGATGCCGGGGACGAGTTGCGTCAGCGCGGTGAAATTCCGGAAGTTCGACGGGATCTCTTCGATCTCGCGGCTTGACAGGCTTCCGCCGAGCTGATTGGACGTCGTCTCGATGAGCGGCGCTTCGGCGGTAACGACCACCTCCTGTTCGATGGCGGCGATATCCATCCTGAACTCGAAGGTGAGGGCGGTGCCTGCGGTGAGCTGAACGTCGGGGCGTCTTACGGATGAAAAGCCAGGCAGCTCGATCAGAACTGTGTAAGTGCCAGGCTCGAGATTCGGGACGGCATATCCGCCGGTTTCAGCAGTGACCACCGTGCGCGTAAATCCAGTGCTCTGCGACGTGACGGTGACCGTGGCTCCCGGCAGCCCGCCGCCGCTGCTGTCAACGACGCGGCCGCTGATGGAGGTCTGCTGTTGGGCCAATGCGGGTGCGGCGACGAGGCACAGTGCCGCGACAACGAAAACACGCGAAGCTAGACACATGAAAGGGCCTCCGAAGTGGGAAGCGTGGCGTGCCCGTCACTGCAAGGGGTATAGGGTCCGAAGCGTATTCGTGGGAAGCGGATGCTGTAAGCGCGCTGATGGACGCGAGCGTGTGTGAACCGTGCGTAACTCTGCTGCGTAAACATCACCTGTGTGTTCGTCGTAACCGCCGTAATGCCCATCGATTGCGGTCGTGCATTCGCGGTGCTGATGTTCGTGTTGATTCCCCTGCGCGTCTCCGCCGGACAGCTCAACGCCGCATCGCCGGTAGCACAGCCGACTCAGATGCTTGGCGGACTCGAGCGCCGCGAGATGATCGCGATGCAGATGGGAAGTGAAGATCGCGTCACCCTTGACGGCGTGCTTAACGAACCGGTCTGGGGTCAGGCGATGCCAGCGGCGGATTTCCGGCAGCAGGATCCGCAAAACGGCGCGCCCGCGACCGAACCCACTGAAGTGCGCATCGTCTACAGCCGCGACGCGGTGTACATGGGCGTCACCTGCTTCGATTCGGAGCCCGAGAAGTGGCTCGGCTTTCAACGCGGACGCGACAACGGACTCGGCTCCGATGACCGCTTCATGTGGACGATCGACACCTTTCTCGATGGCCGCACCGCGTACTTCTTCGAGATGAACCCGTCAGGTCTGATGGCCGATGCGCTGCAAGGGTCGGCTGACACCAACAACCGGCAGTGGGACGGCATCTGGAACGCGCGCGTCAACCGCAGCGACATCGGGTGGACGCTCGAGATCGAGATCCCGTTTCGCACGCTGAACTTCAATCCGACCAGCGATACCTGGGGAATCAATTTTCAGCGCACCGTCCGCCGCAAGAATGAAGAGTCGTTGTGGATGGGATGGGCGCGCAACCAGGGCCTTCGCAGGATGAGCAACGCGGGTCTGCTGACTGGCCTGAAAGCCGCGGAGGTCACACAGGGGCATGGCCTCGACATCAAGCCCTATCTGGTCGGAGAGGCGACGCGCGACTGGCGTACGCCGGGGAGCGACGGCGCGATGCGCCGGAACGCGGACATCGGCGTCGATCTGTTTTACAACCTGTCGCCGAGCCTCCGAGCCAACCTCACGGTGAACACCGATTTCGCGCAGGCGGAAGTCGATCAGCGGCAAACCAATCTGACGCGTTTCTCGTTGTTCTTTCCCGAGAAGCGCGACTTCTTCCTCGACGGGTCGCTGTTCTTCAATTTTGCGGATGGCGGCGGTGGTTTCGGCGGAGGAGGAGAGGGCGTTGATCTTGCGCCCTTCTTCAGCAGGCGCATCGGCCTCGACGAGCGGGGGACGCCACAGGCGATCAATTTCGGCGGCAAGCTGACCGGCCAGGCCGGAGCGTTCGACGTCGGCGTGCTGCAGGTACAGACGCGCGAAGAGCCGAACGCCCCGGGCGAGGACTTCTCGGTGATGCGGCTCAAACGCCGCTTCTTCCGCCAGTCCTATGTGGGCGCCATCTACACGCGGCGCGCCGCGCGCAGCATCGGCGTCGCCGATCGCCACACGGGCGGGGTTGATTTCGAGCTGGCGACCTCGACGTTCCTCGGTAGTCAGAATCTCGTGGCGAACGGTTTCCTCGTGAAATCACCGACCTCCGGTGCCACGGGCGACGACGTCGCGATTGGACTGCAGCTCGAATACCCAAACGATCCGCTCGAGGCGCAGCTCGAATATCGCGAGGTGCAGCGTAATTACGACGCAGCGGTCGGCTTCACGCGGCGCATCAACTTCCGCCAGTACAACCCGCGCCTGTTCTACGCGCCGCGTCCCGACGAGCATCCGTTCATCCGTCGTTTCAATTTCGGTGTCGGCGGAGACTTCTTCGTCGATCCCGAGACCAACGACGCGCTCGACAGCGAGATCGACGTAACAGCGCTGGAAGTAAATCTGCACTCCCAGGATTCGTTTGAATTTCACGTTGTGCCGACCTACGAGCGTCTGGTGGAGGACTTCCGCATCGCGCCGGGCGTCATGCTTCCCGTGGGCAACGAATACAACTTCACTCGCTACCGGGTGCAAATGGAAACGGCCAGGCGCCGGCTGGTGTCGCTCGAGCCCGAGGTGGAGTGGGGCGACTTCTATTCAGGGGATCGCGTGCAACTCGGCCTCACGTCGGTTGTGCGGCCAATGCCCGGTGTGTTGTTCACGTTCACCACCGAATGGAACAAGGTGCAGCTTGCCGAAGGGCGGTTCTACACCCGCCTGTATCGCGGTCTGTCCGAACTGCAGTTCACCCCATTCATGGCCTGGGTGAACAACGTACAGTACGACTCGCAGAGCGCCGTGGTCGGCTGGCAATCACGTTATCGCTGGATTCTTCGTCCCGGTAACGACATCTATTTCGTCTACAACCACAACTGGCTCGACGATCCATTCGGAGCCCGGCGGTTCCGCTCGATCGACAGCCGTCTGTCGTCCAAGTTGCTGTACACCTACCGGTTCTGACCCTCTTCACAAAGAGACTCAACCTTGATATCATCCATCCGGATTAACGGATGGTTGAAATTCTCGAGCATATGACCGCGCTGGCGGACCCCACCCGCTGCCGGATGCTGCTCCTGCTCGAACAACATGAATTGACGGTCTCGGAGCTCTGCGCGGTGTTGCAGATGCCGCAATCGAGCGTCAGCCGCCAGTTGAAAACGCTGGCCGACGACAACTGGATTACGTCACGCCGTGACGCCACGAGCCGGTATTACACGATGCCGCTCGACGACCTCGATTCGGCGGCATCGCGGCTGTGGCCACTCATCCGCGAACAAGTTTCCTCGACGACCGCGGCAGCGCACGACGAGCGGCGGCTGCGCGCGGTACTCGACCGGCGGCGTGTGAAGTCCCGCGAGTTCTTCGCGACGGCCGCCGGCAAGTGGGACCGGCTGCGCGAGGATCTCTTCGGCGACAGCTTTTATTTGTGGGCGGTGCTCGGCCTGATCGATCCGACGCTGACCGTCGGCGACCTCGGTTGCGGCACCGGCCAGCTCACCGAGACCGTGGCACCCTACGTGCGCCGTGTCATTGCCGTGGACGGTTCCGCGGAGATGCTCGATGCAGCCAGCCAGCGACTCGCCGACTTTCGCAACGTGGAGGTTCGCAAGGGCGAGCTCGAGACGCTGCCGATCAACGATGGTGAGCTCGATGCGGCGCTGCTTTCGCTCGTGCTGCACTACTCAGCCGAACCGGTGCGAACGCTGACCGAGGTGGCCCGCGTCTGCCGCCCCGGGGCGAAGGTCCTCGTCGTCGACATGCTGCCTCACCATCATGAGGAATATCAGCAGCAGATGGGGCACGTATGGCTTGGCTTTTCGGAAAAACAAATCGTGAAGTTTCTGACCGCTGCGGGCTTTGACGGCGCACGCGTGCGTGCGCTGCCTGTCGATCCCGACGCGAAGGGACCTGCGCTCTTCGTAGCTGTGGCAACCCGAACCGGAACGCGGGATCCGGTGCCCGGGATCCGTAAGGACTAAGCAGGGTTTTTCGGATCCCGGATCCCGATCCCGGATCCCCGATCCCGAGAGGAGAAGGCGTAATGGCAACCGTTCTATTTGAGAAGATGCACGCGTTCGAGGCCGCGGCCAAGGCCGCTCGCCCGCCGTACAAAGTGGCGAACCTCGAGCTCGCTGACTGGGGACGCAAGGAGATTCGGCTCGCCGAGCACGAGATGCCCGGGCTGATGGCGCTGCGGAAGCGGCACGCCGCGAGCAAGCCGCTCGCCGGCGCGCGAATCATGGGCAGTTTGCATATGACGGTGCAAACCGCCGTGCTCATCGAAACGCTCACCGAGCTTGGAGCGGACGTGCGCTGGGTGTCGTGCAACATCTTCTCGACGCAGGATCACGCCGCCAGCGCAGTCGTAGTCGGCCGGCCGGAAACCGGCGGAACTCCGGAGTCGCCGAAAGGCACGCCGGTCTTCGCCTGGAAAGGCGAGTCGCTCGACGAGTATTGGTGGTGTACGGCCGAAGCGCTCGTGTGGCCCGACGGATCAGGGCCGACGCTGATCGTCGACGACGGCGGCGACGCGACACTGTTCGTGCACAAAGCCGCGGAATTCGAGAAAGCCGGCAAGGTGCCCGCATTCGACCCGGAAACAGAACCGGAGGAGTGGGGCGTCATCCTCAACACGATCTCGCGTGAGCTGAAGGGAAACCCGGGGCGCTGGACGAAGGTCGCCCAGGGGATCCGCGGCGTCAGCGAGGAGACGACGACCGGCGTCCACCGTCTGTATCAGATGATGGAAGCAGGGACACTGCTGTTTCCGGCCATCAACGTCAACGATTCGGTCACCAAGAGCAAGTTCGACAACATCTACGGCTGCCGTCACTCGCTACCGGACGGCCTGGCGCGTGCGACCGACGTCATGCTTGGCGGCAAGGTTGCGGTCGTGATGGGGTACGGCGAGGTCGGCAAAGGATGTGCGCAGGCGCTCCGCGGCCAGGGCTGCCGCGTCGTCATCACCGAAATCGATCCGATTTGCGCGCTCCAGGCCGCGATGGAAGGTTTCGAGGTCACTACCCTCGATGACGTCGTGGAGACCGCCGACATCTTCATCTCCGCCACCGGCAATCTGAACATCGTCACCGTCGAGCACATGCGTCGGATGAAGGACAAGGCCATCGTCGGCAACATCGGCCATTTCGACAATGAGATCGACATGGCCGGCCTGAAGAAGGTCAAAGGGATCCAGCGCATCAACATCAAGCCCCAATACGACGAGTGGCGCTTCCCCGATGGCCACAGCGTGCTCGTGCTCGCGGAAGGACGTCTGCTCAATCTCGGATGCGCGACCGGGCATCCGAGCTTCGTCATGTCCGCGTCGTTTACGAACCAGGTACTCGCGCAACTCGAGCTGAATGCCAACGCCGAGAAGTACGGCAAGACCGTCACGATGCTGCCGAAGGCGCTGGACGAAGAAGTCGCGCGGCTGCATCTGGATCATCTTGGAGTGAAGCTCACAAAGCTGACGCCCGAGCAGGCCGATTACATCGGAGTGCCGCCAGACGGCCCGTACAAACCGAATCACTATCGGTACTAGAAAGATGGTCGTAGGGGCGGACCTTTAGGGTCCGCCTTGCGATTTCAGGTCCGCTCTCGATTGCAAGTCCATCTGTGACGCAGCCTTCATCCGTCACATTCGCCGGTTCCCGCTGGCTTTTTCTGCGGCTGCTTGGCGTCGTCTATTTCATCGCGTTCGTATCGCTGGCCGTTCAGATCACGGGGCTCGTCGGCGAACACGGCCTCTTGCCTGTCGGCGAATTTCTCGGCGACGTTCGCCAGCGGTACGGTGCTTCTGCTTATTACAACTGGCCAACGGTCGTATGGCTCTCGCCGAGCGATGCTTGGCTTACTTCTCTGTGCTGGATCGGCGCGGCGACATCGCTGCTCCTGATCGCCGGGATCGTTCCCGTGGCGACGGCTGCTCTGCTTTGGCTGATGTATCTGTCGCTGACCGTAGCGGGCCAGCTGTTTCTCGAGTTCCAGTGGGATTCGCTGTTGCTCGAAACTGGTGTACTGGCGATTCTCTATGCCCCACTGGTGTGGCGCGACCGTCTGGGTGACAGCGTCGAGCCACCGCTGATCGTGCGTTGGACGATCTGGCTTCTCGCGTTCAAGCTTACGTTCCTCTCCGGTGTCACGAAGGTTCTCAGCGGTGATCCGACGTGGGCCAACTGGACCGCCTTGAGCTATCACTACGAAACGCAGCCGATTCCCGCGTGGACCAGTTGGTACATGTATCAGTTGCCTGCATCGGTGCACTACTGGTCGACGGCCGGTTCACTGTTCATCGAGCTGGCGGTGCCCTGGCTGATCTTTCTGCCTTCGCGCTTTGCGCGTACTCGGCTCGTAGCGTGCGTGTTGATGATCCTCCTGCAGGTAGGGATCGGGGCCACCGGCAATTACGGCTTCTTCAATCTATTGACGATCGTGCTGTACCTGGCGCTGCTCGACGATCGTACGCTCGGCCGACTTCTGCCGACGCGTCTCCGCAATGAACAGCTGCTCGCGCGTCGTGCTGACGTGGCGATCTGGCGAGTCGGCGTGAGCGCCGTCGCCGTCGGCATTGCCCTGTTCAGCGTGATGACCGTATTTCGCGAGATGGACAGAACGCGGCGCGTACGCGGACCGTTCGATCGAGGAGTGCCGCAGGCAGTATTCGCGTGGATTGCGCCATTCAACTCGGTCAATGGCTATGGACTGTTTCGCGTAATGACAACGCAGCGGCCTGAAATCGTCATCGAAGTCAGCAGCGACGGCGCGGTGTGGAAGGAGCAGGAGTTCAAATGGAAGGCGGGCCACATCATGCGACGGCCGCGGTTCGTCGAGCCGCACATGCCGAGGCTCGACTGGCAGATGTGGTTTGCCGCGCTCGATCCTCTTTCGGCGCAAGACTGGCTGTTGCCGTTGGCGGCACGGCTGACCGCGGGCGAGCCGGCGGTCACGAGGCTACTCGGTCCAAACCCGCTCGAGGGCCGACCGCGCTACGTGCGGCTCGCGTATTACCAGTACCACTTCACGACTTCCGCAGAGCGTGCGCAGACGGGCGCGTGGTGGAAGCGGGAGTTTCTTGCGTACTTGACGCAGCCGATCCAGCGGCAGGCGAATGCCACAACGGATCGGCGCGGCGCAGCTAACGAGTTGTCTTGTGCGAGCGGCGATCCTTGCGCTCTGCCAACCAGTCGAGGAACACGATGATACCGACACCAACGATGATGCTGTAGACGATGCCGAATGCGTTGTACATCACTCGTTTCCTCGAAGCAGCCACATCGCCAATCCCACTAAGATGAACCACGCAGCGGCACCCGCGGGGCCAAGACGAATCGAGCCATTTTGACCCGCGACAACCTGGCTGACCACGAAGGCGGCCGCTATGAGATTCGCGAGCGCCCGTACCGATCTCCGAGTGCGGTTCGTTGTCGCGAATTCAATCGTAGCATCGTCGTCGCGAACAGCTAGCTTGATGCCACGCGGAAATCCTGAAGAGCGGCCCACGGCCGCACGGCACCGCGCAAATCCTGCAAGGCGGAGATGACCGTCGCTTTCCGATTTCTGAAACTCTCTATAATGGCGACCGATTCTCATCAACATGCGTCTCGCATCCGGCGCTCGGATCGGCCGGTACGAATTCCGCGTGCCGCCGTACCCGTTGCGCAGTCCAACGTCGCTCCCATCGCTGTGGTCTTGAATTGGGTGACCGCGATACAGCACCAGCGGAGTATCGATATCGCCCGGAGGTCCTCCGAGCGCTCGAAACCCACGGCATCCGTCCGCGTGTGTCCACCCGGCCGGAGCTCGTGCGAGAGTACGTCAACGACCTCTATCGTTACGAGATCCGTCGCCTGCGCGATCGGTTGCTCCGTGGCGAATTTCCCAAGAACACTTACCTCGATCGCGTGGTCTCACTGCGCAACAAGTACTCGGTACTCGCCCTGCGCCCGGCGGAGTTTGTCGAGTAACGAACTGCCTGTACCCTATTACCTTGGCGCCTGTAGCCTGGACCACGCCTGAAGCCTGATAGCTGATACCTGAATGCGCACCACCACTCCCTTGCGCTCCAAGCTCCCCGATACCGGCGTGACCATCTTCACGACGATGTCGCGTCTGGCGCTCAAGCACGGCGCGATCAACTTGTCGCAGGGGTTTCCGGATTTCAACTGCGCGCCAGAGCTGATTGACGCCGTGGGGCGCTACATGCACGAGGGGCACAACCAGTACGCGCCGATGCCGGGGACGATCCCGCTTCGCGAGGCGCTGGCGATGAAGATCGAGCGCCTCTACGGACATCGATACGATCCGGTCACTGAAATCACGGTCACGTCGGGAGCAACAGAGGCCCTCTACGCAACCCTGACGGCGC
>Ga0070670_100004375_pt1 | contig 11825 bp, 10 predicted proteins | sample KBSS63metaG_FD_64665 | JGI IMG/M metagenome (GOLD analysis project Ga0070670, IMG submission 64665) | Switchgrass rhizosphere microbial communities from Kellogg Biological Station, Michigan, USA - KBS S6-3 metaG | ecosystem: Host-associated > Plants > Roots > Rhizosphere > Soil ... | reverse complement strand
CGCCCGCCTTGGGGAGGCCCTGCGGCGGGTTCGGGCCCCCTCGGGTACAATGGTGGTTTTGCCAACAAAAACAGCACGATGCGTGTTTCCAAGTTCTATCTCTCGACGCTGAAGGAAGCGCCGGCCGAGGCCGACGTCATCAGCCAGCAGCTCATGTTGCGCGCCGGCATGATCAAGAAGCTCGGCAGCGGTCTTTACACGTGGATGCCGCTGGGCCTGCGCACGCTGCGCAAGATCGAGCGAATCATTCGCGAGGAGATGAATCGCGCCGGCGCGCTCGAGCTCGTGATGCCGGTGATCCAGCCCGCCGAGCTGTGGCAGGAAACGGACCGCTGGGAAAAGATGGGCCCCAACATGCTGCGGCTCAAGGATCGCCACGAGCGCGACTTCGTCGTGGGTCCGACGCACGAGGAAGTGATCACCGATATCGTGCGCAAGGAGATCAGGAGCTACCGGCAATTGCCGGTCAACTTCTACCAGATCCAGACCAAGTTCCGCGACGAAATCAGGCCGCGCTTCGGCGTGATGCGCTCGCGCGAATTCATCATGAAGGATGCTTATTCGTTCGACGCCGATGAAGCCGGCATGCTGCGCTCCTACCGGACCATGTACGACGCGTACGCGCGCATCTTCACGCGAATGGCATTGCGCTTTCGCGCCGTCGATGCCGATCCCGGCGCGATCGGCGGTAGTGCCTCGCACGAATTCCAGGTGCTGGCCGAGGCCGGCGAGGACGCGATCGCGTACAGCGACGGTTCCGGCTACGCGGCCAATGTCGAGAAGGCAGAGGCGCTCGCACCCGGCGCCGCGCGCGCTGCAGCCGCCGAGGCCATGACGCGCGTTCCCACGCCGGGACTGTCGACGTGCGAGCAGGTCGCGCAACTGCTGCATCTGCCGTTGTCGCGCACGGTCAAGTGCCTGATGGTGTGGGCGAATGGCCGTGTGCAGATGCTGCTCGTGCGCGGCGACCACATGGGCAATGAAGTGAAGATCGGGAAGCTGCCGGGGATGGAGGGCTGGCGGTGGGCGTCCGACGCCGAAATCGTCGCGGCGACCGGTACCCCGCCGGGCTACCTCGGTCCCGTCGGCATTGCGCCCGACATGCCGCTGATCGTCGATCGCGCGGTCGCCGTGATGGCCGATTTCGTCTGCGGTGCCAACGAGCGCGACTTCCATTTGCGCGGCGTCAACTTCGGCCGCGACTGCCGGGAGCCGGATCTCGTCGCCGATATCCGCAACGTCGTCACCGGCGATCCGTCGCCGGACGGCCGCGGGAACCTTTCTATCGTTCGCGGCATCGAAGTCGGCCATGTGTTCGCGCTGGGCAGCCTCTATTCGGAGGCGATGGGCGCAACTTATCTCGATGCCGGCGGTCAATCGCAAGTCCTCGAAATGGGCTGCTATGGCATCGGCGTCACGCGCATTGCGGCGGCGGCGATCGAGCAGAACCACGATGAACGGGGAATCCTCTGGCCCGAGCCGCTTGCCCCCTTCGCGGTGGCCATTGCGCCCGTGGGGTACGACCGCAACGAAGCAGTGCGCGCGCTGGCCGACCGCCTGCACGACGAGTTGGAGGCCGCGGGGGTCGAAGTGCTGCTTGACGACCGCGGCGAGCGTCCTGGCGTGATGTTTGCTGATCTCGAGCTGATCGGCATCCCGCACCGCATCACGATCGGCGATCGCGGCTTGAAGGAAGGCAACGTCGAATACCAGGCGCGCCGCGATGCGTCGGCCACCGCGGTACCGGTGGCGGAAATTGGCGCGTACGTGCGCGGCCGGCTTGCGCACTGAACGAGGATTTGAGCGAATGGTGAAACGCAAGGTGTTTCATTGGTGGGTTGCGCTGATGATCGCGGCGCTGGCATTCCCGTTGCCGGCCGCCGCCGGCAACCAGCAGGAAGAGCAATTGGCTTCGTCGGTGATTGCGGGACTCGCCAAAGCGATCGCCGATGCACCTGTGCCGCCCGATTACGCGAACCGGCCCGAGCTGCAACCGTGGCTCGCCGAGATGTCGCAGCGCATCGCGCATCGGATCACCGACGAGCGCGAGCGCCGCGAGCTGCTTGCGACCGTGCACTACGAGGCGGTTCGCGCGGGTCTCGATCCGCAGATCATGCTGGGCGTCATCTACCATGAAAGCGGCTTCAAGAAATACGCGATCTCGACCGCGGGCGCGCGCGGCTACATGCAGGTGATGCCCTTCTGGACCACGCTGATCGGCGCGCTCGACCAGAATCTGTTCAACCTGCGCACGAACCTGCGCTATGGCGCCGTCATCCTTCGCTACTATCTCGTCGACGTCGAAAAGGGCGACTACTATCGTGCGCTCGGCCGCTACAACGGCAGCCTGGGCAGGCCCGACTACCCGATGGCGGTGATGGCCGCTGCCAATCGCTATTTCGCCTACGCGCCGGTCGCCACCGCCGCCATCGCGGTCGGGACGCCGACGCCGCGGTGAGCGCGGCCGTCGTTGTAGCGTCGCGCGTCGCTCGCCACCGCGGCCGCTTCGCGCCGTCGCCCACGGGGCCGCTGCATTTCGGTTCGCTGGTTGCCGCATTGGCGAGCTATTGCGACGCTCGCGCCGCCGGCGGCGAATGGCTGGTGCGCATCGAGGATGTCGACGAGCCGCGCAGCCGGGCCGGCGCCGAAAGCGCGATTCTCGACGCGCTCACGCGCTACGGGTTCGCATGGGATGGTCCGGTCGTCCGGCAGTCGGAGCGCAGTGCGGAATACGAACAGGCGCTGGCGCGGCTGCGCACGATCGGAGCCGTTTATCCGTGCGTGTGCACGCGGCGCGAGCTCGAAGTCGCGCCGTTCGGCGCTGCAGGCGAGCGCGTCTATCCTGGCACGTGCCGCAATGGCGTGGCGAGCGAACGAATGCCGCGTGCGCAGCGCGTGCGCGTTGACGCCACGTCCATCGCATTCGTCGACCGGCTGCAGGGACCGCAACGGCAGGATCTCGCGCGCGACGTCGGCGATTTCGTCGTTCGCCGCGCCGACGGTCTTTTTGCCTATCAGCTCGCCGTGGTCGTCGACGACGCGCTTCAGGGCGTGACGACGATCGTGCGCGGCGCCGATCTGCTCGCCTCCACGCCGCGCCAGATATTTCTGCAGCAATTGCTTGGCCTGCCGACGCCCGAATATCTGCACGTTCCGGTGGCCATCAACCGTGCGGGCGAAAAATTGTCGAAGCAGACGCATGCGCGACCGTTGCCGGACGATCCGGTGCCGCCGTTGCTCGCCGCCTGGCGCTTCCTCGATCAGCGCATGCCTGACGGCCGACCGGATTCGGCGAGCGCATTTCTGGCGTGGGCCGTTCACGCGTGGTCGCGTGCGCGGTTGCCGCCGGTCGCGATGTTGCCGGCGCCGCGTGACCACTGATCGCGTGGCTTCGTCGCGGCACGTCAACGCGCGCAGCGGTATAATTGGCCATTCGCGCAGCACGACTGCTGGCCGGTCTGAACGCAGCGCTCCGACGTGTTTCGCAAGGTCCCCGCTGCTCCATGACTACACTCGTTGTCGTCCGCAAGGGCGACGAAATCGCAATCGCCGCCGATTCCCTCACGACGTTCGGCGATACACGCCTTGCCGCCGAGCACGACCGCACGTTCGACAAGATCGTCCACTATCGCGGCACGTATATCGGGTTGTGCGGGTCGGCCGCGCACCAGCTCGTGTTCGAGAGTCTGCTGCGGCGACACGAGCAGCTCGATTTCTCCAACAAGTTCGCGATCTTCGAGACATTTCGCAAGCTGCATCCGATTCTCAAGGAGCAGCACTTCCTGAACCCGAAGGAGGAGGAAGACGATCCCTACGAGTCGACGCAGATCACCGCGCTGCTCGCCAACGAGCACGGCATCTTCGGCGTGTTTTCGATGCGCGAAGTGTTCGAATACACGCGCTACTGGGCCGCGGGCTCGGGGCGGGAGTTCGCGCTGGGCGCGATGCAGGCGCTCTATCCGCGGCTGAAGACCGCCGCGGCGGTCGCGAAGGCGGGGCTCGAAGCGGGCGCGCTGTTCGACAAGAATTCGGCGCTTCCGCTGACGCTGTACACCATCAAGCTCAAGCCCGCGTGACGGTGACTCGCCGCACTCCGGTTGATGTTCCCCCCGACGACGCCGGCGGCCCTTCCGTGGACGATTATCCCCCCGAAGACGCCTGCGGCGTCCTCCCCCCAGGGGGCCGTCACCTCGGGGCGGCCCTTCGGTGACTGATACGCTCACGAAGTTCGTGTTCGAGCACGCCGCCGTGCGCGGCGCGCTTGTTTCCGTGCCCCACACGGTGCGCGCCGTCCTCGCCTGTCATCCCTATCCGCCTCCGCTGCAGCGCGTGCTGGCGGAGCTGGTCGCGGCGACTGCGTTGCTCGCATCGACGCTCAAGTTCACGGGAAGCCTCATCATGCAGTTGCAAGGCGACGGTCCGGTGCGCCTGCTCGTCGTCGAATGCACCGCCGCGCTGGAGCTGCGCGCGATGGCGCAGTGGGATGCGGAGCGCACCGGGGCGCTCGGCGCCGACGCGACGCTCGCGGACCTGGCAGGCGGCCCCGAGCACGGACGGCTCGTGCTGACGCTCGATCCGAAAGGCGCCGGCACCATCTACCAGGGCATTGTCGCGCTGGAATCAGGGTCCGTCGCCGGCCTCATCGAGCACTACCTCGCGACTTCCGAGCAGCTCGCGAGCCGGATCATTCTCGCAACTCGCGATCAGGCTACCGCGGGCTTACTCGTGCAGCGCTTGCCTGGCGCAACCGAGGACGACGACGCCACGTGGAGCCGCGCCCGCAACGCTCTCGAAACACTGGACCCGGCAGCGCTGCTTGCGCGCGTTTCGCCGACCGGCCAGCTCGCCGCCACATTCCCGCAGGACGACGTGCGCGTGTTCAAGGCAAAGCCCGTGTCGTTCGCGTGCTCGTGCTCGCGCGAGCGCGTGGAAAATGCGCTGCGCATCGCGGGCGCCACCGAGATCGAGTCGATCCTTTCCGAGCGCGACGACGTCGAAGTGACCTGCGAATTCTGCAACCGCCGTTACGCATTCGCACCGGCCGAGGCGCGCGCGCTGTTCGTGCCGGACACCGCCGGTCTCCGGCACTGACCGCAACGACCTCTTGCCATGAGCCTATACCGGCCTGACCACTTCGCCGTCGACGACAGCGCAGCCATCGTGCATCTCGTGCACGATTATCCGTTCGCGATGCTGGTGACACCGGGCGCCCCCGAGCCGCTCGTCTCGCACTTGCCGCTGTTGCTCGTGGCCGAGGGCGAACCGCACGGAACGCTGATCGGTCATTTCGCGCGCGCCAATCCGCATTGGCGCCACGCGCAGGGCGTCCCCTCGCTCGCCGTCTTCCACGGTCCCCACGCGTACGTCTCCCCCTCGTGGTACGGCCAACCGGAGCGCATGGTGCCAACGTGGAACTACGCGACGCTGCACGCGCACGGCACGCTCGAAATCATCACCGATGCGGCGGAAACGCGAGCTGTCCTCGCCGCGCTGATCGACCGCTTCGAAGGCGGGCGGGCGGCGCCGTGGACACTGCGAATGCACGAGCGGGAGCGCGATGCGATGGTGGCCGCGATCGTCGCGTTTCGCCTCCCCGTCACGCGGCTGGAAGCGAAGTTCAAGCTGTCGCAGAATCGCACTCCCGCGGACCGCGCGCGCGTGGCGGCCGCGTTGAAGCAGGAAGGCTATGCCGAGGCCACGGCAACCGCGGAATGGATGGAGCGATATGCCAACGCCGGCGCGTCCGATGATCAGGAACGCTGAGACGCCATCGCTTGCGCCGCAGGGCCGCCCCAAGGTGGACGCCCCCTTCGCAGGGAGGACGCCGCGGGCGTCTTCGTGGGGAACATTCATTGGACGATGACCGCGTCCGCTTCGACAAGTGGCTGTGGGCGGCCCGCTTTTACAAGACGCGCAGCCTGGCCGCGCAGGCAATCGATGCCGGACAGGCGCGAGTCGGCGACGATCGCGTGAAGCCCGCGCGAATGCTGCGGGCCGGAGAAACGGTTTCAATCCGCAAGTCGGGATTCGTCTGGGTCGTCGAGATTCTCGCGCTGTCGGATCGCCGCGGCGGCGCCGTGGACGCGGCGAAGCTCTATCGGGAAACCGAAGCGAGTGTTACGGCGCGCGAGTCACTGCTGCAGCAACGGCGTGCCGAGCGGGAAGCCGCGCCGCAATTCCCCGGGCGTCCCACGAAGCGCCAACGCCGCAAGCTCGCGGATTTCCTAAATGAACCGTGACCAAAACACTCCGCGCTGCGCGCTCCGTGTTTTGGCCCCGAAGGCAGTCAGCACGAAAAGCTTCGGGCGGCCGCGCGCTTTTCGTGTTGAAAAGGGCACGAAGCGCGCCGATCATAAGCCGCTGCGCGGCTGTTCGGTAGCGCGCGTATGCGCGCTGACAGCCTCGTGCAGCCGTCTATTTGGTCAGCGAGCCTTGAATTTCGGATCCAGCCGATGCAGGAACAGGCCTAGCGCAACACCCACCGTCCACATCACGGCGCCTGCGATCGCGAGCTCAGGCAGATTGCGAATGATGCCGACCGCTCCCACCGCCGTGCCGGCCAGGAAACCGAGTAACGTGATCGCGCGCAGCGCGGGCATGGCGCACTAACACAACCGCAGGTTGACGAAGTCGAGCAGGAATTCCGGTTGCCGATAGCCGCGCAAGATCAGCCACGCGAGCGCCAGCGCGATCAGCAATCCGGCGGTGTGCCAAAGCGTCCGCCGGGAAAGCAAGCGGCGCGTCCCGGAGGCCGCGCCGCGATTCGATTCCGAATTGTCCTGGTCAGGCGGGGGACTCACCCGGCCGATGCTACGCCCGCTGCGGCAGATCCGGCAAGACGCCCACCAATGACACGGGCACGGCCGGCAACACGCCCAGCGTGCGCATCTTCGCCATCACCGAGCTGAAATCGGCGGCGGTGTGCGCATCGGCGATCGGCTTGGCGAGCAGGTTGACGGCGCGACCGCTGACCACCAGCGGCACCTCCGGCGGCAGCGCGGCACGCAGGCCGCGGATTTCCTGGCCGGCGATCTTCCCCGAGATTCCGCGATCGAACAGCAGCACAACCATCGCGGCCTTGTAGGCGTCCGCGGCGCCGGCGATTTCCTGCGCCGGAACGCCCGCGCCCAGCGTCAGGCAATTGACGCCCTCGGTGAACAGCAGCAATTCAAGAATCGCGAGGCCAAGCTGATTCGGGTCGTTGGGTGGCGTCGCCAGTAAAATGTGCCGCGCATCGCGTGTAGGACGTACCAACCGCGTCACGTCGCGCAATAACCGTTGCGCAAGGTCGGCGAAGCGCAATTCCTGAAAATTCTGCATCTCGCCGCGCACGACGCGCTCGTGCACCGCCTCGTTCAGCGGAATCAACGTCTGTTCGAGAAACTTGCGCAAGCCCTGTCCGACCAGCAGCTTCGACAGGTGGTTTTGCATCTCCCCGATCCGATGCGTGGAAAGGAGGCGCACGGCTGTTTCAATTTCGGTCGCCAGCGGCGACGGTTCGTCGATCGCCAGGCCCAGCATCGATTGCAACGCGGAATCGGCCAGCGGAACCACGGCACCTGCGCGCCATCCTTCCGACAGCAGCTGCTTGACGAGCTTCAGGCGCGCAACCTGGTCAGGCGGATACACGCGGTCGCCGAACGCATCGCGCAGCGGGGACGGAAAACCGTAGCGGCGCTGCCACATGTAGAGCTGCTCGCGGCGCAAGCCGGTGATGCGGACGACCTCTCGTATGTGCAGCGCGCCGCGCATGTCATTGGTATTGCCCTGCGGATCCACCTGCGTGAGCGTCGGCTCGCGGCGGCGGGTCGGTGCCTTGATGAGGATGCCCATCGTCATTCCTATCCGAGATTGGTTCAATTCAGCTGTGATGGCTGTAATCCACAAGTATAGTGCTACGCGCTTGCACCACGGGAACGGCTGCCTTTTTAATGCAGCGCATTTCGTTGCTGTGCAGCACGAACCGTAGATGCACGATGTGTGCCAGCCCCCTCCAATGCACCCTTGCCCGTGCTGCCCGTTTGCGCCATGATCAATCTCAGGCAACCGCTGCGACTGCCATTCGGAGAATGGACGCCGCCTTCTTCCGCGCATCCGCGGGACGTGTTGGCTGGGTCTGTTTCTTGCATTCGACGAGCCAGCCGGGGTCGTCGCAAGGCGAATACCGGAGCAGTCAGCGCGAAGGACTCCAACAAGCTCTGTCGGGCACACCATCGATGTTCGGATTCGGCAAGAACAATCGCGATCCCCTGGCCGATGTCAAATCGGCAGAGCGGTGGCTGGCTTCGTTCCCTGCCAACGACCCGCTGGCCGTCCACGCCGAGGTTCTCGCGGAGCTCGGCCGCATTGCCGAGCCCGACGCGCGGCGTTCGCCGCAACGGCTTGAGGTGCTCCTCTATCTCGACGCGCAATGCGAGGGTCTGCGCAAGAGCCTGACCGCCCAGTACATCGAGCACGCCGCACGAAGCTCGAAGATCGAGCATCAGCTCTGGTCGGCCCTGTTCGACCTGACGCAGGCGTTTTTGATCGCGTACTACGCGTTCTCTCGCGAGGTGTCCCATCACGCGCAAAGCGCGAAATGGCAGCAGTCGTTGCCGGAGCTCCTTTGCCGCCAGATCGTTCACATGGGGCTCGACGCCAAGATCAGGCTGTACCGCTACGAGCAGTGGATTCCGGCAAAGTGGGCCGAGCTGCACGCGCTGTTCACGCTGGCGTGCTCGCGGCAATTCGAGCGCCAGCAACTGGTCATCGGTCCGGGCGGCAGCTCCACGACCATCGAGCACGAATTCCTCATCGTGTTGCTGGTGCAGCTGATGAACGCCGGCAACATGACCGCGCGCCACCTCGAATGGGTGGCCGCCGAGCTCGAGGTGTGGTGCGCTCAGTTGCGATTGACGCTCGAACCCTCGTCGGTGACGTCGTTTTTCATCGACCTCGGCGGGCGTGAGGGTTTGCGTCGCCGCACGCCGGCGCCACTGGAAGGTCGCGTGCTGTTCCTCGACACCCGTCCGCTGCATTCGATGTTGATGCAAAACGTCTTGATGCTCGAGCAGAAAATCAAGGGGCAGCCGCTGTCGGACCGCACGCCCAAACGCAGCGAGCAGCTGGGGCTGCTCACCAAGCTTGCATCGCAGGTCGATCCCGAGTTCAAGCCTTTTGCCCGCCGCGGCGAGCGAACGGCCGCCGCGGGAACGGTCGACGCGATCATCGGCTTCGCGAAGATCTCGGGCTACTTGCGCGAAGAAGACCAGACGCCCGGGACCCAAATGGAGCCCGGCAAGAGTTTTGGCGGGACGATGGAACTCGCGGTGTTCGGGCGCATGCGCAACGACCCCGACCGCCGCCTCGAGCTCGCACGCCGCCGCTTTGCGACGTTCGCAGCGCCCGGCGGCCCGTGGGAAGTCAAGGATGTGAGCCAGACCGGCTTTCGTCTGCTGGCGCCGATGATCGTCGCCAATGCCATCACGCTCGGGACGCTGGCGGCCATCCGCCCGCATGGTCAGACACCGTGGACACTTGGCATCGTGCGCCGGATGAGGAAAATGACCGCCGACCGCGCCGAGATCGGTCTGCAGGTGATCGCCAACACGCTGATCGGCGTCGATCTGGTCGAGCAGCGCAAGGGCAGCGACGCCGGCTATTCGGTGGCAGGTGAAGGGACGATCAACGGCCGCACCTTTCATGGCCTGTTTCTCTCGCTCAAGAAACGCGAAGGCGATTCCGTTCAATCGTTGATCGTTCCGGCGGCCGAGTACCAGCCTACCAAGCGACTGAAGCTGATGACGTCCAAGTCGATCAACCCGATCCGGTTCGGACGCCTGCTCGAGCAACAACCCGACTGGGTATGGGCGACCGTCGAGCAACCGCTCGAGCTCACCCAGCCGCTGCCGAGTGCCAATACGGTCACCGGCGCGGCGATTCCCCCGGCGGCCGCGAACGAGTAGATTGGCGGGCATGCCCGCCGACCATTACGCGGAAGTCCACGCCGGCTTTTCCTGGAACGTCCCCGCCGAGTTCAACATCGCCACGGCGTGCTGCGGACGCTGGGCGCCCGACCGCACGCGTTTCGCGCTTTACTGGGAGGACGAGTCGGGCGCGACGTCAGCGCATTCGTTCTGGGATCTGCAACGCGAAGCCAATCGGCTATCGAACGTATTGGCGGCGTTAGGCGTCGGTCGCGGGGACAGGGTCGCGCTCATTCTCCCGCAACGGCGCGAGACGGCCGTTGCGCACATCGCCGTCTATCAAATGGGCGCGGTAGCGGTTCCCCTTTCGTTCCTGTTCGGTCCCGACGCGCTCGAGTATCGCCTCGAGAATTCCGAAACGAAGGTCGCGCTGGTGGACGCGCAATCGGCGGACAATCTGGCCCCGATCCGCGCCAGGCTACCCGGCCTCGCGCATGCGCTGGGCATTGCGGGCGTCCGCGGCGCCGATCTGCTCGATTACGACGCCGCGGTGAACGCGGCATCGCCGCATTTCACCGCGGTGACGACGCTTGCGAGCGATCCCGCGCTCATCGTCTACACGAGCGGCACGACGGGACCACCCAAGGGTGCGCTGCTGGCGCACGCCGCGCTCCTCGGCAACCTCCCCGGCTTCGTGCATTCACACGACGGTTTCCCGCAGCCGGGCGACGTCTTCTGGTCGCCCGCCGACTGGGCGTGGACAGGCGGGCTCATGGACGCGCTGTTGCCGACGCTTTATTTCGGACAGCCGATCGTCGGCTATCGCGGCCGTTTCGATCCCGAGCGCGCGTTCCGGCTGATGGAGAAGTATCAGATCCGCAATTCGTTCCTGTTCCCCACGGCGCTCAAGCTCATGATGAAGGCCTTCCCGCGGCCGCGCGATCGCTTCGACGTCAACCTGCGCAGCATCATGAGCGCTGGCGAGGCGGTGGGAACGACGGTGTTTGCCTGGGCGCAGGAGGCGCTCGGCGTCACCATCAACGAAATGTTCGGCCAGACCGAGATGAACTATATCGTCGGCAATTCTCACTCGCTGTGGCCGGCGAAACCGGGGTCGATGGGACGTCCCTATCCCGGGCACCGCGTGGCGGTCATCGACGACGCTGGAGCCGAGGTGCCGCGCGGCGAACCGGGCGAGGTCGGCGTGCACCGCATTGCGCCGGATGGCACTCCCGATCCGGTGTTCTTTCTGGAGTATTTCAAGAACGAGGAAAGCACGCGCAACAAATTCACCGGCGACTGGTGCCGCACCGGAGACGTGGCGACGATGGATGCCGATGGCTACCTTTGGTACCAGGGCCGCGCCGACGATGTCTTCAAGGTCGCCGGCTATCGCATCGGTCCGTCGGAAATCGAGAACTGCATCGTCAAGCATCCCGCGGTCGCCAACGCAGCGGTGGTTCCGTCGCCCGACGAAACGCGCGGCAACGTCGTCAAGGCGTACATCGTGCTCGCCGCGGGCCACGCGCCATCGACGGCGCTCGCAGACGACATCCAGCAGCATGTGCGCAAATTCCTGGCGCCCTACGAGTATCCGAAGGAGATCGAGTTCATCGATGTCTTGCCGATGACGACCACCGGCAAGGTGCAGAGGAGGATATTGCGCGAGCGCGAGGCGGCACGCAGGAAAGCGCTGTAGGCGCCAGTCACAGCTGGCCTTCGATCGGCAGGAAGGAGTAAAGGTCCACCTTCATCCGTTGCCACGGCGTCGTATCGGGCTCGTACGTCCATTCGATCATCTTCCCGTCGACGCTGGTCTGCCAGCGCAGCGCCGGACCGAACGCATCGTTCGACTCGCTCACCACCCGATAACTGTTGGGCGAAGCCGCGAACTCGTCGAACCTGGCGATGATTTGCACC
>Ga0070670_100004371_pt1 | contig 11829 bp, 8 predicted proteins | sample KBSS63metaG_FD_64665 | JGI IMG/M metagenome (GOLD analysis project Ga0070670, IMG submission 64665) | Switchgrass rhizosphere microbial communities from Kellogg Biological Station, Michigan, USA - KBS S6-3 metaG | ecosystem: Host-associated > Plants > Roots > Rhizosphere > Soil ... | reverse complement strand
ATAATTGGCTGACGCGCACGACAGGGTGAATTATGGACCATTCGGCTGATGGAACTTATGAGCAACGCGAACAGCACTCACGTCTTCTTCGACAGGTGTACGGCGGCCAGGTCGCCCAGATCATCTATGTGGCAACCAGGCTCGGGGTTCCCGACTTGCTCTCAGACGGAAGCAGGACCTCCAGCGAATTGGCGTCAGCGACGAGGATCGAAGAACGTACGTTGCGCCGCGTGCTTCGAGGCTTAATTGCCTTGGGCTTCTTGTTCGAGATGGAACCCGGGCGCTACAAGCTAAGCGAGCTTGGCCAGTTCCTTCGTTCGGACCACCCGCGGTCGCTGCGCGCGCGGATCCTCTTCAACGTCGAAGTTTTGTCGCCGATATGGGGACGAATGCTCGATACGACCCGGACAGGCGCGTCCGGCGCACTCGGTGCGCTTGGCATGCCGTTTTACGAATACCTGCAGCAGCATCCCGAGGCAGGAGAGTTATTCGACCGCACGATGGCTGATGCAATCCGCTATCGGGTCGAAGCGGCGCTCGAAGCATACGACTTTTCGCGCTTCGGAAAGATCGTCGACGTCGGTGGAGGCAACGGCGCTTTCATGCTGGCCATGCTGAAGCGTTGGACTCGCCTCGAAGGCGTCGTCTTCGACTTGCCCGGTGTGGCGGAACGCACGCGCGCCAAGATCGCAGTGTTGCCGGAAAGCGCGCGCCTCACCGTCGAAGCGGGGAACGCCTTCGAGTGGGTGACGGAGGGTGCAGACTGCTACGTTTTGTCCAACTTGCTTGTGAGCATGGCAGATGACGAAGCGACGAAGATCCTGCAAAACTGTCGCCGTGTGATGGCAGGTCGTGGCGCTGTCATTGTCGTCGAATGGATCATGCCAACCGGCGCCGAGCAACCGGACGAGTTAAGGCGCTGGGATACCGTTTCAATGGATCTCAACATGTTGGCGATCGATGGTGCTCATGGTTGGCGGGTCCGGACGCGCGACGAGTTTGCGCACGTCATTGCTGCCGCCGGACTGGTTCTGAATCGTGTCGTCACAACCACCTCCGCCGTGAGCATTATTGAATGCACAGGCACATGAGTTACGCGCGTCGTAGCGCGACATCAAACGATTCGCGCAACAAGCCGTGAGACAGCTTTTGGCCGGTAGCTTCGAGGGCCTCCGGCGTTTAGTTAAGTTGCGACGCCGATCCCTCATTTGATCACATCGTCAGCGCGAATTAACAAAGCTTGTGGGATCGTAAGGCCGAGCGCTTTCGCCGTCGCCAGATTGATGACGAACTCGAACTTGGTTGCCTGCAGCACCGGCAGTTCGGATGGTCGGGTACCATTAAGGATTCTGCCGGCGTAGACGCCGGCTTCCCGATACCCGTTCGCAATGTCGCTGCCGTAACTCATGAGGCCGCCCGCGGTAGCGAACTCCCGCCACTCGAAGATCGCCGGCAACCGGTATCGTTTTGTTAGGTCGACCAGTTGTTGAAGCCGACCGTTGAACATTGGGTCCGCGCTGACCAGCAGCGCGCCCGCGCGAAGTGCCACAACGCTTTGCAGCGCGGCCTCAATCTCGCCTTCGTGCGAGGCAGTCACGACGTGAATCTTGCGCCCCATCGCCCGGGCTGCCGTTTGGACATCCTTCGCTCGGGCGTCCGTCCATGACATGCTTGGGTTCCCGAGGACGGCAATCGCGTCGCCGCGCGGGACGAACTGATTCAGAATCTCCAAACGCTTGGCATTCAGCGACGTCGTCGGGACCGTGACGCCGGTGACATTTCCCGTGGGCCGAGCCAGATTGCTTACAAGGCCCTCCGCCACCGGATCTGTGCCTGTGATGAAGACGATCGGAATTGTCGCGGTCGCCGCCTTCGCAGCACGCCGCACCGGACCGCCGCCTCCCACCGCGATTAACGCGACCGGTAACCGAACGAGCTCCGCGATCATCGAGGACATCTGCTCGCCGTGTGCTTCCGTCCAGCGTTCCAGTATCGAGACCCTGGTGCCCTCTACGAAGCCGGTCTCTTTGAGACCCTGGCGAAATGCTGCAGCGAGATACGCGGAACCGGTCGGCGATCCACCGTTGACGAAACCGACGACGGGTATTCCAGGCTTCTGAGCGCGGGACCGAATTGAAACTGCGAGGACGCTACCCGCAGCGGTCGCAATGAACGTTCGCCGATTCACCGTAGGCCGTCGCAATGGTTATCGAATTGATGATGATGCATGTTACACCGTCAGGACCAATTTCAAAGCCGACGGTAGCGACGAATATACGTATCGGGTTGCGGCGACAACCGGTTTCCGCGATGTTTAAGTACGACCGCTTCTGCCCGTAGTGGAACAGTCACGAATGCCCACATTCTCGAATGGCGGCGCGTCCTGAGTACTGAGTTCTCAGCACCATGCGAGCCTACAGTCGGCGGATGTCGTACTGAATACTTGGCCCTTCATGCGGAACTCCAGAAACTCAGTATTCAGCTTCGGAACGCCCATCGGCCAAACGCGCCGACGAGCAGCGCGAGCCATCGAAATGCACGCTTTCTCGGAACGAAGTCGCCGGTCTCAGGAAGCTGCGACGAGCGCCTAGAGCAGTTGCTCAGGCACGAAGGGACCGAATAGCAGGTTCTGCAGATGCATAAGCGGCGTTGCCTCCGGTTCCTGAGCCAAAACGACTTCTCCGGTATCGGATGTCGCCAGCCATTCGATTGAGACGCCATCGCTCGCGAAACGGAGGCGATACGAGCTCGCCCGCTGGGCCATGCCGATCACGTCAAGGACTTGTCGCGCGAGTTCCGGGCTTTCGGCAAGCAGGCCAAGCTCGGTGTTCGTGCTATCCGATCTCGGGTCGAGATTCACGGAGCCGAGATACACAACTGATTCGTCGATCACCGCGGCCTTCGAATGCAGGCGGCCAAGCGACATCGCCGGCACCAAGAGCTCGCCGTCGCGGGACATGCGCGTCGGACTGAGCTCGTAGAGCTCGACACCCGTTCGTAGCAACGCTTCGCGGTACCGCACGTACCCCATGTGCACGAGCGGAACGTCAGTCGCCGCGAGCGAGTTCGTCAGCACCGAAACCTTGACGTCGCGGTGGGTCAGATCATGAAAGGCCTGGACGCCGTGCGGACCGGGCACAAAATAGGGTGACGAGATCACGACACTGCGAGTCGAAGCGCTGACCCGGTCCATGATGTTCATCTGTGCGCTCGTGGCTCGCGCCGCCTCGACCGTCACGGCGTTGACCTTGTCGGGCTGATCGGCGAACGCGACCGCGGTACCCCACACGAATTGCAGCGTCTCCGCATCGAGGTCATGACCGAGCGGGCTTTGCCCGAGCATATCCGTCGCTGGCACAGGGATCGAGGTCATTTGCTCGCCGTCGTCGACCAGGTGATCGAATGCGCTCTGCAACTCCCGACGGTCCCCGGCTCCCGGGACAATGGCTTCGATGGGGTACGCCGCCCGGCTGTTCCAGTACATGTCGAAGATGTCGCGGAGTCGCTGCACCGCGCCGCCGACGACCAACACGTCCATATCGACAAAATTGCTCGTCAGGCTGCGGGCGAAATATTCGTCTGCGATGTTACGGCCGCCCATAACCGCGGCGACTCCGTCGGCGATGAACAGCTTGTTATGCATTCGGTGATTCAGCGTCTTGAAGGAGGCGAGCGAGGCGATGAACTTGGTGGCGATGCGTTGCCGACCGCAGCAGAATGGATTGAACAGGCGCACCTCCACGTTCTCGAAGGCCGCAAGGCCACGAAACATCTCGTCGCCGCCAACTGTATAGAGGTCATCCACGAGCAGCCGCACGCGCACGCCTCGTGAAGCGGCGTTGCGCAGGTTACGCATGAACAGCCGCCCCGTTCGATCATTGGCGATGAGGTAGTACTGGACGTCGAGCGAGTAAACGGTCCGGCGCGCGAGCTCTACACGGGCGTCGAGGGACGAAAACCCGTTGGGCATGAGGCGGAATCCCGTCATCGCCGCGCTTGGCGTCGAGCGCTGCACCGTACGCACAAGCGGACTGTCTCCGCTAGGTGGCAGCGCCGTGGACGCCGCCTGCTCCGGCGGCATTGGCACCGTGCCGCAGCCCCACAGTAAGACGGCGGTCACCGCCGCGGCAAATACGCGAAAGAGCGATGAAACTGCCGGCAGCCAGTTTCCTATGTCGGCAGGCAAGGTCGCGCACTCCTATGACACACGGCGCTTACCTTTTCCCGTAGTCCGTGAAAACGAAGTCTCTTGTCTTGACGATCGTATGGCATGCGAAGCCGCATTTGGCGTCGTTCCCTTGCGGCGGAGACCCGGCCGTCGTGCCGGGCGTGAACTTGTCTGAGGCGGGCTCGTAGTCGAACACAGCGTATCCCCATCCCCCGCTATCGGCGAATTTCTTGCCATCCTTGACCATGAAATCGACGTTCAGGAGGGTCCCCGGCACCGTCGCAGCGGTGAACGTGTCGAGCTTTTTCGGACTCCAATGGACCTTGGCCATCTTGGATCCATCGGGGAAAGGCTGGCCATTGCCCGGAATCCCGGCCTTATACGCATTGATCATGGTTGGATTGGCGAGGATGACCGCGATCGCGGGTCCGTCCTCGCTAATGGAGACAGCCTCCCAGCTTTCATATCCTTTGAATTCGGAGAACGCGAGCCCACCCGGCACTTTCGCGCTGTACTTGTCCTGGGATGTCTCCACGGACGCTGCGACTACGACCATCGAGAACGCCAGGGCGGCGCAACCGCTCAATGCACCCGAGTACTGTAGTGTTGAAAGCATGTTGAACTCCTCTTGCAGGAAGGATTGAGGGAAGATGTCCGGAGGACTCGACGAAACCACCACGGATTACAGCAGGTCCGGACGTTTGCCTGAATTGGACCTTGGTATCGGAATTGCACTTTGGTATCAGTCGACGTCGTACAGTCAAGGTGAAGACAACGAGCGCGCAGCCAACCGCGACGCCGCCGATATCCGCGATGTGGGTCGCCGCCGATGGGACTGTTGTGACCATTCGGCCCATCTCCGCCGCGGACCTGGCCCTCGAGCAGAGCTTCGTGGTGGGTCTTTCAGCGTCGACCGGATATCAGCGGTTGATGTCGGCCAGGCGACCGCCGCCAGACGAGGTCAGGCGCTTTACCGATATCAACCCCGAACGTGAAATCGCGCTGATCGCCACTGCGCCGGTCCAGGGCAAAGAACGTCAGGTGGGCGTGGCCCGCTACGTCAAGCTTCCCCCAGCGAGGCTGAGTTCGCGATTGTGCTGAGCGACAACTGGCAGGGCCGTGGGCTAGGTACAAGGCTGCTCGGGAGCCTGCTCTCCGAAGCGAAAAGCGATGGCGTGCGCCGGGTGTTTGGCACGACGCTGTCCGAGAATCGCACAATGCTGGCACTCGCCCGAAAGCTGGGGTTCAGACCGCGGACCCTGGCTCGGCGATGATTACCAACTTGACGCTCGATCTTGAAACGTAGCTAGCGGCGCGTCGCATACGACAACAGGCGTCACGACGATCTCGAGCACGGGCTCAGAGCCCTCAAACCGATACCAAGGTACAAGTGACCGGTCCGACGTGATCCGTTAGGTTTGACATCTTTGCGCTCGAAGCCGGACACGCAGCAGCGTCGGAGCATGGAGACAGTAGTCGTCGTATGCGGCAGGTACGGCGTACGGTCACAACTGCTAGCGCTCCCGCGGACGAACATGAGGAAAGTGCACCGCATCGGTTCCCTCGTGGCCTGGGCAGTGGTGCTCGCCGCCGTGTCGCTCGTCCTCTCCGGCTGCAAGGGCAACGCGCCCCCGCAGGCGCCGCCCCCGCCCGAGGTCTCGGTCATCGACGTCAAGTCCGGTCCCGTGACCGTCTACAACGAGTACGTCGCGCAGACACAGGCTCCGGACACGATTGAAATCCGCAGCCAGGTGACTGGGCTGCTCGAGCGCCAGGTGTTCACCGATGGTGCCCGCGTGAAGAAGGGCGACGTCCTCTACGTCATCGATCAGCGGCCGTTCCAGGCGCAGCTCGCTCAAGCGAAGGCGAATCTCGCACAAGCGGAAGCGGGCCTCGTGAATGCGAAGCAGAACCTGGCGCGCAACGCGCGCCTCATTGCGCAGAGAGCCGTCAGCCAGCAGGACTACGACACCGCCTTCGCGCAGGAGCGCTCCAGCGAAGCCCTGGTCGAGGCGCAACGAGCCCTTCTCCGCAACGTGGAGCTGAACCTCGAATTCGCTACGTTGCGGGCATCGCGTGAGGGCTTCATGAGCAGCTCGCAGGTCAAGCCTGGATCGCTCATCACTGCCCAGCAGACGCTGCTCACGACGCTGTACTCGAGCGACCCCATGTGGGTGAACTTCACGATCAGCGAGGACCGCCTCTTCGAGTTGCAAAAGACGCTCAAGCATCCTCCCGGTGAGCAACTGGATACAGCGCCGCTCTTCTATCTCAAGCTGGTCGACGGCACCGATTACAAGCTCCCAGGAAAGCTGAACTTCATCGATGCCACGGTAGATCAAAAGAGCGGGACGCTGCAGGTGCGCGTGTCGGTGCCCAATCCCGATCGTGTGCTGCGGCCGGGATTGTTCGTGCGCGTGTTCGTCTCGGCGTTCGAGACTTCTTCGGCCATCCGCGTGCCGCAGCAGGCCGTCCAGGAGCTGCAGGGACTGAAGTCCGTCTATGTGATCACGGCGGACAACAAGGCGGAAGCGCGGCAGATCGTCGCGAACTACCGTCTCGGAAACGATTGGGTCGTTGCGAGCGGCCTCAACGCAGGCGATCGCGTCGTGATCGAGGGCACCAGCAAGATCAAGCCGGGAGCATCGGTTAAGCCAGTCGCAGCGGCACCGCCGGGCAGCGAGCGAGCCGCGGATGCGCCATCCACTTCGGCCAAGAAGTAGCTGCGCGGCCGCCAATACGTCGCTGTCACGCTCGACCTCGGACCGCGCCGCATAGACCGTCATGCTCAATTTCTTCATCGAACGCCCGGTCTTCTCCACCGTCATCGCGCTCGTCATGATTCTCGTGGGTGTTCTGTCCGCGCTGGACTTGCCGATTGCACAGTATCCCCAAGTCGTTCCACCGCAAGTGACGGTGTCGACGAGCTTTCCGGGGGCGAACGCGGACGTCGTTGCGCAGTCGGTCGCCGCACCAATCGAGCAGCAGGTGAATGGCGCGCAGGACATGCTCTACATGGGGTCGAAGAGCGGCAACGACGGCTCGTACAGCTTGACGGTCACCTTCGACATCGGGACCGACAAGAACATCGACGCGGTCGAGGTCCAGAACCGGGTCGCCATCGCGCAAAGCCAGCTTCCCGCCGATGTGCTTCGCGCCGGCGTCACCGTCCGCAAGACGACGACCGACTTCCTCGAAGTCATCGCGCTCACTTCGCCGGATCGGCGCTACGACGGCGTCTTCCTGAGCAACTACGCGTTGCTCAACCTGTACGACGCGCTCGGGCGAGTGCCGGGCGTCGGCCAGGTCCGAATCTTCGGCGCGCGCGACTACAGCATGCGCATTTGGCTCAATCCGGAGCGCATGGCGCGGCTGTGGGTCACGGCGTCCGATATTGCGACGGTCGTGCGCGAGCAAAACATCGTCGCGCCAGCAGGGAGCCTCGGGCAGCCTCCCGTGCCATCGGGACAGCAGATGCAGTACTCGGTGTTCGTCAAGGGCCGGCTCGCCAGCACCGAAGAATTCGAGAACATCATCCTGCGCGAGGGCGCAAACGGACAAGTAGTCCGGCTGAAGGATGTGGCGCGCGTCGAGCTTGCGGCGGCCGATTATTCGATCGCCGGCGCGGAGGACGACATCCCAGCTGCACTGCTCGGGATCTTTCTGCAGCCCGACGCCAACGCCTTGAACGTTGCCAAGCAGATCAAGCAGGTGCTGGAAGACCAGGCGCCGCATTTCCCGCCGGGCCTCGTGTATTCGATTCCCTACAGCACGACGCCGTTCGTGACCGAATCGCTAAAGGAAGTTGTCAAGACGCTCTTCATCGCGTTCGTGCTCGTCGTCTTCGTCGTCTACCTGTTCCTGCAAAGCTGGCGGGCAACGCTGATTCCGGTCCTGGTCGTTCCTATTTCGCTCATTGGAACGTTTGGCGCGTTTGCGGCGCTCGGGTTTTCGATCAATACCCTCACGCTGTTCGGCCTCGTGCTTGCGATCGGTATCGTGGTCGACGATGCAATCGTGGTCGTCGAAGCCGTGCAACAGCGCCTGGACGAATCGGCGATGACGCCGATGGAAGCGACCAAATCCGCGATTGCGGACGTCGGCGGCCCCGTGATCGCCATCGCGCTGGTGCTCGCGGCCGTCTTCGTACCGGTCGCTTTCCTCGGCGGTCTTACGGGTCAACTGTACAAGCAGTTCGCGCTGACGCTCGCGGTCTCGGTGATTCTGTCCGCCGTTTGCGCCCTGACCTTCACTCCCGCCATGTGCGCGCTGCTGCTGCAGCGCGTGAAGGTGCGCAAGGCGCGACGCGGCCCGCTCGGCTGGTTCTTCGCCAAGTTCAACCGGCTGTTCGAGCGATCTCGCAACGGGTACGTCGGCAGCGTGGGGTTCATGCAGCGTCATGCCGTAATCGTGATGCTGACTTTCGGCGCGCTGCTCGTTGCGGTCTGGGTATTGATCACTTCGCGACCGACCGGCCTCGTTCCCCCCGAGGACCAGGGTTACGTGATTGCACTGGTCAACCTTCCGGCCGCGTCGTCTCTGGAACGCACGAATGCCGCGATGTCGGCGGCGACTCGCATCGCGCGCGACACTCCCGGCGTCGATGGCGTCGTCTACATTTCAGGGTTCAATCTGCTGACCGGGCAGGCGGTATCGTACAACGGCACGGCGTTCGTTCGCCTGAAGCCGTGGGGCGAGCGCAAGGCGGCGTCGCAAGCGGTCGACAGCCTCGTGCGCGCGCTGACGGGAAGGCTCAACGCGCAGATCAAAGACGCCAGTGTGCTCGTGCTCAACCCTCCCGCCATCCGGGGGTTGGGGACCGCAGGCGGTTTCACGTTTGTGCTGCAAGATCGCATCGGTTCGGACACCGCGCAACTTTCGCAGGTGCTGCAGGGACTTCTGACCGAGGCGCGCAAGCGTCCGGAAATCGGTTTCGTCTACAGCGGTTTCGACCCGCGCATCCCTCAGGTCGAGTTCCAGGTCGACCGGGACAAGGTCAAATCGCTGGGCGTCCCTCTGAGCGACGTGTTCTTCACGCTGCAGACATTTCTCGGCAGCTTTTACGTCAACGACTTCAACCTCTTCGGGCGCACTTATCGCGTCCTGGCGCAGGCCGAAGGCGCGCAGCGCAGCCAGCCCGATGGCGTCAACCGCTTCTACGTGCGCAGCAGTGACGGGGCAACGATGGTGCCTCTCTCGACGCTCGTGAGCAGTCGGCCGAGGAACGGCCCACAATACATCGAGCGCTACAACGTCTACAGCGCGGCGACGATCAACGGAACCAACGCCCCCGGGTACAGCTCCGGGCAGGCCATTGCGGCGATGGAAGAGCTCGCGCGCACGCTTCCTCCGGGTTACGCGTACGAATGGAGCGAGGCGACGTACCAGGAGAAGAAAACCGGCGGGCAGACCGGGTACATCTTCGCCATATCGCTGCTGTTCGTGGTGCTCGTCCTGGCCGCTCTTTACGAGAGCTGGGCGATGCCGATCGCGATTCTGCTCGTCATCCCGTTCGGTGTGTTCGGCGCGTTCCTGGGCCTGCTGCTGCGCAGCCTCGACAACAACGTCTATACGCAGATCGGGTTGATCATGCTGATCGGCCTCGCGGCCAAGAACGCGATCCTCATCGTCGAGTTCGCCAGGATCAGGCGCGAGTACGGCGAGTCGATCGAGCAGGCGGCGCTCGATGGCGCCAAGCTGCGCTTGCGGCCCATCCTGATGACGTCCTTCGCCTTCATCCTGGGCTCGGTTCCGCTTGCGGTCGCCCTCGGGGCGGGCGCTGGCGCGCGCCAGGCGCTGGGGACGGCGGTGGTATTCGGCATGCTCGTGGCGACTCTCGTCGGCGTCTTTTTCATTCCGATCTTCTACGTCCTGCTGCAGCGCATCAGCGAGCGACAGTGGCCATTCGGCAGCGCGGCTGTGAAGGCCCGCAGGAAGAAAGGCAGCGCAGCCGCCTCGGCGCCTCCTTCGCCCGCGCAGGGAGACTGAGCGTGCGATCAGCATTTCTTAATTTGGCGGACATGCGCACGCGTAACCTCGCATCGGCCATGCTACTTACTGCGGCGATCGCAGGCTGCACCGTGGGGCCGGACTACGTCCGCCCGGACGTCGCTGTGCCCACCGGCTGGCGGTTCGCCTCGGGCGAAGCGGAGGAGCGGTCCAATGTCGCGTGGTGGGATCAATTTCAGGATCCCGCCCTCTCGAGGCTCGTCCGAACTGCGCTCGCCAACAACAAGGATCTCAAGGTTGCGACTGCCGCCGTCGACCAAGCCTTCGCGCAGTACGGGATCGTTCGCTCGGCGCAGTTTCCGCAAGTGACCGGCGGTGCATCGGCGACCCGCACGAGCCCAAGCGAGGCGATCCCACTGGCCGCGGGCGGGGGCCGGCGGACTTTCAACGATTTCGGCGTCAACCTCTCCGCCAGTTTCGAGCTCGACCTCTGGGGACGGTTGCGCCGGGCCACCGAGTCGGCGCGCGCGGGCTTGCTTGCGAGCGAGCAGGGCCGCGGTACCGTGGTGCTGACGCTCGTGGCTACGGTCGCCAATGGTTATATTCAGCTTCGCGCGCTCGACCGTCAGCTCGAGATCGCCCAAAACACGTCGCGAAGCCTCGGTGAAGCGGCGCGACTGCAGCGCATACGGCTGGAGGAGGGCGCCGTGCCCGAGAGCGATTACGTGCAGGCCGAGTCGCAATACCGCGAGGCGCTGGCGAGGGTGCCCGAGCTCGAACGGCAGATCGCGCACCAGGAGAACTTCATCAGCGTGCTGCTCGGCCAGAATCCCGGGTCGATCGCGCGCGGACGCACGATCGATGAGCTCTCCTTCCCGGCCGTTCCGGGCGATTTGCCCGCTTCGCTGCTCGAACGCCGGCCCGATATCCGTCAGGCCGAGGAGAACCTGGTCGCGGCGAATGCCGATATCGGCGTCGCGAAGGCCGCTTACTTTCCCAACATCAGCCTGACGGGTTCTTTCGGGTTTGAAAGCGCGGAGCTCTCGGACCTGTTCAAAGGGCCCTCCCGATCGTGGTCATTCGGCGCCGGCCTGCTGCAGCCCATCTTCAATGCGGGACGCCTGCGCGGCCAGGTGGCGCGGGCCGAAGCGATTCAGCAGGAGGCGCTCTATACCTATGAGAGCTCCATCATCAGCGCATTCCAGGATGTGGAGAACGCGCTCGTCGATCGCACAAAGTTCGGACAAGTGCGCGAAGAGCAGGAGAGAAATGTGGAGGCGCTGCGGCGCTTTCGCGATCTCGCCGACCTGCGTTACCGGGAAGGCGCGACGATCTACCTCGAAGTGGCGAACGCGGAACAATCGCTATTCAACGCCCAGCTCGCGTACGTCGCCGTCCAGTCGCAGCTCTTCCAGTCGTACGCGAATCTCTACAAGGCGATGGGCGGCGGATGGGTCGAGCAGGCGGAGCAGACTGCGGGGGCGCAACCGGCGGCGCTCCGCGCGGTGCGCTAGCGCGGACCGCGCATGCTGCCCTCAATGGGCGCCTCCGTACGGTTTTTCGAACGGCGTGACGACCTTGCCGTCCGCGCTGAAATCGATGTCGAGGTCCGTCCTGCCGAACGGCGCTCCGCGCACTTCATAGGTCCAGGTTGTACCGGGCCTGTTGAGATATTGGCGGATATGCGCCGGCGGGCCGAGACGATCCCGCAC
>Ga0070670_100004366_pt1 | contig 11836 bp, 9 predicted proteins | sample KBSS63metaG_FD_64665 | JGI IMG/M metagenome (GOLD analysis project Ga0070670, IMG submission 64665) | Switchgrass rhizosphere microbial communities from Kellogg Biological Station, Michigan, USA - KBS S6-3 metaG | ecosystem: Host-associated > Plants > Roots > Rhizosphere > Soil ... | reverse complement strand
GATCGAGTGCGCGGTGCGGCACGAACACTCGCCGGCGCCTTTCTGTGTGTCCGCCGGACATTGAGTCCGCAGGGTCGCGCGCCGACACTGTTTTGCGGCCCGCTCGAGAAGGCGCCCGTTCGCTGCGCAAGGCCGCAAGACGGTTCTTGCGCGAGAACCGGACGGACGAGAGATGCGGGTCATCATCCGCTACCCAAGGAGACGATATGAACATGCAGTTCGTGGAGGCCGGCCGGCGTTCGGCTGCCGGTCTGGTCGCCCTGATGCTGACAGGCTGTACTGCGTCGGTGGCCATCGCACAGGCGCCGGTGGCCTGCCCCAATCTCGTCGGGATGTCGATTCCCGCCAGCGCCATCGCGCTGCCGACCACGGGGGGCGTGGTAACCGGCGCAACCGTCGTTCCCGCTGCGGGGGCGGGCGCCGGCACGATCGCCGAGCATTGCCTCGTGAACGCCAGCATCTCGCCAGTGGATCCCGCGGCTCCGAAGATCCTGTTCCGCGTGGCACTGCCCTCGAGCTGGAATCAGAAGGCGCTCATGTACGGCGGCGGGGGCTTCGACGGCAGCATCCCCAACGTCGTCGGCAACGTGCCGGCAGGACCGACCGACGCGGCATTGCCCGTGACCCGCGGTTATGCGGTCTTCGCCAGTGATTCCGGTCATCAGGCGGGGCCGCGCGGCTCGCTCGACGGCACGTTCGGACTGAACGACGAGTCGCTGCGCAACTGGGGCGGCGACGCGCTGAAGAAAACGCACGACGCGGCCCTTTACGTGATCGGCGCGCGCTATGCCGCTGCACCGCTGAAGGCCTATTTTGCCGGCGGCTCGACCGGCGGCCGCGAGGCGTTGCAGAGCATCCAGCGCTGGCCGCAGGACTGGGACGGCGCGATCGCCTGGTACCCCGCGTGGAACCAGGCGTCCGCGATGCTCGGCGGGCAGGTCGCGTCGCTCGAACTCGCGAAGCCGGGCGCGTATCCCAACGCGAACAAGCGCCTCGCGTTGTTCCGGGCGGCGATCGAGGCCTGCGACGCGCTCGACGGCGTCGCCGACGGCCTCGTCAGCAATCAGGCGGCCTGCGACGCGACGTTCGCTCCCGAGACGGCCACGTTGAACGGGTTGCCGCTGCGCTGTCCGGGCGGCGTCGACGCCGGCGACACGTGTCTCTCGGATGCACAGATCGCGGCGGTCCGCGCGATGAACTCGCCCGTAGAGTTCGCCTTCCCGCTCGCCCGCGGCAACAAGGGCTATCCGGGGTACAACGTCTGGGGGGCCGATCTCGGGATGACGTTCGCTTCGCCGCTGCAGCCGATCGTGACGTTCCTCAATCTGGGCTCTTCGCAGCCCGCCAACCCGATGCCGGCCACGGCGCCGTACATCAGCCAGCAGCTGGACGGCGTGCTGAAGAACATCATCACGCGCGATCCGCAATTCGATCCGCTTTCGTTCGACCCCCGGCAGCGCAGCGAGTGGTCGAATCGCTGGCGGGAGCTCAGCCGGATGCTCGACCAGTCGCCCGACCTCTCCGGGTTCGCAGGGCGCGGCGGGAAGCTGCTGCTGGCGCACGGCTTGCACGACGTGCTGGTCAGCACGCGCGCCACCACCGACTACTACGAGCGACTTGTCCAGATGTTCGGGCAGACGAGTGTCGACGCGTTCGCCCGCTACTACCAGGTGCCCGGATACGGCCACGCGGTCAGCAGCCAGTTCAACGCAACCTGGGATTCGCTCACGGCGCTCGAGCAATGGGTCGAGGAAGGCGTTGCCCCTGCGCACCAGGTCACCCGCGACACGGCCGGCGTTCCCGGACGCACGCGGCCGCTCTGCGACTATCCGAAGTGGGCGGAATACGATGGCTCGGGCGACGTGAATGCCGCGGCGTCCTTCAACTGCGTCAACCCCTAGTCGCCATCGCGCTTTGAGGAAGCGGCGTCGCCGCCCCGGGCTGGATGCGTGAGCGCAGCCAGCCCGGTTGCCACGAGATCGTTCACGACGCGCAACGCGTCCCGCGCGGAAAGTGGTTTATCCTGCGCTCGTTCATTGCGGCGCGCCGCTCGAAGAGGCGCCCTTCACCGGCCCCTGCGAAGCCGAACCGCTCCCAAGAAATGACGATGAGTGCTGCGAACCACGGCCGCATCGCGGAAGAGATTGCCGCCGACCTGATCGGCTTGCTGCATCGAAGCGCGCCGGCGGAAGAATTTGCGCAGCGTATGGTGCAGGTCGAAGCGCTCCCGGAAGGATGGCAGAACAAGTCCAGCCTGACAGAAGTCGTCCGGATGGCGATGGCGATCCGTAATCGCATCGAGATGCAGCAGCAACACGAGCAGGGCATGCTCGCCGTCATCGACTCCGCGCAGGACCTGTCCAGCCTTCTCGACCTGCCGAATCTGTTACGCGCCGTCGTCACCCGTGCTCGCAATCTGCTGGGTGCACACCTGGCGTGGCTGTCGACCTTCGACGAAGCGCAGCAATGGTTTCGCGTGCTCGTCGTCGACGGCGCGCTGGTGCAGGGCACCACCAGCATGGTTGCGCAACGGGGTTTCGGCGTCGCCAGCGTCATCATGAGTTCGCGCCTGCCCTTTGCGACGCCGGATTACCTGCGCGACAACCGATTTCCGCACGACCCCGCGCTCGACGACGTGTTTCGAAACGAGGGAATCAACGCGCTGGTGGGCGTTCCGCTGGTGTCGAACGAGGAAGTCGTCGGCTTGCTCTTCGTGGCCGACAGGTACCATCGAACGCACACGGCGCTGAACACCTCGATCCTCAGCACGCTCGGGACGCATGCGGCGGTCGCCATCAAGAACGCGAGGGCGTTCGAACAGGCGAAGTCCGCGCTCGAGGAGGCCGACAGGGCTCGCGCCCAGCTCGAGCGCCATCTCCTCAGCGTGAAGGGCGCGGCCGATGCGCATGAGCAGATGACGTCGCTGCTGGCAAAGGGCGCGACGCTCTCTTCGCTGTGCGAATTCATCGCCCAATCGTTCGGTGGGCGCGTCGTGGTTCTCGACGAAGCGTCGGGCGTGATCGCCCATAGTGCCGCTCCCCCGTCATCTTCGAGCGAACCGGCCGGCGCCGGCGCCGCGATGCCCTATCTTGAACACCGCCTCGAGCTGGAGCAGGGCTTGAGGCAGAGCCGCCATCTCGGCCGTTCTGTCGAAGCATATCGGGACGGGGGAGAAATCTGCCGGGTGATCGCGGTGCTCGGGGGGAACGACTTGCTCGGATCCGTCCTGTTGTTCCATACCAAGGCGCTCGACGACGTCGCGGTACGCACGTTCGAGCGGAGTGCAAACGTGATCGGCATCGTGCTGCTTTCCGAGGAACGGAGCGAGGCCGGCCGGACGCGCGACGTCTCGATCCTTCTGCGCTCGCTCGTTTCGTTGCGACAGGATCCGCCTGCCGTGCTGTTCGACCGGGCGCAGCGATTCGGGCTCGATCTGTCGCAACCGCTGTCGCTCATCGTGCTCGAGGTCGACGAGGCCAAGGCACGGTTCGGCGCCCGCCATCTGCGGTCGCGGCCCGAGCTGGCGGGGGCGGTCCTGGATGAGATGGACGGCGTCATCGCCATCGTATGCGGAACGATTCGCGCCGGCGACGTCGTGCGCGCGATCGGGGCGACCGGTCGCCCGGGTTTCGGCAGCGCGTACCGGGGCGTCGTCTCCAAGCCCATTTCGAGTCCCACCGAAATTCCGGTGCTGTATGCGACCTTGCGACGGGCGCTTTCGGTGCTGTCCCGGCTCGGGGTGCAAGGCCAGGTCATCGCCCAGAACGAGCTGGCGTTGTACTCGACCCTCTTCGAAACCCACGATCGCGCCAGCCTGCAGAGCTTCCTGCAATCGACGATCGGCGTGCTGCTCGCGCACGATCAAAAGCGCGGCTCTGACCTCGCCCTCACGTTGCTGACCTATTTCGACAACAACCAGAACGCCAAGACCGCCGCGAAGCGACTCGACATCCACGTCAACACGGTTCGACAGCGTCTCGCGACGACGGAGGACCTGCTCGGCCACTGGGGCAACGCCGCGCGGGCCCTCGAGATCCATATCGCGCTTCGGCTGTGGAGCCTGAGCGGCGCGAACACTACCGACTGACTGCGCCGCCGGCCAACCACAGCGCATTCGATCGGAAGCGGATCGCGCGGAGCCCCAGAGTTTCCGGGTCGCGATCCTCACGCCGTCCGCGAGCGCTGCGAGCTTCGCCCCACATGACATCCGGATCCACGGCGGCCTGTCCCACCCACGTCCCGTAGCCGCAATCGCTGCCGCAGACGATGCTCTCGCAGCCCACGAGATTCGCGTGGTTCAGCACCTCGACGTGCAGCCGCGGCTTGCCGCGCCACTCTGCGAGCGACAGGTCGGCGTGCTGGATGTGGCGACCCATGCCGAGTGCTCGTCGAGCGGTTCCTGAAGCCGAACGTGATGGCGATGGTCGGGCGCCAACGAGGCGCCCGCCGCGGGCTAGCGAGGCGGGCTTCGGTCGGGCTGCGCCGCGAGACGCCGGCGCGCCGCGCGCAGCAGGATGCGCGAATACAGCTTGTGGAAGCCGAGCAGCGAGCCGAACACGAGTCCCATCGAGCTGGGGCCCGCCGCGGCACGTCGTGGCGGCACGACCGCCGAGCCGAAGTAGAGCCGGGTCTCGGGCGCCGATACGGAGCCCTCCGAGGCGACCATCAACCACGAGCGCGTGCGGCGCTGGAAATCGCACAGCAGCAGTTGCCCCGGGGCTCGCGCTTCGACGTGCCACGCGGCGAACGCATCGGCCGTGCCGTTGGCGAGCGCTCGCACGCCGGCATCGGTCGACGGCCTGGCGACGCCGAGCTTCAGGATCAGTCGCTCGAGCCGGAACGGCAGCGTCGTGTAGAACGCCTCGACATATTCCGCGTGCGAAACGTCACGCCCGATCGAAGTCGTGTAGCAGTCGGCGTACCCGGTCGCCCGATAGGCCTCGAGCAGCGCGTTCGCCGGCAACGCGCACGCTGTGATCCCGCCGTCGCGGGCGGTCATCGGCGTCAATGCCGCCAGAATCGCGACGACGCGATCCGTGCGCCTTCCGCAAGCGCCGCGAGCTTCGCCCACACGACATCCGGGTCGACGGCGGCCTGCCCGACCCATGTCCCGTACCCGCAATCGCTGCCGCAGACGACGCTTTCCCGACCGACCAGATTCGCGTACCGCCCGATCCGCTGCGCGATCAGCTCGGGATGCTCGATGAAGTTCGACTTCGACTCGATGCAACCGGGGATGAGCACCTTGCCGTCGGGCACCTTGACGGTCTCGAACACCGCCCATTCGTGCGCGTGCCGCGGATTCGATGCCTCGAACGATACGGCGGAGGGCTTTGCCGTGAACACGATGTCGATGACGTCGGCAAGCGGCACATCGCAGTGATGCGGTCCCTCGTAATTGCCCCAGCACAGATGCATCCGTACCTTCGAGGCGTCGACGTTCGCAAGCGCGTGGTTCAGCACCTCGACGTGCAGCCGCGCCTTGCCGCGCCACTCTGCGAGCGAAAGGTCGGCGTGCTGGATGTGTCGGCCCATGCCGAGATCGGGACAGTCGAGCTGCAGCGTGATTCCCGACGCGACGATCGTTTCGTATTCGTAGCGCATCGCATCGGCGATCGCATACATGTATTCCTCTTCGGTCTTGTAGTACTGGTTGCGGAAGAAGAGCGAAACGACCCCGGGCGACGCCGCGGTCAGGAAGCCGTCGGCGGCCGTCTTGCCCTGCGCCGCCAATGCGGCGAGAAGATGCGCGACGTCGTCCTTGACCGCCTGCGGATCCTGCACGCTGATCGGCGCGTTGCAGGCCGGCGTCTTGCGGCGCGAGCGGCCGGGGTCGCCGAACACGCGCCGCTCGAGCTTCGGGAACGCCGCGAGATCCTGGTAGACGAACGTGTTGCCCTCGCCGCCGAAGCCGGCGAGGCGGTCCTTGATGTACGTCGCGTACGACGGCTTGCTCATCTCGCCGTCGTCGATGATGTCGATGCCGGCCGCGGCCTGCTTGCCGACGACGAAGTCCACCGCTTCGCCGATGCGCTCGCGCAAGCCGGCGGGATCGACCGGCACGCCTTCCTCCTTCGCGAACATCGTCTTGATCAGCGACTCGGGGCGCGGCAGGCTGCCGGTGTGCGTGGTGAGGAAGCGGTCGGTGCTGCGTTTCATCGTCGAGTCCTCTCGAATATGGCTTCAGGCCGGTGCGGCGCGTCCTGCGTCGGCTCGCGCGCGGTGCAAAGATACTCCGGGATCGGTTCCCGGATCATGCGGGCGCGGCCACGTCATCGCCGATGCCCAAGTAGGCGCGGCGGATATGCGGCTGCTCGCGCAGCGCTGCCGGCGCGCCTTCGGCGACGATCCGGCCTTCCTCGAGAACGTACGCACGCGACGCGATGTCGAGCGCCATCGCGACGTTCTGCTCGACCAGGAGGATCGCGGTGCCCGCGTCGTTGACGCGGCGGATGATGTCGAACATCTCGAGGACGATGATCGGCGCGAGTCCGAGCGAAGGCTCGTCGAGCAACAGGAGCCGCGGCTGCGCCATCAGCGCGCGGGCGATGGCGACCATCTGCTGCTGTCCGCCGGAGAGCGTCCCGGCGGCGCGATCGAGGCACGTGGCGAGCACCGGGAACATCGTGCACGCCTTGTCGATCGACGCGGCACGCAGCGGCTTCGCGGCCCGGCGATAGCTGCCGAGCTCGAGGTTCTCGCGCACCGTCATCGTCGTGAAGAGGCGCCGGCCTTCCGGGACGATCGCGATGCCGGCATCGCAATACCGGTGCGGGGCCAGCGCCGTCAGATCGCGGCCCTCGAACGTCATCGTTCCCGCGGACGAACGATGGATTCCTGCGATCGTCTCGATCAGCGTCGTCTTGCCGGCGCCGTTCGGTCCGACGACTGCGACGAGCTCGCCGGCCGCGATCGACAACGACACGCCCGAGAGCGCCAGGGCCGCGCCATACCGCGCCTCGACGCCGAAAAGCTCAAGCATGGCCGGCCCCGAGGAATGCGGTGACGACCTCGCGGCGCTGCATCACCTCGTGCGGCGCGCCCTCGGCGATCACCGACCCGTGATCGAGCACGACGACGCGATCCGTCAGCGCCAGCACGGCGCGCATCACGTGCTCGACGAACACGATCGTCGCGCCGCCGTCGCGGATCTTGCGGATCAGCGCGATCGCCTCGTTGATCTCGCCCGGCGTCAGCCCCGAGAGCACCTCGTCGAGCAGCAGCAACCGCGGTCGAGCGGCGAGCGCGCGGGCAAGCTCGAGAAATTTGCGCTGATGCAGGTTCAGGTCGTCGGGCAGCGCATCGCGCTTCGCTGCGAGCCCGGTGAAGTCGAGCCAACGCTCGGCTTCCTGCTCGGCCTCCGCTCGCGGCAATGCCGCGGCACCGAACATCGCCGTCAGCGCGACGTTCTCGAGCACGGTGAGATGCGCGAACGGGCGCGGAATCTGGTAGGTCCGGGCGATGCCCAGCTGCGCGATGACGTGCGCGTCGGAGCGGGCGAGATCGCGGCCGCGGAACGTCAGCTCGCCCGCATCGATCAGGTAATGACCGCTGACGAGATTGATGAACGTCGACTTGCCGGAGCCGTTGGGTCCGAGCAGGCCCAGGATCTCGCCCTCGCGAATCGTGAGGCTGACGTCGTCGACGGCGCGCACGCCGCTGAACGACTTGCGCAGGTGCTTCGCGACGAGCAGATCGGCGCCGGCGCGCGGCATGGACGGGCCGGTCGGGGCAGGCGTGGTCGCTGTCGATGGGCCGGTTGCCATCGCAGGCGTCGCAACCGTCTCGATCGTGCCGCTCTCTTCGTCTGCGGACGGCACCCGACGGTCGAGAAACGCGGACTCGGGCGGCAATTGGTCGTCGGTCGGTTTCGGCCCGTGCGCCTTCGCGATCTTGCGCCGCCAGCCGAGCACGCCGTCCGGCAGGAACAGGATGACGACGATGAGCAGCGCGCCGAACACCGCGCGACCCGCCACCGGATGATTGCCGGCGGTGAACGCATAGAGGAGCGCGGTGATGATCGCGGCGCCGACGACGGGGCCGGCCCAGTGACGCGTGCCGCCGAGCACGCTCATCAGCACGACGGTCAACGGCACCGTGATCGTGAACGTCTCGCCGGCGGTGACGTAGGAGACGAAGAGCGCGTGGATGCCGCCCGCCACTCCGGCGAGCGCACAGGACACGGCGAGCGCGATCATCTTCGAGCGGAACGTCGGGACGCCGAGCACTTCGGCGACATCCTCGTCGTCGTGAATGGCGAACAGCCCGAGACCGAGCTTCGAGCGCTGGATCAGATAGGCCGCGAGCAGCGTGACGACCATCGCGGCCAGGGCCATCAGGTAGAACGACGATGCTGCCGTCGGGCCGAGCTTCGGCACGGGTACGCCGGAGAGATAGACGCCGGGACCGCCGTCGATCGGCGTGTTCAGCACGACGGTGCCGACGACGAACGTCACGGCCAGCGTCACGAGCGCGAACAGCTCGCCGCGAATGCGGCGCACGCGGAATACGACTGCTCCGACGGCGAGGCCGAGCGTCATCGCGACGAACGCAGCGGCAGGCAGCGTCAGCAGGAATGGCACGTCGAGCTTGGCGGCGAGCGTCGCTGTCGTGTACATCCCGGCACCGAAGAAGGCGCCGTGACCGAACGAGAAGTAGCCGGAATAACCGGAGAGGATGTTCCACGACGTCGCGAGCACGATCCAGTGGAACGTCAGGTAGAGGAACGATTCGTAGAACGGCGGCAGGCCGAGGTACGGCACGAACGCGAGCGCGACGGCCGCACCGGCGATCAACGCCGTGACGTTGCGCGTCCTCGCGGCACGAGCGTCGCGACGCAGGGGCGGATCGGCCAGCTCGATGACGCTCATCGCGCTGCGAACACCGGCCCGCGGGATGTTCGAAACCGCATCGTCAGAAGCGTCCTGGCCGCGCCAGCAGCACGACGAGCAGCAGCGAGAACGAGACGAGCGGCGCCCACGACGGCGCGGTGATCGCCATCGTCAATGCCTCGCTGACGCCGATCACGATGCCGGCGACGAGCGGACCGAACGGACGGCCGAGACCCCCCATCATCACGGCGGCGAACACGACGCCGATCCAGGCGTAGATCTGCGACGGCGCGAGCGTCTGGCTCAGGGCGATGCACACGCCGCCGATGCCGGCCGAAGCAGCGCTGACGCCGGCGAGCAGCAGTGCGAGTTTCTTTCGGTCGATTCCGAATGCCTCGGCGATGGGACCGTCCTCGGCGGCCGCGCGCAACGCACGGCCCGCGTCGGTGTACTTGAGGATCGCCCACACGGCGAGCGAGAGTGCGAGCGCGACGATAAACGTCAGCAGCTCGGGCGCCGGGACGTAGAGCGGGCCGAGCCTGAAGCGCGCGTCGCCATAGGTGGATTCGAGCCGGCGGAAATCGGCCGTCCAGATGCCCTGGATCAGGCTTTCGAGCATGACGGTGAGGCCGAACGTGACCAGCAACGAGTTGAACGGGCTGATGCGAAAGCGCGCGAACAGCCACTGGATCGCGACGCCGGCCGCGAAGCAGCCGGGCACGATCAGCGCGAGCGTCAGCAACGGATCGACGTGAGCGACGCTCGACAGCTGGAAGCACACATAAGCGGCGAGAAACGCCAGCGCGAAATGCGCCAGGTTGATCTGGCGCAGCAGTCCCCACGACAGGGACAGGCCGAGTCCCAGCAGACCATACAGCGCGCCGACGAAGAGCCCCGAGAGCGCCGACTGCGCGAGCAGCGTGCCGCTCGGCAGGTTCATCGATGCGGCGCGAGCGTCGGAGAGCGCGGTCGGACGGCAGCATCGCGCTCGCGGCCGTGCCGCGGCGTGCGAGTTGCCGCGGATGCAGCTGCCGCCGACTCGGCCGCCGTGGGCTCAGCCGCCGTGGACTCAGCCGGCGACGCCGATGCAACCGCTGGCGATGCAGCCATCGCAGCCGACGCCGACGTGGCGGTCACTGTGTCTGCAGCGTGGCGCCCGGTGCCGCGACGCTCTTCGGCCAGACGACGACCCATTTGCCGTTCTGCACCTGCTTGACGCGCATCAGGTCGTCGCCGTAGTTCGACGGACCATCGAAGCGCAGCTTGCCCTGGATCGTGTCGACGCGGTTCTTCTTCAGCCAGTCGGCGAGCACCTTGTCGTCGAGGCTCTTCGTCGCGTTGACGGCTGCAGTGAGGACCTGCCAGGCCGTGTACGACGCCGCGGCCTGCGTCTCGACGCCGGTATAGGTAAGGCCGGCCTTCGCCGCGCGCTCGTTGAAGAGCTTGACGAATTCCGCCGCGCCGGGGTTGTCGAGGAAGGGCTTGTGCTCCTCGAAGATCGTTGCCGCCAGCGCGCCCTTCGCTTCCGCGGCAGCGATCATCGGGCCGGGCGCCGGATACATGTGGAAGTGCAGCGGCGGCGAATAGTCGATCTTCTTCATCGCGTCGAGCAGCTGATTGCCTTCGAGTCCGATGGCGCCGACCCAGACGAAGTCCGGCTTCGCATCCTTCACGCGCGCCGCGATCGGTCCGAAGTCGCGGTTGCCGAATTCCCATTCGAGGAACAGCACTTCGTTCAGGCCGCGCTTCTTCGCGACTTCGCGCGCGCCGAGCGACATGAAGTGCACCGACGGGAATTTGCTCGTGACGACGGCGATCGTCTTCGGCGGCTTCGACGTCGCTGCAAGCGCGTCGAACAGCGTATTCGGGAATGTCGTCGCGGGATCCGGGCCGAGCGACCACATCGGGAACTGCATTTCGTACTTCGCGAGATTCGGAATGCCGAACGTGTGGTGCACGAGCACCTTGTTGTAGCGCTGCGCGACGCCCATCGCCGACAGGATCGCGCCGGTCGCGTACGGTCCCATCAGCAGATCGACCTTGTCGACCGTGATCAGCTGCTCGTACAGCGTGCGGGCGAGATCGGGCTTCGACTGGTCGTCCTTCACGACGTACTGCACCGGCCGGCCGAGCAGGCCGTCCTTCTTGTTGATCTCCTCGACGAAGATATCGGCGACGAGCTGGTGGACGATGCCGGTCGAGGCGAGCGGCCCGGTCAGCGCGAGCGTGCCTCCGATCCTGATCGGCGCGCCGGAGGGCGCCGCGCGAAGCGGCGTGACGAACGTCGCGGCGAGCGCGAAGATGCCGGCGGCGAATACGGCCGCGAGACGGGTCGGGTGCTTCATGGTTTTCTCCTCCTCATAGCGCGGGCGGGCGTTGCTGCGGGCCGCCGGTCGCACGATTGATCGTCGGATCGACAGCCGGCCCAGTCGGCCGTCATCGGATACGAAGCGGGCGCGGCTTTCGACCGCGCCCGCCAGGGTTGGGACTTCCTGCTCATCCGCTCCGCCGGACCCCAGGCCTCGTTGGCACCGGCTTGCCGAAGGACAGCGGGCGTGAGCAGGATGCTCGGGCCGCCGTCAGGCGGTCGCGGGCTCGGGTTTGCGCTCCAGGCTCTTGCGCGCCGCGCTCTCGTGGTTGATGACGAAATCCGCGGGCGGCGGTGGGCCCCATACGTAGAACGAATCCTCGGGCGGATGATCCTTCGCCTGCCATTCGAGATCGTGCGGGATGAAGTCGATGTCGTACGAATACTCGGCGAAGCTGCCCCACGGATCCTTGACGTAGCGGAAGTAGTTCGAGCCGAGCACATGCCGACCGACACCCCATCCGTCCGGGTGGCCGGTTTCGATCATCTGCTGCATGCCCATCCCGACCTCGTCGATGCTGCCCACGTCCCAGCTGGAATGATGCAGTCCGGGGCCGTCGGATTTGCAGAACGCGATCAGATGATGGTCGCTGGCGTGCGGTCCGTGCAGGAACGCGATCATGTCGCCGGAGTGATC
>Ga0070670_100004361_pt1 | contig 11839 bp, 7 predicted proteins | sample KBSS63metaG_FD_64665 | JGI IMG/M metagenome (GOLD analysis project Ga0070670, IMG submission 64665) | Switchgrass rhizosphere microbial communities from Kellogg Biological Station, Michigan, USA - KBS S6-3 metaG | ecosystem: Host-associated > Plants > Roots > Rhizosphere > Soil ... | reverse complement strand
ACGTTTCCGTCGCCGTCACGCCACCTGCGAGCGCCGTTCCGGCAGGCGGCAGCGCCGTCTTCGCCGTCACCGTGGCGAATGCCGGGCCCGACGCTGCGAGCGACGTCGCCATCGTCGTCACGCCGGGCGTCCAGCTCACGCTCGACGCCGCGAGCTGCGCTTCGAGCGGCGGCGCGGTGTGCCCCGCCAGCCTCGGCGCCGCCATGACGCTGGCCTCGCTGCCTTCGGGCGGCCAGGTCGTGCTGACGATGCCGGCCGTCGTCGTCGCCGGCACGAACGGGCCGATCCAGCTGACGGCCGCGGCCACGGCGGCCGGCGATGCGGCCAGTGCGAACAACAGCGCGACCGGCACCGGGTCGGCTTACTCCGCGAACCTGTCGGTGTCGGTGACCGGCCCGGCCTCGGTGGCGGCGGGATCGACCGCTTCCTTCACCGGAACGATTGCCAACGCCGGACCGGGCGATGTCGCGAATCTGGAAGTCACCCGGTCGCTCACAGCCGGCTACACCGCCGGAACCGTGAGCTGCGCAAGCACCGGCGGCGCCGTGTGCCCGACGAACCTCGCGACAGCCACCGGCGTCATCCCGGCGCTGCCCGTGGGTGGCACGCTGACGCTCACGATTCCGGTTCCTGTCGGTTCGGCGCAGCGAGGCGCCATCGTCGCCCAGCTCATGGTCGCCAACGAAGGCGATCCCGTCGTCGGCAACAACGTGGCAAGCGCGACGATCACGGCGCTCGATGCACGGACCGGCGACTATGTGATGCACGCGGCCAGCGGTGCGATGTATACGCTGTCGTTCGACGCCGACGCGGCGACCTTCTCGGTCACCGGCAACGGCCTCGCTCAGTCCGGTGCCGCACCTTTCGATGCGCCTTCCGGCTGGTTCGTGGCCTCCGGGAACGTGCGCTTTCGTACCCTCGAGGACGTGATCATCGGCGGGTTCGATTTCGGCGGGGGCGTCATTCCGTTCTTCGCCGCCCGTCGCTTCGTGACCGACGTGACTCAGCTCGCGGGTGACTTCATCACGTTGCGCAGCACCCGACCCCTGACGGGACCGAAGGACTCGTTCATCAACAACGTCCGGATCCAGAACGGCGTCTGGCAGCAATGCAACGACAACCTCTTCTACGCCCTCGGGTCCTGCCCGCTGGCGTCGCAGGGCAACTATCCGATCACCTGGAACGGCAGCAATTTCCTGGGCCAGGTCTCGCCGACCGCCGCGTTCCCGTTCCGGCTCGCGATGTCCGGCACGACGCCCATACTCATCCGCGCCAATACCAGCTCCACGAACGGCTCGACGTTCCTGATCGGGCTGCCGATGAATACCTACACGACGGGGACGTTCGAAGGCATTTCCAGCGCCGGCACCCGCGAGACGGCGGTGTTCGGATCGGCGTCCTGGTCCACGACGCGGGTGGCGTCGAACGGGAACGTCAGCACGGATTCCTCGACGCTCTTCAACGGCATCCCGGTCGTGCCCGGACTCATGGTGGTGCAGCGTGCATCCGACGGCGCGAGCATCTTCCTGATCTCTTCCGGGTCCTTCGCCGCGGTCCTGGGCGCGCGCTCGGGGCCCGCCGCAGGCTACGTTGAAGTGCTCGGCCGTTAGTCATCGATGCGAATCCACGGAGTCACTCATGAGAAACCACGGATCGGCCGGTTTTCGGATCGCCTTTGTCAGCGCAGTCTGCGTGCTTGCGTCATGCGGTGGAGGCGGCGGCAACGGCGACGGCGACAGTGGCGGACCGACGCCGCCGCCGCCGCCGAGCGCAAACATGGTCGTCACGGGCACCGTAGCGAGCGGGGCCGCATTGGCCGCTGCCGTGGTCGATGCGAAGTGCCTCGGCGGCGCCGGCAGCGCCACGTCGGCGGCTGACGGCACCTACACCGTCACCATCGCCGACGGCAGGCTGCCTTGCGTCGTGCGAGCCACCGCGGGCGTGCTTGTCCTGCATTCCATCGCCAGCGGGGCGGGCAGTTCCAGCGCGCGCGCCAACATCACGCCCGTTACCGAGCTCGTGGTCGCCCATCTGACGGGCGGGGCGCCGGCGGCGTACTTTGCAGGATTCGCACCCATTTCCCTGGACACCGCAGCGGGTCGCTTCAACGCCAGCATCGTCACGGGCAATCTGTCGACCTCGATCGTCGGTCCGGTCGCGTCCGCCGTCATTGCATCGCTGCAAGCGAATGGCCTCGACCTCACCGGCGTCGGCGATCCGCTCGGCGGGCCGCTGGTGGCCGCAAGCGGCTCGACCGCCGGCGACGCTCACGACCAGGCCCTCGACCGGCTCGACGGCGCGCTCACCGCATCGGGAGTCACGCTCGACGTCCTGACCCAGGCCGTCGCACTCGCGTCGCCGAACGCTCCGGTGGAGTCGCACACGACCGTCGCCTTGCTTCCCCCGGAGCGCTTGCTGGCGGCATCGGCGAGCAACTGCGCTTCTTTCCGCTCGGGCCGCTACCGGCTGATCGTCAACGAGGCCGCTGCCTCGCCCGCCCAGGTGCTGGTGGATTTCAACGCCACCACCCTGGCGCTGAAAGATCTGGACTCGGGTGCAACGGCGTCGCTCATCGCCACGGGACCGTGCACGTTCCAGAACCCTTCGGGCGGAGAGGTGGCGGTTTCGCGGTCCGGCGTGGCCATCGGCAGGGTCACGGGGCCGGACCTCCAGCTTCACGCGTTCATCGCCGTTCCGGAGCAGCCGCATTCGGTCGCCGAGCTCGCCGGCGTCTGGAACTACGTCTCCATGGAGCGCACGATCGCCGGCGGGCCGGTCCACTTGACGGCAGGAACGGCCGTCTTCGACCTGTCGGGTCACCTGACCGCGCAAGATTTCTGCGACGACATGAAGACGTGCGCGGCGGTGCCCGCCGCACAGCTTCCGGCCATCCTGATCTCCCTGAACGGCGTTGGCGGTTTCGAGCTGGCCTATGTCGGCACGTCGAACACCGATCGTCTGTTCGCCTACCGGGCCGGCGGCGGCGAGCTGATGCTCCTGCAGATCGCCGCCAGTGGGCGGATCGTCTACTACACCCGCAAGACGCCGGCGGTGCTTCCGCCCGTCGGTCGTACCCAGCAGGGCATGAATGCGTTCGTTTCATCCCTCTACACGGCGCCGGCCGCCATGAGCCTTTCCGGAAGCACCATCACGTCGACGGACCCCGCGTCCGGCAGCTACGTGCGATCGGCCATCCAGAACTTCATCACCGGTGCGACGAGGCCGGAGACGTTCGTCATCAACAGCCCGCGAGAAGGCTACGTTCGCCGCGTCGCCGGTCCCGCCTTGCACACCGACGGCACCGCTTCCAATGTCGTGGAGTTCGTGTCGCTGTCGATGCGCGGCATGGACATGAGCGTGTTCGGCCTGACCCAATCGAATCAGCTCGGCCTCTTTGCGACGACGGCGAGCTCCACTCCGTGACGAGCCGCTCGCAGCCGCGGGCGCAAGTGACCCTTCGGAGCAATGACTGGAGCGAATTCATGCGCCGAACACTGACAGTTGCCGCCCTGCTCGCACTGAGCTGTTCCATGCGAATGCACTGAGCGTTCTCAACGCCAGCGCGGGCCAGCCATTTGCATTGGGCATGCGCAACGTCACGGAAAGCGGCCAGGACTTCTTCCTGTTCTCGAGCATGTCGGTACGCGGATCTCAGAAGCTGGTCGTCGATGTGGCACCGATCACGGCGGTGCCCGAGCCCGAAACCTGGCTGATGATGATGGGCGGGCTGGCTTGGCTTGCCGGAAGGCGGGTGCGTCGACTCACTTGAGTGAGGGCGACGCGGCGCCGTGGAGTCGGCGACCGCCTTGGCAGAACGCCGGCAGTTCGACGGCCCTACGATTGGAACCCGTCTGGGGCCGCCGGGCTTGCAAGCTGTCCGGGGCCACGGGATGCTTCGTCCCCATTTCACTGACCGCGTGTCGTCGCCTCGACCGTTCCTTCTCGCTGCTGCCGGCATCGCCTCGCTGTGTGCGCTCGACGCCGCCGTGAAGGAGCTGACGCGGTGGTATCCGGTCGCCTATGCCGTGCTCGGTCGGTACGTGTTCGGCACGGCCTTCGCACTCGTCGTATGGGGGTGGCAGGGCCGGCCCAGGCTGACCGCGGAAATGCTGCCGGCGCATCTGTTGCGTGGCTGCCTGATCACGGTCACCGCCTTCCTCTTCTTCTTCGGCCTCACCCGTCTCGGCCTGGCCGAGGCGATCACACTGTCGTTCGTCGCCCCGCTCCTCATTCCGCCGCTCGCCCACCTGTTTCTCGGCGAGAGGATGCGCGGGCCGGTCGTGCTGGCCGCCTGCATGGGCTTCGCCGGGGTCCTGTTGACCGTTCAGGGTGCACCGCGATTCGACGGCGACCGAGCCCTGGCGCTGGCCGCGATCCTCGGCGCGGCACTGACGTATGCGCTGGCCGCCATCGTCATGCGCGCGCGCGCCGCCAAGGACGGCTCGACCTTGCTGACGCTGACCAGCGCGGTCATCCCCATGGTGCTGCTTTCCCCCTCCGCGGTCGGCGCGCCCTTGCCGACGTGGTGGGCCTTGGGTGTGGCGGTGCTTGCCGGGTTGCTGGGCAATCTCGGCATCCAGTTGCTTGCCCGCGCCTACGCCGCGGCAGAAGCACAGGCACTCGGCGTCCTGGAATTCACGGCGCTGCCTTGGGCGGCGCTCTTCGGCTGGCTTTTCTTCGATCAAGCCGTGCGGCCACAGGTGTGGCTCGGCGCGCTGGTGATTTTCGCTGCGTGCTGGTGGGTGGGACGTGCCGAACGAAAGCCGCCGGCGATTCTGCCCTCGCCACAGTAGCCGCCAACCCTCCACCAAGGGATCGCGTGCCCCTGCGAGGCCGCCAGGCCAGCTCTCGGCGCAGTTCGTCCCCGAAAAGTCGCAGTCCGTCGCATGCCACTGGCATGGCAAGCGTTCACCGAAGAGCATGGCTCGACGCTCCACGAGTCCCATGGCGACACACCTTTGCCTTCTCGTATCGATCGGGCGCGAGCCGGAGCCCGGCCTTTGTCGCGGCCTCGCCGCCGCCGACTTCAGATCGTGCGTCGCTTCCTCGATCGGCGAAGCCGCCACTGCCGTTCGCCAGTGGGCCTGCGACGTGGCACTGCTGGTGCGCGACGACCACGACCAGCCCGGCGTCCAGACCGGAGAATTGCGCTCCTGTTGCGCCGCGCCGATCGTCGTCGCTACGTGCCGCATGGACGAGGCTTCGCAACTTCAGGAGCTCGACGCGGGCGCGGCCGGAGTCATCGATGCCAGGGAGTCGCCGCGCCTCGTCGGCGCCAAGCTGCGCCAGCTGGTGGCGGCGATGGCGGTACCGCCGCCCAAGCGCACTGCGCTGCGCGTGGGCAGTCTTCAGCTGGATCTCGACGGGCTCTCTGCCGTGGTCGGCGAGCAGCCGCTGGCTCTTACGTCGTCTGAATTCCTGATCCTGTGGGGCCTGGCCGTTCGTCTCGGCGATGTCGTCACGCGCGAGGTCCTGCTGCGATGTCTTCACCCCCATGCGCGGCCCGGTCGACGCAGCGTGGACACGCACGTCTACCGGATCCGCCGTCAGCTGGAAAGGGCGTGCGCGCTGGACCTCCGGATCGAATCCATCCATGGTCGCGGCTATCGCATGTCGCGAACGGTTTCGCGCATCGACCAGCAGGTGATCCAGCGTAGTGCTGCCGTCTTCCAGACGGAGACCGTGCCGTTCGGCAGGCACCGGCGCGTCGGCCTCGGAGGCGACCTGATTCAGAGTCCGCTGTCGCGCTAGGAGGCGTCCGCCGACTAAGTACGATGCGGCATGCGGAAGCGCTTCATTGCGATGCGCGAGGACGTTCCAGGAAGCGACTGGCGCGCAAGATTCGTTGCCGGACGCGCCGAGGCCGAAGCCTGGTATCTGAACGGTCGCGCGCCGCCGCCATCCGCGGCGGAGTGCGCAGCTCAGATCCGGCGGCACATGCCAGAGCTGCTGAGCCTGTACGAGAGCGAACTTCCAGTCGACACGTTGGTTCGACCGCGAAGTGATCGCCAAGGGCCAACGACCGTGGGGCGGATGTCTGGACGGGATGAACGCCGACGGCTTGGTCGCGAGCGTGACGTTCGGTGGCACTCCGGCGCAAGGCGAGGGCTTTTCGATCATCCTGATGGCACGGTACGTGCTCGAGACCTGCCATCGCGTGTCCGATGCAGTCCATGCGCTGTGCCGGATTCCCGTGGCGCTATCGCAGAACGTGACGGTTCTCGACAAGACGGGGACTTACGCCACGGTCTGCTTGACGCCCGATCGCGCTCCTTCGGTGTCGCACGCGCTGGTTTGCGCCAACCATCAGGATCCGATCGACTCGGTGGCTCTCACGCCGGCGCTCTCGCGATCGTTCGAGCGTCAGAACGCAGCGCTTCGCGCGCTCGAGCGCCCGGGCGTCTCGCTCGCGCGTCTGCAGGAAACGTTCCTGGAGGCGCCGCTCTATTCGCAAGCCGCGCAGTCGCCCACCGTCTACACCGCGGTCTATCGGCCGGCGACATTGACGGTCGACTATCTATGGCCAGGGCATGTCATGACTCAACGCATCGGGTCATTCACGCCCGGCGAGTATGTGCATGACTACGGCGATCTGGGCAGGCCCGCCTGACGTTCGCGCATCGCCGCCACGCCCGACACGATGCAGACCAGGCCCACCCAGGCGGTAGAGCTCATCGACTCGCCGAGGAACACGATCCCGAGCCCCACCCCGATGGGCACCCGCAGGTACGCTTGGGCGGTGGTAGCCACCGAGCCGATGCTCGCGACGAGTCTGAAATAGATGACGAAGGCGAGGGCCGTCGAGAAGACGGCGAGGCTGGCGAGGGCGCCGACGGCCCCGGCCGTCGGCGCCAGCGTCCAGGGCCGGTCCACCAGCAGCGACGCCGGCGTCAGGACCACTGCGCCGAGCAGCATCGAGCCAGCAGCTGGAATGGCAGGAGAGAGGGCGCGAAACGAGCGCCCATACAGGGCCGCCCCGGCGTAGCAGACGGTGGCAGCCAGGATCGCCACGTCCGGCAGCAACTGCCCCCCGAGGTCGCCCAGCGCTGCAGGTCCGATCACGAGCGCCACGCCCACGAGTCCGAAGGCCACACCCAGGGCGCGCCAAGGCGTAAAGCGCTCTTCCCCGGTCAGTCCGCAGGCCGCGATGAAGGTCAACACCGGCGACACGGAGTTCAACATCGTCGCGACCCCTGCGCTGACGAACTGCTCGCCCCAGGCGATCAGGGTGAACGGCACCACGCTGTTCAGCAGAGACTGAACGAGCATGCGCCGCCACGTCGCGAGTTCGCAAGGGATCGCTATTCCGCGAGCGACGATCCACGCCAGGAGAAGCAATCCGGCGATCCACGTGCGGGCGGCGATCAACGTCAGCGGCGGGATGCTCGCCACCGCGACCCGGATCAACGGGTACGAGCCGCCCCACAACGCGGAGAGAGCCACGAGCAACGCGAGGTCGGTGGCGACGCGTCGGTTCGACTGCGCAACGTAGGGGAACGGCATCGAGGGAGGCAGGCTCGACATCCGTTGCTTGCGGCGCAACTGCTTGTCGTCATCTGCAGTGTGCCTTTCATGAGCGGCCGATTCGTTCGTTGCGGGCCGAACCATGCAAGTCGCTGCGAGCCCTCTGTCCCCGATGGCCTCCGGGCGCACGCGTTCAGGTACAGGCAGGCCGCGAACAGCCTCGGCCGGCTGGCTATGCTAGGCGCATGTCGTCGGAGGAAGACCTGCTGAGGTCCGGCATCGCCGCGCTCGAAGCCCAGCGCGCCGTGCTCGGCGACGTCGTCGTGGAGGCGTCGGTCGCAGGCCTCCGTGCGCGACTCGCGGCGCTGACGCCTTCGGCCGAACCGACTGCCGCGCCAGCGCAGGCACTGCGCCAGGCGAGCATCCTCTTCCTCGACGTCGTCGGCTCGACCACGCTTGCGCAACGGCTCGATCCGGAAGACATCCTCGCGGTGATGGACGGCGCGCTCGCCCGCGGCGCGCGCATCGTCGCAGAGCACCAGGGGAAGGTGCTCCAGTACGCGGGCGACAGCCTGCTCGCCGTCTTCGGCGCCGACGAGGCGCGGGAGGACGACGCTGAACGTGCCGTGCGCTGTGGTCTGGCGCTCCTCGGACTCGGCCGCGCGCTCGGCGCCGAAGTGCTGGCGACGCACGGCCACGCCGGCTTCGATCTGCGCATCGGCATCCATACGGGGCCGGTGCTGCTTGGCGGCGGCGTCGATGGCGATGGCACGATCCGCGGGATCGCGGTCAACATCGCGGCGCGCATGGAACAGACGGCGCCGGCGGGCGCGCTTCGCATCAGCAACGACACCTACGCGCAGGTGCGTGGCCTGTTCGAGGTGCAAGCCCAGGCCCCCCTGTCCGTCAAGGGCGTGGATGCGCCGGTGTCCAGCTTCCTGGTGCAGCGCGCACTGCCGCGTTCGTTTCGCGTCTCCACGCGCGGCATCGAGGGCGTGGCCACGCGCATGATCGGCCGCGACGCCGAACTGGCCATGCTGCAGGGCGCCTTCGACCGGCTGTCTGCCGAGCGCCGGGCCGTGCTGGTGACGGTCGTCGCCGAGGCCGGCGTCGGCAAGAGCCGCCTGCTGCGCGAATTCGAGGCCCGGTATCGGCTGCAGCCGCAGCCGTCGCAGACCCTGCGCGGGCGGGCGACGGAGCAGACCCAGCGACAACCCTACGGGCTGCTGCGCGACATCATCGCCAGGCATGCGCAGATCGCCGACGACGACACCGTGCAGGTCGCCCGCGCCAAGATCGAAAGGCTCGTCGCGCCGTTGTTCACCCATGACCAAGGCGAGCGAGCAGCCCTCGGCCACGCGCATCTTCTGGGGCACCTGATCGGCATCGACTTCAGCGACAGTCCGCATCTCCGCGGCATCCTCGATGACGCTCGCCAGATCAGGAGCCGGGCCTTCCACACCGCCGCCCAGATCCTGCGAAGGCTGGCCGAGACGAGCGACAAGGTGATCGTCCTGCAGCTCGAGGACCTGCACTGGTCCGATGACGGCACGCTCGACTTCCTGGGTCGGCTGGCCGAAGTCGACGCCGACGTGCCGCTGCTCGTGCTCGCCATGGCGCGCCCCACGCTCTACGAGCGCCGCCTCGACTGGGGCGCGGCCGCCGCGCACCGACGCATCGACCTCACCCCGCTCGATGGCAGCAGCAGCCGGCAGCTCGCCGCCGAACTGCTGCAACGTCTCGAGACGGTGCCCGAGGCGTTGCACGCGCTGATCTGCGGACGCAGCGAAGGCAACCCCTTCTACATGGAAGAGCTGGTCAAGATGCTGATCGACCAGGGCACGATCGACATCTCGGGCGGGCGCTGGCGGGTTCACGCCGACAAGCTGACCGTGACGCAGATTCCGCCGTCCCTCACCGGCGTGCTGCAGGCGCGGCTCGATCGACTGCCCAAGGCCGAACGGCTCGCCTTGCAAGAGGCCAGCGTCATCGGCCAGGTGTTCTGGGATCAGGCGCTCGCCGCGCTCGACCGGCAGGCTCCGACGGCGCTTCCTGCACTGGTGGAGCGCGGGCTCACCGTGCCGCGGCTCGAGGCCGGGCTCGACGACGTGCGCGAGTACGGCTTTGCCCACCAGATCCTCCATCACGTCACCTACGACACTCTGCTGAAGCGCGCCAAGCGCGTGCTGCACGGCCGTGCCGCGGCCTGGCTCTCGAGCCTCACCGGCGCGCGCGCCAACGACTTCCTCGGCGCCACGGCCGAGCACTTCGAGCTGGCGGGCCAGGAGGCGCAGGCATGCGTCTTCTTCACCCGCGCCGCCGAGCACGGCCGGGCGCGTCACGCACACGATTCGGCGCTCGCGTTCACCGAGCGGGGACTCGCGCTGCTCGATCGCCGGGCCGAGCAAGGCCGCGTCGACGGCGAATCCCACGAGCTGCGCTGGCGGCTCCTGAGCGTGCGCGAGTACACGCTCAATGTGCAAGGCCGGCGCGACGAGCAGCGAGATGCGCTCTGCGCGATGCAAGACCTGGCCGACGCGCTGGACGACGACGCGAAGCGCGCGTTCGTCGCTCGCAAGCGGAGCCACGTCGCCATGCGCACGGCGGACTACCGCGCACAGGAGGTCGAGGCGCGGGCGGCGATGCAGCTCGCCGACCGGGCCGGCGACCGGGAGTGCAAGCTGCACGCGCAGCGCCTGCTCGCCGATGCGCTCGGCGCCCAAGGCCGCCACGCCGAGGGCGCGGCGATCGCGAAGGACGGGCTGACGCAGGCTCGCGCGCTCGGGCTGCGTCGCGTCGAAGGCGTCTTCCTCAACACGCTCTCGTTCATCGCCAGCGAGCAGGACGACCAGGTGACGGGACTCGCCCTCGACCTGCAGGACCTGCCGATCTGGCGGGAGCTGGGCGACCTCCAGGGGGAGGCGGTCGCGCTCGGCAACATCGGCGGCGACTGGCTCTGGTTCGGCGAATTGGCACAGGCGCGGCGCTACTTGAGCGATTCACTCGGCGTCAGCCGCTCCATCGGCATGCGCTTCATGCAGCTCGGCCCGCTGGGCGACCTGTCGGAGGTCGCGCTGCGCGAAGGCGATGCCGCGCAGGCGCTCGCGCTGGCAGGCGAGGCGCTCGACATCGCGGTCGAGATGCAGGCGCCGGATTTCGAGGCCAAGCTGCTGTACCGGGTCGGTGACGCCGAGCTGGCCCTTGGACATCACGTCGAGGCCGCGGCCGCCTACGAACAGGCGGAGGCGAAGGCGCGGGCGATCGGGCTCGGACTGGCACTCGACGCGCGCGCCGGGCTCGTGCGCGTGGCGCTCGCGAGGGGCGACGTCGCAGCTGCACTGGCGAGCACGGAGCCATTGCTGGCCGCGGCCGACGGGGCGATGGACGGCGCCAACGCGAGATTGGTGTTGTACACGTGCCATCGCGCGTTGGCTGCAGCCGGCGACGGGCGCGCGCGGCAACTGCTGGAGCGCGCCCATGAGGCGGTCGCGCGCCGGGCCGCGACGATCAGCGATGTCGCCCTGCGCGAGAGCTTCCTCGCGCGCATCGCCGAAAACGCCGAAATCATGGCCGCAATGGCGGCTCGGGGTTGGGCGGCGACGGCAAACCCATCGGTTCGTGGAAAAGTCCCGTGACGTCGTGTCATGCGCACGCGTTTGCTCACGCCTCGACACGTCGTTCGGCGGCAGGCGTGGCAAGCTTTCGCTGACGGATGTGCCGACCGGCGCATCCCCGACTCACACCATCGCCTCGAGGTTCCCATCGTCAGCGACCAGCGTCCGCTCGAAGCGCGTCCGACCGAGGGACGCGATGTCCTGCCCACGGGCGCAGGATCAAGCCTGGTCGAGTGGGCGCAGCGCGCGCTCATGCAGAGCGAGATCGCGAGCGCCCGTGAGCTCGCCGGCCTGACCGACGCCGAGCTGACGCATCTGGAGAACGAGTTCGCCGGATGCCGGACGCGGCCGCGGCCGGCCTGGCAGCGCGACGCCATTCCGCTCGGCATCGCCGCTCTGCTTCTCGCCGGTTGCGCGTTCGCCGCGCCGGAGTATCTCGCCCGGGTCGGCAACGCCGCTGCGCAGCTCCTGCGGATCGCCGGCACCGCGCTGCTGGTGATCGGCGTGGTGGCGCTCAGCGCCCGCTACCTCGCCTCGTTCACGGGCGCACCGCTCGATCGCGCTTACGGCACGCTCGGCCTCTACGTCAGCCAGCTGCAAGACCGCCACCCCTGGCTGTACGAGACGCTGAGCGTGGCCCGCCACGAGGCGGCCGACGAGTACCGGTGCAAGGTGCTCAACGAGCGCGGACTGCTGCGCGGCGCGGACTACGTGCTCATGTGCGAGATCGTTCGCGTTCACGAGGCGCTCGATCGCGCGCG
>Ga0070670_100004358_pt1 | contig 11841 bp, 9 predicted proteins | sample KBSS63metaG_FD_64665 | JGI IMG/M metagenome (GOLD analysis project Ga0070670, IMG submission 64665) | Switchgrass rhizosphere microbial communities from Kellogg Biological Station, Michigan, USA - KBS S6-3 metaG | ecosystem: Host-associated > Plants > Roots > Rhizosphere > Soil ... | reverse complement strand
ACGCGACTTTTCTCCACCACGCAATGGGGACGCGACCTCCTGGCACTGCGCGTGCCGGTGACGCACGCGCGTCGCTTCGAAGATGCCGGTATCGATGTGGCGCGCGCCGCGGACTGTCACGTCGTGTTCACGCACGGACCACAGCACCGCCATCCGTACTCGCACGGCCATCTGCACGCGGACGCCGGCAGTTTCGAGCTCGAGCTCGACGGCGCCCCCCTCGTCATCGATTCGGGAACCTATCTGTACGGACCGGGGGAGCGCATACGCCGTCACATGCGCGGTGCGCGCGCCCACAATACCGTGCTCATCGACGGCGTCGAACCCATGAAGCCCACCGCGGCGTTTCAGTGGGAATCGGTGGCGGCGGCTGAAGCGCTCGGGTTCGGCGTGGTGGACGACGTCGTGGCCACGGGATGCAAGCGCCACGTTTCGGGACTGCAGGGTGCGGGTGTCGATCACATGCGCGCGTTTCTGCGCGTCGGGCCCACCATTATCATTGTCGACACGCTGAGCCCGCGCGTGGGCGTCGGGAAGGCGGCGCACACGGCGACCGTGTACTTCCATACCACCGTGGCGCGCGGTGTCGCCGCATTGGATGGCAAACAAGTCCGTCTCACCGATGCGGCGCGCTTCGTACGCGTGTTCGAGGTGCTCGATGAGCCCCGGGCGGAGATCCACTTGATCGATGATCCCGTCGATTTGGCGGCGCTGTATTCGCCTGTTTATGCCGAAGCGGTGACCGGTACCACCATTCGCGTCACCGTTCCGGTCGAGGAGACGGTTGCGCTCATCTGTGTGCTCCGAAGTCCCGAGGTCTCGGTGACGCGCGCGCGCACGCGCATCGGCCAGATTGGTTGCGCCATCAACGAGACCCACACGCGACGCATTGTGAGCCTGCGCACGGACCCGTTCGGCGTGTTCGTCGGTGGCCAGGCGATTGTGGGAGCGAACGCGCCCACCACGCCGCGGCCGGCCACGCGTCCCACCGATTCGCTCGAGTGGCTGGATGAGATCGAGCCTGGGCTCTCGTGAAGAAGCTGCTCGTCATCGCATATTTCTTTCCGCCCTCGGGCGCGGTCGGTGTGTACCGCACGCTCAAGTTCGTGAAATACCTGCCCGAGTTCGGATGGGAACCCGTGGTGCTCACGGTTTCCAACGGCAAGACTCCGGTGTACGACGAATCGCTCATGAAGCTGATTCCTGAGGGTGTTCAAGTTCACCGCGTGCCGTCATGGGAAGCGCTCAACGAGGGGTTTGACTCACCTGCTCCGCCTGTCAAGACGAAGACGATTCGCTCGCGTCTACATACACGGCTTTACCTCCTCTGGCATACGCTCGCGTTACCTGACGTCAAGCTTGGCTGGGTGCCCAACGCCACGCGCGCGGCGCGGCGCTTGATCCGCGAAGAGGGCATTCATCACGTCTACATCTCCGGTTTTCCATTTTCGTCGTTCCTGATTGGTCCGCGCCTGAAGCGCGGGAACGACGTGCGCGTGGCCATCGACTACCGGGATCCCTGGACACAGAGCATCACCTATCCGCTGCGCACCGCACTCCATCGCCGGGTCGACCGCGCGTTGGAGCAACGCGTCGTCAGCGCGAGCGACCTGGTGATCTCGAACACGCGCTACAACGAGCAGCAGATGGTGGCCGGTTTCGGAGGCGGGATGAAGCGCGAGAAGTTCGTCTCGATTCACAACGGGTTCGACGCCGCGGACTTTGCATCCACTCCACACGGCCGCAACCAGCAGTTCACCATCACATACGCCGGTGCGTTCTATCACAGCGTGGGCTCGAGTCACTCGGATCGCGCGGCCGGTGACGAGGTCATGAAGACGTATTCACCGCTGGTGTTTTTCGAAGCACTGCAGGCATTCTTCGCGCGCCGTCCGGAAGCCAAAGCGCGGACGCGCGTGCGCTTCATGGGTGTGCTGGGACAGGGCTACGATCCGTTGATCCGCGAGCGCGGTCTGGACGGCGTCATCGAGCGGTTGGGCTACATCGATTATGACGAACACCTGCGCGTACTGAAGCAGTCCGACGCGCTCCTGCTCGTGATGTCGCGGGGCGAGAAGAGCCGCGGCTGGATTCCGTCCAAGTTCTTCCAGTATCTGGGCACGGGCAATCCCGTTCTGGCCCTGGCGCCGGAAGGCGAAGTGCGCGACATTCTCACCGCCACACGCGGCGGAATTTGCGTCGAGCCCGACGATGTGGCGGGTGCGTCCCGCGCCCTGGAAACGCTGTATGAAGGCTGGGTCAATGGTACAGCGATTGCACAGCCTGACGCTTCTGCTGTCGCTGCCTACGAGCGGCGCAACCTGACGGCAAAGCTCGCGCGCGCGCTGGATTCCATGTAAGCTGTGCGGCACGAATTCATCACCCGGAATTTTACGAGGAACACATGAGAATCAGTATCTTCGGACTCGGTTACGTCGGTTGCGTCTCGGCCGGATGCTTTGCGAAGAACGGCCACACGGTGGTGGGTGTCGACGTGGCACCCGCGAAGCGTGACATCCTGATGCAGGGCCGGGCGCCTGTCATCGAGAAGGACCTGGACGAGATCATCGCCGAGGGCGTCACCAACGGCCGTCTCACCGCGGTGGCGTCCGCGGCGCAAGCCATCGCCATCACCGACATCTCGCTCATCTGTGTGGGCACGCCCAGCAATCCCAATTCGAGCCTGAATCTGGAGTACGTGCAGCGCGTGTGCGAGGAAATCGGCGCGGCGCTGCGCCACAAGGAGCAGCGCCACATCGTGTGTGTGCGCAGCACCATGGTGCCCGGCAGCACCGAGCGCGTCGTGATTCCGGGGCTGCGCAAGGGGCTGGGCGGAATCATCCCCGATCATGTCGAGGTGGCGGTCAATCCGGAGTTCCTGCGTGAAGGCACCGCCGTATACGACTTCTTCAATCCGCCCAAGACCGTGGTGGGATCGGATCGCGAATCCACCGCCAATACCGTTGTGGATCTGTACCAGGGAATTGAAGCACCCGTGTTCAAGACTCCAATCAAGGTGGCGGAGACGGTCAAGTACGTCGACAACGTGTTCCACGCCGTCAAGATTTCCTTCGCGAATGAAATCGGGAGCATCTGCAAGAGCGTGGGTGTCGACAGTCACGAAGTCATGGATATCTTCACCGCGGACAAGAAGCTCAACATCTCGCCCGCGTACCTGAAGCCCGGCTTTGCTTTCGGCGGATCCTGTCTGCCCAAGGATGTGCGCGCGCTGGTCTATCTGGGCCGGTCCAACGATCTCGATCTGCCCATGCTGTCGTCACTCCTGGCCAGCAACGACAATCAGATTGAACGCGCGGCGCAGATGATTTTCGCGCGCGGCAAGAAGAAGCTCGCGTTTCTCGGAATGAGCTTCAAGCCCGGCACGGACGATCTGCGCGAGAGTCCGCTGGTGCGATTGATCGAGCAGTGTCTGGGCAAGGGCTACGACCTGCGCATCTTCGACCAGAGCGTCTCGCTGGCACGGCTCACGGGCGCCAACAAGGCCTACATCGAGAAGGAGATTCCGCACATCTCGCGGCTCTTGTCCACCAATCTGGATGAAGTGATCGAGTTCGGCGAAGTGGTGGTGGTGGGACATCGCACGAAGGAATTCGCGGAGGCGCTCAAGAAATCGGCAGGGAAACGTGAAATTCTGGATCTGGCGCGGGTATTCGATACGTTGCCGGTAAAGGGCTACGAGGGGCTCAACTGGTAGGAGAATTTCGCGCGCCTTTGGCGCGCGTTCCCAGGCTCAGCCAGCCATCGTTGTAACGAATGACGAGGAACGTGCCGAAGAGCAGCGCCGCGTTGCGCGCCAGGAAGAGCCACGAGGTGTGGGCGCCGCCTTCGCCGAAGCAGCCGCAATCGATCACCATGCCGCGCACCATCACGGTGCTGATGGCAGCGATGAAGACGATGAGAAGTATGAAAATGGCTCCCGCCGCTTTGCGCGTGAGAATGCCAAGGATGAGAAACGTCGCGGCGACGAGCTCGCTCCACGAAACCGCGATGGCAAACAGGTTGGAGAGCGAAAACGGAATCAGCTTGTACCCGCGCACGGCCATGGCGAACGCCGCCGGGTGCAGCACTTTTTCGAAGGCCGCATAGAAAAACAGGCCGCCCACGATGAAACGTGCCGCAAGATTGAGCCAGCGACTGCGCAGCAAGCTCATGGGCGCGGGCCTTTCTCGACCGGGAAGCCCGCCTTCGTCCATTCTTCCCAGCCCCCGGAGAACACGGAGACGTCCTGCCAGCCGATGATCTTGAGCTCGGTGGCAAGAAGATCGCTGAAATCACACGATGGACCACGGCAGTAACAGATGACATGCGCGTCGTTGGAGACTTCGCGATTGAGCACGTCCTGGAATTCCGGGAGGCGGTCGTGCGGAACATTGATCGAGCCCGGGATGTGGCCTTCTTCGTACTCTTCGGTGGAGCGCGCGTCGATGATGACGGCGGTTTTGGCGTCGAACTGCGTCTTCATCTCGTCGAGCGAGATGGCGCCTTCGGCGGTGGGTACGAACGTTTTGGTGGTGTCCACATCGCCGTGTTGCGCGGTGGAGACCACGGCACCCTTCTGGATGAGCGCCACCCCGTCGGGACGCACGGCATTGACGCCGATGCCCAGCACGGTTGCGACGATCATGAGGGCGATGCCGCCCGCGAGTTCACGAAAGAATGAAGTCATGGAATTGAATCGCGTGTTTCGACATCCTAACCGAGCCATGCCGGACGATCCAGTAGCATATAACACCAAAGACCCCCGCCCGGTTCCGGATATGCTTGGCCTTGCAACTTTGAGGGGCGGGAAATAGCCCATGTGCGGCATCGCCGGCATCGTCCATGCGAATCCTGCCCGACCGGTATTGGAAGCTGCTCTGCGTTCCATGTGCAGCGCCGAGCACCACCGCGGGCCCGACGACAGCGGTGTACATGTCGACGGAGCGGCCGGCATCGGCATGCAGCGTTTGTCGATCATCGACGTCGCCGGCGGCCATCAGCCCATCTACAACGAAGACCGCTCGTGTGTGATCGTCCAGAACGGCGAGATCTACAACCATCTCGACGTGCGCCGCGAGCTCGAGCGCCGCGGTCACAGGTACGTGACGCGCAGCGACACCGAAACCATCCTCCATGCGTACGAGGAATACGGCACGCGGTGCGTCACCCATCTGCGCGGCATGTTCGCGATTGCGATCTGGGATTCCAGGCGCTCCCGGTTGTTTCTCGCCCGCGACCGCATGGGGAAGAAGCCCCTCTATTATAGTGTGCTCGGCACGGGCCGTGACGCCCGCCTGGTGTTCGGCTCCGAGCTGAAGGCAGTTCTTGCCCATCCCGACGTGCTGCGCCGTCTCGACGAACAGGCACTCGTCGATTATGTGGCATGGGGCTACGTGCCCGATCCCCGCTCCATCTACGAAGGCATCTTCAAGCTCCCGCCTGCGCATACGCTGGTGTTCGAGGCGGGCCATGTCACGGTCGAGAAATACTGGGATGTTTCGTTTGCGTCACCCGCGCCACTCGAGAACGAACGTGCCTACGTCGATCGCGCGCTCGAGCTTCTCGACGAAGCCGTCCGCATTCGTCTGATGAGCGAAGTGCCGCTGGGTGCGTTCCTGAGCGGCGGCACTGATTCATCGATCGTGGTCGGGCTCATGGCGCGCAACTCCACCACGCCCGTGAAAACCTTTTCCATCGGGTTCGAAGAGAAGGAATACAACGAGCTCGAGTATGCGCGCGCGGTGGCGCATCACTTCAAGACCGAGCACCACGAGGAGATCATCCGTCCCGACGTGGAGCATGACGTGCCCGCCCTGGTGAAACAATTCGACGAGCCCTTCGCCGACTCGTCGATGATTCCGACGTACTACGTGTCGCGCTCGGCGCGCAAGCACGTCACGGTCGCGCTTTCCGGCGATGGTGGCGACGAGCTCTTCGGCGGCTACATGCGTTACATCGATCCTGCCAACGTGCGCGCGGTCGAGAAGATTCCCGCTTCCATTCGCAACGCGTTGTTGGCGCCCATGGCACACATGCTGCCCGAAGGGGCGCGCGGCATCGACAGGCTGCGCGACATGCTGGGCACCGCGGACGAGCAGTACGTGCGCCGCATGACCCGCGGATTCACGAGCACCCACGCCATGGTCTTCACCGACGACGTGGCGAAGCGTGTAAACACCGATCCCTCCCACGTGGCCGATCCGTTTCTCAGCGCGCGCGAGGCAGGGAGCGACACACTCTCGCGCCGGCAGTATCTCGACATTCATACCTATCTCGCGGGCGATATCCTCACCAAGGTGGATCGCGCCAGCATGATGGTTTCGCTCGAGTGCCGCGCGCCGCTCCTGGATCACGTGGTCGCCGAGTTCGCGGCCACCATTCCGCCCGAGATGCGCATTCGCGGCATGACGACCAAGTACCTCTTGAAGAAAGTCGCCGAGCGGCTGATGCCGGCCGAAATGATCCACCGTCCCAAGATGGGGTTCAGCATTCCTGTCACGCACTGGCTGCGGGACTCCTGGCAGGAGAAAAGCCGGGATCTCATCATCGGCCCGCGCACGCGCGAGCGCGGAATTTTCCGTGAGGGCTATCTGCGCCGTGTCATCGATGAGCATCAAAGCGGCAAGCGCGACAATTCCTCCATCATGTGGTCACTGATGATGCTCGAGCTGTGGTTCCGCGAATGTTTCGACTAATAAGGCCCTGCCATTGACCGGAGCGCGGGGTGGCGTTACCATTCAGCCAACACGCCCCCTTTTTATGCGCCGCTTCCACCTGCCTGTCATTCTCTGTGCGCTCGTGCTGCTTTCGTGCAGCAACGACTCTCCGGTCGGCTCCGAGCCCACGCTGCCGCAAGACCCGTTGCCTGTCGATCACAGTACGAATCAGCCGCCGATTCTCACGCTCTCGTGGAACGGCGAGGGTGGCGACCACTTCGATATTTATCTCGGCACATCGACAGATCCGCCGCTCGTCGCCCACGATGTGGCTGACACGCACTATCGCCCGGCGCGTCTCACCGTGAACACGCTGTATTTCTGGCGCGTGGTGAACGTCGGCATCGACAGTCATGTGGGCAGTCCCGTGTGGAGTTTCCGAACCATAGCCGGTGTGTCGCCGGATGCGCCGGTTTTGATTTCGCCCGCCGACGGTGCAACGGTTGCCCCGGACTCCGTGCTTCTCACGTGGTCGCCGGAACCGGGAGACAGTCTGACGTTCTCGGTCTATTTCGGAACCGACTCAACGACGACAGCCGTGGCGACGAACATCAAGACCACCTCCCACATGGTTTTCGTGGAGCCTGGTCAAACGTACTACTGGTTTGTGAATGCAAAGAATGCGGATGGGCTCAAAGGCACGAGTGTGACGAGGCATTTTCAGACAAGTGCGGCTGACAGCACGGGACGCATGTTCAACGTGGCCGGCACGGGTGTGCAGGGTTTCGGCGAAGTGAGCCAGCATCCGCTCGCGACGCAGCTCAACTGGTCGCAAGATATGTCGTTCGACGCCAGCGGCCGGCTGGTGGTGGCGGACTGGAACAACCATCGCGTGCTCGCGACGGATCCGAGTAACGACACGTTCTTCTTGCTTGCCGGGTCTTTCGATGGAAAGCAGGGCGAACCGTGCGGATTCTATCCGCTTTCGTGTGATGAGATCTACGCGCCCGACTCGCGGCTGAATCATCCCACCAGCGTACTGTTCCGGCCGGATGGAAACATGGTTCTCTCCGCGTGGCACAACTCCACGGTGTTTCTGGTCGATGTCGCGGCACAAACCATGACGCGCATCGCGGGAACGGGCAAGCTTGGCTACGATGGGGAGGAAAAAGCCGCGAATGGTTCTGCGATCAATCTGCCGTCTGCGGCGGTCTACGATGGGCAAGGCCGGCTGGTTTTCACCGATCAGGGAAACATGATCATTCGCATGATTGATGACGCCGGCGTGATTCACCGAATCGCGGGAGTTGCTCCGGTCTACAATGACATCTTGAAACGTTACATCCCGCAGGCCGGTTTCTCGGGCGATGAAGGGCCCGCGACCGAGGCGAAATTCAAATGGGATTCGACCACCACGTGCGCCAAGTTGTGTGTCGACGCGGCGGGAAACATCTACGTGGCGGACACCTCGAACCACGCGGTGCGCAGGATTGACACCGCCGGGGTCATTCACCGTTTTGCCGGATTGTTTCCGGCCAGCCCGGGATTCAGCGGCGACGACGGTCCCGCCACGTCCGCGAAGCTCACCCAACCGCGCGACGTGGCCTGCGACAGCCACGGCAACGTGTTCATCTGCGATACCGGCAACCAGGTGATCCGCATGGTGAATCCGCAGGGGATCATTTCAACCGTGGCCGGAACTCCGGGTGTCAGCGGTCCGAGCGATCCGGACGGCAAGCTGGCGACGCAAAGCACACTCAATCTGCCGTATGGAATCGAGATCGATTCCCACGACAATCTGTGGATCGCCGACACCGACAACAGCCGCATCCGCGTCGTCTATCGATAGGACGGATCAGCCCGAGCTGCGATCGATGGCGTCCTGCATGGACTGCTTGCGGCTGGTAGGAAGTTGGGCGCCGTGATTGGGCGCCGAGATTCCAGCGTGGTGGGAGATGTTGCAGACCGCCTCGATCTGCGTACGGTAAGCGCGGCACAAAGAGCAGATGAGAAGATGAACGCGCAGCCCGATGCGCTTGCCCAGTGGCAGCGGATGGTCGCGTCGTTCCGACAGTAATCGTGCAGATTCCAGACAGCGCATTATCAAATCGCCCGCTAGTTACCCCGTCTCGAACCAGTTCACTTCCAGGCACCGGCGCAGCTTGGCGCGGGCGCGGTGTAACATGACCCACAGGTTGGACGGGGTCACCTCCAGGATCTTACAAATTTCTTCGCCCGAAAGCCCGTCGAACTCCCGCATGGAGAAAGCCCGGCGGTGGGCCTCCGGCAGGCCGGCCAGGCAGCGCGTGAACACGGCCCAGAACTCCTGGTTTTCCACCAGCTGCGAGGGTGCCTCGGCCCAGCTGTCGGACGCGCGGTCGACGTGGTCGAGGTCGTCGTCCTCGGTGGAAGCGGGCATTTCGCTGGCCAGCACCTCGATGCGATTGCGGCGATAGTGATCGATGATCTTGTGCTTCAAAATCCCGATCAGCCAGGTGCGCACCGTCGAGCCCCCGCGGAACTTCTCGGCGCCTTTCAATGCGGAAAGAAATGTATCCTGCACCAGATCGCCCGCGAGGTCGGGGTTGTTGACGCGCAGGAGCGCATAACGATACAGCGCATCGCCGTGGTCCTGTACCCAGCGCGAGGTGTCGGGCGTGTGTTCGGGTTCGTTCATCGCGTCCATGAAGAGCCCCATTCTAGACTTGTGCGCGCAGATTTCAAGGGTGGACTGGAGGGGGTTCGCCGCCTATCATAGGCTCCAATGCTGCAGCGTGCGTATGATCTGATCTGCTTCGACGTCGACGGCACCCTGGTCCGTCACCCCACCGGCAAAGTCATCTGGGAAGTGTTGAACGAGCGCTTCATGGGTGACCACACCATCAACATCGAGCGTCATCGCTGGTACAACGAGGGGCGCATCAGTTACGAGCAGTGGGTCGAGCTCGACGTGCAGGGGTGGATCACGGCGGGTGCCACGCGCGGTGATATCGTGGAAGCGGTGCGCGAGTTCGAGCATTTCGACGGCGCGCACGACACGCTGTGGGAGCTCAAGCGGCGCGGCGCGCGGCTGGCGATCATCTCGGGTACGCTCGACATCGTGATCGACACGCTGTTTCCGGAGCATCCCTTCGACGACGTGTACTCGAACCGCCTGATTTTCGGCGCGCACGATCGTCTGGTAGGATGGCAGGCAACGCCGTTCGATCTGAACGGCAAGCCGCTGGCGCTCCACGAGCTCTCGAAGAAGCATGCGGTTTCGCTGGCGCGCTCGGCGTTCGTGGGCGACGGCGACAATGATCTTCCCATGATCGGCGTGGCGGGGTGCGTGGTGGCGTTCAATCCACGCTCGCGCGAGCTGGCGCGGCGCGCGCACCACGTGATTCGCGAGCCCAATCTTTCACACCTACTGAACCTGATCGGGTGACATGAAACAAATTGATACGACCAAACGGGAGCAGTTTGACACCACGGGCCGCGTGCTCGACGAGATTCGCGCCATCTATGCCGATCCCGATCCCGATCTCTCCACGCGCTTGATCCGCGAGCTCATCGTGCACGCGCTCAAGTGCCGTCGCGACGAGCTCGAGGTGCTCGATTTGAAGGTGCTGTCGCGCTCCATGGCCGAGTTCCGTTATGCCGCGCGCATCTTCAAGCCCTACCGGGACAAGCGCAAGGTGTCCATCTTCGGCTCGGCGCGCACACCCGAAGATGATCCGTATTACAAGATGGCGGTCGAGTTCGCGCGCCAGCTGGCGGCCAGCGGCTTCATGGTGATCACCGGCGCGGCCGAGGGCATCATGAAGGCCGGCAACGTCGGTGCGGGCGCCGAGAACAGCTTCGGCGTCAACATCCTGCTGCCGTTCGAGCAGTCGGCCAACCCCATCATCGTCGACGATCCCAAGCTGATCACGTTCAAATATTTCTTCACGCGCAAATTGTTCTTCGTGATGGAAGCCAGTGCGGTGGCGCTCTTCCCGGGCGGCTTCGGCACGCACGACGAAGGCTTCGAGACCCTGACCCTGATTCAGACCGGCAAGGCGCCTCCCATGCCGCTCCTGTTGATGGAGCTGCCGGGCGAAAACTACTGGGAGAGCTTCGATCGCTTCGTGAAGGAGCAGCTCCTCGGGCGCAAGCTCATCTCCCAACGCGATCTGTTGCTGTACAAGATCGTGCACACACCCGAAGAGGCGATGGAGTACATCAAGTTCTTCTACTCGACGTACAACTCCATGCGCTTCGTGCGCGACCGCATCGTGATCCGCCTCGAGCACGAGCTTTCCGACGACGTCGTGCACGCCCTGGCGGAGGAATTCTCCGATCTCGTCAAGAAGGGAACCGTCGAGAAGACGGGGGCGCTGCACGAAGAAGCCAACGAGCCCGAGCTCATGGACAAGCCCCGGCTCGTCTTTGCGCTGAACCGCCAGAGCCCTTCACGACTCTACGAGATGGTGTTGAGGATCAACGAGGTGGGGAAGGGCTAGGCGGCGCCCACGGTCGGTTAGTACATTTCTTCCCCGATTGACGGCGCCCACGCGCCGGAGCACAATCAGCGCGCATCGGTTTGGTATGTTGTTACCGGTCGCCGCTCGGCAACACCGGCAACGCCCCTCCCCGGCTTTCTGCACCGCAGTTCAGTCTTCCATATCAACGGAGGTCGCTCCATGCGATCAGCCATCATTGTGGCCATGGTTGCGGTCTGGGCCGGTCTTTCGGCTCATCCCACGTTTGGACAATCCTGTGATCCGCAGCGCGGGGTCCCCTGCGCCGCGCAGTCCACCATTGACCAGCTCATGTTCGGGAATACGAGCGGGAACCCCATGTACCACTATCCATCGCCGACTTGTGGTTGCTCACCCGTTGCGGGATATCGCGTTACTGTTCGCGACTATCAGGGAACGCCGGTCGAGCACGCGCACATTCGGGTCCGTTTCGCGACGGCCAATTTCAAGGCGTTGACGGTGCAAACCGGAATGACGGCCAACTGCGCCGGACACTATCTCGAAACGACGGCCGGAACGACGGGGACGGGATTCATCACTTTCCAACCCCGGTTTGGCGGGGACGCAGCGTTGTTCGCTCAAGAAATCGAGATACTGGCCGTCACCGCGACGCACACGGTCTCGCTGGGATACATCCAGGGGCGAAGCATCGACTACGACAAGAATGGCTCCGTCGGCCTGGG
>Ga0070670_100004355_pt1 | contig 11845 bp, 10 predicted proteins | sample KBSS63metaG_FD_64665 | JGI IMG/M metagenome (GOLD analysis project Ga0070670, IMG submission 64665) | Switchgrass rhizosphere microbial communities from Kellogg Biological Station, Michigan, USA - KBS S6-3 metaG | ecosystem: Host-associated > Plants > Roots > Rhizosphere > Soil ... | reverse complement strand
CCACGGAACGAAAAGCATGGGCTTGCCGACGTGCGCATCGATCCCCGCGTGCGGGTAGAACCGCCGGAACATCGAGCAGAAGTCGCCCTGGGTGATGCCGCGCGGAAGCACCCGCAGACCGGTCGGTATCACGCCGTGCCAGTAGCTGCCGAGGCCGCCGGGACCGTTGTACGCGCACGGAGCGAGGGCACGCGCGTCGTAGTGCAGGAACTGTCCCTGCTGGGGCCCGCAGACGACGGTGACGGTTCGCGCCGGCTCTTCGAGCAACCCCAGCACGGCGCCGAGCGCGCTCAACCCCGAACCGACAACGACGTCGTCGCTGGTCGTCGCCGAGGGACACTCCCGGGTGTCACGCGAGCGGCCGCCGCTCGCGCGGGTCGGGCCGTCATTCATGACCACTCGCGCGACAGGTTCGCGGGTGCGAACTCCTGCTGAAGCTCGTCGACGACGACCGCCACGTCGGCCGCCTCGAGCCGGTGCTTCTCGTCCATGTAGCCCAGCAGCAGGAGTCGGTTGCAGAGCACGTTGATGCGCCGCGGAATCCCACCGGTGTGGCGGAAGATCGCCTCGAACGCGGCGTCATCGATCGCCGGATCGCCGGCCCACCCAACCGTCTTGAGACGATGCACGATGTAGGCGCCCGTCTCGGCCTGATCGAGCGGCCCGAGATGGCACGAGGCGATGATCCGCTGCGCGAGCTGCTCGAGCTCGGGCCGTCCCAGTGTCCGCCGGAACTCCGGCTGGCCGAGCAGAAAGCTCTGCAGCAGCGGCTTTTCCTCGTGCTGGAAGTTCGACAGCATCCGCAGCTCCTCCACCGCGTCGAGCGACAGGTTCTGCGCCTCGTCGACGAGCAGCAGCGCGCGGCGCCCCTGGTGGTGGAACGAGAGCAGGAGGGTCTCGAATTCCTTCAGCAGCACCGCCTTACTGTCGTGGTGCGGGACACCAAAGGCCGCCGCCACCATCCGCACGAGGTCGTCGCCGTTGAGCTTCGTGCTGACGACCTGCGCGACCATGACTTTCTTCGCCTCGAGCTTGCGCGCCAGGGCGCGGGCCAGCGTCGTCTTGCCGGCACCGACCTCGCCGGTGATGACGATGAAGCCTTCCCCCTGGTCGGCCCCGTACACGAGGTACGCCATCGCCCGGCTGTGGCCCTTGCTCGAGAACAGGAACCGCGGATCCGGGCTCAGCTGGAACGGATTGGCCCGGAATTGATAGAACGCTTCATACATTCGTCGTCAGAACCTCGCGGTGATCGTCCCGGACAGCGCATTCTCGGAGTACGTTGGGCCGCCGTTCGAACCCTGCTGGCGGGTGAAGCTCAGCGTACCCGAAAGCCGGCGACTGAAGTTGTGCGTGAGGGCGAATCGGACGAATTTGACCTCCTGGGTGAGCCCCGTCGCGATCAGCTCGGTACGAGCGAGACCGGCGTTGAAATTGAACGTGGTCTGCGTGGTGAGCCGCGTCGTCCAGAGCATGGCCGCGCCCGAATCACGCATCTTGTCGCTCTGCGCGAAATCGCCGGCACCGGGCTGGTCGACCGGGCCCAGCGCCTCGCGCGTCTGCGTATACACGGTCGCCATCACCGTGTTCCGGACGCCTTGGCTACCGATCGAGGCCGTCCAGCGCTTCTGCAGGAATGGCACGCTGCTGTTGAAGCCGATCTGCGTGCCGAAGGTCGCCGGCGCGCCGGCCTGGTCGATGAACGCGTTGACGGCCGCTTGCCGCGCATCGGGATTCGGAATGCTGCACTGGAGCAGGCCGGAGAGGCGTTCCGCCGTCTCAATCGGCCGTGGCAGCAGCGTCTGCGCGCGCGCGGTGGAAATGTCCTGGGTGTAGCTCAACGCGACGGCCGAGAGCCGGGTGCAGTGGCCGAAGTCGAGCGAACCCGTGATGCCTTCGTAATTCCTCCCGGCGGTCGCGGCAAGCCGCGTGCGGGGCGACGGCGACCACTCGGTGCCGACGTTCCAGAACGCGCCCTTCAAGTCGCGTCCCGTGGTCAGGTAGTTGTTGTCTTCGTAGCCGACGTTTGCCAGGACGCCGATTTGCGGCGTGACGAGCCGCTTTGCGCCGGCGGATATCCGCTGGATGTCGATGTCCTGGATCCGCGCGTCGTCATAATCGATGTGCTGCTTCGTGTATTCCGCGTGCCAGGTGACCAGCTTGAACGTCGGTCCGCTCCGGATGCTCAGCTCCGCGCCGTTCGCCGTGCTGCTGGAAAGTGTGTCGTTGGCCGCCGAGTCCGCGTCGACGATGCTGTAGGTGTAGCGCGCTTCCACGCGCGCGTCGAGGCCGAAGTCGTGGCGCAGGAACGGGCTGAGCAGCGTCGAACGCACGGTTTCGCGATTGCCCGTATCGTTGATATTGCTCTGCGATTGCGGGCCCAGCGCCGACACGTTCTGCTGGGTGATGATCGAGCGCGCATCGAGGAACAGCATCTGCTTGACCAGCTCAGCGGTGACGTTGGCGTTGAGCTTATGGACGACGTCGTCGCTGCCTTCGCGCGCCCGATGAATGAGCTGTGGCGAATACACGACGTCGAAGCGCAGCTGGTCACCGCGGGCGCGCACCGACAGCGTCGGGCTTAGTGTCGTCACCCAATCGCCCTGCTCAGTGCCGGGGGGAGTAAGTCGCAGGTTATCCGTGTACGTCTCTTCGAGCGTGACCGTGCGCCCGATTTCCCATGTGGCGGTCTGCGCGGGAGCGGCATATGTCACGACGAAGGCCGCGCACAGCGTGCTCGAAAAGCGGCTTGCTCTATGCCGCAATCTGCCCGGTGCGCCAGATCGGAGAAGTCGCAGGGTTTGCGGTGTCGCGGCCGCCCACCTCGCGCTCTCACTCATATCCGTAGCCGTAGCCATAGCCGTAGCCATGGCTGGCGTCTTGTCCCTTGTTCAGCAGCAATCCGACTTGGCGGCAGCCTTCGAGACGCCGCAGGGAGTCGCTGAGAGCGGATTCCGTGGTCTGCCCGGCGGCCACGACCAGCACGACCTGCGACATGTGAGTGGCCAGGACCGCGGCCTCACTCGTGACGAGCAACGGCGGCGAGTCGAAGATCACGATCCGATCCTCGTAGCGCCCGGCCAATTCCCGCACCAGCGCATGCATCGTCTCACTCGCCAGCATCTCGGTCGCATAGCGGTGCGGCGTACCTGCCGGAAGAATCGACAGCTTCTCGATGCTCGTCCGATGCATCACGTCGTCGATGCCGATCGTGCGGTCGGCGAGCACGTCCATCAATCCGGGGAGATCGCGCTTCAGCCCGAGCGCGGACAGCACACTCGGACGAACGGTGTCGCTGTCGACGAGCAATACCGTGTGGTCGAGCTCCATCGCGATGCTGATCGCAAGGTTGATCGCACAGAACGTCTTGCCTTCGCCGGGCAACGCGCTCGTGATCATCACCAGGTTGGGTGCGGCGTGGGGCCGCTCCGTGTCGGGCGGGTTGTAGATGTTCTTCAGGATGTGCCGCTTGATGCGCCGGAAGCCGTCTTCCATCGGCGTCTGCTTCGTGCCGGGCGCGACGATGTTGTGGCTGGTCAGCCACGCCTGGTCGATCTCGAGGATCCGCGGATTGACAACCGCGACCGGAGAGCCCTTTGGCGCAAGATGGGGACCCGCGGCCGGCGCGACGATTCCAGCAGCCGTCTCGTGGACGACTTGCGCTCTCCCGCCGTGCGCTGCCGCAGCGCGCTCGGGCAGATTCGGCTCGCGGCTGTGCGGCGCCGGGTCAGTGGCTTCGCGGACAACTTTGCCGTCAGGTTCCGGTATTGGCTTCACGACGCCAAGCCGGGCGGCGGCGCGCTCAACGATGCTCATGCTCGCCTCCGGGTGCAGCGCGCTTCCAGTGTTGCCGTCGCCGCGCGACCGAACGACCTGAACGGTGACCGGGAATCGGGGAGACAGAACATCATTGCTTCTGCAACAGCGCCGCTATGCCTGCGAGTCGCGGCGCCATGAGCGTGGCCATGATCGCGAGATACGCGATGACGAGCCCCGCGAGGCTGGCTACGACCACTATCCGCTGCCGTTTTTCCTTGCGCACCTGCTGGTCGTTCCAGGCCATTATGACTGTGCCGTAGACGGCGACCCCGGACAGCTCGCGCAATTGCCTCTCGCTGATGATCGTCGGTCGCAGTTGCGAGATCAGGAATGCGAGTCCGGCGCCAGCCGCCAGCGCCGCGAGCAAAACGGCGGACATGAACAGACGCCGGTGGGGCCAATCGGGTTTCGACGGCACTTGCGGCGGATCGATCACGCGGAAGTCCATTGCATTCGACGTCGACTGCATATCGCTCGTGATCTGGGCCGACTCGCGGCGCGAGACGAGCTGGTCGTAGTTGCGTTTCGTCACCTCGTAGTCGCGCGTAAGCTGCGTGTATTCCGCTTCGACCTTCGGTATCGCATTGGCAGTCGCACGAAGCTCGTTGACGCGCCGATCGTACTCTGCAACACGGGCTCGCAGCGAAGCGACGCTCGCCTCGAACTCGGCGAGCGATATGCTCAGCTTCTGGTACACGGGATCCTGGGACGCTGACGGTGATGACGGCGATGCCTTGCGGACCCGAGCGGCGGCACGCTCCTTCTCCTCCAAATCGCGCCGCTTCTGATCCATCTCGCGCCGCTTCTGACCCTGGAGCTGCTCCATACTGGCTACAGCCGCGACGATGTCCGGATGCTGCTCGGTATAGGAGAGGCGAAGGGTGTCCAGCCGCTGCTGCAGTGCCTGGATTCGGGCATCGAGTTCGGGCGTCGTGACTTCAAGCACGGGAGTGCGCGAACCGGTCGCTTCTGCCGGACGCTCGTCCGCCATGAGGCCCGGTGAATCCGAAGCCAGTCGGCGCCGGATGGCGTCACGACCCTGCTCGGCTTCGGCGAGTTCGAGCCGCGCCTGGTTGAGCTCGGTGCGTGCGACACTCATGCGCTCGAAATAATTCTGGCCCTGCCCGGGCATGAGTCCCACGTTCCGGCGCTTGAACTCCGTGACGGCATCCTCCGCCGCCGTGAGCCGTTCGGCGTAGGTTTTCAACTGGTCGTCGATGAATACCCGCGCGGAATCCGAGTCCTTGCGCTTGTCGCCCTGTCCGCCCTCGACGAAGATCGTTAGGAGCGACTGGACAACCCTCTTGGCCTGCTGCGGATCCTTGTCCGAATACGCAATGGTGTAGAAGTTCCTTTGCGCAGCGGTCGTCTTGATCGTCAGCTCGCGGTTCAATCTCGTCACCAGCTCCTCGAACTCTGCTTCGGTCTTGGCGTTGGCCGCCATGCCCGACATTCCAATGACGCGCTCGACGTTCGGCCGGCTGATCAGCGTGCGGCTCATCATCTCGACGATCTGCGTGTCGTTCGGCTGCATCGCGAGCCCGGCGAGCAGCGGCTTCAGGATCGATTGGGTGTCGACATAGACGCGCGCCGTAGCGAGATAGCGGTTCGGCAGCAGTGCCACCAAGGCCCAGCCGGCAAGCGCGACGAACCATGCAAACGAGACCGCTTGCCACCGATAGCGAAGCATCCCCCGCACGTGCAGCAGGAATCGCTCGCTCATTTCATGCATTCGCGTATTCACAAGCATCTTTCGAGCCGGCCAACCGAATTGCGGTGAGGAAAAGGGCCGTCAGTCCCTCAAAAGAAGCTCTGTGGAATCACGACCACGTCACCTGGCCTCATCGCCACGTTGGCCGAAAGATCGCCACCCTTCACCAGGTCTACGAGCCGCACGCCGAGCTGCTGCGTGTTGCCTCCCCCTGTGCGCAGAATGCTCGCCTTGTTGCCCGCAGCGAAGTCGGTGATGCCGCCGACAGCGATCATCACGTCGAGCAACGTCATGTTCTCGCGGTACGGCAGCGCCTGCGGCTTGGCCGCTTCGCCGATGACGCGGATCTGCTCGCTGTACGGGCCGTTGAAGCCGGTGACGATCACGGTGACTACCGGATTCTGGATGTACTTCGCAAGCGCCTTCTCGATATCGCGCGCAAGTTGGGTTGCAGTCTTGCCGCTCGCCGGCAAGTCCTCGACCAGCGGAGTGGTGATCTTGCCGTCCGGGCGCACCGGGACGATCATCGAAAGGTCGGGATTGCGCCAGACCAGTACCTGAACGTTGTCTCCCGGGCCCACGACATACGCGGGAGTGAATTTCTCCGTCGCAACCGGCGCCGGCGGATAGACAGTCGCGCAACCCGCGAGCCCCATCAGCAGCGAGAGGACGACCAGCACGCGACTCATCCAGGATTCCTTCATGTTACGCATTCCTTCCTTGCAGGCGGCAGCGCATTCTACGCACTCCGCTGCCGCCCGCTCACCGCGCGCCTTTGCCGCAGAAGACGACCTCGACCGTAGCGAACAGTATGCACAGATCGAGGAACAGTGCGTGGTTCTTCACGTAGTAGAGGTCGTACTGCAGCTTCTCCACCGTGTCTTCGATCGACGCGCCATAGGGATAGCAGACCTGCGCCCAACCCGTGATTCCCGGCTTGACCGTGTGGCGCATCGCGTAATAGGGGATCTTCTCCGCAAGCTGATCGACGAAGAACGGGCGCTCGGGCCGTGGACCGACGAAGCTCATCTCGCCCTTCAGAACGTTCACGATTTGCGGCAGCTCGTCGATCCGGAGCTTGCGGATGATCCGCCCGACACGCGTGGTGCGATCGTCCTTCGCGGCGGCCCAGCGCGGCTTACCGTCGCCTTCGGCATCCGTGCGCATGCTTCGCAGCTTGTACATCGAGAACACGCGCCCACGCTGGCCAACCCGCTCCTGCCGATAGAGGATCGGGAAGCCGCTTTCGATGACGATTGCGATCGCAGTGACCAACAGCACCGGTAATGCCAGCAAGAGTATGAACAGACTCACGCAGATGTCGAACAATCTCTTCAGTACGCACCGGACCTTGCCCTGCCGGAATCCCTCTTCCAGCATGACCCAGCTCGCACTGATCGACGGCAGAGAGAGCCGGCGGTACTCGCGCTCGAACGCCGTAGTCAGCTCCGTGACTTTCACGCCTTGCAGCTTGCATTCGACGAGCTCTTTCACCGGCAGCGTGCCACGGCGATCGCGCACCGCGATGACGATCTGGTGCACGCCGAGCTTCTTGACAAGAGACAGCAGCGATTCTCCGTGCGCCAGCGGGCGAATCAGCGATTCGGGCACGTGATGCTCGCCCGCACTCTGAAACGGAACGTAGCCGACGATCTGATAGCGATTATTACGCTGCGCGAGGTCGGAGAACTCGGCGACGCGCGATCCAGTGCCGAGGACGAGCACGCGCGGCTTGAACGCCATCCAGTTGTCGCACTTGTAGAACGCGAAGCGCACGGCGGCGACGCCGCCTGCCACCGCGAACATCGTGACCGCCAGTCCCCCGGTCTCCAGCGAGAACAAAGGCGGCAGGTTTCCCATCAGGAACAGCGGAGCCAGAATGAAAAAGGCAGCGGCGATCAGGCGCACACGGACGAAGTTCGCGTCTTTCCACAGGTCCTGGCTGTACAGCCCGGCAACGTTGAAGACGATGAGCACAGCGATGCCGAACACCGCCGTCGGCATCAGCTGCGACGCAATGGTCGCCGCCGGCGCCGATTGATACAGGTCGAATGCCAGACCCAGGCGAACAGCCGCAACGAACAGCGACGCTTCGAGAACGGCGAGAAGCGCGAGCTTCACCGACACGTAGTGACGAAAAATGCGCAACACGGCTCGCCTCCCCCCCGGAAGTTTGGCGATCATCGTTATCAGAACTACACCCTCGTTTTAGGCATCGCCGCAAGCAGCGAACAAAGAGTCTTCGTGAGATCGCTTCGTGTCAGCCCTCGACCCGCGACCTTTGCGTGCTCTTCAAATGCCTTTACGTTCACATAGCCTATCACCGGAAACGATGGCTGTATCGGGAAATTTTCTGCTCGATGCCGCGTTCGCAATGCCGTAGTCATATCGAAGCGCACGCAACGACATTGTCATGGCTGAGGGGTCGTGATCTTTGGTCGCCGCATTGCCCGGCACGAGAGGCAAAACTCGATTTTTGGCCTGCCGCGCCATGCCAGATGAATATCTCGTGGCGATTATTCCGTCGTACTAACTGCGCCGCTCAAAGGCGTTGTTTTTTCAGGAACTGCGCGATCGCCGCCGCTGCCTCGTTCTCTTTCGAGGTGTAGTAGTGGTCGGCACCAGCAATCATCTGCTGCTCCGTACCCGCCGCCATCACGAGTTGCATCAGTCGCCGCAGCGGCGCCGCGCGCCGCGCATTATCGAGATCGTGCTCGCCATAGAGATCGAGCGTCGGCAGCTTGATCGACGACGGCCCCGTGATGCGACCGGTGATCCCGATGCAGATCCATGCGGCGTACGGCGTCGAGTCGGACTTGATCAGGTACTCGTTCGCCATCCATGCGCCCATGCTGTGCGACAGAAGGACAATTTGTTTCGCACCCTGGTCCTGCAACCAGCGCGCCGCGCCGGCGATGCGATCCGTCGCTTCGTCGAACACGACCGGATAGTAGTCGTCGATCTTCGCATCGCTCGGCTGCACGGGCATCTGGATTGCGAGCGTGGAATAGCCCGCGTCGTTGAGCTTGACGCGCAGCGCGCCGATGATGCCGTGATCGGGATGAACGCCGACGCCGTGCACGAGCACGATGGCCGTCTTCGCGCCGGCCGCAGGCGTCCACAACCCGAGAAACTTGTGCGCCGGATCCTTGCCGCGCGTCTGCGCCAGATAGACGGCATCACCGACGACAAGGCCCGGAACGATCTCGTCGGCCCAGCGCTGCTCGCGCGCGTAGTCCTGCGCGGATGCGAGATTGGCGACGACGACGAGCATGGCGGCGACCACGCGCTTCATATGATCCGGCACGCTTCATCGAACGACAGCCGCGGCGCGCGGGCCCGCAGCTTCGACGCGTCGCCATAACCGATGTTGCAGAGAAAGTTCGTCTTGACGGGCGTGCCGGCCCAGAACGCGGCGTCGACCTTCGCATGGTCGAACCCCGCCATCGGGCCGATATCGAGGCCGAGTGCGCGCGCTGCCAGGATCAGGTAGCCGCCCTGCAGCGAGCCGTTGCGCAGCGCCGTTTTCTCGTTGTCGGTCCTGGCCGCATACGTGTCGCGGGCATCGGCCTTGTGCGGGGCGAGCACGGGAAGGTGCTCGTAGAACTCTACGTCGTAGCCGATGATGGCCGTCACCGGCGCGGTTTTCGTCTTCTCGACATTGCCCGGTGTCACGCACTCGACGAGCCGCGCTTTCTGCTCGGCGCTCTTCACGAACAGCACGCGCGCCGGCACCGTGTTCATCGTCGTCGGGCCCCATTTGAACAATTCGTAGAGCGCACGCAGTTGGTCGTCGCTCACAGGACGATCGGTCCATGCGGGATAGGTGCGCGCGGCGCGGAACAGCCGGTCGAGCGCATGCGCATCGAGCGGTTGATGACGTTCGTCGGCGGCGCTCATTGGACCTTGATCCCGGCAGCCTTCACGATCCTGCCGTTCGCATCGATCTCGGTCTTGACATACGCGTCGAATTCCTCGGGCTTCATCGGCATCGCCTCCGCTCCGAGGCCCGTATAGCGGTCCTTGATCTCGCTGCTTTGCATTGCCTTCATCACCTCCTGGTTCATCCGGGTCACGATATCGCGCGGGGTTTTCGCCGGTGCGAAGAGTCCGACCCAGAAGTTGAAATCCGAATTTGCATAGCCCAGCTCCACGGTCGACGGGATATCCGGCAACAGCGCCGACCGCTTCGCCGTTCCGACGGCGAGCGCCACGACCTTGCCTTCCTTGATGAGCTGCAAGGCCGACACGATCGGGGCGAAGAAGAAGTCGAGCCGACCCGACATGACTTCCGTCAGCGCTTCCGGCGTCCCCTTGAACGGCACGTGCGCCGCGTCGAAGCCGGCCGAGGCGCGGAATTTCTCGGCATTCATGTGCGTCGCGCTGCCGTTGCCGGCCGAGCCGAAGTTGAGCTTGCCCGGATTCGCCTTCGCCGCGTCGACGATCTCCTTCACGGACTTGTACCGGCCCGGCGGCACGACGAGCACGTTCGGCAGGTTGGCGAGCGGCGCGACGGCGGCGAAATCCTTCGCCGTGTCGTACGGCAGGTTCGGATAGATCGCGGGATTCACCGCATGGCCCGCCGAATGGATCAGGTACGTGTAGCCGTCGGGCTCGGCCTTCGCGACACCCGCCGCCGCGATCGTGCCGCCGGCGCCGGGCTTGTTCTCGATGACGACCGGCTGCCCGAGCGATTTGGCGATCGTGTCGCCGATGGCGCGGCCTATGATGTCGGTGCCGCTGCCAGCCGTGAACGCGACGACGAAGTGGACAGGTCGCGCGGGAAAGGATTGGGCATGCGCCGTCGATGCGGCGGCAGCGACCATCGCGGCGACGATCAGGCGGCCCAATGTGGCGCCACGGACTCGTTTCAGCAGTGGAGTAGGTGTCATCGCGTGCGGTCCTTTCTCATTGGCTGCCCAGCCCGTCGTCCATCGGCACGTTCTCGGGCGCCAGCTCGATCCCGGATGCCTTCGCCTGCTGCAGGATCAGCGTCGCGAAGTCCTGTTCGGTCATGCCGCTGCCCATCATCGACTGGATCAGGTCGCGCGTCAGCGACGCAAGCGGCAGCGGTACGTCGTACTTGCGCCCGGCGTCGAGGCCGAGGTCCATGTCCTTGCGCAAGAGCGCCGGCGTGAACGTCACCTTGAAATCGAGATTGACGAACGCCGGCGACTTGTAGCGCGAAAACACCGAGCCCATCACGCTCTGGTTGATGAAATCCAGGAACGCGTGGCGCGGCACGCCGGCCTTCTGCGCGAGGATCGTGATCTCGGCGAGCGACTGCGTGACGACGCCGAGGAACACGTTGTGGCAGATCTTGACGATGCGCGCGAGCTCGCCGTCGCCGACCCAGCTTGCCGCCGGCGCGATCATCCGCAGCAGCGGCTGCACTTCGTCGAAGACCCCTTTCGGGCCCGAGCAGACGAACGAGAGCTTGCCCGCCTTGATCACCTTCGCATTGCCCGACACGGGTGCCGCGAGGAGCGCGCACTGCCGAGCCGCGAGGATCTCGCGCAGCTCCGCCGAGCCTTCGAGCGAGATCGACGAGCACTCGACGACGATCCGCGGCGCCTTGCCTTGCGAGAGCAGGCCCGAAGGCCCGGCGACGACCTGCTTCACGTCGTCCCAGGTCGAGACCATGCAGAACACGACGTCGCATGCCGCAAGCTCGGGCAACGCATCGACGACCGTCGCGCCGTAAGCCGTCAGCGGCTCGGCCTTCGCCCGCGTGCGGTTCCACACGGCGACTTCCGCGCCGCCCTGCGCGAGGCGCTTGGCCATTTCGAAGCCCATGCGCCCGGCGCCGATCCATCCGACCTTCATCTGTGATGCCTCCGACTTGACTCTGACCCCGAGTCTGACCCCATCAGCGCGACTTGCCGAAGCTGCCGGCGTACGGATTCGCGACCGGCAGTTCTTCCGCCGGATACAGCGAGATGATCTTGGCACCGCTCGGCGTCAGGATCACTTCCTCTTCGATCCGTGCCGCGGAGAAGCCGTCGCTCGCGGGGCAATACGTTTCGACCGCAAAAACCATCCCGGCCTTCAGTTCGATCGGCTCGTTGAACGAATTCAGCCGTGAGATCAGCGGACGCTCGTGCAGGCCGAGGCCGAGACCGTGACAGAAGTTGAGGCCGAACGCTTCCATCTCCGACGAGAAGCCGATGTCCCCCGCTGTCGGCAGCTTCGCCGCCACCTTGTCGCTCGACATGCCGGGTTTGAGCAGCGCGATCACCTCGTCCATCCACTCTCGCGCCTTGCGGTACGCGGTGCGCTGCGGCTCCGTCGAGCGGCCGACGCTGAACGTGCGGT
>Ga0070670_100004354_pt1 | contig 11845 bp, 8 predicted proteins | sample KBSS63metaG_FD_64665 | JGI IMG/M metagenome (GOLD analysis project Ga0070670, IMG submission 64665) | Switchgrass rhizosphere microbial communities from Kellogg Biological Station, Michigan, USA - KBS S6-3 metaG | ecosystem: Host-associated > Plants > Roots > Rhizosphere > Soil ... | reverse complement strand
GGGAACGACGACATCCAGGTGCGCTCCGATTGGCTGATTCCGCTCTGCACCGGGGAAGAGCGGCTCAAGGGCCCGGACGGGAGGAAGCTCCACCCGACACAAAAGCCGGAGGCCTTGCTGGCGCGCGCAATCCTTTCAGCATCGCGCCCCGACGACCTCGTACTCGACCCGTTCTGCGGCTCCGGCACGACCGGAGCGGTGGCGCGCCGCCTGCGCCGGCGCTTCGTCGGGATCGAGCGCGACGCGGCTTACGCCGCGGTGGCGCAGCAGCGGATCGCTGGCGCCGAACCCTTGCCCGAGCCGACGCTGAGCGCCTTCATGACTGCCCGCGAGGCTCCGCGCGTACCGTTTGCAGCGCTTATCGAACGCGGCCTCCTTGCCCCCGGCATAAGGCTCGTCGACGCCAAGCGCCGGCATCGGGCGCTCGTTCGCGCCGACGGCGCGATCGCGCTCGGCGAAGCGGTCGGATCGATCCACAGGATCGGCGCCCTGGCGCAGGGGCTCGAGGCCTGCAACGGCTGGACCTTCTGGCACGTCGAGACCGCGCATGGGCTCACCGTGATCGACACGCTGCGCGCCCGCGTGCGCGCGGAGATGGGCACAGACTGAGCAGCTCGCAGCCTCGACGATCACACTATCGAGATACCAGACTTTCCCTCGAGCGCGTGGGCGACGACCTTGCGCATGACACTGGGTAGTGCCTCGGCACGAAGCGCAGCGAGCGGAACCCAGCGCGTGCCGGGAGGCGCCGCCGTCTGTTTTGTCGCTTCGGCGGCATAGATCGAAAGTTCGAGCGGGAAGTGCGTGAACACATGACGCACCACGCCGGAAAGGCGCCGCCACTGCATCGGCCTTCCAGCCTTGGTGGAGGAAAAGCTGGGCGCGCTGGCAAGCGCGGCGGACTCATCAAAATCCGGCAGCCAGTCCGTGGTCGGCACCTCGGTCATTCCGCCGAGAAGGCCGCGCAGTGCGCGCGTGCGCACCAGCAGAAACCCATCGTGGCGGCGGACAACGAAGGCCGCGCCGCGGCGCAACGCGCCTTCGCGTTTCGGAATACGGCGCGGAAATATCTCTGCCTCTCCGCGGGCATGGGCGGCGCAACTTTCGTTCCAGGGACACAGGAAGCAAGCCGGTCGCTTCGGCGTGCAGATGGTCGCGCCGAGGTCCATCATCGCCTGCGCGAAGTCGCCGGCGCGGCGCTCCGGCGTGAGCTTGCGCGCATGGCGGCGAAGCTCCTGCTTGGCCGGCGGAAGCGGCTCAGCGACGGCGAAGAGCCGCGCGATCACCCGTTCGACATTGCCGTCGACCGGCGTCGCCGGTGCATCAAATGCAATCGCCGCAATGGCGGCGGCGGTATAGTCGCCGACGCCGGGAAGCGCGCGCAGCGCCGCCTCGCTTGCCGGAAACTTTCCGCCGTGGCGCTCGATTACGACGCGGGCGCAGGCATGCAGGTTGCGAGCCCGGGCGTAGTAGCCGAGCCCTGCCCAGGTTTTGAGCACCTCCTCGAGCGGCGCTGCAGCCAGCGCGGCGACGTCGCCCCAGCGTGCCAGAAAACGCTGATAGTACGGTACGACGGTTTTGACCGTCGTCTGCTGCAGCATGATCTCGGAGAGCCAGACGCGATACGGATCGGCGCACACGGGCGACACCGCGCGCCAGGGCAGCGTCCGGCGGTGGCGGTCGTACCAGGCAAGCAAAGCGGTGGGTTGCGGGCATGAAATCGCCGTCCCACGTCGCGCACGCTGTTTCGTCGCGGGCTTCGCTGTTACCCTCGACGCCGGTCTCGCCTCGTTGGCACGCATGATCGAGGCATGGCAGAGCCCTGCAGCATGAACAAGCCCTCGCGCTCATTCGCCAAGCCGTTCGCCAAGCCGTTGCGCGATCTTGTCGGCAACGTTGTCGGCGAAACATTCAGGCGGCAGGGCTTTGCCTCGGCCGAGTTGGTCACGCGCTGGACGGAAATCGTCGGTGCCGAGATTTCTGCGCACAGTGAACCGATCAAGGTCCAATGGCCGCGGCCGCCGACTGATTCCTTTGCCGCTCGCGGATCAGGTTCGGGCTATGAGCGACCGCCCGGCGTTCTCGTGCTGCGGGTCGAAGGCCCGGCGGCAATCGAAGTTCAGCATCTCGTCGGCGTGATCTGCGAGCGCGTCAATCGCTTCCTCGGCTGGCGCGCCATCGAGCGCGTAGCGCTGCGCCAAGCTCCGCTGCGGCGTGCGTCGCGAACGCCAACCAAACGCCTCGACGCTGCCGCCGCAGCACGCATTGCCGAGGCTCTGTCGGAAGTCGACGACGAAGATCTGCGGCAAGCGCTCGGCCGTCTCGGCGCGGCCGTCAGGCGGAGTTGACAGCGCAGCCCCTTGGCGGAATGGCGCACCGGTGCCACATTCCGTTGCAGGATTGTGCCGGATTTCCGCTGAACAGGAGATGCCCTTGACGCTGACCCGCCGCCAATTCTTTCCGGCCACCGCAATATTTGCGTTCTTCGGCATCGCCGGTTCCGTTCTGACCCGGTTCGTCGGCCCGGCTCGAGCGGAGTCGACTGAGCCGGATCCGGCCGAATTGGCCAAACCCGGTCCCGACGGCGACATCGTGCTCGGCTCCGAGAAGGCGCCCGTGACCATCGTCGAATATGCCTCGATGACCTGCCCGCACTGCGCGCATTTCTCGACGACGACCTTTCCCGAGTTGGAGAAGCGCTACATCGACACCGGCAAAGTGCGCTTCATCTTCCGCGAATTCCCGCTCGATCCGCTTGCGGCTGCCGGCTTCATGCTGGCGCGCTGCGCCGGCAAGGACAAATTCATGCCGGTGGTGGAGACCTTGTTCGCGAAGCAGCAGGAATGGATGGTGCAGAAGCCGATCCCGCCGCTCATGTCGATTGCCAAGCAATTCGGCTTCAGCGAGCAGTCATTCAACCAGTGCCTGGCGAATCAGAAGGTGCTGGATGACGTGCAGGCGGTGCGCGATCGCGCTGCCGAGAAGCTCGGCGTCAATTCCACGCCGACTTTCTTCATCAACGGCAAGAAGTTCACCGGCGACCAGTCGATCGAGGCGATGGCCAAGGAAATCGACCCCTATCTCAAGGAAGGATAAGGGTTTTTTCTCGCTGCGCGATTTGCTCCCAGCGGCGGACGCGCGTTCCCGGCGCGCCAAGGCGATCGGAAAATCTGGATAAACATTGGGCTGCTGTTGCGCTTGCAGTCGCGACGATTCATTCTCCGCGCCGATGCGGCAACCGTGTTTCGAGCGCGCCGATGAGCGCGAGCCTTCAATTATTCCCTTGATTGCCGCCGCAAGGGAAATGGAAACACCACGCGAATGAAGCTCACGCGGCTGCGCCTGATCGGCTTCAAGTCCTTCGTCGAACCGACCGACTTTGCGATCGAGCCGGGCTTGACCGGCGTCGTCGGCCCCAACGGCTGCGGCAAGTCGAACCTGGTCGAGGCGGTGCGCTGGGTCATGGGCGAGGCGTCCTACAAGGCGATGCGCGCCGCCGAGATGGACGACGTGATCTTTTCCGGCAATACCCAGCGTCCGTCGCGCAACCACGCCGAAGTCGCCGTCCTCGTCGACAACAGCGACCGCAAGGCGCCGGCCTCATTCAACGATACCGACTCGCTCGAGGTCTCACGCCGCATCATGCGCGAGCAGGGCTCGGTCTTCCGCGTCAACAGCCGCGAGGTGCGCGCGCGCGACGTCGCCATGCTGTTTGCCGACGCCTCGACGGGCTCGCGCTCGCCCGCGCTCGTGCATCAGGGCCGGGTCGGCGAGATCATCCAGGCGCGGCCGGAGCAGCGCCGGCGCGTGCTCGAGGAAGCGGCGGGCATTTCCGGGCTGCATGCACGCCGGCACGAGGCGGAGTTGCGACTCAAGGCCGCGGAACACAACCTCTCCCGTGTCGAAGATGTCATCGGCCAGCTTGCAGCGCAGGTCGCCTCGCTCAAGACGCAGGCGCGGCAAGCGGTACGCTATCGCAATATCTCGCTGCAGGTGCGCCGCATCGAAGCGCTGCTGCTGCATCTGCGCTGGGTCGCCGCGCGAACGGAACTCACCGACGCCGAACGCACCAGCGACGAGGCTGTCCGCGTCGTCGCCGCGCGCACCGGCGAGCAGGCGCAGGCGTCCACACGTCAGGCCGATCTTGCCGCCGGGCTCCCTGCCTTGCGTGAGACGGAGGCCAAGGCCGCGGCGGCCCTGCAACGTCTGCTCATGGCGCGCGACGCGCTTGAGCGGGAGGAGGCGCGCGCCAAGGAGCGCATCGGCGAACTCGACCGCCGTCTCGAGCAGTTCGCCGCCGATCTCGCACGCGAGCGCACGCTCGCCGCCGACGCCGAGGCGGCGCTCGGCGCACTTGCCGCGGAGGAAGAGTCACTCAAAGCCGAAGCACAGGCCCGCGCACAACAGCTCGGGGGCGTCAATGAGCGCGTCGCTGCTGCCGATGCAGCACTCGCCGCCTCGGAAAAATCGTTTGCCGCGCTCACCGGCGAACTTGCCGATCTGACCGCCCGCCGCAACCAGCTGCAGTCGGCACAGCGCGATCACGAGCAGCGCCTGGAGAAGTTCGCCGCCGAATTGGCAAATATCGAAACCGGCCTCGCCGCCACCGGGACCGGGGAGCCCGACCTCGCTGGCTTGAGTGAAGCGCTGCAGGCCGCGCTTGCCGCGCTTGCCGAAGCCGAGACCAATGCACAATCGGCCGAAGTCGCTCACGGCGGAGCGCGCGAGCGGCTCGAAGCTGCGCGCGCACCGCTTGCCGCGGTCGAGCGCCGCGTGCAGCGCCTCGAAACCGAGGCCAAGACCATCGGCAAGCTCCTAGCGGTCGAGAGCAAGAACCTTTGGCCGCCGGTCATGGACGCGCTTGTCGTCGAGAAGGGCTACGAGAAGGCGCTGGGCGCGGCGCTTGGTGACGATCTCGACGCACCGGTCGATCACGGTTCGGCGCCGATGCGCTGGGGCGGAGCGCCGCTCGATCCCACCGACCCGCAGCTGCCCGACGGTGCGATCCCGCTTGCCCGCTATGTGGAGGCACCGCCGGAGCTCGCGCGCCGTCTCAATCAGATCGGGGTGGTCGAGCGCGCCGATGCCGCGCCGCTAGCCGCGATGCTCAAACCCGGCCAGCGGCTCGTTTCCCGCGAGGGCGATTTCTGGCGGTGGGACGGTTTTGCCGTTGCGGCGCATGCACCGACCGGCGCGGCGCGCCGGCTCGCCGAGCGCGGCCGTCTGCAGACGATCGGCGCCGAGCTTGAGAGCGCGCGCGGTGAAGTCGAGGCGCAGCGGCGCGTCGTCGAGGAGGCGGAGGCCGCGCTTGCCGCCGCAGTGGAATCGGAGACGCAGGCGCGCACGCGCCGGCGCGAGACGCAGCAGGCCGCCGACGCCGCGCGCGAAGCGCACGCCGCGGCCGAGCGCGAAATCAGCCGCAACGCCGCGCGCATTTCCGCGCTCAAGGAGGCGCAACAACGGCTCGCCGCCGATCGCGACGAAGCGTCGGCGGGGCGAGACGAAGCAGCACGGGCGTTTGCCGGGCTCGCCTCCCCCGCCGAGCTCGAAGCCAGGCTCGCCGCCGTCAACGAACTCATTGCGCGCGACCGCAGCGCGCTTGCCGAAGTCCGGGTCGAGGCGCAGACGGTCGCGCGCGACGCCGAGCTTGCAAGCCGCCGCCTGCAGGCGATCACCGGCGAGCGGCAGGCCTGGAACGAGCGCAAGGACAACGCCGCAGCGCAGATTGCCACCATCGAACGCCGCACCGAAGAGGCCACTACCGAGCGCATCGAGCTTGCCAAGGCGCCGGAAAGATTCGCCGCCCAGCGCCAAGCGCTGATTGTCGAGATCGAAACGGCGACGGCCGAGCGTCGCGCCGCCGCCGACCGGCTCGCAATGGCCGAAACGGAGCTGGCGGAAGCCGACAAGGCCGCGCGCCTCGCGCTCGAAGCCGTTGGCGAAGCCCGCGCTCAAGCAGCGCGCGCCGAGGAGCGTTGCGAGGCCGCAAAACGCCGGCTCGCCGATGTCGAACACGAAATCCGCGAGGCTTTCGATATCGAGCCTGCCGCGGCGGCGGACCTCGCCGAGATCAAGGCGGGCGCTGAACTCCCGTCGATTGCCGAGACCGAGGAAAAGCTCGACCGCATCCGCCGCGAGCGCGAGCGGCTCGGCGCCGTCAATCTGCGCGCCGAGGAAGAATTGCGCGAGGTCGAGGAGCAACACGCCAAGCTGACCGGCGAGCGCGACGATCTGGTCGAAGCGATCCGGCGACTGCGGCAGGGTATCCACAGCCTCAACCAGGAAGCGCGCGAGCGGCTGCTGTCCTCCTTCGCCACGGTCAACGACAACTTCAAGAGGCTCTTCGCCGAGCTGTTCGGCGGCGGCGCTGCCGAGTTGCAGCTCATCGAGAGCGAGGATCCGCTCGAAGCCGGCCTGGAGATCATGGCGAAACCGCCGGGCAAGAAGCCGGTGACGCTGTCGCTCCTGTCGGGCGGAGAGCAGGCACTGACCGCGCTTGCCCTGATCTTCGCGGTGTTTCTCACCAATCCGGCGCCGATCTGCGTGCTCGACGAGGTCGATGCGCCGCTCGACGACTACAACGTCGAGCGTTTCTGCGATCTGCTCGACGAGATGACGCGCTCGACCGAGACGCGCTTCATCATCATCACCCACAATCCGATCACCATGGCGCGCATGAACCGCCTCTACGGCGTCACCATGGCCGAGCGCGGCGTCTCGCAGCTTGTTTCCGTCGACCTCGAAGGCGCGGTGAAGCTGCGCGAGGCGGGCTAGCGCGACCTCGAATTTTCAGCGAAGAGCCTTTGGTCCCACCACACTGGTTCGGGCAAGCTGACTTCGATCGCCGCGGCATCCTCGTGGGCGGGATTGATGACGACGCTTCTCTCTATTCGTGCCACGTAGTTCGGGACCAGAAGTATAGCCGAACGTCGCTGTCTCACCCAAAGCGACCCGTGCGTGCGCGAGGCCAACGGTTCTGGAGTGTCCCAGCCGGGGAGATGATCCCTGGTGACGGTTTCGAAGGTCGTTCCCCGCGGGATCGTGATCGCAATATAGTGCTGGTTTGGTGGCAACTCTTTGTTGCCCAGTGCCAGCTTTTCCAGCATTGCCGTGGAATAGTGCTCACCAGCGTAGATGACCGGCGTGTCTCTATCATTCCAGCGGCCTGGATATAGAGCCGACCCGCGGGCGTCGTAGACGGGAAAGTCGCCGTTGGGATCGCCGATCCGGCAGCAAACAAGCGTGCGGTCGAGGCGCTGCGGAGACGCGCCGGTGTTCACGCAGCCGATCCGTACTTTAACCGCCCTAGGAGCTCTTCAACGGTTCGCGCACCGATTTCAGTCTCAGTCGCAACCTCAAGCGGAACCCGTCCGCCGAGCAACGGGTGCGGCTCGGAAAGAAAACGTCGCGCTGCTGGCGGCTCTCCCCAGACGTCGACGGCGAACGCCCACAACCGTGCCAGCCGCGCGAGACGATCGCTTTCTTCGCGGCTTAGTCGGCGTTTTGCTGTCCTATTGCGGCGCGATAGCGTGGCCTTGGATATGATCTGATAACGAAAGCCGGGCACGGCCGGCGCCACCACGCGACAGAGCCGATCAACCGCGTCGACGGAAAACCCCCTGCCGACCTCGTTGGCAAGGTCGAGGGAGGTGAACGTGTGCGTCTTCGCCTTTATCCCCAGGAGCGCTGCAATTGAACTTGCGTGTATTTCTGTCATTCTGTCTGCCCCGTATCAAATGAAACTGTATCTAGTATCATTTGATACGGGGCGCAAGTGACCGAATACCGGGGGGCGGTACCGGTCCCTCGTGCCGTCAGCCCTTTAGCCGCCTGCTCGCGCGCGCTGGCACGCTTCTCGCGACGCACCGCCTGAAGTCCGGCGCTGTCCCGTTCCGGGACAGCGCCTCCACGCGTCTTTCGCGAAGCAGGCGAGAGCCAAGCGCGCCGAGCATGAACACGCACCCAAGCTATACGCTCGCAGCCCGGCCGGAGACCGGCCGAACGCTGCGCGCCTGGGCGGTGCTCTCGCGCGGCACCTTCTCCGGGCTGATCTTCCTGACCGACGTGGCGCTGATCGTGGCGATGTCGTGCTTCACCGGCATCGCCTATCACCTCGTCGCCTATGGCGAGCCGGGCGACGTCGCTTCCTTCGTCGAGGTTGGCGTCCTCGCGGCGAGCCTCTTCGCCGTGTCCAACGCCTTCCGCGGCGAGTACCGGTTGGCGAACTTCTTTGCCTTCCGGCCGCACGGCCGACGCACGGTGCGATTGTGGAACGTGACCTTCGTCTGCCTGCTCGTGCTCGGCTTCCTCGCCCACATCAGCGTCGTCTATTCCCGCGGCTGGATCGTGCTGTTCTACGTCGCGACGTTCGGCGCGCTGATCGTGCTGCGCTTCGCCATCGTGCGGCTGACCGCGCTCGCGCGATCAGCCGGCCTCCTCTCCGCACAGCGCATTTTCCTCATCGGCACCGGTGCCCAAATCGGCGCCTTCGTTCACCGCTACGAACCGTGGAGGCTTGGCGCCAACATTGTCGGCTGCCGCTTTCTCACGCCGATCGTGGCAACCGCCTCGACGCTGGAACGGCGCACAGCCCTCGATCGCGACCTCGCCGAGGCCGTGGCCGGCGTGCGCAGCCTCGAGCCCGATGCGATCTTTTTGCTTCTGCCGTGGTCCTCAACCGAGATCATCGAGCGCTGCGCCGACACCTTCCTCGCGCTTCCGGTCGAAATTCATCTCGGGCCTGAGCAGATTCTGCACAAGTTCGAGACCGTCGAGCTGTCGCGGCTCGGCCCGCTCGCCAGCCTGCAGCTCACGCGCCTGCCGCTGTCGCGTCTCGAGGTCGTGCAGAAGCGGCTGTTCGATCTTGTCTTCGCCGCCGCCGGCCTCATCGCGCTCACGCCGCTCCTCGTGCTCATCGCCGTTCTCATCAGGATCGACAGCCCCGGGCCCGTGTTCTTCGCGCAACGCCGCTTCGGCTTCAACCAGCAGCCGTTCCGCATCATCAAGTTCCGCACCATGTCCACACTCGACGACGGCGCGGTGATTGCGCAGGCGCGGCGTAACGATCCGCGCCTGACCAGAATCGGACGCTGGCTGCGGCGCTGGAACATCGACGAGATTCCGCAGCTCTTCAACGTGCTCACCGGCGACATGTCGCTCGTCGGGCCGCGGCCGCACGCGCTGACGCATGATCGCGAATATGAGCGCCGCATCTCGCTCTACGCCCGCCGCCACAACGTCAAGCCGGGCATTACCGGCTGGGCGCAGATCCATGGCTTGCGCGGCGCTACCGACACCGAGGACAAGATGCGCCGGCGCGTCGAGTATGATCTGTTCTATATCGACAATTGGTCGCTGTGGCTCGACCTGATCATCATCGCCCGCACGGTGCTTTCGTCAGCCGCCTACCGCAACGCCTATTGAAGACTTTGACTATTTTCGCGGGCGTCACTGACGATAAGGCGAACGTGGGGCAGTCCGTCGCTCGAATGCTCGGCGAGTTCCACTCGCTCAGGTCGCGCGATAAAAATATCTAGCCGACCAGGGCGGTGATAGCAGCGACGGCGCCGAGCGTGACGAGCGCCGTCGAAAACCAAAGGACGGCGACCAACAGCCACACCGGACGGGGTTTGGGGCTGGCGTACACCGGCACACTGCTCCAGGATTCGAGCGCAGGCTCGGCCCTGCGCAATGCCGCGGCCGCACGCTCGATGTCGGCGATGTCGCGTGAAAGCTGGTCGCTTACGGCGTTGGCGGGCGAAGCGGAGCTATCTGCGCCTTCCTGCGCGCCGCTGCGCTGCGACGCCGGGAAAGCGCGAAACTCGTCCAGCACCGTATTGCCGTCCGTGCTGGCCAAGGAAAGCAAGCGCGGATGATGTTTCGACATGCCGCCCACCTGTCTGTCGCCCGTCGGAATCCTTAGAGGACAAGCAGCGGGCACGCGATATTCATCATCGACTAACCTTAACGGGATCGGCCACGCGCCATATCTACGAGCAGAACGTGTGGCTTAGCCGGAAGTCCGTGGCGGCGGACGGCCGCTCGCGGCGGTCATGCGGTACGGCTAAAATGCGACCGCGACAGCAATTGATTTCGCGGCCGCCAAAGGAATTTGCCGATGAGCACCTCTGCACTGATCGTTCTTGCTGTGATCGTCGTTGCGGCGCTGTGGGTCATCTCGATCTACAACGGCCTCGTTTCCATGCGCCAGCGCGTGAACCAGGCCTTTGCCGACGTGGACGTGCAATTGCGCCAGCGGCACGATCTCATTCCCAACCTGGTCGAAACCGTGAAAGGCTATGCCGCGCATGAGCGGGGCACGCTCGACGAGGTGGTCAAGGCGCGCAACGCTGCGGTCACCGCGCAGAGTCCGGAGCAGAAAGCGGTAGCTGAGAACATGCTCTCGGGCGCGCTGCGCCAGCTCTTTGCCCTCTCCGAGGCTTATCCCGACCTCAAGGCCAACGCGAATTTCCAGGCGCTGCAGGCGGAGCTCAGCGACATCGAGAACAAGATCGCGGCGGCGCGGCGCTTCTTCAACAATGCCGTGCAGGAATACAACACCAGCACGCAGCGGTTCCCGGCCGCGCTGTTTGCCGCCTCGCTTGGTTTTGCGCCGAAGGAATTCTTCGATCTCGGCGAAGAGCGCAAGACGGTCGGCGAAACGCCACAGGTGAAGTTTTAAGGCCGTCGCGCCGGTCATGACGAACAAAAGCTCGGCCGACTCCGCGTGTTCCCCTCCCCCTTGTGGGGAGAGGCTAGGGGTGGGGGTCGGGAGGTCAGGCGTTCCCCTCCACGTTTTTACATCACCTCCCGACCCCCCTCCCTTCCCTCCCCCACAAGGGGGGAGGGAAAGAAACGGGCATCGCGTGTCCCCGACAGGGTCGCAGGAAGCAGGCTGAGCGCACGATGGCGGCCTACGGCCTATACAGCCACATCCAGTCGAACCGCCGCCGTTCGGTGGCGCTGCTGATCGGCCTGTTCTTCCTCGTCTACCTGCTCGTCTATGCCGGCGCCCTGGTCGCCGAAGGGCTCTCGGTCAATGCCGATCTGCAGACCTTGATGCAGCGCGCGGTGAGCGATCTCATCAGCGCGGCGCCCGTGGCGACGATCGGCACGGCGGTCTGGATCGTGATCGCCTATTTCTTCCACCAGCGCATGATCGACGCGATGACCGGCGGCCAGGAAGTCACCCGCCGGGAGGAGCCGCGGCTCTACAACATCCTGGAAAATCTGTGCATTTCGCGCGGCATCCCCATGCCCAAGCTCAAGGTGATGGAGAGCGACGCGCTCAACGCCTTCGCCACCGGCATGAATCCCAGGCAATATTCGATCACGGTCACGTCGGGCCTGTTGCGCCTGCTCGATGATGCCGAGATCGAGTCCGTGCTCGGCCACGAGCTGACCCACATCCGCAACGGCGACGTGCGCATGATGGTCGTCGCCGTCGTCATCGCCGGCGTCGTCTCCTTCTTTGCCGAGCTGTTCTTCCGGATGTGGTTCTACGGCGGATTCCGCGGCTCGCGGTCCTCAGGAGATCGCCGCGGCGGCGGCGCCGGCTTCGCGATCCTGATCGCGATCGGACTGGTCGTGCTCGCCTACCTCCTCTCGTTCATCATCCGCCTTGCCTTGTCGCGCTCGCGCGAATTCCTGGCCGATGCCGGATCGGTGGAGCTGACCAAAAATCCGGACGCGATGATCATGGCGCTGCGCAAGATCGAAGGCCGCGGCGAATTGCCGGGCGCGACCTCCGCGGTGATGGAAACGAGGAAACCCAATCCGAATTGCCGGCGCCCGCCGGCCCATGGGAATCACCGCCGGCGCGCGGACCCTGGGACTCGCCGGCCGA
>Ga0070670_100004347_pt1 | contig 11856 bp, 8 predicted proteins | sample KBSS63metaG_FD_64665 | JGI IMG/M metagenome (GOLD analysis project Ga0070670, IMG submission 64665) | Switchgrass rhizosphere microbial communities from Kellogg Biological Station, Michigan, USA - KBS S6-3 metaG | ecosystem: Host-associated > Plants > Roots > Rhizosphere > Soil ... | reverse complement strand
GCTTGAATGAAGCCGCCCCCCAGCGGGAGGCGACCGAACAAGCGGTGAGGGTCAGGGAACGCCGCGGTGGGTCGCTGACCCGGCGCATGATTGTCGTTGCGGCAATCTGGATCGGCGTGTTGCTGTTGATCGGCGGCTTCGCGCTCGACCGGGTACTCTCGCGCCAGATCATCGAGAATTTCGACGCCCAGCTGGAGCGCGTCTTGAAATCGATGATCGGCGCTTCGGAAATCGGGCCGGACGGCGAGGTCCGGTTCAGCCGCCCGCCGGCCGACCAGCGGTTTCTCGAACCCTATTCGGGCGTCTATTTCCAGATCAGCGGCGCCGGCCAGGAAACCTTCCCCTCGCGCTCTCTCTGGGACCGCAGGCTCAAGGTCGACACCGGCCACACCGACGTCGAACTCCACAAGCAGGATAGTTTCGAGTTCGCCGACGAGCCGCTCCGAATCCTCGAACGCGACGTAATCCTGCCCGGAAGCAAGGTCCAATGGCGCTTCCAGGTCGCCCAGTCGCGCCAGGCCATCGATGGACAGATCAAGGAGCTTCGATCCACCCTGATCGGCAGTTTCGCGGCCCTTGGGCTGGGGTTGCTGGTGCTGGCCGCGTTGCAGGCCATCTACGGCCTCTGGCCGCTACGCCGTGTCAGGCGCGAAGTCGCCGCAATCCGCACTGGAACGCAGACCCGCGTCGCTGAAGGATTCCCCCGGGAGGTAGAGCCGTTGGTCGACGAGATTAATGAGTTGCTATCCCATAGCGAAGCCCAGGCCGAGGAGGCTCGGCGTCATGCCGGCAACCTCGCTCATGCGCTGAAGACACCGCTGACCGTCATCACCAACGCCGCCACGGCCCACGCCGAGGATCTCGACAATACGGTGATCCGCGAAGCGGCGGCGATGCGCCGCCAGGTCGACCACCACCTCGCCCGCGCACGTGCGATCGGGCGCAGGGCCTCGACCCAGGCGCGAGTGACGGTGTGGGAAAGCGTTGAAGCGGTGGAGCGGGCGGTCTCGACGCTCTACGACAAGGTCACGATCGATATCGCCGGACACAAGAATGCGCAGGTCAGGGTCGAACGGCAGGACCTCGACGAGATGCTAGGCAACCTCGTCGAAAACGCCGCCAAATATGGTCATGGACGGGTATTCGTGACGGTCGATCCGCCTGTTGGCGGCGTGGTCAGCATCCAGATCGAGGATGATGGCCCGGGCATTCCGGAGGCCCTTCGCGCCGAGCTATTCACCCGCGGCACCCGGCTCGACACCACCGGCAAGCCAGGCACCGGCCTGGGGCTCGCGATCGTTCGCGATGTCGCGGAAATCTACGGCGGCAAGGTCTTGCTGTCGGAAAGCGAGGACCTGGGCGGCTTGACGGTCACACTGTCGCTCCCCGAAGCGCCGCAAGTCATCTGACCATGACCGTTCATCGAAAAGGCGCTTGGCACGCCCGGGACGGACGCTAGCGTTACCACAAATTCTCGGATGGGGTTGATATGACACGGAAAATATTGCTGCTCGCGGCCGCTTCGGCCCTGACGATCTCGCCGGCTTGGGCGACCAACGGAAAGCCGAACTTCGTGCCCTGGGGCGTCGACCTTACGGCGATGGACAGTTCGGTAAAGCCGGGCGACGATTTCTTCGATTACGTCAACGGCGCCTGGGCCAAGCGCACCGAAATCGCCCCCGACCGGACCTTTGTCGGGATCGATTCCGTGCTCAACGACCAGATCGACAAGGATGTTCGGGCGATCGTCGAGGATACGGCCAAGAACCCCGCCGGCTATGGCCGGATCGGACAGCAGGTTGGCGATTTCTACGGCAGCTGGATGGACGAGGCGGCCATCGCCGCCAAGGGCGCTGCCCCGCTCAAGCCCTACCTCGATCGCATCGCCGCGGTGAAGGACAAGGGCGATCTCGTCGATCTGTTCGCGACCGTCGGCTATGAATCGCCGGTCGGCGTCAGCATCTACCCCGACCTGTCCCATCCGACCCAATATGCGGTCTACGCCGGCCAGAGCGGCCTCGGCATGCCGAACCGCGACTATTATCTGCTGCAGGGCGCCAAGTACGACGCCTATCGCGCCGCCTATCGCACCTATGTGACCAAAATCCAGGAACTGGCGGGAATCCCCGACGCCGCCGCCAAGGCCGACCGGATCATCGCGCTCGAAACCGCGATCGCCAGGGTCCATTGGACCCCCGAACAGAGCCGCGACATCGACAAGATCTACAATCCGATGGACCGGACCAAGCTCAACAACTTCGCGCCCGAGCTGCAATGGGACCGGGCGCTCGCCAAATCGGGTCTCGGCGACGTCAAGACGGTCGTCGTCACCGAGACGACCGCCGTCCAGGCGATCGGCAAGATGCTCGACAGCGTGCCCCTCTCCACCTGGAAGGACTATCTCGCCTATCACTTCGTCAGCGACCATGCATCGTACCTGCCCAAGGCGTTCGACGATGCGAGCTTCGACTTCTTCTCCAAGACGCTGCGCGACGTCCCCACCCAGCGCGACCGCTGGAAGCGCGGCGTCAGCCTCGTCAACGGCGCTCTCGGCGAGGCGGTCGGACAGATTTACGTCCAGCGCCATTACCCGGCGGAGAGCGATCGGCAGATGGGCGAGCTGATCGCCAATATCCGGGCCGCGCTGCAGGAGAAGATCGAAACCAACAGCTGGATGGACGAGCCGACCAAGAAAGAAGCGGTGGCCAAGCTGGCGGCGTTCGACCCGCGCATCGGCCATCCGGTCAAATATATCGACTACTCAACGCTCAAGGTCGATCGCAACGACCTGCTCGGCAACGTCATGCGCTCCGAACAGTTCGACCGGGACCTGCTACTGACGCGGATGAAGAAGCCGGTCGACCGCAGCCTGTGGGACATGACTCCGCAGACCAACAACGCCTATTATGATCCGACCCAGAACCAGATCACCTTCCCGGCCGCGATCCTGCAGCCGCCCTATTTCGATCCCGACGCCGATCCGGCCGCCAATTACGGCAGCATCGGCGCGACCATCGGCCATGAAATCGGCCATGGTTTCGACGACCAGGGGCGCAAGTTCGACGGCAGCGGCAAGCTGAGGGATTGGTGGACGCCCGCGACTGCCAAGAAATACGACGCTCACGCCGCAACGCTGGTCAGCCAATACAACAGCTATGAGCCCGTGCCCGGGGTCCATATCAAGGGACAGCTGACGCTTGGCGAGAACCTCGGCGACCTCGGCGGCCTGGAGGTCGCCTATTCCGCCTACCGCCGCTACGTCGCCCAGCATGGCGAGCCGCCGGTGATCGGCGGACTGACCGGCGACCAGCGCTTCTTCATCGCTTATGGCTACAGCTGGGAAACCAAGCAGCGCGAGGGCGCGCTTCGCGCCCAGCTGCTGACCAACGAGCATTCGCCGGCCAAGTACCGGGTCAACGGCGTCGTCCGCAACGTCGACGCCTGGTACAAGGCGTTCAACGTCCAGCCCGGCGACAAGATGTACCTCCCGCCGGAGCAAAGGGTGCACGTCTGGTAGGCTAGGAAAACGGCCGCTGTCCGGCTAGGGCGGCGGCCGTGACTACGGCGACGATCCATCAGCTAGGCGAAAAGCGGGCGCCCTCGCTCGATCCGATGATCGCGCTGACTGCGACCGACATGAACGCGGTCAATGCGGTGATCCTCGAGCGGATGCAATCGAAGGTCGCGCTGATCCCCGAGCTCGCCGGCCACCTGATCGCCGGGGGCGGCAAGCGGATGCGGCCGATGCTGACCCTCGCGAGCGCTGCGCTGCTCGACTACACCGGGGCGAGGCATCACAAGCTCGCCGCCGCGGTCGAGTTCATTCACACCGCCACACTGCTCCACGACGATGTGGTCGACGGTTCCGGCCTGCGCCGGGGCAAGCGCACTGCGAACATCATCTGGGGCAATCCGGCCAGCGTACTGGTCGGCGACTTCCTGTTCTCGCGCGCTTTCGAGCTGATGGTCGAGGACGGCAGCCTGAAGGTGCTGCGCATCCTCAGCCATGCCTCCGCGGTGATTGCCGAGGGCGAGGTCGACCAGCTGACCGCTCAGCGCCAGGTCGAGACCAGCGAGGAGCATTACCTCCACATCATCAACGCCAAGACCGCGGCGCTGTTCGCCGCCGCCTGCCGAATTTCGCCGGTGGTTGCGGAGGCTGGCGAAGAGTCGGAGGAGGCGCTTGAATCCTACGGCCGCTATCTCGGCGTCGCATTCCAGTTGGTCGACGACGCAATCGACTATTCCTCGGACGAAGCGACCATGGGCAAGGGCCGGGGCGACGACTTCCGCGACGGCAAGGTGACCCTGCCGGTGATCCTCGCCTACGCCCGCGGATCGGCCGAGGACCGCGCCTTCTGGAAGGCGGCGATGCAGGGCGACAGGATTTCCGACGACGACCTCGCCCACGCCACCAGGCTGATTCAGGAAACCGGTGCATTGTCCGACACGTTGGAGCGGGCGCGCCATTATGGCCGCCGGGCGATCGACGCGCTCGCGCCCTTCCCTGCCAGCCGGGCCAGGGCGGCGCTGGCCGAGGCGGTCGAGTTCGCGGTGGCACGGGCCTATTGAACGGCGACATCGCGCCGCCGGGTGGAGTGATGGAGGTGCGGATGAAGCTGGCGATGATCGGGCTCGGCCGGATGGGCGGCAACATGGCGCACCGGCTGGTCCAGCATGGGCTCGAGGTCGTCGCCTACGACCGTGATCCGGCCGCCGTCGCCGAAGCGGTGAAGAATGGCGCAACCGGCGCATCCAGCCTTGCCGATGTCCCGGCCCTGCTGCCCTCGCCTGCCATCTATTGGATCATGCTTCCTGCCGGCGAAATCACCGAGAAAGTGATGCGCGAGATCGGCGGCATCGCTCGCGAAGGCGACATCATCATCGACGGCGGCAACAGCTTCTGGAAGCACGACCTCGAACGGGCCAAGTGGCTGAAGGAACGGGGCCTCACCTTCATCGACGTTGGCGTTTCGGGCGGCGTCTGGGGGCTGGAACGCGGCTACTGCATGATGATTGGCGGCGATGATGCGGCGGTCAAGCACATCGACCCGATCCTGCGCGCGCTGGCTCCCGGAGTCGGCGCCATCCCTCGCACGGATCGCCCCAAGTCCAAGGGCGAATGGCAGGCCGAGATGGGCTATGTCCACTGCGGCCCGGCGGGTTCGGGCCACTTCGTCAAAATGGTCCACAACGGCATCGAATATGGAATGATGCAGGCCTATGCCGAGGGCTTCGACATATTGAAGCAACGCGCGAGCGGGAACCTGCCCGAGGGCATGCGCTTCGATTTGAACCTGTCCGACATCAGCGAGGTCTGGCGCCGCGGCAGCGTCATCTCGTCATGGCTGCTGGACCTCATCGCCATCGCTTTGGCCGAGGACCAGTCGCTGTCGAAATATAGCGGGCGCGTCGCGGACTCCGGCGAGGGGCGCTGGACGATCGACGCCGCAATCGAGGAGTCGGTACCGGTAGACGTCCTCGCAGCGGCATTGTTCGCCCGCTTCCGCAGCCGCGTCGAGGAGAGCTACGCCGACCAGCTGCTGTCCGCCATGCGCTTCGGATTCGGCGGTCATGTCGAGATGCCGCAATAGCTTTGCAGCCAATTCCCGCCCCAACGGTTTCGGCTGCGGAGGCACTTCAATGCCGAAACTTAAAGTGTTCTGCGCGACCAGCGGATTCCACGATTCGATTGTTGCCGCGCCAAGCCGGCCGGCAGCGCTGAAGGCATGGGGCGCGAGGACCGACCTGTTTTCGATGGGCGTCGCCCGGCAGGTCACCGACCCGAAGATCGTCAAGAAAGCGCTGGCCCAGCCAGGCGAAGTGATCCGCCTGACTCGAACCGGGGACGAGGCTGGATCTCCCGCGCCGAAGAAAGCGGCTCGAAAGAAGCCGGCACCAAGATCTCCAAGCCGATCGAAGCTCGCCGCAGCTGAACAGCGGCTCGAGGAACTGGAACAGAAGCAGTCGAAGGAGCGCGAGGCAGTCGAACAGGAACTGCAAGCGCTGGAGCGCAAGCGCGGCCAACTCGACAAGCGCCACGCCAGGGCTCGGCGTGATGCAAACGAGAAGGTCGACGACGCGCGCCAGGCGTATGAGGACGCATTGGCCCGATGGGATGGCTAACCATCCTCTTTCGCTCCAATCGGGAATTCACCTGAGTCCACCGCCGCGCCAAATCATCTAGGCATGGCTTGACACGCAAAGGGGTGGGGAAAACCATGAAGTACCTCGCGGCAATTCTGCTTTCGGCCTGCGCGCTTTCGCAGCCATTGTCGGCCCAGCAAGTCAGCCTGAACAACCGCCCGGTGCTGGAAGCCGCCACCAGGCTGAAACCTGGCCAGTTCGTCTGGGCGCCCGATGCCGCGCCGGAAGGGCCGGTGCTGATGGTCGTCAACCTCGCCACCCAGCGCGCCATCCTGTTCCGCAATGGTGTGCCGATCGGCGCGTCGACCGTGTCGTCTGGCAAGAAGGGATATGACACTCCGACCGGGGTCTTCACCGTGCTCGAAAAGAAGAAGGAGCATTATTCGAAGACCTATGACAATGCGCCGATGCCCAACATGCAGCGGCTGACATGGAAAGGGATCGCGCTGCACGCCGGCAATTTGCCGGGATACCCTGCCTCGCACGGCTGCATCCGCCTGCCGATGCAATTCTCCAGCCTGCTGTTCGGAGCGACCAAACTCGGGATGACGGTGATCATCACCAGCTTCCCGGTCTCACCGGAGCAGTCCGCGACGCCGGACATGGCCGGGCCGATCGCTCCGACCGCCACCACCCTCGCCCGCGCCCCATATGAATGGCATCCGGAACGGTCGGCCTCGGGCCCTGTTTCGGTCATCATCAGCGTAGCCGACCAGCGCGCGACGGTCCTGCGCAACGGGACCGAGATCGGCTCGGCCCCGGTACGCGTGACTGGTCCGGTCAATGGCGGCTGGGCCTATGCGCTCCGCGCATGGGACGACACCGGCCAGCATTGGCTGAAGCTGCAATATTCGGGTGCGGGACAGGGCATGGAGGTTACGCCGGGCGAAGGCGACCGCTTCGACGCGCCGTGGGACTTCAAGCATGCCGTGCAGACCGTGCTGAGGCCCGGAAGCATCATCATCGTCGCCCCGCAATCGCTCAAGGCCGGCAGCACGGGAAGTGCGCTGACGGTCATCGACAATGGCGGCGAGCTCTAGCGCAAGAGCAGTCAGAATGCTTTGGGATGCGCCTTAAAAGCCGGGCAGACAGCCGCATATTGAGGCGGCGCCGTGTCGCTGCGGCAGGCCGCCGCCAGGGCGGTAATATGCGCTCTCAACTCAGCGGTGCACTGGGGCGTTGCCAAACTGCTGTTCCGCCTCTTGCACGCCATGAAGGCCGAGAAGTCTTTGCCGACTGGACACGCCTTTGCCATCTGCTTCGCCTCTGCTTCGCACCTGGCGCTGACAGGCGGCAATGAACTCGGCGGAGCTGCGACAGCAACCGCAGCAAGCGGCAGGGACAATGTGGCGATCACGAGATTTTTCACTGAACAAACACCTCCGTTGAGAGGCATTGCTCTAGGTCCAAGCCGTTAACGTCCGCTTTCCACCAATTCCGGCCATGATTACTGTCGACCAATTGCGGTCTTTGGCCTCGGCTGCGATGAAAAACGAATGCAGCTGCTGTTGTCGTTCCTGTTTCTCTTAAAGGTTGCCGCCATGCCTCCGACTCCGATCGACCCCCAACGGGTCGAAGCAGAGCTTGCCGCTGATGCTGATGTACTTCGTTCGCTCAATGAGAATGGCGATATCCCGAGCATCGTTCGACCGGTTGATGTGCGCTTTGTTGGCTCCACCGACAACGTGATCTCTCTGGAGAAACAGATTGGTCCCCTCGGTTGGCGCGTAGTGCAGCGTGTTCCTCTCGAGGACGGGCGCGAAGCCTTGGACGTTCAGCGGGAACAGACGACTGATGTGACTGCAATTCGACAACTGACCGAAGCGGCGCTCGAAATCGAAGCCCAGTATGACGTTCACTATGACGGCTGGGGAACCGTGGCCAAGCAACGCTAATGTCCGCATTCCATCCATAGCAGACTCTGTCCTACAGCCGTCGCATCTGACATAGGCCGGTCCATGCTTGCTTCGGCGATCGGCCAATTCCAAAATCTTGCGCATGCCCACACGCCCTCTCGCGTACGCGCGCGTACGCCCGCGTCCGTAGGGGTGCGACTTTTTGTGACTTTTGGGGCTAAATGAACCGGCTCCGTCTCCCGATCGACGCTGTCCTGCCGCAGGTCTGCGAAGCGCTGCGCGCAGGCCCTCGCGCGCTGCTGGTTGCGCCGCCGGGCGCCGGCAAGACGACGCGCGTCGCACCAGCATTGCTCGACGAACCATGGTGCGGCGGCAATGTCTTGCTGCTCGTCCCCCGACGCCTCGCCGCCCGAAGCGCCGCGGAATATATGGCCAGGGAGCGGGGCGAAGAGGCTGGCACCGCGATCGGCTATGCCACGCGCCTCGACAGCAAGGTCGGTAAGGGCACCCGGGTCATCGCCATGACCCATGGGGTCTACCTGTCCCGACTGCAGGCCGATCCCGAGCTTTCCGGAGTAAACGCGGTACTGTTCGACGAAGTGCATGAGCGCGGGCTCGACAGCGACCTGGCACTCGCGCTTACGCTCGACGCGGCCGAGGGGCTGCGGCCCGACCTGCGCATCCTGCCGATGTCGGCAACACTCGATAGCGAGCGGTTCGCCCGGCTGCTAAGCGACCCGCCGAAGATCGAAAGCGAAGGCAAAAGCTATCCGCTGACTCTGGTCCATGAAGGCCGCGATCCGGCCGGGCGGATCGAGCCGCAAATGGCCTCGGCGATCCGCGCTGCGCTGGCCGAGCATGACGGATCGCTGCTGGCCTTCCTGCCCGGCGTGGCGGAGATCGAGCGGACCGCCGAGGCGCTTGGCAACCTGCCCGCCAACGTCGTCCTTCACCGGCTGCATGGGGGCGTGGAGCCTTCCCAGCAGCGCGCCGCACTTGCAGCGCCGAAGCCCGGCACCAGGAAGCTGGTGCTGGCCAGTTCCATTGCGGAAACCAGCCTGACGCTCGACGATGTCAGGATCGTGGTCGATAGCGGCCTCGCTCGCCGGCCGCGCTACGATCGCGGCGCGGGCCTCACGCGGCTGGTGACCGAGCGCGCTAGCCGCGCTGCGGTCACCCAGCGCGCCGGCCGCGCCGCGCGGCAGGCGCCGGGCATCGCCATTCGGCTGTGGGAAGAGGCGGCGACAGCCTCGCTGCCGGCCCACGACCCGCCGGAGATATTGGAAGCTGATCTCAGCAGCCTGCTGCTGACCAGCCTGCTGTGGGGCGAAAACGATCCACGCCGCCTGCCCTTCCTCGATCCGCCACCCGCCCCGGCCCTGGCTGAGGCTCGGGAGCGACTGGAGCGGCTTTGTGCAATTGACGCGGACGGCCACATCACGCCGCATGGCAGGGAAATCGCCGCCATCCCGCTTGAGCCTCGCCTTGCCCATATGCTCATCGAGGCGCGGCAGCGCGGCTTCGCCAGGGCCGCGGCCGACACTGCCGCCCTGCTGACCGAGCGCGGGCTGGGCGGCCGGGATGCCGATCTGGAACTCCGCCATCGCCATTGGCTGCGCGACCGAGGCCCAAGGGCGCAGGGAGCGCGAAGGATGGCCGAGAGGTGGGCCGGAGGCGGCGCCGAGATTGCGACAACCCATGACATTGCCCGCTCGATCGCCCTTGCCTTTCCCGACCGGCTGTCGCGCCGCCGCGACCATTCGGGCGAGCATTGGCAGTCGGTCGGCGGGCGCGGCTTCCGCCTCGATCCGGCGTCGCCGCTGGCCAGGAGCGAATGGCTGGCGGTGGCCGAGGTCGCCGGGGCAGCCTCAGGCGCCCGGATCCTGTCCGCGGCCGCGATCGAGCTTAGCGACATCGAGCAACTTTTCGCTGCCGACATCGACGCCTACACCGAGGTCCGCTTCGATCCGGCGACGGCAGCGATCAGCGCAACCCGGGGCCGCAGGCTCGGCTCGATCAAACTCTCGTCCGCACCCGACCCGCGGCCCGACCAGGCCGCGATCGAGGCGGGATTGCTCGACGCGGTCCGCCGCCATGGCCTCGCCGTCCTGCCATGGAACGACGCGGCGCTGGCGCTTCGCCAGCGCGCCGTATTTGCAGCCCAGCACGGCGAAGGAATTGCCGACCTGTCGGACCGGGCCTTACTCGACCGGCTGGATGAATGGCTGGCGCCGTTGCTGCACGGCAAGCGCCGGCTGGACTCGCTATCTTCCGGATCGCTCCGCAGCGCCCTGGACGGGCTGCTCGACTATGAGGCCGGCAAGGCGATCGACCGGCTCGCCCCGACCCATTTCGAAACGCCGGCAGGCTCCTCGCACGCGATCGACTATGCCGCGCCGGGCGGACCGACGGTCGAGGTGCGGGCCCAGGCGCTGTTCGGCATGAAACAGCATCCGGCGGTCGCGGGCGGTCGAGTGCCGTTGATCCTGGCAATCACTTCGCCGGCTCACCGGCCAATCCAGACCACCAAGGACCTGCCAGCTTTTTGGGCCGGAAGCTGGCGCGACGTCGCCAAGGAGATGCGCGGCCGCTATCCCAAGCATCCTTGGCCGGACGACCCCTCCGCCGCGCCGCCGACGCTCAGGACAAAGCGTGCGACCTCTTGATTCCTGCCGCGAGCTACGCCAATCCGCCGCCCATGACCGTCGCCCGCATTACTCAGGAACAGCGCAAGACCACCCAGTCGGGCAAGGCCCAGGCCGGCCGTTGGACGCTGGAGTTCGAGCGGCAGCAGCCGCAGCGCCCGGATCCGCTGACCGGCTGGAACGGCTCGGGCGACACCAACACCCAGATTCGCATCCGCTTCGACACCAAGGAAGAGGCGCTGGCCTATGCGCAGCGCAAGGGGCTGACGGTTCACCTTGTCCCGGCGGCGCCGACCAGCCTCAAGCTCCAGGCCTACGCCGACAATTTCCGCTAAGGCTCAGCCGGTTCCGCGTTCTTTCAGGAAATCGCGGATCATCGGCATCGCATTATTGTCGTAGCTGGCCAGCACGTTGCGCGGCCCGGCGACATCGAAGTGGCTCAATAGCCGCTCCCCGTTCCAATAATGCAGCGCGAAGGCCGGTGGGTCGGCCAGGATCAGCGGCCGGCCGTCGGGCCGCTTGGGGTCGATGTCTTCCAGATCCAGCGCGACCCACGGCGCGGTCGAGGGGCAAACGCTTAGCTGCTTGCCGGCAAAGCTGGTGGCGATCGGCCGATGGACATGGCCGGCAATCATGCCGACAACCTGCTTCGCCGGCTTGATGATGGCCTCCAGCCGCTGGACCCAAAGCTCGCAGCCCAGGGCGCTCATCCAATCGATGCCGGTGTCGACTGGAGGATGGTGAAGGATGATCACCGTCGGAACGTCTTTCCGCTCCCGCAGCCGCTTCTTGAGCCAGGCAGCGCGGTCCTCGCAGATCATTCCGCCGTGACGGCCCGGATCGAGCGTATCCAGCACGATCCACCTGAGCCCGCCATGGTCGATCTCATACTGGACGAAGCCACGCTCGTCGGCCGGAACGTCGGGGAAGACCTGCCGGAACTGGTCACGGCCGTCATGGTTGCCGAGCGCCCAGATCACCGGGCCTTCCCAACGGCCGATCAGCGCCTTCATGTGCCGGTATGCATCAACGTCTTCGGCATTCTCGACCAGGTCGCCGGTCACCAGCAACAGCGTCGGCTTCTGCTTCATGGCGTTGAGCTGGTCGATCACCATGTTCAGCCGGCGAACATTCATTTCGTGCGGATTGTCGCGGTCGAAGCCGATGTGCAGGTCGGTCACCTGCGCCACCAGGACGCCGTCGAACGA
>Ga0070670_100004344_pt1 | contig 11860 bp, 9 predicted proteins | sample KBSS63metaG_FD_64665 | JGI IMG/M metagenome (GOLD analysis project Ga0070670, IMG submission 64665) | Switchgrass rhizosphere microbial communities from Kellogg Biological Station, Michigan, USA - KBS S6-3 metaG | ecosystem: Host-associated > Plants > Roots > Rhizosphere > Soil ... | reverse complement strand
CGACGCCTGTCGAGACGTCAATGCCGCCTACGTTGTGCATCGCGTCACGGGCATTGATGCTGAGATTGAGAAGCACCTGCTCAAACTGGATCGGATCGACGAGGATTGCGGGTGCATCGTCGTCCGACGTGGTGCGCAACTCGATCGTCGACGGCAGCGTCGAGCGGAGCATTTGAGTCGCTTCGTACACGAGGGGCGACAGCGAGAGCGGCAGCCGTTCACCGCGCTGGCCCCGACTGAACATCAGCATCTGCCGGATGAGATTGCCCCCTCGCTGTGCGGCGGCGTGCACTCGTTCGAGATAGCGTCGGAGAGAAGGGTCCCCCAATGCCTCCTGGCGTTCCTTGGCGAGCACGACATAGCCAATGACGCCCTGCAGTATGTTGTTGAAGTCGTGCGCGATGCCGCCGGTGAGCTGGCCGATCGCCTCCATTTTCTGCGCCTGGCGAAGCTGCGCCTCGAGAAAAGCTCGCTCGACATCGGCGCGCTTGCGGGCGGTAATGTCGCGCCCGATGTAGAGCACGTGCGGCTCACTCTGGTGCCGGATGGGCACGCCGCGCAATTCCAAGTCCCGCTTCGTACCATCCACGTTTAGAAGCTGCGTTTCCAGCTGTATCGACTCGCCTGCGAGGGCGCGTCCATGGACCGCCTTGACGCGCGCGTCGACCTCGGGTGGATTGGCGAGCACGCGGTCCACGCCGAGCACATCCTCGCGCCGGCGGCCGGTGAACCTTTCATAGGTAGTGTTGACATCCACGATGCGGAAATTCGCGTCGCGCAGCACCAGCGCATCCTCCCAGGCGTCAAACATCGCCCGATACTGCGCCGCGCTTCCGCGCAAGGCCTCATCAGTGAGCTTGCGTTCGGTTATATCGCGAACCAGCGTGAGCGCGTGCGGACGGCCGTGATACCGCACCGGAATGGCCCGGATTTCCATGTTGCGCAGCAAGCCGCTCTTGTGTTGCGTCACGTGCTCGCCCTGCGAGCGCTCGCCAGCCAACGCCGTGCGCACCAACGCCATGCAAGCATCGCGGCCCCCCGCGGGAATGAACATTGCGCAGTCCGCACCCTCGATTTCCGCCCGATCGAAGCCATGCATCTCCACGAATGCCGGATTGACGTCCGCGATGCGACCGGTGTCATCCCACAGGGCCATCCCGTCTATCGAGGCATTGAAGATTTCGCGGTACTGTTCTTCGCTCGCCCGAGCCGCGGCTTCGACACGTTTGCGCTCGGTCACGTCGCGGATGATAGCGAGCACGTGCGGCTCTCCGCGATATTGGACGGGAATGGTCCTCACCTCGACCTCGATGCGTGCGCCGTCCTTGCGCAGGGTTTCGAGCTCCACTGCGCACGGCGTTCCCGCAAGCGTCCGCTGAATCAGCTCCCGGCGGCGCTCAGCATACTCGGCCGGCATCCCGGCGCGGTAGTCGCTGCGCAGCACTTCGTCGCGCGTGAAGCCGTGGATGCGCTCGTATGCCGCGTTGACGTCCACCCGCCGCGGGGTCGAATCCCAGAGAACGAGCGCGTCCGCGGAAGCGTCGAAGATCGTCCGATACTGTTCTTCGCTCGATCGCAACGCCGCTTCCGCGCGGGATCGCTCGATTTCGGTACGAACGCGCGCAGCGAAGATCTTCAGCATCGACTCAACCAGCTCAAGATTAGGCAGCGGCTTGCGAGAGGCTATTGCAATAATTCCAAGCAGAGCACCGTTGCTGCTTGTGAGCGGGAGCCCCGCATGGCTGTCGGCTTCCATTGCCGCGAACACCCCGTCGTTGGGCATGCGTTCACCGAGTCGATCGGGCAAGGCGGAGTAGCCTGACCGAATGATCTGCTCGCATGGCGTCCCCGCGATCCGGTACTCGAAGTCGTCGATCACGCGGCCTTCCCTGTAGAACGCAAGCGTCTTCAGCGTTCCCTGATCATCTGGCTTGGGTAAGGCGATGTAAGCGATCTCCACACCCAGTACGGTGGCAAGTACACGCACCAGCTCGCAAAATACTCCCGCGCCGTCGGCGCTCGAAACTGCGACCGCTGCCTTACGTAAGGCTTCTTCGGCGCGGCCATGCTCGATCTCCGCGCTCATGCGCATGGCGAAGATCTTCAGCATTGACTCCGCAAGCGCGGGATCGGGCATCGCGGTCCGGGTCATCGTCACCAAGAGGCCAAGCGATTCGCCCGACCCGTCGAACAGCGGATGCGCCGCGTAACAATCCATGCCCTTGGCCGCGAATATCGTGCCCGGGTCGAATTCTGCGGAGACCCCTTGTGCTACGTAGCGGAATTCGCGGCCGACGACCAGCGCACATGGCGTGCCGGCGAGCGCGTAGCTGAAGTTGCGCAGTGGATGACCCTCCAGCCACGCGGCGAGCGATCGCATGTGAGTCCGTCCAACGCCGTCGAATACTGCGACAAAGGCGACATCGACCTGGAGGATATCCGCGAGCTCGGCGATGAGAACCTCGTACACCCGTGGGCCGCCCGCCCGGGATACGGCGAGGGCCGCGCGCTGCAAAGCCTGTTCGCTGCGCGAGGATGTCCCGGCGACAGTGCCTCGCGTCTGGCTGCGGGGTTTCGCGGTCGCAGCTGCGCGCGGATCTACACTGTCGCGAGCATCGTATGTCTTCGTCCCGAGGTCTCGACTTCTGCGCCGGCTCATTTTTCCGCCCCGCCGCGTTAAACTTATCCAATAGTTTAGCCGCATCTAACGAATCGGCACCGATGGCGTCCGGCCGCGGCTGCAAACCGTGCACGGAACTCCTGCGCTACCGGGGCACGGCTGTGCTCGAGGCGCTAGGCGCCCTCTACCTGCAGAGGTTTAACCACCCTCGACGGTCGGAAACAAATGTGCAGCAGCTAAAGGGCCACGGGGCCAACGCGAATATTCGTGTGGCGTCGTGCAGAAAGCTCCGGCCGCCTCAGCACTTGGCAAGCGCTAGAGTCGATGCACGTGATCGCATCCGCGAGCCCGACGATTCCAACAAGGAGACAAGCATGGCCAAACGACAAACCCGTGGCGAAGCCCCGCTCGACGCCGAACAGATTGTGCAGCGCGAGAACATCGCGGCAACGGCAGCGATGCCGGCGGACATGGCGCGCCGACTTGCATCGCGCAGGCTCCTGATCTCGGGAATCAAGCAACCAATCAGGCCGTATCCCACCGACGGCGAGCGCGGCAGTTACGAGATGATGCTTCCGCAAGGCGCCGTGGTCGGGCTGCCCGGCAAGACTCTACACAGAATCGCGCGGCCGAAGGGGAACCTGCGGCAGACGACGCTCGACGGATTTCGTCCCAAATGGGCCAATCACGTTTATCACCCGAAGCGATCGACAATTCCGAAGTGGGCGCAGCGGCCGGCCCATTCCGCAGGCAGGCAAGGCGAGGTGTACTGGGGCGTGTTCCCGCCGGAAGAACGCGCCGTCTATTATCCGAGCGGCTACCCATGGCAATGCATCGGCAGGGTTTTCGTATGGAACGACGCGAGTGCGGCCTCATGGGCGTGGTGGGGCAGCGCCGTTCTGATCGGGCCGCGGCTGTTGCTCACGGCGGGCCACGTCGTACCGTGGGACGCGAGCTCATGGATGATGCGTTTCGTGCCCGCGTATTACGATGGGACTTCCATCCTCGGCGCCGGCGCCGAATCGTACGTTTCCGATGCCCGCGGGTGGAGCGTCAGCTACTTCAGCCGGCTGCCTGACGCGCACGACATGGCGGTCTGCCGGCTGTACGAACCGCTCGGCGACATGTTCGGCTATTTCGGATCGAAGCCCTACTCCGACAGCTTCACGGGTCATCCGTATTGGAACCTCACCGGATATCCCGCTGCAATCGCGGCTGCAGCACGTCCCTCCTATCAGCTTGGCATCACAGTGAACGAATCGGACGCGAGCACCGACGCGCTCGACCTCGAGCACCGCGGCGACTCGACCGGTGGCGATTCCGGCGGCCCATTCTGGGGTACCTGGCCAGACGGCTTTCCCTATGTGGTCGGAACCGTCAGCGGCGGCGAAACCATCACGAATTCGAGCGGAGTAGTCATCAAGGACACCAATAACTGCGCAGGCGGCAATGCCATCAACGATCTCATTCGCTGGGGGCGCGCCAACTGGCCGTGAGCTCCGGTTAGTGGGGAACCGCGGACGCCCGCATGCGGGCCTTCGGGCAGCGCAACGGGCGGCTGGTTAATTTCGTTAGGCGCCATTTACCGTGATTCAAGCGCTCGACCACGTCCTTATGTTTGTGCCTTCCGTCCGCATCGCGGCCGAGTGGTATTCAACTCTGCTTGAATTGCCCGCTTCATTCCTCGACGAAAATTACGCATCGATCCCGGTGGGGTCAGTTCAGCTTTGTTTTCATCTGGCTGACTCTAAGGTCCCGGCAGGTCGCGCCGGACAAGTCGTCTACTGGCGCGTCGGGTCGCTGGTCGACGCGAGCGACAAATTCAAACGGGCTGGGGCATCGTTATATCGCGGCCCTTTGGCAATCGAAGCCGGCCATGGCATCTGCCAGTTTGCCGATCCCTTCGGCAATCTGTTTGGTCTTATCGGTGCTTACAATCGCGCATAGCCCGTCGCTTAACGTAGACTCCCCGCGTGCGGGCTTCGCCGCTAGTTGATCAAGTCGCGCAGCATTTGCAGTAATGCGCCAGTACTGGGCATTCGTCGAATGGTCTGTGAGTATGCGGAGAAGCCATCGCTACGCTAGCGGCGCACAGGCGCTAATTGGTCCGGGCGTGGGGCCGCCGTCATTGCCGCCGTTGCGCTACAGTCGCAAGCACTCGGACCCGCTGACCGATCTACCGCCACATTCCGGCGTTGCGCGAAGACTTGAAGCCGAATCACGAGCCGCAGTGCGTAGTCAGCATTTGGTCAGGCCGAATGCCGACACTCGGCTACTTGTTCGACTACATACGGAGCGCATGCGTGGGGGTAGGCTGACCTCATGTGGTCCGTGGGCATAACTTTACTATCTGCATTAATCGCTATTGTCGTCGTGATCGCCGTCACGGTCCTAGAATATGTCGGCAAAAAAGATGCTCTGAAGAAAGGCAAGCGACAACGACCGGCGCTGTCGGGCCCGTCTTGATCACGGCCCGGCCCGAAGCGCGGTCCCGGGGGCACGCGTCGCCATGCGCCCCGACATTTGTTCGTCGAATAGCAAATCGCCGAACCGGCGTTAGGCGACCATTACACCTCCGCGTCTTCGACGAAGGCGCCGCGATTAAACGTTGCGGTCTTGGTTAGGTAATTCCTTACCCGGGATGGTCCGTCCCGCCGTCTTTGCGAGAGCCGGGGCGCTTCGGTCTGCCCCCCTCGTCGGCAAATGCGAGCGCTTTCTCAGGCTCCACTATCGCCTCTACGACAACGGGCTCCGCCATATTTGCTCGCGCGATCGTGCAGACCACGCGATAAACGCCAACCGCATCGGAGACCGGCGCGACCGTCAAGTTAAGCTCCTCCACGTCGAGGCCGAAGTCGTCCATTAACTGATGCACAGCAATAGCGGCCTGATAGCCCAATACGCGATTTAGGTAACGTTCGGCCTTTGCGATCACGTGGAAATCGGGTTCTGGCTTTTTCTTCTTTTCCATGGCAATTCTCCTCTACCCAAGGTGGGGCGGCGCTAGTACCGCGTGGGTTTATGATAATCAACGGCATTCGGGCTGACAACGGCAGACAACGAAGGGCGCGGCCGGTCGCGGGTTATGCCGTGATCGGCAAGGCTGGACGTCGCGTGCGACGACGTCATCAAATGCCGGTTGTCGCCCCTGGGACAGTTCCCCTAACCCCCTTCTGCCGGGCTAACTAGGACGCTTTATGGCGTCTGCGAGAAATCGCTAGCCCTCCGACTGCGTAGAACGCGTTAGTACGAGCGCGGGTTGCAGCGCGGCCGGTATCGGGGCGGCGGCAAATCGCCGATCAATTCGCCCCGTAATGCTGATAACACAGATACTCCGCGTGTCCTGGAGGGTCGTCGGCCGCCGTGGTCGGCCCCCGCGGATACGCCTATTCCTATTCCGCCGCGTGGCTATCAGGTATCCCGGCTGCGTCGCCATCGCCCTGTTTGCTGCGAGCGATCACCGCCCCCGAGAGTTCCATCGGGTGTTTGCAGTCCCTGCAACTGACACCCGGTTCAATGGCCTCCGTCGCCAGGTACTTGTGAACCTGTCCGCAAACGCGGCACTTTGCGATGACCCAGATGCCCCCCGTACCATCAACATGCAGCATGACGCTTTGCATGACGGATCCCCCGTTAGCAGACCAAAAAACGCCGGAAATTCTGCCAAAGCCCGGCCGAGCGCGTCAAGCGTCAGGGCGTGGACGCATGTTTCAGAACAGCCGAGCTACGAGCATCGCCGCGCTGGCGCACCCCACGCCAACGAGTGCGCAACCCACCACCGTCGATGTGATCGACAGCCAAGGTGGAATGCACGAAGTTTTATGGCTATCTAATTGCCCACGCTGCGCGGTACCCTTGTGATCTTCCGCCGCGATTGTGTTGCGTATTTCTGGCGAACTGGAACTCCACCGAATCAACAACCGGCGAATTTGCGCACACAAAGTGGTTGCTCGCCTCGCGAATGCTTACGTTGTCTAGCGGCGAACGACTGCTATCGACCCGTTGCAGAAGTTCGGTCTTGCCCGAAGCGGTCGTCCCGGACCGGAGCGCGGGAGTGCACCTTTCGCATTGACTGTGCGGTACAGAGGACGACAATGGACAACGTACGCCAGCCTGCCGGTTCGGTACCCGCACCCTGCCCGCGAAGGAGTCCGTATGCCTACTTCCAGAACACTTGTAGAACGTGCCGACGACGAGGTCTGCTGCTGAAGCACCGACATCGTCGTCCAGGGAGGCGGTGTCGAGTTCTCGTTCATCCTCCCCGTATTCATGGTCTACGACTGCCCGGCGTGCCGCACCACGGCCGAAGCGCGGATGACCGCGGCCATCGATTTGTAGGTACTCATGGTCGGCCGCCATTGAGCAATGGTCTCTCACCTAACGAAATTAATGCTGACTGTTTGGCGTAAGGACCTTGCGGCGGGCGCGATCGCGGCGATCGTAAGCCTTCCGGGCGGCATTGCATCGGGCTTGTTGGCCTTTGCGCCGCTCGGCCCGGGTTATGCGGTAGCGGGCGCCACCGCCGGGCTTTGCGGGACCATTGTCACCTGCTGCGTGTCGGCGTTGTTCGCGACATCATCGTTCGTCGTGACGACATCGCGCGTCAGCGAAGCCCTGCTGCTAGCAAGCCTCACGACGGCGCTGCTCGCCATTCCTGCTGTCGCTGGCGACAGGGACTTGATCATAGCCGCGATGTTCCTGTGCGTCCTGCTGGCTGGCTTGTGGCAGACGATCTTCGGACTGGCCGGTGTAGCGAAGATCATCAAGTTCACGCCGCACCCCGTCCTGGTTGGATTCCTGAATGGCGTCGCGGTGCTGGTCGCGTTGTCGCAGCTAAAGCCCTATTTCCAGATCAACCCGACCACGTCGCATCTTGCCTTGCTCGAGCAGCCATTGATGTTCGTCCTGCTCATCGGCAACGCCGCGTTGATGCTGGGCTTCCCTGCCGTTACAAGGCAGCTTCCTGCTTCATGGTCGTTGGGCAAAGTCCCGCCGGTTATCGTCGCGTTCGCGGGCGGCATCATCGGCTTCTACCTCCTCAAGTCGATCAACCCAGCGTTCAATCTTGGGTCGACGGTCGGTGACCTGCGAATGACCTTTCTTTCGCCGGTAACTAACCTGAGCAGCCTCGAGGCCTGGCGGCACGTCGTCGAAATAGGATGGCTAATTGTGTCCACGTCGGTGGTGCTGGCTATCATCGCGACGCTTGATTCCTTGTTAGCATTTCGCGCCGCGCAAAATGTCGCCGATCTCGCCATTTCGCCTGTGCGCGACCTGATCGCGCAGGGCATCGGCAATTGTGCGGCAGGTTTCGCTGGCGGCATTGCTGGCGCGCCTGCGCCAGGATCGAGCATGGCTGCATATCGTGCCGGCGGCAGGACGCGACTGGTATCAATTTCGTGCGCGCTATTGCTGCTCGCGGCGAGCGTTTTGACGCCACAAGCGGTCGCCGCAATTCCCTCAATCGTTCTCGCGGGCATTCTGCTGGCGACCGGCGTTCTCCTATTCGATCGCAGCGTCTTCAGTATCGTCGCAGAGATACGTCAGGCGGCATCGCCAGCGGTTCGTCGCCGCTCGCGTTACGATTTTGGCGTAATCGTGATCGTGATGTGCATCACCGTGTTCTACTCGGTGGTTGCCGGGGTAGTCACGGGGGTCGTGCTGGCGGGCTTGATCTTCATCATAAACATGAGTCGCCCGGTAATCGAGCGTGTGATGCTTGGCCAAGACATTCAATCCAAGCGCATTCGCCCAGTGAAGGATGTTGAAATTCTGCACGAGACCGGGTCGCAGCGCGCCGCGGTGCTGCTCGATGGCGTCCTGTTTTTTGGCAATGCCGAGGACCTGTCCGCGAAGGTGAAGCAACTATTCATGCAGGCCGATATGGTCGCGCTCGACATGCGGGGCGTCAGCGACATCGACGTGTCAGGTGCCAACATACTGGCGAATCTAGCGCGCAAGAGCCGCGCTCAAAACAAGAACCTGCTGTTCTGCGGGGTCTCGGAGCCACTGTACGCCGTCATCAATGGCGTCTTGCCGAATGGCGCCACGGCCGACGTGAGCATCCCTCGTGATCTCGACGCCGCGCTAGAGTGGATGGAAGAGGTGTCGCTGCAATTGCACGCGGAGCGACGCGACCGTGCAGAAGTACTCGATTTGCGAGACATCGATTTCTTGTCCGGGCTTGCGGTAGGCGAACTTGAGCGGCTCGGTGAGCTTTTGACCAAGCGCGAGTTCGCGGCTGGCGACACCATCTGTCGCGAGGGCGACGAGGGAGATCGCTTGTGGTTGCTCGCCAAAGGCAGTGTCAGCGTGCGACTCATCTCGGCGGATGGCCGCACGAACCTGCGCATCGCCTCGTTGTCGCGCGGCACAACCATTGGCGAAATGGCCCTAGTCGAACAGGCACGCCGTTCTGCCAACATCGTAGCCGACGAGCATGTGGTCTGCTACGAGCTGCTTCGCGACGACTATACGCGGCTGCTGTCCGAACACCCAGTGATCACGACCAAGTTGCTCGCCAACCTGTCGCGCGAGCTGGCGCGCCGGCTACGCAGCACTTCGGCGGATCTGCGCAATCGTACTTGAGCGCCTGCGGCTCTCGTTTCTAAGAATACGAGATCTAGATAACGCACGGGAAGCGCTTACGGGAGGACTTGATCCAAGTCGCGTTGCCGCACGTCGCAACGTGACGCAACCAAGAGGAATGACCGGTCCGGGCCGATATAGGTGGCGACGATGTTCGACTGCTTGTGGCCGCGAGCGGAATTCGGCGCGGTTTTCTCAGGAAGCTACGTTACTGAATTCGCGTAGGGCAAGATCGCTCGACAGACGCGTTCAGGCATCGCCACACAACTTGTAATGCACACGCTCGGGAGTCATGGACTTTGGCACGCGTAATCAAGCGAGAAGACTATGGCGCAACGCGCCTTCTCGATCTCGCCACAGAAAGCGTCACCAACCAGTTGGGGGCTCGCCACCTGTCGCGTGGAGTCGGGAGATGAGCTGTTGATGACAACGCGTTTGTCCCTCAAAGACCGCCGCCTGTCGCGAGGAGTCTGCCGCCTTGTACCTACATGGCACCATGACGATGTTATTCACGGTGCGCCACGATATGAACCAATCGTCTCCGCTGAAATCGTCACCAGCCGCTGACCAAGCGCAATCGTCTACATCGTTCACGACGCGTTTGACGCGCGAACAGCTTGACGCCTTGAGTCGGTGCGCGAAAGGCATTTCGCTGCGCTTTGAGGCGTGGGTGATTGTCAACGCGCTCGTTACTGGCGGCTATGCGGAGATAGCTGCGGCGGGCGTTATCACCATAACTGCCAAGGGTGAGGAATACCTGCAGACACACACAAAGTGAGCTCGTTCCGTTTTTGTTAGGAGCGGTTGTAGCGTTGCGATGCTCTTCCTGGCCGCATCAGACGGTATGAAACTTTAGTTTGACAGTGCGATGGAACGACTGCCCTCCGCGACGTTGCCGCATGGCTGCTCCTGGCCGACGACCCGAAGCAGACGTCAAATAGCAATCGGGGTCGGATCGTCAAAGGGACTCAGCCAGTTTCATTAGCTGCATCGGTGTCGCCATCAAGGTCGACCGGCATGGTTATGTATTGGGCCTCGAAATGGTCGCGAAGCATTAGAAGTTCACTCTGCACATTGGCTGGGAAGCCGCGGCGTCCGCCGCGTCGGTCGTGCAGCAGCGAATCTGTGTACGCGGCAAAGCTCGGAGCATCCAGCCAAGCGCGGGCCAGCGCGTTGGCGATACGAGGAAATTCGCGCAGGAGCGACAGCGGCCAAGGCCTTGGCAGGCAGGCCCGCGATCCATCTAATGGTTGTAGGCAACGCCCGATTAAGCGGTGTCGCCCGCCCGGGGTGCGAAAGGGTCTAGCTGCGCCACTCCATTGTCATCAGTTCCCACTGCAAGCCCCTATTGGTACCAACGTCGGAGTTCCGCCGCGACCGCATCAAAGAATGCGACCGTCGCAACGAACTCGTCTCGCCCCTGAAACTGCTCCACGATGGTCGCAATAGCGAGCACGCTAGCCGCCCGGTCAGCGTGCGGCACGGGAGGGATTACCGCGATGTCCCCATTCCGTCGTCCAATCTCTGCACGGGCGGCATCCCGCATCCATCCCACGATGCCGAGCTCGGTATTGGTCGGTGCGTCCGCCGCGTGCCGCAAAGCCTCCAGCTCGGCTTCCGGCAGAGCCCGTAAGCGGATGGCGATCGCTGACATTTCTCCTTCTTCTTCTCACGCAGGTGCGACCAGGCAGGCGCACTGTCTACGTTATGAACTCATCACGCAATGTTTAGTCCAGAGATGAAATGTATGCAAGATCAAGATCTTGTCCAAGGCGGCAGCCGACCTTTGTAAGCCACATCGACACCACACCGTCGCGGCGCCCCCTCAACGTAACGGGCGCGACCCGCCAAGTTCTCGCACGCGCCTCTGCGTCCTCCGCACCCTCGTCGCCCTCCTCCCGTGGCGCTGTGCAGATGTCCGCTTGTGGCCGAAAGCGGTCATCGGGCGGCGTCCGCTAACGACCCATAGCGGACGTTAACGTTGTGCCTCCGTCCCTCTTGCGTAATGCTTCGCAAGGTGAGGGCGCACCGGCCGCGTGCGCCCACTTCGCAGTCGCTGCTTCCACCCGTCCTGGTTGCGCGCTTGATATGCTGCCTGCCCATGGACGATGAGCAGCAGCGGCTCGAGACTGGCATCGCGGTGCTGGAGGGGCAACGGGGCGTGCTGGGTGATGCGGTCGTCGATGCCGCCGTCAACGGGCTTCGGGCCCGCTTGGCCGAGTTGCGGACCCTCGCGCGCCTACCCGAACCCGCGCAGAGCCTCAAGCAAGTTACGGTCCTCTTCCTCGACATGGTCGGCTCGACTGCGCTGGGCCAGCGTCTGGACCCCGAAGAGATCAGCGCCGTGATGGATGGGGCTTTGTCGCGCGGCACAACCATTGTCGAAGCCCACGGCGGCAAGGTGTTGAAGTACGCAGGCGACAACCTGCTTGCCGCGTTTGGCTCTGATGGCGCGGCGGAAGACGATGCAGAGCGGGCCGTGCGCTCTGGCCTAGCGTTGCTCGCCCTGGGCAAGGCGCTCGGCGCGGAGGTGCGCGCCAGACATAACTACGCCGGCTTCGACGTGCGCGTCGGCATCCACACCGGCGGCGTGTTGCTTGGCGGCGGCGTCGACCAAGACGCAAGCATCCGCGGCCAAGCGGTGAACATTGC
>Ga0070670_100004343_pt1 | contig 11861 bp, 6 predicted proteins | sample KBSS63metaG_FD_64665 | JGI IMG/M metagenome (GOLD analysis project Ga0070670, IMG submission 64665) | Switchgrass rhizosphere microbial communities from Kellogg Biological Station, Michigan, USA - KBS S6-3 metaG | ecosystem: Host-associated > Plants > Roots > Rhizosphere > Soil ... | reverse complement strand
CGTCACGGTCAGCTTGATCGTGCCCAGGCTGTCGGGGCGGAACGACAGCCGCGCGACGCCGCTCGCGTCGGTGAGCCCGGTGCGGTAGGCGTCACCGGCCTTCCACGCCGTGACGCGCGCGTTCTTGAGCGGCTGGCCGCCGGTGATCACGCCGATCGTGAGCTGCGTGTCGCTCAGCGCGAACGCCACCGGCGCGTTGATCGACAGCGTGCGCGGGGTGCCGCTCCACACGCGGAGCTCGGGGTCGCCGAGCAGCACGAGCGACTGCTGTTCCCAGCGGTAGGCGTTGTCGCTGGCCGAGTTCACGAGCAGCGGCAGCTTCTGCTTCGCCTGGGCCTCGCCGATCGCGGTCGTGCTGTCGTCGAACAGCAGCCGGAAGTACTCCTTCTCGAAGCTGCGCGCGGCGTACGGGAAGTCGAGCCGTGTCGAGCCGATGCTCGTCACGGCGCCGCCGGCCTGCGCCTTCATGAACGCCTCGCCGATGCACGGGAAGTCGATCGCGTTCGACGTGCACGTGACGGCGTACAGGTTGGTGAAGCGCGCGCCGTTCGTGGCCGCGAGCGCGTCGTTGTTGAAGATGTTCGCGTCGGCCATCGACATGACGTTGCGGTAGCCGTGGCCGATCTGCACCGCGAAGTTGTAGCCGCGGTTCAGCGAGTCGAGCACCGCCTGGCGCGATTCCGGCAGCGGCTGCGGCAACGTCCACGGTGCGCTGTAGTTCTGGTAGAGCCGCGCGGTCCGCATGGACGGGTTCTGGGCGATGTACGGCAGCAGCTCGTCGCCCAGCGTGCCGCCGTCCAGCAGCACGGCGTCGCCCTGCTTCCAGTCCTCGGGGAACAGCACTTCGGCGAACATGATGATGTTGCGCTCGTAGTCGCCGACCGGGTTGGTCGCGTAGGCGAGCGTGTGGTCGACGAACAGCTGGGCATCGGCGACGGTGCTGGTCGGCGCGCGGCCGACGTAGACCTCGGGCAGCAGGTCCGCGGAGTCGCCGGGCGCCGCCGCGCTGACGTAGCCCTCGCAGTACAGCCAGTTGCCGTTCGCGTCCCAGTTGCCGTCGAGGCACGAGTAGTACAGGTCGCTCGCGATGTTCTCGCCGCCGAAGTAGGTGTTGCGCGCGAGCCGCTCCGGGATCACGTCGGTGTCGCCGCCGAGCAGCACCCACTTGGTGCCCCAGCGCGAGTACGCGTCACGGATGAAGTCGCGCACGCGCTCGGCGTCGTCGGAGCCGCGCGGGTACTGGGTGCGGATGAACGACATCGTCCGCACGACCGCCGGCACGCCCGACGCGGTCTTCCAGTCGGCGATCCGCTGGTACTGGGCCGCCATGTTGTCGTTCGTCACGATCACGTACTGCACGGGGCTGCCGAGCAGCGACGGCAGCTGCGTCGCCGACAGCGTCCCTTCGGCGGCGCGGCCGCCGAGTCCGCCGTGGGCGAGCGACGACTGCAGCGCGGTCCGTTGCGGGCCGGCCGTGATGCCGTCCTCCCACTCGGGCACGACCCGCAGCCGCGGCACGGGCATCGACGTCGCGGGCACGAGCGTGAGCCGCACCGTCAGCCGGGTCAGCCGGTCGAGGCGGCCGGTCGCGGCGTCCCACCGCACCGGGCACACCCGCAGCAGCGCGCGCGACTGGCCGCGCTGGAAGCCCTGGAGGCCGAGCTCCGCCGGAATCGCGGGCTGCGCACCGGAGCGCGAGAACGCGAGCCGGTCGGGCGTACTGCGCGCCGGCGTGTCCGAGCCGCGAGCCAGCGCCCAGCCGCTCGGCAGCCGCACGCCGGACGCCGCGAGCGGTTCGAACGTGCTCGAGGTGACCTCGACCGTACCGACCTGCATGCCGGCCGGCAGGTCGACCGCCTCCGCGAGCCACGGCAGCTCGGGCTGCCCGGCGTCGGCGCTCGGCGCCGCACCGTCGACGCGCACCTCGGTCACGCCATCGTGCGCGGCGAGGTGGATGCGATCGGGCGCGTACGTGAACGTGCGCTCGAGGGTGGCCCCGGCCGCTGCTGTGGCGACGAGGATGGCGACGAAGGTGGTGATGGCGGCGGAAAACATTCGCATCGGGGGGCCTTGCCTTATGGGTGCGGATGTCGGTGCACGGCGCAGCCATGAAGCCGTGGTGGGGAGGCCACGGACTACCATGCATGAGGTCGCCCCGGGCGACCGGGAACCGGCACGGACCGGGCGTAAAAACGCCCGTTCGAGGGGAGCCGTGGTCGGGTCCTGCCGGCCGGGAGCGAAAGGGACGAGCTAACGATAGGAAAAGGGTGGAACGCAGGTCAACGGGTTACTGGAGACCCTTCACCCGATTTCGCATGCGCGGGCGTTAACACACTGTCCCGCATCACGGCTGGCCGCGGCGCCGCCGCGAAGTTCATGCTTCCCTGACCTACCGGGGAACGGCGGGGGTCGGGCACTCCGGTCCGTAGCGCGGGTGGAACCCCGCGACGGGGCCGCCGGCGCGCTCGAGCCACACCCAGGGCAGCCGGGCGAGGGGCAATACCACCCGCTCCTCCTCCAACCGGTGCTGGACGCGCGCCGGGTCCCACGCCAGCTCGTGCCTTGCCGCCGCGCTCCCCGGCGCCACCCACGCGTCGAAGTCGCGCGTCCGCCAGCCGGTGCGCACGCCCCCGACCGCCGGGCCGCGCATCGGCATCACCAGCAGCGACAGCAGCGACGCCGGGTCGGTCGTCGGCGCCTGCATCTCCGCGAGCACGAGGTGGTCGCGGCCGCCGAGGAACTCGCGCGTGCGCTTCGCCCCCATGAGCGGCGCCAGCTCGACGTAGATCGCGTGCGCCGCCCACTCGCCCTGCATGAGTCGCACGACCTCGGCCGCGGGGCCGGTCGCGTCGTACGCCACGACGACGTGGAACGAGTGGCCGAGCTTGCCGCGCTCGCGCCACAGCTCGACCTCCTGCGGGTCGAGCCGCGGGAAGTCGTACGCCGGCGCGCCGTCGATCCACGCGCCGACGTCCAGCGCGCGCGCGCCGAGCGCGCGCATCACCTCGGTGCGGTTGATGCCGTGGCCGAGCGCGTGGCGCGCCGGCTGCTTGCTCGTCGGCGGCAGGTCGGCGCGCATGACGAGCAGCAGCCAGCGGGCCGGCCGCGCGTCCTGCACGACGCGCCGGTAGCTCGCCGGCACGGGTTCGGACAGCAGTCCGGGCGGCACCGGCCACACCAGGTCCGGGCGTGCCGCGCGCAGCATCGCGCGCACGCGCGCGGGCCCGGGCGCGAACCGCACGCTCAGCGTGTCGGCGAGCTCGGGGCGCGCGAACGTCGACGTCGCGCGCACCAGCTCGAGCCCGCGCAGCGAATCGGCCGCCCGCACGCGCAGCGGCCCGAGCCCGACGGCGCCGCCCCACGACCCCGGCCCGCGCCGGCGCCACGCGGCGGTGGTGCCGGGGATCGCAAGCCGCTGGAGCAGGCCGCGGTCCGGCGCCGCGAGCCGCACCGCCAGCGTCAGCGAGTCGGGCGTGTCGATGCCGAGCGGCGGCAGCGGCCGGCCGGTGCGGATCGCGTCGACGCCGCGCACCGCGCCGAGCTGCCAGCGCCGCGTCGAGTGGTCGGTGCGCGCGAGCCCGGCGCGCAGCGCGTCGCGGAACACGGCGCTGCGGCACGGCGCGCCGTCGGTGAACGCGAGGCCGGGCCGCAGGTGGAACGTGTACAGTAGGCTGTCGGGCGAGACCTCGACGCGTTCGGCCGCGACCGGCACGACGCGCCCGGTCGAGTCCTCCTCCACCAGGCCGCGGGTGAGCAGGCGCTCGATCGCGGCACGGCGGGGGTCCGGCGGGCCGTCGGGGTCGAACGCCGGCGCGTCGCAGCCGAGCACCCACGTGGCGTGGGGGCGCGGCAGCGACACGCGCGGGCCACAACCCGTGACGGACGCGATGAGCCACACGGCCGCCGTCATCCCGAAGGCGGCCCGCGCGACGCGGGAGGTCCGATGCGATCCGTGCATGGGCGGCGGAGTGTAGTGACCGCCCCCGCCTCCGGCAACCGCGCGGGCGCCGGCACGATCGCCGCGGCGTTCGCCGCGCTGTGGTGGGCGCTCGATCTCGCCGTGCTCCGGGGCGGCACGCCGCACCCGCTCGACGACACGTGGGAGTACGGGCTCGTCGCGCGGTCGCTGCTCGCCGGCCACGGGTTCCGCACGACGATGCTGCACCCGCCGCTGTGGGCGCTGCGCGACGCCGCCGGCACGGTGCCGTCGCTCGTCCACGGCCCGCTGCTGTCGGTGATCGGCGCACCGTTCGTCGCGTGGCTCGGCCCGGCCGCGATCGACCGCGCGGCGTGGCTCGCGGCGGCGTTCGCGATCGTCGCCGCCGCGTTCACGGCGCGCGCGGTCGCGCGAGGGGCCGGGGTGCTCACCGGCGTGTGCGCCGGGGCGCTCGTCACGCTGTCGCCGATGCTGCTGCGCATGGTGCACCACGACGTCGCGCCCGCGGCCGGCGCCGCGGCGGTGGCGGTGGCGCTCGACCAGATCGCCCGCCCGCGGCCGCGCGCGTTCGCCGCCGGGCTCGCGCTCGGGCTCGGCGCGCTCGCGCGGCCCGAGCTGCTCGCCGCCGCGCCGTTCGCGGCGCTCTATCTGGGGCGATCGGCGCTTGCGCCGCTCGCACTCGGGGTCCTGCTGCCCGTCGCGCCGTGGGCGGTGCGCACGGCGTCGATCGCCGGGGCGCCGGCGTCCAGCCTGTCGGCGTGGCTGCTGCTGGCGTACACGCGCTCGCACCCCGGGCTGTCGCCGCTCTGGGATTTCGCGCTGCCGCCCGCGCGGTTCCCGGCGGCGCTGCTCGCGGCGCTGCCCGAGCTGCCGGCCAAGTGGCTGCATCTCGCGCCGCGGGCGGTGAAGCACGCGCTGCTCGCGCCGGCGCCGGGGCTGGGGCTGCTCGCCGCGCTCGGGCTGGCGGCGGCGTTCGGCGCCGGCCACGCGGGCGGAGCGCGCCGCCGGGCGTGGGCCGCGCTCGGCGCGGCGCTCGTGCCGGTCGCGCTCGTCACGCTCACGGAATCATCCGAGCGTTACGTCGCGGCGTTCGTGCCGCTGTGGGCGATGGGCGTGATCATGGCGATGTGCGGGCTCGCCGGGCCGCGCGGGCCCGCCGCCCGGTGGCGCTGGATCGTCGTGCCCGTGGCGCTCGCGCTGCCGTTCGCGCTCGCCGCGCTGCTCGCCGGCATGCACGAGTCGGCGGCACTGCGCGCGTGGCTCCGCCAGGAGCGCGCGTCGCTCGCGACGCGCGCCGAGCCGGCGCGTGGCGGGCTCGCGTTCTCGGACACGCCGGACTTCGTCGCGTGGACGACGGGGCGGCCGGTCGTCGCGGTCACGCTCGACGGCTATCACGCGCTGCCGCCCTCGGGCATGCACGACCCCGCGCGCCCGGCGCGCGGGGACTCGACCGACACGTGGTTCCACGCCGACCTGCGCGCGCTGCCCGCGCCGTCGCACGGCGGCGCGGCGGACGCGCTGCCGGCGCGTTGACCCTCGCTCGCGGCGCTTGATAGCGTCGCCGTTGCCGCAGCACACGCCGCTCCACCCTGTCGCATCCCCGAGGCTTCGCCCCTGACCCAGATCCCGATGATCCTGCCCGACGCGCCCGACGCGGGCGCGATCCTGCACGGTCTCAACGACGAACAGCACGCCGCCGTCACCCACGGCGAAGGCCCGCTGCTGATCGTCGCGGGCGCGGGCACGGGCAAGACCCAGGTCGTCACGCGCCGGATCGCATGGCTGATCTCGACGAAGCGCGCGCGCCCGGACCAGATCCTGGCGCTCACGTTCACGGAGAAGGCGGCGAGCGAGATGGAGGCGCGCGTCGACCAGCTCGTCCCCTACGGGTTCGTCGGCGCGACGATCTCGACGTTCCACGCATTCTGCGACCGCCTCGTGCGCGAGCACGCGATCGAGCTCGGGCTCACGTCCCAGCTCCGCGTCGAAACGCCGGCGGAGATCCTCGTGTTCCTGCGGGAGCGCATCCTCGAGCTGCCGCTCGACCGCTACCGCCCGCTCGGTACGCCGGATGCGCACCTGCGCGCGCTCGTCGGCGTGTTCGACCGCGCGCGCGACGAGGACGTGTCGCCGGAGGCGTACGCCGCGTTCGCGGCGAAGCTCGCGGCGGCGGCGCGGGCGAAGCCGCTCGATGAGGCGCTGGCCGACCGCGCCGCGGCCGAGGCCGAGAAATCGGCGGCGTACGCGGCCTACCAGAAGCTGCTGCTCGAGCACGGACGCGTCGACTTCGGCGCGCAGATCAGCCTGGCGCTGCGGCTGCTGCGCGAGAAGGCCTACCTGCGCCGCGAGCTGCAGGACCGCTGGCGGTACGTGCTCGTCGACGAGTTCCAGGACACGAACCACGTTCAGTTCGAGCTGGTGAAGCTGCTCGCCGGCGGCCACCGCAACCTGACGGTCGTCGGCGACGACGACCAGAGCATCTACCGCTTCCGCGGCGCCAAGGTCGAGAACCTGCTCGGGTTCCTCGAGGCGTTCGCCGGCGCGCGCACGCTCGTGCTCAAGCACAACTATCGCTCGGGCCAGGCGATCCTCGACCGCTCGCACCGGCTCATCAAATGGAACGATCCGGAGCGGCTCGAGGCGAAGGCCGGGTTCGACAAGCACCTCGTCGCGGCGCGCGGGATCGATGGCGTCGTCGAGCACCGCTCGTTCACGAGCGCGAGCGACGAGGCCGAATCGGTGGCGGGCGACATCGCGGCGGCGATCGAGCGCGGCACGCACCGCGCCGCGGACTTCGCGGTGCTCGCGCGGTCGCACGTGGGGCTGCAGCCGTTCGCGCTCGCGCTCAAGGCGCGCGGTGTGCGGTTCCGCCGCGTGAGCACGCGCGGGCTGTACTCGCGCCCCGAAGTGCTGCTGTGCCTCAACGTGCTCCGCGGCGTCGCCGACCCCGACGACGGCGCGTCGCTGCACTTCGCGCTCGCCGACCCGCTGTTCGGCGCCGGCCAGGTCGACCTCGCGCGGATCGGTGCGCGCGCGCGCCGCACGAACCGCCCGCTGCTGCAGGTCGCCGCGCAGGCCGCGGCGCGCGGCGAGCTGCAGGTCGCGACCGCCGAGGCGGTCAGCCGGTTCGCCGACCTGCACGGACGGCTGTGCGCGAGCGCGACACGGCGGCCGACGCAGGAGGTGCTGTACGAGTTCGTCACGGAGAGCGGCCTGCTCGGGCGGCTCGCCACCGACGAGTCGGCGGAGGCGATCGAGCAGGTCCAGAACCTGAACAAGCTGTTCCGGATCGTGTCGCGCGTCGGTCCGCTGCTCAAGCAGGACCGCGTCGACCAGTTCATCGGGCACCTCGACCTGCTGATCGAAATGGGCGACGACCCGGCTGCCGCCGAGATCGAGCTCGACGAGGACGCCGTCAGCCTGCTCACGGCGCACAACGCGAAGGGTCTCGAGTTCCCGGTCGTGTACCTGGTGCAGCTCGCGGAGGGCCGGTTCCCCGGCTACGTCCGGACCAACGACCTCGAGCTGCCGCCCGAGCTGCGGAACGGCGCCGGCAACGACCGCGACGAGCACTACCGCGAGGAGCGGCGGCTGTTCTACGTCGGCATGACGCGCGCGCGCGACCGGCTCGTGATGACCCACGCGACCGACTATGGCGGCCGGTTCGCGGCGAAGCCCAGCCGGTTCGTGATGGAGGCGCTCGAGCTGGCGTCGCTGCCGAAGGACACGGTGGCGGCGTCGGCGCTCGAGGCGATCGCGCGCTACGCGCCGGCGGCGGAGTCGGCGGCGCCCGAGATCCTGCCGATCCCGGACGACCAGCCGCTCGAGATCTCGAACAGCCAGATCGACGACTTCCTCACCTGCCCGCTCAAGTACCGGTTCGCGCACGTGGCGCAGGTGCCGCTCGCGACCGATCCGCAGTTCATGTTCGGCATCGCGGTGCACCACGCGATCCGCATCTATCACCAGCACCGCATGAAGGGCCACCCGATCGACGCGGACGCGGTGGTGTCGGCGTTCGAGAGCGCGTGGTCGAGCGAAGGGTTCTACTCGCGCGAGCACGAGGAGCTGCGGCTCGAGGAGGGCCGCGCGGCGCTGCGCCGGTTCGTCGCGCGCGAGGACGCGTCCCGACGCGTGCCGCTCGCGATCGAGCGCGAGTTCAAGTTCAAGCTGTCGCCGCGCGACGTGGTCGTCGGCCGCTGGGACCGCATCGACGAGCGCAACGGCCGCCCCGTGCTCGTCGACTACAAGACGGCCGACATCGAAGGCGCCGAGAAGGCGCAGCAGCGCGCGAACGAGAGCGTGCGCGACGACCAGCTCGGGCTGTACGCGCTCGCCTACGTCGAGATGTACGGCCAGACGCCCGCGAGCGTCGAGCTGCAGTTCGTCGGGCCGGGCATCACGGGCGCCGCGGACGTCAAGCCCGAGCACCTCGAGCGGGCCCGCAACCGGGCGCGCACCGCGGCGGCGGGGATCCGGAGCGCGAAGTTCGAGCCGACGCCGGGCCCGCGGAGCTGCGGCTACTGCCCGTACTCGCGGTTCTGCATCCATTCCGCCGCGCGGGGCGGCGCGTGAGCGGCGCCGAGTCGCCGGTCGCGCTGCGCGACTTCGCCGCACGCATCGCCACCGAGGCGGGCGCGATCCTGCGCGAGGGCTGGGGCCGCACCCACGCGCCGGAGCGCAAGGGCCGCATCGACCTCGTCACCGAATACGACCGCCGCTCCGAGGCGCTGCTGCTCGAGCGCGTGCGCGCCGCGCACCCGGCGCACGCGATCCTCGCCGAGGAGTCGGGCGGCAGCGGCGCGACCGCCGGGTTCCGCTGGCTGATCGACCCGCTCGACGGCACCACGAACTTCGCGCACAACTACCCGTTCTTCGGCGTCTCGATCGGCGTCGAGCAGGACGGCGAGCTGGTTGCGGGCGTGGTGCACGACCCGGTGCGCGACGAGACGTTCGCCGCCGCGCGCGGCGCCGGCGCGACGCGCGACGGCCACGCGATCCGCGTCACCGACGTCGCCGAGCTCGAGGCCGCGCTGCTCGTCACCGGCTTCCACTATTCGATCCGCGAGCGCCCCGAGCCCACGCTCACGCTGTTCCGCGAGTTCCTGCTGCGCGCGCAGGGCGTCCGCCGCGACGGCTCGGCCGCGCTCAACCTCTGCTACCTCGCGTGCGGCCGGTTCGACGGGTTCTGGGAGGCACGGCTGTCGCCGTGGGACCTCGCCGCCGGCGTGCTGATCGTGCGCGAGGCGGGCGGCACGATCACCGACTTCGCCGGCGGCCCGTTCCGGCTGGACGGCTGGCAGGTGCTCGCCGCGAACGCCGCGTTGCACGAGCGCATGCGCGAGCTCATCGCGGGGGTGCCGGGGGCGACGGGCGGGATGGGCGGGAGCTGAACGCGGCCCTGCGACGGAAAGGCATTCTGATAAGGGGCGAGTGTCGTCGTCGCGGGGCGGTCTGTCGGGGCGCTCCGGGCGTGGGGTGAATCGCGGGTTGGTGCCGGACGGCGTCTGGCGTGCACTCGCTCCGGAGCGAGTGGAATGATCCGGACTACTTGCCGACAGGCACGGTTGCAATCATCCAATCTACAACTGTGCGCCCTCCGATCGTCGCCGATTCAAAGGTCCATCGCTGCAGTGCCGCCCGAGTCGCCTTGATTCGCGGCGCGTCTCCGCCGTCGTCATCGAGCGGCCTTGCGTCACGCAGCTTCCCTGCCGGGTCGACGAACAAGACCCATCTCACCGAGTCGCCGGCAGCACACTCGGCACATGTTGCGGGGGGCGCGTCGACGGCAGCGGGCCGACTCCCCTTCGTCCAGATCTCGAGCTCGGTCGCGAATCCGGCTTCGTCGATCGGCACCATGAACGAACCGCCATACCGGAAGCGCTGGCCGTTCTGCACCCGCTCCTCCCGGACGACACGTCCCCGGCCCACGACCACGGATTCGGGCGACACGCGAATGGGCAGCTCGCACTCGGCCTCGTCCCGGATACCACGGCCCAGGTCCACCCGCATCGTGGCGCGGATGACGTGCGCGCCATTCCCGACCAGGCGGACGATCAACGTGTAGGGCCGGTGACTGCTTCCCATGTCGACGGTCATTGCGGTCCCGCCAGCGACACGCTCGATCCCCGCTGGCAGCATCACCCGCACCTTCCCCATCACGCCGGTGCCATCATAGCCGCCGCACTCGATGCCGATCCGCAGCGTACGGTCCGCGGCTGCAGGACCCATCGGCTGGACATCGAACCAGAACGGCGGTTCGCCTTCCGACATCGGCTTGCCCTGAACCCGCCCCACCGGGCCGAATACGGCGACCGTTGTCAGGATGATTACGAGAAGCCGCCGCATGATCCCCCCGCTGACGCGCACGGCCACGCGGCCGGACGAGCGGCTCACTCGCTCCGGAGCGAGTGGGTGGTCACGCTTGCGCTTCCAGCGTTGCAATGAGCGCACGGAGCGCATCCCGCACCACATCGCCAATGGCATTGCGATACCGCTCGGCCTCGATGTCCTTCTGCCGGAGCGCCTCCGGCTCCCAATTACGACGATCGATACCCAGCGGCAAGGCATCAGCTTCCGAGGACACGACGAGGAACACCTTCATGATGTCATCAGGCACGCCAATCAGTTCGTGTCTTGCGAGGTCAATATCGACACATGCTTCGAGCACGTCGTATTGCCCTGCCAACGCTGCCCGAGCCGTGTCCAACACACGCATGACAGCCGGCGTCTTCACTTTTCACCTCGTGGGCCAACAGACGAGCCTGAACGTGCCCCTACCCCGCGATCTTCTCGAACGGCGCGGTCGCCACGGCGGCGTCGCCGGTGACGAGGTCGCGCACGGTGACCTCGAGCCTGTAGCGGCCCGGTGGCAGCGACGGCACGGGGACCGAGACGAACTGGCGCCGCAGCGGGCCCTGGTTCGTGCCCTCGCGGCGCGTCGAGACCTCGGGGATGCGGCCGCGCGGCTGGAACAGCCGCTTGACCCACACGCGCGCGTCCTTCTCGGCCGAGCGCACGACGCAGTCGTACTCGAACCGCGCCTCGCCTTCGCCGTCGGTGCGCAGGTGGTAGATCTCGAAGTACGCGGTCACGGGCGCGCCGGGCATCACGCGGCCGGCGGCGTTCGGCGCGATGCGCACGCCGGGGCCGGCGCCGGGCTGCGGCGTGCCGCACGACACGACGAGATCGCTGACCGCGAGCGCGCCGCGGTCGGGCGCCAGCTCGATGTCGCGGCGGTACGTGCCACGCCGTGCGCCGTCGCCGTGCACCGTGAGGCCGACGGTGTAGCTGCCGGGCGCGAGCTCGCCGGCGAAGTCCGTGACTCGCACCGTCGTGGGGTCGCACGCGCTCGGGCCGAGCGTGCTGCGCTCGCGCGCGACCTCGCGGTGCGTCGAATCGAGCACGACCCATTCCGCCCACAGGGAGTCGGCGGGGCCGCCCGGCGCCTCGACGCTGGCGATCAGCCGCGGCCGGTCCGTGCCGCGGAACCGCGCCACCTGGCCGTCGATCGGCATCGGTCGCACGCCGGGCGGCAGCTTCGGGAACACGCCACGCCCGCCGGTGAGCGCGACGTCGTCGCCGAGCGCCGCGATCGAGTCGGGGTTCGGCTGCGGGTCCGGGTCGCCGGCCATCGCCGCCGGCAGCAGGTAGTACTCGGACAGCGACCGGTCCTCGAGCCGCACGTTCATGCCGAGCCGCGGGTACTTCCACATCAGCACGTTCATCGGGAACAGGTTGTTGACGTAGCGCACGATGTCGCCGCCGTAGCGGCCGTCGCCGTTCGCGTCGGGCAGCGCGTCGGCGAGCGGGTTGTACTCGACCTTCTGCGGCGGGCCGTAGCGCACGTAGATCTCGCCGCGCTCGTCCCACTCGCGCCGCTTCGGGTCGAAGAACAGGAAGTACGCCTGTGCGACACGCGACC
>Ga0070670_100004336_pt1 | contig 11873 bp, 11 predicted proteins | sample KBSS63metaG_FD_64665 | JGI IMG/M metagenome (GOLD analysis project Ga0070670, IMG submission 64665) | Switchgrass rhizosphere microbial communities from Kellogg Biological Station, Michigan, USA - KBS S6-3 metaG | ecosystem: Host-associated > Plants > Roots > Rhizosphere > Soil ... | reverse complement strand
CGGATCGAAAGTCCCGCGTCGTCGAGCGCCTCCTTCGACGCGGCCCAGATGAGCTCCCGGGAGCTCATGTCCGGGTGCGAGCGCCGATAAGTCGTCTGACCGACGCCGACGATGGCGACTCCACTCATGTTGCCTCCAGCACGATTGCGGTATGCGTTTGTGCGGCCACGATCGACGAACCGGTCGCCATCGCGCGACGCGCGCCCGCAACCTGATTCGCGCCGGCCCGCCCTTGAAGATGCAGGATCGCTTCGACGATTCGCGCCAGGCCCATGGCCGGCGCGCAGTAGCCGGCCGCGCTTCCGCCGGAAGGATTGACGCGGCGATCGTGCGCGAGCGTGTTCAACCCTTCGCCCTTCGCCGCGACGCCGATGGCTTCGGCGGCGATCGCCTCGTCGAAGAGCGTCAATCCGTCGATCTCGACGACATCGAGGTTGCTGGGGGGGACGTTGGCCTCGGCGAGCGCCTGTTGCGCGGCGCGAGCGAGCCCAGGCATCGCCACGAGGTCACGATCGCCAATGGCGAACGGCTCAGAGGACTGTGCCATGCCGGTTACTTTCGTGGCGCCCGGTCGCGACGAAATGATCACGGCCGCGACGACATCGGCCCAGCGCGGGAGGTCATCCGATGTCAGGGGATAGCTCGGTTGGCTCGCACGTCCTGCGCCGCGCAATGCACGCGGATTGGCACGTGCCGCGTCGCGTCTGCGGGCCACGGCGTCCGCCCGGGCGCCGCAACGCCCGCCGGCCTGGATCCACGACTGCGCGCGCATTCCCGATACGTGAAGCTCCTCGAGCCCCAAGGGTGTGCCGTAAAGCGGACCGAACAGTGCTCGCGACACGCCGTCGACGTCGTGCTCGCTCGCCCGCCCCCACGCCGCGACAATCGAGCGCTCGGCTTCGCCCGCTTCGACGCGCACGACGGCTGCCGCGAATGCGGCGGCGCCATCGTCGCCATAGCGAATCTCGTCGCGCAAATACGCACCTGCCGCGGGCGCGGTGACCATGCTGGAAAGCGACCGGCCATCGACCAGATCGTGTGCGGCGAGAACGACGGAGTTGATTCCGGTCATCCCTTGGCCGCCTTCATCGATCGCCCGCCTGACCGTGTCGAAGATCAGCTCCGACAGATTGCGGCGCTCGTCGCGCCAGCTGATCTCGAGCGCAACCGAATCGATGAATACTTCGAGTTTGTTGGTTCCCACGCTACGTCTCCCGATTACTGGGTCGCCTTGAGCGGAGCGGCCACCGCGACGTCCGACGGGTAGACCACGACCGGCACGCCGTTCTGCCATTGCAGCAGCACCGCCGGGGGATTGACGCGCATGCCCTTGGCGTCGAACTGCACTGGGCCGTTCAGCGCCGCGACGGCGGGTCCGGATTCGATCTTCATCGAATGCAGCGCCTCGGCGATCTTGTTGCGATCGGTCGAGCCCGCTCGCTCGAGCGCTTCCTTCAGCACGTAGACGTGGCCGTAGCCGAAGGCGGGGTCGAACGTCATCCACGGCAGGCTCGTGCGCTGCTTCCAGCGGGCTTCGAGGTCGCCGCTCTTCTTCGTCGGCCAGACATTCGTGAAGACCGCCGTACCTTCGAGGCCTTCCTTCGGCATCAGGTTCAGCATCTCCGGATCGAAAGCGCCGCCGCCGTAGATGAAGAACGGCGTGTTCTTCGGGGTTATGCCAACCTGGGAAAGGGACGTGAGGATCGTCTTCGTGTCCGGCGCGATTGCCGTCGAGAAGAAGATGAATGCGGGGCGAGCGCGCCGCAGGCGCTGGGCAATGACCGAGCCATCGGCGAGCTGGATCGCGAAGACTTCCTTGGCGACGACATTCACGCCTTTCGCCTTGAGCGCCGCCTCGACGCCATCGGCCGTCGCAATCGTGCCGGGGGTGTTAACGGCGAGGATGGCCACGTCCTTCAGGTTCACGCCCGAGCTCAGCTTGGCCAACTGCTCCATCATCGGAACCACGGCGCCGGTCGCCTGACCGCTCGGCATGTTCGTGGCGAACACGTACTTGAAGCCGCGCCCGGTGAGCTGATCGGCGCTGCCTTGCACGAGCCAAGGTATGCCGGCGCGCTCGGTGATTTCCGTGATCGCGAGCTGCTGCGAGCTGATGTAGGCGCCGGCGCCGCCGACGATATTCGGGTTGCTGCCGAGAATCCGCTGCGCGGCGGCGCTCGCGTCGTCCGGACGCGCACCGGCGTCGGCGATGACGAGTTTGATCTTCGCGCCGCCGAGTGACTTGATCCCGCCCGCGGCGTTGATTTCCTCCGCTGCCATCTCGGCGCCCTTGATGACGCGGCTGCCGTTGGCGGAGTAAGGCCCCGTCAAGCCATCGATGATCGCGATCTCGACTTCCTTCGGTTGCGCGTACAGGCCGCCGGCCGCGACCGTGGCCGCCAAAGCGGCTAACGCGAGCTGCAGAAGATTCTTAAGCGTTCGTCTCACGGTGTTCCTCCTTCGTTGATTCAAGAGCGTTGTGTTGAAATCGGTGTCGTCGACATCAGTGGGAAACGCCACCGGGCGAATCCTGCGGGACGGCGGCGACACCCATGTACGTCGCGCGAATCCGCTCATCGCGCAACAGCGTTTGCGGCTCGCCCTGAAGCGTGATCCGACCCGAGTCGAGCACATACGCCCAGTCGCAGGACTCGAGCGACTCGGCGACGCGCTGCTCGACCAGTAGCACCGTGACGCCGGCGATGGTGTGCGCTTTACCAATGTGCGCGAACATCTCGTCGGCCATGATCGGAGACAGGCCGAGCGACGGCTCGTCGAGCATCAGGAGCCGCGGCGACGACGCGAGTGCGCGCCCGATGGCGAGCATCTGCTGTTGCCCGCCCGACAGCGTGCCCGCCTGGTCGCGGCGCCGCTCCGCGAGCACCGGGAAGAGCTCGTACGCGCGCTCGACGGCCTGCTTTTTCGGTTGGCGTCCGGCGACGGAATAGGCCCCCATCTCGAGGTTCTCGGCGATCGTCATCGTCTTGAAGACTTGGCGGCCCTCCGGCACGTGCGCGATTCCGCGGGCGGCGCGATCGGCGGGATCGAGTGCCAAGAGATCCAGGCCCTCGTACGTGATCCGCCCGCTCCTCGCAGGCACGACGCCGGAGATGACCTTGAACATCGTCGACTTGCCCGCGCCGTTCGGGCCGACGATCGCAACCATCTGTCCTTCCGTCACCTCGAGGGTGACGCCGCGCAGCGCCTGGATGTTGCCGTACGCGGCGCTCACGCCTTCAAGCCGCAGCATGCTCCGCCATCCATTTTCTGCCGAGATAGGCTTCCACTACAATCGGATCGCTGATGACGTCCATCGGCAACCCCGACGCGATGACGACGCCGTGGTCGAGCACCACGAGCTGATCGCAGATCTTCAGCATCGCGTGCATCGTGTGCTCGATGATCATCACGGTGACGCCTTGCTGCGGCAGCCGCTTGATCACGACCAGCAGCCGCTCGATCTCTTCGTGCGCGAGGCCGGCGAAGATCTCGTCGAGGAGGACCAGGCGGGGCGAGCCTGCGAGTGCGCGGGCGAGCTCCAACAGGCGCAACTCGACCGCATTGAGCTCGCTTGCAAGCGTGTCGAAGTTCCGCGTGAGGCCCACGGTGGCGAGCGCGCGCTTCGCGCGGGCGGTGGCAGCAATGTCGGCGGGCTCGGTTGAAATCGCGCCCACCACCACGTTGTCGAGCAGTGACAAGCGAAGGAAAGGACGCGGCACCTGGAACGTCCTGCCGATGCCGAGCCGGCTGATCTCGCTCGTCGACAGACCCGCGACCTCCTTGCCGTCGTAGGTCACACGGCCGCTGTCCGCCCCGATGAAGCCGTTCAGCAGATTGAAGACGCTGGTTTTGCCCGCGCCGTTCTGCCCGATCACGCCGAACACGACGCCTTCCGGCACCACGAAGCTCACGTCCTGCACGGCTTTGAGTCCGCGAAACGATTTGCTGAGCCCGCTTACGACGAGCAGTTGTGGATTCTTGCGCATCGACACCGGGTTCGCACGGTGCGCCTCGGCGCCGCCACTGTCGACGACAGCGAGAGCGACGGCCGCGCGATCGGGCCTTGAGCCGGGCGCGCGGTGGCGCCGCCGCGCGACGATCCGGTCGCGCGCGTACCAGTACAGCCCTTCGGGCGCGACCATGATCGCGAGGATCAGCGCGCAGCCATACACGATGCTCTGAACGCCGGGAATCGTGTGACCGAGCAACGCGTGCAAGCCGTCTCCGAGCGGGATCAGGAAGGCCGCTCCGATCAACGGTCCCCAGAGCGTGCCTACGCCGCCGAACAGCGTGACGACCATCGCCTGTGCCGAGATGTGCAGGCCGAACACGTCGGCGGGGACGGCAACCCGGATGACGACCACGTACAAGCCGCCGGCCGCTCCCGCCATCGCGCCGCTGATCGCGGTGGCGACCATCTTGCGGCGCCAGATGTCGATGCCCGCGGCGGCTGCCGCTTGCTCGTTTTCCTTGATCGCGCGAAGCGCAAGGCCGAAGCGCGAATTCTCGATCAGGTGGCAGATGCAAAGCGACACGAACAGAAGCGCGACCGCCAACATCGCGTAAATGCGGACGTCGTCGTATTGCATGTACCAGGTCGCATCCTGCGCTTTCCGGGGGAGCATGACCTCCTGGTAGCGGAGCCAATCGAGCACGTAGCGCAGCACGATAGGGTAGGCGAGCATCGCGAGAGCGAAATGGATGCCGCGCAGCCGCAGTGTCGGCAGCCCGATGAGAACGGCCGCGAGTGCCGCGAGCAAGGCTCCCGCCGGAATGCCGAGCCACGGCGAAACGTTTACGACGGAGAGGAGCAGCGTGACCGTAAAGGCGCCGATTCCGAAGAACGCCGCATGCCCGAAGGACACCACGCCGGCATAGCCGCCGAGGAGGTTCCACGAAAGTCCGAGTACGGCGAAGATCGCGACGATCGTCAGTACGTGCTGGTAATAGGTATTCCCGATGACACTCGCGAGCGCGACATATGCGACGCACACCGCGGCGATGAGGCCCAGAGTGGAAAGCTCGATCCGCTTCACGCCTAGACCCGTTCCACGTTCTTGCCGAAGATGCCGTCGGGCTTGAAGAACAGCGTCGCCACCAGCACGACGAAGATGGCGGCACTCTGCAGCTCGAGTGGCAGGAACAGCGCCGATACCTGCTGCACGAACCCGATGATGACGCCGCCCCAGAATGCGCCGAGGACCGATCCCAGGCCGCCCAGCACGACCGCCGCGTACATGATGATGAGGAACTGCACGCCGACGTACGGCTGGAACGGGTAGTAGATCGAGACGAGCCCTCCAGCGACGGCCGTGATGGCCACACCGAACGCGAATGCGAAGCGATGCGCGCGGTCGACCCTGATCCCGACGTACGTCGCGGCCACGGGATTGTCGGCCGCGGCACGCAGCGACTTGCCGATCGACGTCCGCGAAAACACCTGGTAGATCACGCCCACCAGCACGAGCGCCACGAGACATGACAACGCCTGTCCCTGGTTGACGAACACTTCGGCGTCGACGCCCGGAAACGGCTGGAAGGTCCACGCCTGGTCGGAGATCGGTGTGCGGTTCTGCCGCGGAACCGCTCCGAACCAGGCGAGTGCCACACTCTGGAAAATGAGCGAGAGACCGAGCGTCAAAATCATCTGGGTGTAGTGACCTTCACTTTCCGTCCCGGCCGCGCGCAAGCCGGTGGACCGGGAGAGCACGACGCGATGGATGATCGCGCCCAGAATGAAGATGACGGGGCCCGTGAGGAGCACGCCGAGGTAGGCGCCGAGCGTCACTCCGAATAGTCCGAGCGGCGCGATCAACGCCGCTGCGAACACGGCGCCGTACATGCCGAGCATCAGGAATTCGCCCTGCGCGAAGTTGACCACGCGCATGACGCCGAAGATCAGGCCGACGCCGGAGGCCATCAACCCATAGAGAATCCCGGCCATAAGGCCGGCGACCGCCGTCTGCATGACGGCTTCCAGGACGATGTTCGGAGCCATGACGGTTGGCGCAGGCGGGCGTGCCGTCAGTCGTCGTTGGTAAAAGGATTCGCGAAAAGGAACGGGTCGGTCAGCTGGCCCGTCATCGCCGGCGCGAACCGGTCGAGCGCATCGACAGTCCACCCGCCTTCGTGGAACAGAGTCGACACGAACTCGGGCGGTGAGAGCATCGCAACTTCGTCGCCGCCGACATAGAAATCGCGGCCGTTGACGTTCTTCGCGGCCGGCGTGCAGAGCCAGGTGACGAAGGCGCCGATGGAATCGGGCGGCGCGGGCTTGTCCCAGCCCGCGAGACCGCGCTCGCCGATCCAGTAGCGGCCGAGCGCCGTCAGCAGCGGCTTCCACGTGCCAGCCAGGTTCTTCGCGAACCAGTCGCCACCGCCCGTCTGGCCGGCCGTCGCGCGAGGGCGGATCAGGTTGCAACGGATGCCGAAGCGGCCCTGCTCACGTGCGACGCTCCGCGTGAGGCCGGCGAGTCCTTCCTTCGCGGCGGTGTACGCGGAATTGAACGGCATGCCGAGCCCGGCCTCGGAGCCCGTGTTGATGATGCTTCCGCCGCCTCGTTGCCGAAGCAGCGGAACGGCGTGCTTGATCGTCAAAAACGATGCCTTCAGGTGGCTGTCGAGCACCGTATCCCACTGCTCTTCGGTGAGCTTGTGGATCGGATTGCCGGCGCGAAGGCCGGCGTTGTTCACGAGGATGTCGAGACCGCCGAACGCATCGGCCGCGGCCTCGACGATTTTTTGCGGGCCGCCGGGCTTCATCAGGTCTTCGCTGACGGGAACGGCTTCGCCGCCCGCCTTCCTGATTTCCTCAGCGACGACCGCCGCGGAGCTTTGTCCTTCGGCGTTCGTTCCGAAGTCGCTCACAACGACCTTCGCGCCTTCGCGGGCGAGCGTCATTGCTTCGCTCCTGCCGATGCCGCGTCCGCTGCCGGTGACGATTGCAACCTTTCCCGCGAGCCTGTGGTTGTCGCTGTGGTTGGCCATCTGGACGCTCCTCCTGCTGGATTGATCGCTGTTCGCGCGCCGTGTTTCGGTCGCGAGGAACAGGGCCCGCGTGCGCGCGGGCTTGGCCCGATGCGAATGATGCAGCCTGCCGAACCGCTAGTCAACAGGTATGTTGACGAAAGCCGCCGGACGGGCGTATGGTCTCGGCTGAGCCTGCGGCTTCGCGCGTATCGCGAAGTTCGTCAACGGGCGGTCGGAACCGGTGGTCGCCGGTCGTTGTGTCGGGCGACCGGAATAATTTGCTGACGGAGAGTCGAACAATGGTCAAGGAAGAGGATGCGGAGTTCCACGACAGAGACCCGAAGGACTATGACTGGGCCGAAACACGCTTCATCAGTTTCTCGATTCCCGAGGAGCAACTGTTCGGGAACGTCTACGTGCTGGCGCGTCCGAACGTGGGCGCGGTCATCTCCGACGTGACGATCCAGAAGGGCTTCTCGCGCTTTCCGTTCGAGATGGATTTTCACGATCCGCAGATGCACCTGCCGTGCCCGCCCTCGTTCAGAAAGTTCACCCTGAGGAACGGCCTGACCGTCGAAGCCGTCAGGCCACCGTACGAGCTCAAGTACTCGTACCGGCACAACGGCGGCAACTGCAGCATCGACTTCGACTTCACGGCCGTCGGCGAGCCGTTCGATTGTCACGATCCGAAGCAGAACCCTTTGCTGGGTGACAAGACGTTTGCCGGTCTGGGAGACCAATGGCTGAACGGCCACTACGACGTGTTGGGTCACGTCAAGGGCGAGCTCGTCCTGCGCGGGAAAAGCTACAAGATCGACAGCTACGACGGCGCGGATCACAGTTGGGGTCCGCGCAAGGAAGAGGGCATTCGGGCGATGGGATGGACCGCGGCGGCGTTTGGTCCCGACTACGGTATCCACACGGTGTTTCATCTCGACATTCGCAACGGCCAGGTCTTCTACGACAAGCTCCGATTCGGATACGTCGTCGACGGCGGCGAGACCTATGGCCTCGTCAGCGCCGAGATCACGGCGACCCGGATCGACATGATCGGCGTCAGCAATCACATCCGCGCAGTCGATGTGCGGGGCAAGGTGCACGAGATGCGGGGTACCGCGATAGCGGGCCATCCGCAATACACGATCAATCCGTGCCAGGCGGTCTTTCAGACGCTTTTCCGCTACGAGGTCAACGGTCGCGTCGGCTACGGCGAAAGCGCCGATTGCTTCGGGCTCGACTATCTCGCTGAGCGCATGTCCGCCCTCGGCAGGTATCGCGCCGGCGGTCCCGCCGCTCCTGCGAAGAAGTAACCGTCATGTCCATCCTCGACTACAGGATCCTGGATGCGCCGCCACGATCTTTCATCGACGAGATGCGCAGGAAGTATCCGACCGAGCGCGAGACCGACGAGCTGCTCGTGCGCAAGCTCGAGCGGCGTGTCACCCAGACCAAGGACTACCACGTTCCTCGCCTGAGTGAAATGGAGGTCTGCATTCAGAATTTTTTCGCGGCCAACCTCACGACACCTTTCAAGATCAGCCGTCCGCAGTGGCTCTCCGGCGGCGCATCGAAGCTGCAGGTGCTCTTCGAGATCGACTGGCAGCAGGACGGCAAGCCGCGTCATGACCGGATGGTCCTCCGCATGGATCCGGCGGAGTCGCACAATGCGACGAGTCGGCTGCGGGAAGCCGAATTGCTACGCGCCTTTCGCGGGATCATTCCGGTGCCGGAGGTGTTCTTCGTCGATGCGGAGGGCAAGTGGTTTCCCGAGCCGACGCTGATTTACGCGTTCGCGGAAGGCGTGACCAAGCCACGCGCTACGTCCTCGGGCGCCGTAAGCGGGCTCGGCATTCACTTCGGACCGGAATGGCGGGCAAAGCTCGGACCTCAGTTCGTCGAGCACTTGGCGAAGATTCATTCTTATCCGATCGAGAACGGCCGTTTCACCACCATGGATGCGCCGTCCACCGGCACGACCGAGGCCGCGCAGTTACAGTTGAACCGCGCACGCCGCGTGTGGGAGGAGGACCGCGCGGAGGATTTTCCGCTGATGGAGGTCGCCACGAATTGGCTCGGCCGCAACCTTCCGGTGATGGATAAGGTCAGCGTGATCCACGGCGACTACCGCAGCGGCAACTTTCTCTTCGACGAGGCGTCGGGCCGCATCACCACGTGGCTCGATTGGGAGCGCGGCCACCTTGGGGATCGGCATCGCGACCTCGCCTGGATTACCCAGGCGATGTTCGGCGATCCCCGCGAGGATGGCCGGGGCTTCTACATTTGCGGGCTGCTCAGCGAGGAGGAGTTCTACGAACAATACGAGCGGCTGTCGGGGCTGAAGATCGATCCGGCACGACTCAAATGGTATTCGGTCCTCAATTGCTATCAGGCGCTCGTGTCGACGCTTGGCAGCTGTTATCGCGTCGTCCGCATGGGCAAGAATCACCAGGACGCGCTGATGGTGGTGCTCAAGGCGGAGGCCGCGATGGCGAGCGTGCGGCTGCAGGAAATGTTGAGCGAGGTGATCTGATGGCAGACGTCACGACCAATGCACTGCGCGGTCTCGTCAAGACCCTCAACGATGTGGTGGTTCCGTCGATTCCGGCCGACGATCCGCTCGCGCTGCAGGAATTGAAGATGGTGGTGCGCTACCTGAGCTTCGCCCGCGAGCGTGTCGATCATCTTTACGCGCGGGCCCGATACGAACTCTCCTTCTACTCCGATCTCATTGCGCAATTGGCCGAGATTCTCGGGACATCCCATGCGAGCGAGGCGAAGCGTCTTTCGGATCTGCGCACTCGAGCGGCGGCATTGCTCGGGGAGCCCGGAGCCGCCATCGACGATCTGCGCAATCTCAATCTCGAGATCACGAGCAGCATCAGCACCCTTCTCGGTGAAGTGCGCGACGCGGAAGTCCTGCCTCGCCTCGAGCGCGCCGTCGTGCTTGCGTCGGCGGAGATCACGGCGTTCGATCGATCGTGGTACGCGCCGCTCAAACTCGAACGGTTTCCTCAGCAGGTGCGCCCGTTGAGCGCCTTCATCCCGATGCCCAAAACGGTTTCCTAGCCGAGCGCGCGCCTTGCGTATCCTGATCAGCAACGACGACGGCATCCACGCCCCCGCATTGCCGGTTCTCGCGAGCCGCCTGGCGCGGGACGGCCACGACGTCATGGTGGCGGCGCCGCTGGAAGCGCACAGCGGTTGCGGCGCGTCTATCGGCAAGGTCGAGGACGGGCAGGTCTTTTCCGTCGCCGAAGTCACGCTCCCGGGCGCGGAGAACGTCGCTGCGTTCAGCGTCGATGGGCCTCCCGCATTCATCGTGCTGGCGGCCGTGCAGGGCGTGTTGGGGACGCGGCCTGACATCGTTGTCACCGGACCCAACGCGGGCGTGAATCTCGGCCCGCTGACGCTGCATTCGGGGACGCTCGGTGCAGCGATCACCGCGGCGTCGAACGGTTTGCCCGCCATTGCGCTCAGCACGCAGAAGCGGGCGCGCTTCGGTTTCGCCGCGGCGGCGGAATTCTGTGCGCTCAATCTCTGCAAGCTGCTGGATTACATGGAGAACGACTGCGCCCTCAACATCAATGTGCCCGACTTGCCGCTCAACGAGATCGCGGGCATTCGGCTTACCCGGTTCGCTCCGAAGAGCTTGTACACCATTGTCCTGACGGAAGCCCGGGACGACGTTGGCGGGCCTGGGCGCAAGCGCCGGATGTCGGTTTCACTGCAGTACGACAAGGAGGGCGCTGCGCATCGCAAGTGGCGCGCCGAGAGCGGCAAGCAGGACGACTCGGATGCCGGGGCAATCATCGACGGGTACATCTCCGTGACCGTCGTTCATGGCGGTTTGCGGCACCTCGATGGCGAGATGGCGGACCAGACATGGCAAGGACTCGGATAGGAAGGCACGCTGATGGCTGAATTGAGTTATGCAAACAGAGTCGTCGTGATCACCGGCGCGGGGCGGGGGCTCGGCCGCGAGTACGCGTTGGCGTTTGCGAGGCGTGGAGCCGCGGTCGTCGTGAACGACCTCGGCACCACGCTCGCAGGGGAGGGCGGCCCGACGAGCCAGCCCGCCGATGAGGTCGTCGCGGAGATTACGAAGTCAGGCGGCCGCGCAGTTGCCAATTACGCTTCGGTGGGCACTCCCGAAGGCGCGCGAAGCATTATCGCCGCGGCACTCGGCGAATTCGGCCAGATCGACACGCTCGTGAACAACGCCGGAATCCTCGACATGAAGCCCTTTGCAGACGTCACGCTCGAAGGGCTGCAACGCCATCTTGCCGTGCACGTCGTCGGATCGTTCCTGACCTGCAAGGCAGTGTGGCCGCACATGGTCGCCCGCAAGTACGGGCGCATCGTGAACACCGTCAGCGGTGGAATCTTCGGCTTGCCCGGCCTCGCGGAATACGGCCCTGCCAAGGGCGGCGTCTTCGCCTTTACGCGAAGCCTCGCGCTGGAAGCGCTTGAGCACGGGATTCGCGTCAATGCGATCGCACCCCAAGGCTCGACGCGAATGCTGCAGGCGTCGGGCTTGAGCCCCGAATTGCGGGCGCAGCTCGACCAGAAGATGAAGACGGCACTGGTGGCGCCGGGTCCGCTTTATCTCGGTCACGAAAGCTGCGCGATCAACGGCGAAACGCTCGCGGTATCGGGCGGCAAGGTCTGTCGGATTGCGCTCAGCTACAACGATGGCTTCTCGGATGCGAACCTGACGCCGGAGATGATTCGCGACCGGATCGGCGAGGTGCTCGACGAATCGACGGCGCACGTGTGGACGAGCGCCACGTCGCGATACGAAGCGCGTGTCCGGGAGTCCTGAATTTGACGGAACGCACCGTCGTCGCCACCGGCCTCGAGTTCCCGGAAGGCCCCGTCGCCATGGAGGACGGCAGCGTCCTCGT
>Ga0070670_100004335_pt1 | contig 11875 bp, 7 predicted proteins | sample KBSS63metaG_FD_64665 | JGI IMG/M metagenome (GOLD analysis project Ga0070670, IMG submission 64665) | Switchgrass rhizosphere microbial communities from Kellogg Biological Station, Michigan, USA - KBS S6-3 metaG | ecosystem: Host-associated > Plants > Roots > Rhizosphere > Soil ... | reverse complement strand
CCGGAGGCGGCCGGCGACGACTTCTGGCTCGGCCTGCGCGCGTTCTGCAGATCGCACGGCGTTACGCTTGCACACGTGTGCAGTTTCGCCGCGAAGACTGGATCGATCCCCAGTTTCAGCGGCGAGGCGAGTCGCAAGCAGCGCTGGGAATTCGTGATCGCGCTGGCGCCGCCGCAGGCGCTGGTCGGAACTCGCAAGGGCCACGCCTACGAGATCAAGCGCGGCCGCCAAGCAGGATTGCAGCTGCGCCGGACGCGCGATGAGCAGGCCTTGCGGCAGCACGTGCAACTCATGAACGCATCGATGGAGCGGCGCCGTGGACGAGGCGAGGCAGTGAGTCTCGTCGAGCACGCCCGCAGCTATGGCGCGCTGCTCGCAACGGGAGCGGCTGAGTTGTTTCAGGCAGTCGCGAACGACCAGGTCATGTCGTCGAACATGATCCTGCTCGCGCCGAGTGGCGGCTACAACCATACGCAGGGCACGAGCGCAGCGGGCATGGAATGCGGGGCGGCGCACTTCCTGCTGAGCGAGACCGCGACGAGCCTGCTCGCCGAAGGTCGCAGTACGTTCAACCTCGGCGGAACGGACCAGGCGGGCACTGGCCTGGAAAGATTCAAGAGCGGCTTCAGCAAGGCCACGCAGCGCATCGAGCTGGAAGCGGCGAGCTTTCAGTTCGGCGGACGCGCCGGCGCGCTGTGGGGCGCCGCGAAACGGCTGTTTGCTCGCCCATGACCGCGGCTGCACTGCCAATCAGGGTCTTCGAGCCGCGCGAGAGCTACCGATACGCTCGGCAAGCGGCGTTCGGCACCGACAGCGCCTATCTGGCGCAGGCCACGCGACCGCGGGCGCTCTCGTGGCGGCATGAGAAAACGCTGGTGGTTGGAGCACTGGCGGACGACGGTACACCCGCGTGCTGGGCAGCGTTCGGCCCGCTCGGTTTCGACCGCGCGTTCTGGCAGTACGGCAACTTGTTCACGAAGCCGGAACATCGACGGCGCGGGTTGGCGCAGGCCGTGGTGTCGCAAGGTCTCGCGGTTGCGCGTGCCGCCGGCGCGCATCGCGTCTTTTGCCTGATCGCGGACGACAACGAGGCGTCCGCCTCCTTCCACGAGCAGCTCGGCTTTGCGCCGACGACCATTCGCATGTCGAAGCTCAGCAGCCTGGCGCGCCGGCCAGGCGGTGCTCTTGACGCGCCGGGGTACAGTCTCGACTTGCGCGAGCTCGAGAACAGGATCGTCCGTGAGTTGCCGCTGTGCGGCCTGGCCGCGCGCGACGCAACGTTATCGTTCGTGCTCAGCCATCTCATGCCCGATCAGCCTCTGTTGCCGTGGCGTCGGCCTGCAACTAGAGCGGCCTGCGTCCCTATGCAGAGCGGCGCGCCGTTGTACGTTCGCTGCAGCCCGGATTCAATCAACGCCTTCGCCGGATGGAAGCAGGGTAGTGCGCTCGACTCCACCGCGCGGACTGCCGAGCTGATGGCGGCGTTGCAGTCGCTGGCCCGGCCGAATTGCGCTGTCTTCCACGACGAACAGCTGGCGCAAACGCTGGCGCCGCACACGAGTCAGCGATTCACGGTGAGCGCTGTCGCAATCCGCTGAGAACGAGAGAACAAAATGCTGAAACAGGTAGTGAAGAGTCTGATGCCCGCGCGACTCGTGCGTGAGCTGCAGGATTGGCGCGATCTGCCGCCGGATGCGAAGGCTGAGAAGAAGACGGATCGCCGTCGCGAGCTGCAGTCCGACGGCGGCGCCGAACGCTGCCTGCGTGCATCGCTCGATTGGCTGGCCGCTGCGCAGGATCTTTCTGCAAGCGCCGACGGCGGCGTCGCGCGGCACTACAGCCTGGTCTCCGGCTGGGGCAAGTCCTACCCGGAGACGACCGGCTACATCGCGCCGACGTGGCTCACCGCGCGTGCCCGTGCGTACCGTCCCGATGCAGAGGCGCGCTCGCGACGCATGCTGGACTGGCTCGTGTCGATTCAGCTCGACGATGGCGGTTTTCAGGGCGGCATGATCGACGCGATCCCGCGCGTGTCCGTGACATTCAATACGGGACAGATCCTGATCGGCCTGGCAGCCGGCTACAAGCATTTTGGTGACGAGTCATACCTGCGATCGTTGCACCGCGCGGCTGTGTTCCTCAGAGACTCGCAGGATCCTGACGGTTGCTGGCGGCGTCACGCCACGCCGTTCGCGGCGCCAGGCGACAAGGCTTACGAGACGCATGTGGCGTGGGGCATGTTCGAGGCGGACCGCGTCGCGCCGGGGCAGGGCTACGGTGATGCGGGCCAGCGGCAGGTCGCGTGGGCGATGAGCCGGCAGGCCGCCAACGGTTGGCTGGCGGATTGTTGCTTGAACGATCCGGCACGGCCGCTCACGCACACGCTGGGTTATGCGCTGCGGGGTCTGGTAGAGGCTCATCGTCATCGGCCAAATCCAGCAGTACTGCAGGCAGCGGTGAAACTCGCCGAGCCATTGACGCGCTGCCTGCGCCCGGATGGCTTTCTCGCCGGCAGATTTGCCGCCGACTGGACGCCGCAAGTGAGCTGGAGCTGCCTCACGGGGGCAGTGCAGATTGCAGCGAGCTGGTTCGATCTGTTCGAGTGGACCAACGAGCGCGCGTTCTTCGATGCGGCGATTCGTGCGAACTCGTTCGTGCGGCGGACCGTCTGTCTGGATCCAGCCCAACGCAACGTCTACGGCGGCGTCAAGGGCTCGTATCCGGTCGACGGCGACTATGGTCGCTTCGAGTATCTCAACTGGGCCGCGAAGTTCTTCATCGACGCCAACATCCGCGAGCTCGAAGTCACGGCGAATCAAGCTGCCGCGCGCCGGTGAGCGCGGCGCCGCTCACTGGCCGCTCCACAAACGCGGACGTTCCGAACCGACCCACTGGGGATTGTGACCCTGCCCGGATTTGTCGGAGATATCGCTCGGCGTGGGATTGAGGTTGAGATACCAGATGTTCGAGGTGCCCGGCGCGGTCGACAGCGGCGTGTTGGACTCGCTCAGGATGTCGCTGACGCTCAGGGGGGTCGAGTAGATCTGAATGCCGCGCATGATGCCGTTCATGATCTCGTTCGAGGGCGACCACGGCGCATCGCCCCAGGTGAGCGCCGGATTCGGCGGATTGATGTTGCCGTAGTCGGCGGGCAGGTCGACGCGAATCACGCGGCTGGTATTCGGCAAGTCCCAGTAATACTCGTGATGCTTGCCGGAGCCGTCTGACCATACCCGCAGCGCCTGCGTGTACCACCGGTCATAGACGACGTTCTCGCCGCTCAGGAAATCGTTGCCGAACGCCGAGATCTCCCACTTGTGAGTCGTGCCGATGGAGCCGTTCGGCGGATAGGGATGGGCCCCGTAGTACGTGTCCGTGCCGTAGACGCCGCCCCAGCCGAACTCGCCGTCGTTGCCCCAGAAGAAAGCGGTGTAGTAGCCGGCCTGCTGGCGCGGATAGACGCGCCAGATGTAGGTCGCCGGGTAGATCGCCAGCGGATTGGTGAAGCGGAAGCGGATGGTGTTGCTGGTCGCGGCGCTGCCTGGGAAGTCCAGGCCTGACGTTGCGCTGCTGCCCTGTACGGTGACGGTGGCCGAGCGACTGGTCGAACCCCCAGGACCGCTGCAACTCAGAGTGAAGAGATTGCTCGCGTTGGTCAGCGCGCCGGTGCTGGCAGTGCCCGAGGTCGACCGCGAGCCGCTCCACGCGCCGCTCGCCGTGCACGAGCTGGCATCAGTCGAAGACCAGCTCAGATTGGAGCTGCCGCCGCTCGGCACGCTGGTCGGACTCGCACTCAGTGTTACGGAGGGCGCCGGTGACGCGGCCGCAACTGTCACAGTGACTGAGCGCGATGTGCTGCCGCCGGCGCCCGAACAATTCAGTGTGTACGTACTACTGCTGCTCACGGATCCCGTCGACTGCGAGCCGTTGGTCGCCTTGTTGCCCGACCACGCGCCAGCAGCGACGCAGCCCGTCGCGTTCGTGCTGGTCCAGCTCAATGTCGAGGCAGCACCGCTTGCCACGCTCGAGGGATTCGCCGTCAACGAGACAGTAGGGGCGGGCGTCGTGCTGCCGTTGTTGACGTTGACTGTGACGGCCGATGAAGTTGCGCTGTTGCCCGCCGCGTCGCGCGCGATGGCAGTCAGCGTGTGATTGCCGTTTGTGAGTTGCGTGGTGCTCCATGCGAGCGAGTACGGCGCGCTCTGATCCTCGCTGCCGTATCCGACTCCATCGACTTTGAACTGCACGCCGACGATCCCGACGTTGTCGGACGCGCTTGCGCTCACGTTGACCGTGCCGCTGACTGTGGCGCCGTTCGCCGGAGCCGTGATCACCGCCGAAGGCGGTGCGCTGTCAGGCGGGGGCACAGAGCCGCCGCTCAGGGCCGTGCCCATGTCCGTCTTGATCTCGGCAGCGGACAGCGGCCGATTGTAGATGCGCACATCATCGACCAGCCCGTTCATCACTTCGGTGCCGCCGCCGTTCGCGCCGATGCGGATCGGGCGGGAGTTGGTGTTAGTCACCGCGCAGGAGACGGCTGTCGTGCGATCGAGCACGCCGTTGATGTAGTGACGCAAGGCGGTGCCGTCGTACGTCACCGCGACATGCGTCCAGGTGTTCAGCGGAATGGACGAATTGCTCGGGCGCTGCACGCCTTCACAGCCCAGAAATGCGTTCAGCCGTCCGGTCGAGTCCTCGCGATGCATCGACCAGTCGAAGTATGGCCAGCTGTGGCTGGACGTGTAGGGCTTGTCGACGATGAGCTGCCAGCCGCTGTTGGAGCGCGGATTGACCCACGCGGACAGCGTGAAGCTGCGGCCGGTGAGATTCAGTGCGGGGTTCGCAGCGGCCGCCACGCCATAGTCGTTGCTGCCATCGAACGACACGGCATTGCCGTACTTGCCACCGCCCCACGCCGCTCCGTTCACCAGATTCAGCGTGTTGCTGTTGCCGCTCACATCGACGACCGTCGTGCCCGAGCCGGCGTCGAAGGAGTACGCGGCGAGCGGCCCGCTGCCCGACGCAGCCGGCGCCGCCACACTGTTGCTGACGCTGACGGTCACTGGGTTCGACGTCGTGACGTTGCCCGCCGCATCGCGAGCCGTCGCCGTCAGCGTGTGATTGCCGTTGCTCAACTGGGTTGTGTTCCAGGCGGCCGAGTAGGGCGCGCTCTGATCTTCCGAGCCGATATCGATACCGTCGACTTTGAAACGAGTCCCGATCACGGCGATATCGTCTGAGGCATTGGCGGTGATATTCACCGTGCCGCTGACTGTTGTCCCGGCAGCCGGCGAGATCAGTGTGACCGTCGGCGCCGCGGTGTCAGGCGACGCGGTCGCGCTGCCGAGGGGCGAAGCCATGTCGGTCTGGATCTCGGCAGCAGACAGCGGCCGATTGTAGATGCGCACGTCATCGATCAGGCCGTTCATCACTTCGGTGCCGCCGCCGTTCGCGCCGATGCGGATCGGGCGCGAGTTGGTGTTGGTCACCGCGCACGAGACCGCTGTCGTGCGATCGAGCACGCCATTGATGTAGTGACGCAAGGCGGTGCCGTCGTACGTCACCGCGACATGCGTCCAGGTATTCAGCGGAATGGACGAGTTGCTCGGGCGCTGCACGGCTTCGCAGCCCAGGAACGCGTTCAGCCGTCCGGTCGAGTTCTCGCGATGCATCGACCAGTCGAAGTACGGCCAGCTGTGACTGGATGTGTAGGGCTTGTCGACGATGAGCTGCCAGCCGCTGTTGGAGCGCGGATTTATCCACGCGGACAGCGTGAAGCTGCGGCCGGTGAGATTCAGTGCGGAGTTCGCAGCGGCCGCCACGCCGTAGTCGTTGCTACCGTCGAATGACGCAGCCCGGCTGTACTTGCCCGTGCTCCACGCCGTGCCGTTGAGCAAGTTGATCGTGTTGTTGTGCCCCGTGACGTCGCTGACGGTGGTGCCGGAGCCGGCATCGAACGAATAGGCCGCCACCGGGCCGCTGCTCTGTGCAAATGTTGCAGCCGTGCCGGCGCCGCACAGGAGTGCGGCGAGCATCACGCGGCTAGATATTTGCCGAAGGAGTGTGCGGCGCGAGCAAACGAGAGATTGCAATGATTGCAGAATCGAAGCCGGCGACATCACTCTACGATGTCGGGGCGGAGCAGATACGGACACGCGCTTCCTCGCAAATCATGTGGACCAGAACATGTGACGATTAAAAGAACGTCACGCTTGCGACTCGATCCATCGCGTGTCGCGCCCGCCATCAAACGCTTGTAGAAAAATCTTAGTTCCGCGCGCGAGCCTACATCGTGAGTGCGTGCGGCGCGTGATGTCGTTGTTCGCCGACGCAGCGCTGAATGTCTGCATATGCCGACATCCGCAAACGCAACGTGCAATTACCGGTTGCGCTACTGTTGTCGAGTCAACGGATGGGAGAACGGGTGGCCCGATCGATGGCGCCGATCGGGCCGGGCCACGGCGCGGACTGCCGTGCGCCCGGCTGGTCGATTCGTGAAACAGTCGGCTTGCGATGCGCGCCGCCGTGCGTGCACGATCGCTCACATGGATTCCATCGAAGCTGCAGTAATCGGCGGTGGTGTCGTCGGACTGGCCGTCGGCCGGGCGCTCGCCATGCAAGGAGTCGAGACGCTCGTGATCGAGCGCCACGCGCGGCCCGGCGAGGAGACCACGTCGCGCAACTCCGGCGTGATCCACTCCGGCATCTACTATCCCGCCGGCAGCCTGAAGGCGGCGGCGTGTGTACGCGGGCGGGAGCTGCTGTACCGGTACTGTGAGGAGCGCGGCATCAGGCACCAGCGCTGCGGCAAGATCGTCGTGGCAGGCGAGTCACAGGTCGCGGCGCTGCAAGCGCTCTACAAGCGAGGCATCGTCAACGGGGTTCTCGACCTCGAGATGCTGGACCGCGCCCAGGTTGCGTCCCTCGAGCCTGCAGTTGTCTGTGCGGCAGGGTTGCTGTCTCCGTCCACCGGCATCATTGACGTGCACGAGCTGCTGCTCGCGCTGCTCGCGGACCTCGAGGCGCACGGCGGCGCATTGCTGCTGCAAGCCAATGTCGGTGCGATGCAGGCCGCGGACGACGGCATCGTGATGCAGGTCGACAGCGGCGGGACAACGAGCGAGCTGCAGTGCCGCTGGCTGGTGAACTGCGCCGGGCTCTCTGCGCCTCAAGTGCTGCGATCGCTCGCAGGCTATCCGCAGCAGCGATTGCGCGCGGCGTTCTACGCCAAGGGCAACTACTTCTCATGCCAGGGCGTACGTCCGTTCAAGAGGCTCGTATACCCGATGCCGAATGAAGCAGGGCTAGGCGTGCACGCGACGCTGGATCTGGACGGCACCACGCGCTTCGGCCCCGACGTGGAGTGGGTGGCCGAGCCGGACTATCGCGTCGATCCAGCTCGCGCCGAGTCGTTCTACGCCGCGATCCGTGAATATTGGCCGGACATTCCGCACGGCTCGTTGCAGCCGGCGTATGCGGGAGTGCGACCGAAGCTGGTGGGGCCTGGGGCGGCCGCGGGCGATTTCGAGATCGAAGGGCCTGCGGCGCACGGCGTGGCAGGGCTAGTTAACCTGCTCGGCATCGAGTCGCCCGGGCTCACATCCTCGCTGGCGCTGGCTGAGCGAGTCGCACAGCTCGCGCGCGCTGCCGCCTAATTGCGCTGGCCGGGACGTGTCTCAATGCCGAGGGCGGTTTTGTGCCTTGCGGTTCCGGAGCTTGTCGGGTCTCTTTACAGCCCCCCTTTGGTGGTATGGCTCGCAGTGCAATAACTCGTTGATGCGGGGGGAATTCATGGAGCAGGCACGGACCCTGCATTCATTTGGCCTAGGAGTCGCACCATGAGGGCTGCGACAAACGGACTCACCAGGGGAAACAAGAAATGCGAACTCTCTTCAAGGCGGTTCTGGCGACGGTGGCGCTGGCTGCGCCGTTCTACGCGAATGCAGTGCCGATCACGTGGACCTACTCAGGCCAGTGCGACGGCGGTGCCTGCGATGTGGTCCCAACGATCACCGGCGAATTGTCGGGCAACCCCGGTGCGTTCGGCCCCTCAAACGAGCTGAACGATTACTTCTTCCTGTTCGGCGATCTGACCAGCTACAGCTTCAACGTCGGCGGTTACGAGTTCAGCGGAACGCACGGCGACGGTTCGTACGAGCTGGACGCGTCCGGCAATATCGTCGGCGGCACCATGACTTTCGCCAACATTCTCAACCTCGAGTTCCTCGGCGTCGGCGCCGCCAGCTGGAGCATCGTCGATACGAATTGCAGCTTCTTCAAAGGCTGCTCAAGCACCCAGGCGTGGGGCACGGGCTCCTATACGAAGGTTCCCGAGCCGGCCACGCTGTCGTTGCTTGGCCTGGGACTGATCGGGCTCGGATTGATTCGTCGCCGCAAGGCTTGAAGCCGGGCGAGAGCCTGCTTCGTTCGAGATGAGAGAGCCCCGCTGACGCGGGGCTCTTGCTTTGGGCTCAGCCGTTTCGCGCCAGCACTCCCGCCAGCGCCGAGCGTGCTTTTTGCACGGCTTCGGGGATTCGCTCGAGAATCCAGCTTTCGACGCCCCGTGGCCGGCCTGCGAGGAACCACAAGGCCAGAACACCGAACAAGTAAACCGGCACTCCGATTGCTATGCAGATGATCAGCGAGCGCGCAGCCTCGCCGGTCGCAATGGCGCTCGTTGGGGCAGGCGGCCCGAAGGTACGCACGACCAGGTACATGACGGCTGCGCTGCAGATCGGTCGCCACACGGAGGATACGAACTGCCAGCCGCTCAGGTGCAGGAACCGGGTGATGATGATGAAATTGACCGGCAGCACGACTGTGCCAGCCGCGACGTACGCCCAGGCTGCGCCCTCGACCCCGTAGAACACCGTTGCGAACGACGCCAGCGGCAACAGAATGGCAACGTGCATGCCGTTGATCTTGACGAACACCTGATGCTGCCCGATCGCGAGGAACGCCGCATAGGCGTTGCTCTGCAGCACCTGAGTGATGCCGAAGAACGCCAGGATCTGCAGCAGGATGGCAACCTCGACCCAGGCTGGGCCGAGTACCAGGAGCACGAGAAACGAGGCGGTCGCAGCGACGCCCGCGACGGCTGGCACTGCGACGAGAGCGATCATGGCCATGACTGAAAGGTACTCACGGCCGAGCGCAGGCAGATCCTGCGCGAGTTTCACGTAGGCCGGCAGGATCGCGCGGTTGATCGGTGCAACGAGCTCGGTGCTGGGCATGTTGGAGATTTCGTGCGCCACGCTGAACACGCCGAGTGCAGACGGTCCGGCAAAGCGGCCGATCACGAAATCGGGGGAACGCTCGCGCAGGAAGCTGATGAAGTTCTGCGTCAGCAACCACTTCGAGACATGCAGCAGATCCTTGGCCGCCGCCAGCGAGAAGCGGGGTCGGAACGGATGGAGCACATAGCTCAGCCCGACGCCCGCTGCGCGACCGAGAACGATCCCCGCCACCAGCGCCCAGTAGCTGCGCCAGGCGAATGCCAGAGGGACGATGATTGCGAATCCGATGACCTTCTTGGCCAGCAGGAAGCGGAACTCCTTGTCGAACTGCATTTCCTTGCGGAAGTTGACGACACCAATGTTCTCCAGTCCCTGGATCATCGCGCCCGCTGCCAGCACGCACAGCACCGCCTTGACACGCGGCTCGTTGTAAAACGCAGCGACCGGGATGGCCATGAGGATCAGGCAGGTGCCGATGGCGAAGCCGGCCAGGGCGTTCAGGGTCCAGGCCGAGTCGTAATGTGCGCGGCTGGCGTCGGCGCGTTGAATCAGTGCGGTATCGACGCCGAACGCGCTGAACAGCTCGAGCAGCGCGATCACGGAAGTCGCCATCGCGACCAGACCGAAGTCGGCGGGGACCAGCAACCGTGCGAGCACCAGCATGCTCAGCACGCCGAGGCTGCGTTCCAGCACCTTGAAGCCGACCATCCAGACGACCCCATGGGCCATCTTGCGACGGATGTTCATGGCAGCAGCCGTTCCAGCAGGCTTCCACGCATGCGCGGCGACGTCATCGGGCGCTCAGGAGTGAGCGACTGCTGTCAGGGCGAGGATGAGTGCTTCGGTAGCCGCCAGGAACCAACCATCGACACGCACCAGGTTGCCGCTTGCATAGTCTTCCTGAATCGCTCGGCGGATCGTCATGCGCAGTTCGCTGTCCGTCCTTGCTCCTGCAAGCTCGAAACTTCTTTGGGGCCACGTCGCGGCGATGTGCTCGACTTCCAGCCGCACGACTTCGGAGTCGAGAATTCGCGCCGCCTGCTCCCGTTCGAGCCCGAGGGCGGCGAGCAGCCGGTCACGCTCGAGCGGCGCCAGCTCCAGCAATGCGCCGGCGGCACAGCAGATGCCGGCGGCACCCATTAGGGCCTGTCTCAGGAACAGCCGGCGCCCCACAGTCGTCGGTCGAGTTGCGTCCTTCATGACATGATCTGCTTGAGGTGCCGCGCCAATCTTACGCTCAGCGCGACGATCGTCACTGTGGGGTTCGAGCTGCTGATGGTCGGGAAGACGGACGAACCCGTGACGTAGAGATTGGCGAGGCCGTGGACGCGCAGGTCGGCATCCACGACACCTTGGCGCGGGTCCGCATGCATGCGCGTCGTGCCGCAATGGTGCCAGCTGCTCTGCATGTGCAGGGGCCACTCGGTCGCCTCCAGATCCAGAGTGACTCGCAGCCGGCCCACGTTGCCCGCACCGAGTGCCTGGGCGATCCGCCGGACAGCAACCTTGAGAGTATGGCGATCGAGGTCCCCCAGCCGCCATTCGAGGCGAGCCATCGGCATGCCGAGCGCATCCTTGTTGCCGGCCAGCGTAACGCGACTCGACGGATTGGGCGCCTGCTCCTGAGTGCTCATGAGCTCGTAGTACGACTCCAGGTTGGATTCCTTGCCGAAGGCAGCCGAGGCCGCGTCGCTCAGGTTTCGATAGAGGCTGGACAGCGTTTCCTTGACCTGACGGAAGCGCGATTCCTCGCCGGTGTCCGACTGCACCGGCATGTAGTACCGCTCGCTGTGCAGGAAGTGATCGCTGAAGTACGTCGGCTGCACTTCGGCGCTGTAGTTGAGCGTGCCCTCGCTGCGTTGGACTGCAGGATCGAGGTCGAGCAGCCCCATTACGGAGGCGAGGCGCCCGCCTTTGCGCAGCGGCCTGCGCGCGATGGTGCGATTCTCACGCGAGTACAGCTTGAAACTGGTGTCCTTCGACAATGGGACGATCGCGGCCGTGTCGAGATTGATGTGATCCCCGAAGTAGCGACCCACGATGTCGTGATCGTTGCCGACGCCGCGCTGCATGACCTGGTTCGACGCGAGCAGCAGGCGCGCGTTTTCGATGCCGCCGACCGCGAGGACGTACGTGCGCGCCTTGACCGTGAAACGGTTGCCGCTGAGCGTGGCGACGTCCAGGCGCGCAATCGTCTTGCCGTTCGCGTCCGGGCGAATGCTCGTGACGTTGGAGTTGAGGTAAAGGCTGATGTTCGGCGCCTTCACGACCGCGTCCCGGTAACGCACGCCGAAGCGGGTCGGCGGACTGAATTGAATCAGGCGGGTGCGCACGTCGTTGCCCAGAGGCAGAGGCGGCGTCTGCGCCAGGTCCCACTGATTCGGCTCGTAGTCGGGCGGCCCGACCTGACAGAGCTCCTGAGCGTGCTCGTAATACTGCGCGACCTCGGCATGCGTGATCGGCCAGCCGCTGTGCGGCACCCAGGGTCGTGCCTCGAAGTCGATCGGATCGAAAGCGCGGCAGAATCCGCCCCAGTGACCCGTCGTACCGCCGAAGAAGCGCAGCCGGCTGATTTCGAGCGGGAAGGTCGGCAGGCCGACGACTTCGCCGCGGGCCAGAGCCTGGGTCTGCGGATCTGG
>Ga0070670_100004330_pt1 | contig 11886 bp, 9 predicted proteins | sample KBSS63metaG_FD_64665 | JGI IMG/M metagenome (GOLD analysis project Ga0070670, IMG submission 64665) | Switchgrass rhizosphere microbial communities from Kellogg Biological Station, Michigan, USA - KBS S6-3 metaG | ecosystem: Host-associated > Plants > Roots > Rhizosphere > Soil ... | reverse complement strand
GAGTTGAAGGGCCGCGCCGTACGTCGACGGGACATACAGGCTCGGCGCCGCGAAGTCGAGCAGGCCGTCCTCGTTGAAGTCCCCGATCGCGACGCGCGCCACCGGCAGCCCCCCGAGGTCCGCGACGGGCACGAAGGAGCCGTTGCCGTACCCCCGCATGATGCTGAGGCCGCTGCCGTGCGAGGACACGATCGCGTCCGGCCGGCCGTCGCCGTCGAGATCCCGCACGGTGACCGCGTTCGGTCCGGTCGCGGTGCTCGAGAGGATCGGCGCGTCGAAGTGACCATCCCCGTGCCCGAGGAAGACGAGCAGCTTGTCATCGTACGTCGGGAGGTTCGCGTACGTGCGCGTGCACACGATGTCCGGCCGGCCGTCCCGGTCGACGTCCGCGACCGCGACCTGCCCGCCGCCCGCGATCTCCGTCGGGTCGAACCCCAGCGAGTCGCCGATCGAGTACGTCCCGTCCCCAAGGCCGCGAAGCACGACCAGTCTCGCGTTGATCACGGCTGCGAGATCGGGCAAACCGTCGCCGTCGAGGTCCGCCGCCGTCATGGCCCACGGCGGGTAGCCCGTGCGCGTGGACCGGCCGCCGCCGAACGTGCCGTCGCCGCGCCCGGGGAGCACCGTGACCGTGCCCGGCGTCGGGTCGGGCACGACGAGGTCCGGGATGCCGTCCGCGTCGACGTCGCCGAACGCGAACCCCGTCGGGTTGGACGGGACGTGGTACGCGACCGGAAGGAACACCCCGCCCTCCACGAATCCCTGGACGACCCAAACCCGCGCCTGCTGATCCGACGCGACGATCTCGAGGTGGCTGCCGCCGTCGATGTCCACGAGCTTCACGGCATCCAGCGAGCCGTCGTTGTTGGGCAAGGCGTGCAGGTTCACGGCGTCGAACGTGCCGTCGCCACGACCGAGCGCGATCATGACGAGGTACGAGTAGACCGTGACGACGTCGGGTATGCCATCTCCGGTCGCGTCGCCGACCGCCGGCGGGCCGATCCCCTGCACCGACGTCGAGATGAATCCTCCCGCGTGGTCGTTGCGCAGGCATGCGCCGATGGGATTGAGGCGCTGGCCGGGGGCCGACGTCACGATGAAGTCCGGCCAGCCGTCCGCATCGACGTCGCCGACGCCGAACCATGCCGGGTTGTTCGCGGGCGCCGTGCCGATCGACGGCCCGGACGCGACCGTTCCGTCTCCGAGCCCGCGATAGAGTTGGATCGTCGTGCCGAGGAAGAGTGCGAAATCGACGCGCCCGTCGTGATCGAAGTCCGTCGTCACGACGCCGTAGCCTCCCGACGGGTTCGGCTGCGGCGTCGGCCGGAACGTGCCGTCCCCGTTGCCGAGCAGCACCCGCGTCGCGTCGGTGCCGGTGGCCACGAGGTCCGGCCGGCCATCCCCGTCGAAATCCGCGACGCGGAGATACTGCGGATGCATGTCCGCAAAGGCGATGAATCGCGGCCGTCCGAGCGACCCGTCCGCCTCGCCGAACACGACGGTCACCCGCGCGCTCGCAGGGCTCGCCGTCGCGACGTCGTTCCGCCCGTCGCCGTCGAAGTCCGCGATCGCGATGTCCTGCGGATTCGCGCCGACGCCGTAGGAATACGAACGCGCGTCGAACCAGTAGTCGGCCGCGCGGGCGCAGGTGACGTGGAGTGCGCACGCGATCGCGACGACGAGCAGCAACCAGCGGCGCATCGGGACCTCGATCGCTTGGGACATCGTGGACGACGACGCGTGGAATTATGCGCCCATGCGCCGGTCGACGCATCTCAAGAGCGCGTTCCCGCGCACGACTCGCCCGCCCCCGCGGGACCCCACGATGCCCGCTGTCAGCAAGGGTTCGATCTACCGCCGCAAGGGCACCGCCAACTGGTTCATCAAGTTCTACGTCGACGGGCGATTGCTGCGCGAATCGGCCCGTACCGACGATCGCGAGACAGCGTTCGCATACCTGCAACGTCGGCTCGCCGAAGCCCGTCTCGACCGCCTGGTACCGGTGTCGCAGCGCGTCACCTTCGAGGACATGCGCAAGCTGCTCCTCGACAACTACCGGTTCAAGCGCAACCGGACCGACCCGGAGCGCCACATCCGACGCCTCGCCGAGTCCCTCGGGCACCTCCACGCCGACGAGATCGACGAGGAGCGCATTCGTCGTTACGCACGTCGCAGGCTCGACGATGAGGGAATGGCGCCGGCGACACTGCGTCGCGAGCTCGCGGTACTCAAACGGATGCTGCGGCTCGCGTCTCCGCGCCTGGCGCGCATCCCGCTCGTGGACATGCCCCGCGTCGACAACGCCCGCCAGGGGTTCTTCGAGGAGGCGGAGCTCCAGCGGATCCTATCGCACCTGCCGGCACACGCACGGAATCTCGTCGAGTTCCTCTATCTGACCGGCTGGCGATCGGGTGAGGCGGCACGTCTCCAGTGGTCGGACGTCGACTGGGGCCGTCGTACGGTTCACTTGCAGGATTCCAAGAACCGCGAACCACGCGTGTTCCCGTTCAAGTATCACCCGCGCCTCGCCGAGGTGCTCACCCGCCAACGCCAACTCGTGAGCGACTGGGAACGTGAGCACTCGAGCATCTGCACGGCTGTGTTCCACTGGCGCGGCCGACCCCTGCACAAGCTGCGGCGGTCGTGGCAGAACGCATGTCGTGCCGCGGGGCTCGAGGGACGTTTGCTGCACGACTTCCGCCGGACGGCGGTGCGCAACCTGATCCGGGCGGGCGTGCAGCAGGCGATCGCGATGAAGATCACGGGACACAAGACAGACTCGATCTTCCGCCGCTACCTCATCGTCGATGAGGAGCTTCTCGCGCAGGCAACAGGCGCCGTCGCGCAGCTGCTCGACGATGGCTCCGTCGATCGATCGTGATCGTCCGTTTGTGTCCCAGACTGCATCTTGTGGCGACGGGCACAGTGTGTCGTGGCGTTGCCACTCGGCTGTTCACCAAAAGTGGGAGCGCCACTGTGTCGCGACGCTGCCACTCGGCTGTTCACCGAGAGTGGGAGCACCGTGTCGCGGCGCTGCCATTCCGTTGTTCACCGAAAATGCGAGCGCCACCGGGACAACTCGTCCCGTTTTTGGCTCAATTTAGGCTCAGTTTTGGGACACAGACGAAAAATGACAAGGCCACCTCGCGAGAGGTGGCCTTGTCGTTCAACGACTTAAATGGAGCTGGTGACCGGAATCGAACCGGTGACCCCGTCATTACGAGTGACGTGCTCTACCAGCTGAGCTACACCAGCCCCTTGCTGCGCGTCGCCCCGGCGGGGGACGACGTCAAGATGGTGCGACCCCCCAGAATCGAACTGGGGACACCGTGATTTTCAGTCACGTGCTCTACCAACTGAGCTAGGGTCGCACTTCCGAAACGGGAAGCCCAGGCGGCACTGAGCGGCGCCGACGTTTGTAGCACGATGCGCGAAGAAGCGTCAAACCCTCGTCACGGTGCGAGGTTACCGGGAGCTCAGGCCGCGACCTCGCGGCGGTCGCCGGTGCGGCGGCGGTCGGCCCCGGTGTGGCGGCGGTCCTGGTTGCCGGTGATGGGCAGCGTGAACGTGATGAGCGTCGTCCACTCGCCCTCGGCGCGGACGCGGACCTCACCGCCGTGGTCCTGGATCACGCGGCGCGCGAGGCTCAGCCCGGCCGGCGCGGCCGACGGCCGGGCGTCGCCGAACGGCAGGAACACCTGGTCGAGCGCGTGCCCCGCGGCGTGCGTGCCGTCGTGGCCGAGCTCGAACAGCACGTGGTGCGCGAGCCGCCGCGTCTCGATGCGGATGCGCCCCCCGGTCGCGACGCGGTCGAGCGCGTACGCGAGCACCGACTGGACCACGTTGCCGATGCCGTCGCGATCGAGCAGCAGCTCGGGCACGTCCGCCGCGAGCCGCTTGACCACGCGCGCGCGGCGCCGCACCAGCGTCTCGCCGTGCGTGCGCAACGCCGCCTCGGCGAGCGTGTTGAGCTGCACCATCGCGAGCGACGGCGGCGCGAGGTCGGCGTGCGCCTGCTGCTCCCGCAGGATGCGCTCGACGCGCTCGGCCTCGCGCACGATGACCTCGGCGCATTCGCGCGCGGCGCCCTCCGGCAGCTCGCGCACCAGCCGGTCGGCGAACGCGCGCACCGACACGCACGGCTTGAGCGCGGCGCGGCTCGCGTCGGCTGTCAGCTCGCCGAGCGCGGCGAGCGACTCGCGCCGCCGCGCGTAGCGGGTGGCGTCGCGCTCGCGGCGCTCGGCGTCGCGCAGCTCGCGGAACCGCCGCGCCTGCTCGAGCGCGAGCCCGATCACGTTCGCGATCGCGCCCAGGTACTCGCGCTCGGCGCGCGCGATCGCGAGCGGCCGCGCGCCGCCGTGCACCGACCACACCCCGAGCGCGCCGACCGCGCGCCCGTATGCTTCGATCGGCCACACCGAGAACGCCGCGATCTCCGCGGCCGCGGCGGCGGGCAGCAGCATCTCGTCGGTCGCCGGCGACGCGGTGCGCGGCCGCCCGGCCTCGAGCGCCGCCTGCACCACGGGCACGAGCGCGCGGCCGTGCCGCTCGCGCGCACCGGACGGCCCGTGCGACAGCTCGAGCGTCGAGGCGCCGTCCTCGCCCACCGTCCAGATCGCGGCCGCATCGGCGCCCGTGCGCTCCGCGGCGCGGCGCGTCGCGAGGTGCAGCACCTCGACCAGGTTGCGCGGCGACATCACCGCCTCGGACAGCTCGAGCAGCGCGCCCGCCTGCACCGTGCGGCGGTCGAGCTGGAGCGCCCGGTCGTGCGCCTCGAGCGCGACGCGGACCGCTTCCCACATCGCACGCAGCCGCGCGGCGCCCGCGACGTCGTCGTCGCGGAACTCGGCGATGACGAGGCCGTACTCGACGCCGCCCGCCCGCAGCGGCAACGCGGCATGGCCGCGCGCCTCCGCCCACGGCAGGCCGGTGGCGAGCGACTCGCCCATCGCGGCGCGGCCCTCGCGCCACGCGCGGCACGTCGCCACGTCGAACACGTCGAAGTCCCACGCGAGCGGCGCCACGGCGGGCCCGGGCGTCGCGGCGTCCACGTCGCCGCGGCACGCGTCGAGCCAGTCGCGGAACGTCACGGGCGGCGCCGGCGCGGGCAGCCGCGTGATGCGCTCGAACACCTCGGTGAACGCGTCGCGCCTGAGCACGTGTGCGACCGATGCGCCGAGGCCGTCCGGGTGCACGGCGGCGGCGGCGACGACGCGTGCGAACTCGGGCGTGTCGCGCGCCGCGAGCAGCGCCTGGATCAGCGCCAGCTCGGCGGGAACGTGAGCGGTGTCGGCGGAACGGGCGCGGCGGGGACGCGGCGAGTCGGGCATGGGGGTTCCGTGGGCCGGCGTCCCGGAGCCATTCCGGGCACGCGGCCGTCACCCTCCCTCAGCGCAACGCTCGTGCCCGCCACCACCGCCGCGGGCCCTGCGGCGAAACGCGAACCCGGATCGTGCGACCGCTGTAAGTCGTGATCCGGCAACCGGTCCGATCGGGCGCCTCGCACCGTGCATGAGCCCCGGCCCGCCCCCGCCGCGGGGCCTCGGGGCACCGCACCCGGCCGCGGGGCGAGCGGCCCCAGGGCCCCCGGCTAGCGGGCGGCGACAGGCGCCGCCCGCAGCAGCGCGAGCAGGTCGTCGGGCGGGCGGACCGGGCGGTCGCCCGCGCCCATGTAGCAGTGCTCGGTCGCGCCGAACGCGAGCAGCTCCTCGTCGCCGCCGCGCAGCACGCGGTAGCCGAACCGCACCGAGGCGCGCGCCAGCTGCTCGACGCCGGTGGCGATCACGACCTCGTCGTCGTAGCGCGCGGGCTTCAGGTAGCGCACCGACGCCTCGAGCACCGGCAGCCGGATGCCGCGCTCCTCGATCGAGCGGTACGTGGTGCCGAGCGAGCGCATCATCTCGGCGCGGCCGATCTCGAACCAGCGGAGGTAATTGCCGTAGTACGCGAACCCCATTTGGTCCGTGTCGCCGTAGCGCACGCGGATCGTGAATCGGTGCACGTCGCCCTCCTCCTGCCTGGACTCTTCATGAGCCCGCCGCCTGCAACCGCGATCTGTACGCCATTCGCGGCGTCGCAGATGCCGATCGCATCCTCGGAGTGTCACCGACACGCCTGCGGTGCGATCGGCATCTGCTCCTTGCGACTGACGCACATCTCGCGGTTTCGGCTGGCGGTTCATGAAGAGTCCAGGCTGCCCCGCGCCGCGCGGTCACGCCGCGGGCGGCTGCGTCTTCCACCGCCGGTGGAGCCAGAACCACTGGTGCGGCGCGCGCCGCACCCACGCTTCGAGCCGCGCCGTGTGCCACGCCGTGAGCCGCTCGACGGCTTCGCCCGCCGCGGCGCCGGCGCCGCGCTCGCCGGGGTCGTGCGGCGGCTCGATCTCCAGGTCGTGCCGGCCGTCGGCGCCGCGCACGCCGAACCCCATCACGATCGGCGCGCCGGTCGCGAGCGCGATGCGCGCCGGGCCGACGGGCGTGCTCGCCGGCCGGCCGAGGAACGGCACGAACACGCCCGTGCGCCGCGCGTCCTGGTCGGCGAGCATCGCGACCCAGCGGCCGGCGCGCAAGGCGCGGTAGATGTCGCGCACGCCTTCGTCGGCGCGCAGCGTTCCGACGCCGGCGGCGGCGCGGCGCCCGGTCAGCCAGGCGTCGACGCGGGCGTTGCTGAGCGGGCGCACGACGAAGTCGACCGGGTGGATGCGGCCGAGCGCGGCGCCGAGCAGCTCGAAGTTGCCGAAGTGCCCGGTCATCAGGATCACGCCGCGGCCGCGCGCCGCCGCCGCCTCGAGGTGCTCGGCGCCGCGCACCTCGCACACTTCGCCGGGCGCCGCGTGCACGAGCTCGGGCAGCCGCGCGTACTCCGAGGCGATGCGGCCGACCTCGCGGTAGTGGTCGCGCACGATCCGCGCGCGCTCGGCCGCGTCCCAGCCGGGCACGACGCGCGCGACGTTGTCCTCGGCGACGCGGCGTCGCACCCCGGCGGCGTGCAGCGCATCGCCGAGCCGCGCGCCGGTGGCGAGCGCGGCGCGCCACGGCAGCGCGCCGAACCCGCCCGCGACCGCGCGCGCGAGCAGCAGCTCCATCAGGTGCATGCTCGCGCGCACGTGCATGCTCGCGCGACGGCTCACGACGTCGCGCGCGCGGTCCAGCGCGCGCCCGCGTGCGCCGCCGCGAGGCCCGACCACTCGAGCTCGACGAGCAGCGCGAGCGCCTCGCCGGGCGCGAGCCCGGCGCGCGTCGCGAGCACGTCGACGGTGCGCGGCTCGCGGTCGAGCGCCGCGGCGAGCCGCGCGGCGGGCGTCGCGGCGACCGTGCTGCCGGCGACGCGCGCGCGGCGCGATACGCGCGACGTGCCGGCCGGCGCGGCGATCGCGGCGAGCACGTCGGCGGCGCCCTCGCACACGCGTGCGCCACGGCGCAGCAGCGCGTGGCAGCCGCGGCTCGATGCGCGGTCGACGTCGCCCGGCACCGCGAGCACCGGGCGGCCGAGCCGCCGCGCGGCGGCCGCGGTCGACAGCGCGCCGCTCCGCTCCGCGGCCTCGACCACGACGGTGGCGGCCGACAGCGCGGCGATCAGCCGGTTGCGCTGCAGGAACCGCACGGCGCGCGGCGCGACGCCGCGGTCCCACTCGGCGACGAGCGCGCCGCGCGCGGCGATGCGCGCGGCGAGCGGCGCGTGCTCGGGCGGCGTCACGCGATCGAGGCTGCCGGGCAGCACCGCGACGGTGCGCCCGCCCGCGGCGAGCGCGCCGTCGTGCGCGGCCGCGTCGATGCCGCGCGCGAGCCCGCTCGCGACAACGTAGCCGAGCCGCGCGAGGTCACCGGCCAGCCGGTGGGCGACCCCGCGGCCGTACGCGGTCGCCGCGCGCGCGCCGACGATCGCGATCCACGGCGCGTCCGGCCAGGCGCCGGCGACGTACAGCGCCTCGCACGGCGGGTCGACCGAGGCGAGTGATGGGGGCAGCGTGGCGCCGCGGAGCGCGAGCGTGGCCTCAGGCATCCCCGCCGCGGGGCTTCGGGGGCGGCGTGCCGGTGATGACTTCCCATTCGACGCCGTCCTCGGTCGCGACCACCGCGTGGTGGTCGTCGCTCAAGTCGCTCGCGTCCTCGACCGACATCAGGTCATCGCTCTTCAGGAACTTGCGCAGCCGCTCGCCCAGCGCGTGGTCGCGCGACTGCAGGTCGTCGAGCCGCGCCGCGCGCTGGTCGGGCGCCATCCGGTGGAGCGCGTGCGCCAGCCGGATCGCGCCACGCTGCTGGCCGATCGCGAGCAGCGCCTCGAGCGCCGCCGCGCCGACCGTGTGGTTGGCGTCCGCGGTCAGGTCGAACAGCGCGGGAGCGGCGTCGCCGTCGCCGATGCGGCCGATGATCCGCGCCGCGCTCGTGCGCGTGAACCACAGGCCCTGCGCGAGCAGCGGCAGCAGCGCGCGCGACGCGCGGCGGCCGAGCCGCACGAGCGCCGCCTCGGCGAGGTCGCGCAGGTACCACGATTCGTCGCGCAGGCACTCGACCAGCTCCGCGATCGCGGCGTCGTCGCCGCGCAGCTCGAGCTCGCGCACCGCCTCGCGCTTGGCCGCGAGCGAGCGGGTGTTGAGCGCGTCCCAGGTCTTGCCGGGCTTGTCGTCGTTCGTCATCGTCGGTCCGTCCCGGCTTCGGGTGCGGTGTGTTCGTCCTGCCCCGACGGATCGCCGGGTGCTTCGTCGGGCGCCGGCGCGAGCCGCCGCCACAGCTGTTCGAGCAGCTCCGCGACGCCTTCGCCGCTGTGCGCGCTGATCGCCGTCTCGCCGGCCGCCCGGGCGCGTTCCACGAGCGCCACCCGATCCTCCGGCGACAGCACGTCGAGCTTCGTGAACACGCGCACGCGCGGCTTGGCCGCGAGCGCCGGACTATACTCCCTCAGTTCGCGTTCCACGAGCGCCACCTCGGCATCCGGGTCGGGTGACGACGCATCGGTCAGCAATGCGAGCACGCGCGTGCGCTCGATGTGGCGCAGGAACTGGAACCCGAGTCCCTTGCCCGCGTGCGCACCCTCGATCAACCCCGGGATGTCGGCGGCGACGAACTGCCGCTCGTCGTCGAGCTTGACGATGCCGAGCCCCGGCTCGAGCGTGGTGAACGGGTAGTCCGCGATCTTCGGCCGCGCGCGCGACACGCGCGCGAGCAGCGTCGACTTGCCGGCGTTCGGCAGGCCGACGAGTCCGACGTCGGCGATCAGCTTGAGCTCGAGCTCGAGCGTGCGCTCCTCGCCCTCCCCGCCCGGGTCCGCGCGCCGCGGCGCCTGGTTGGTCGACGTGGCGAACTGCGAGTTGCCGCGGCCGCCACGGCCGCCGCGCGCGACGCGCAACCCCTCGCCGCCCGCCATCAGGTCGCCGAGCACCTCGCCGGTGTTCGCATCGCGCACGACGGTGCCGGACGGCAGCCAGACGATGACGTCCGCACCGTTCTTCCCCGTGCGGTTGTTGCCGCTGCCCGCGCCTCCCGGCTGCGCGCGGTAGCGGCGCGTCTCGCGGCAGTCGAGCAGCGTGCGCACGTGCGGGTCGACCTTGATCCACACGTCGCCGCCGCGGCCGCCGTCGCCGCCGTCGGGGCCGCCCTTCGGCACGTACTTCTCGCGCCGGAAGCTCACGCACCCGGCGCCCCCGCGCCCGGACGCCACCTCGATCTTCGCCTGGTCGATGAACACGATCCGTCCTTCCCTACTGTCCGGTCCCGGACACCATCGCGAGCACGCCGCCGCCACGCCACGCCGCGATGGCGGGCGGGTCCAGCACCGGCACGAGCGACACCTGCGAGCCGCACGTGAGGTTGCGCACGCCGACCGCCGTGTCGCCGGGCTCGGGCAACCGCGGGATCTCGAGCTCCTCGCCCGCCTGCGCGACGCGCGGCGCGGCCGCGCGCACCGCGAGCGGCAGCACGCCGGCGAGCGCGAGCGCGCGCGCGAACCCCGGCGCGAACGAACGCGCCAGCACGAGCGCCACTCCGCCGCGGCGCAGCGACCACGCGGCTTCGTCGGCCGCGTCGCCGCCGCCGAAGTTGCGGCCGGCGACGATCGCGCCGCGCGCGCCGCCGCCCGCCTGCGCCATCCACGCGCGGTCGTGGCCGGGGAACAGTCCCGCGACCGGATCGTCGAGCACTTCGCGGCGCCCGCGCGCGCTGCGCGACACGACGCGCTCCGCCGGCCAGTCGTCGCCGACCACGATCCACACCACGACGCGCAGCGACTCGCCCGGCGGCGCGGGCGCCTCGGCGTACGCGCGCGGCGCCTCGCCCCCCGCCGCGGCGAACGGCTGCGGCGGTTGCGGTCGCGCCGCGGCCGGGCGCGGCCGGCGCGCGGGCCGCGCGGCGGCATCGAGGTCGGAGCGCGGGTCGGCGATGCCGCCGGCGAGCGCCGAGGCGGCGCACACGAGCGGGTTCGCGAGCCACGTCGCCGGCTCGCGGCCGGCGTCGCCGGCGCCGCAGCCGAGCCACGTGCCCGCCGCGCGGCCGCCGGCCGGCGCGCCGAGCGTGACGCCCGCGGCCGCGAGCGCATCGGCGTCGGCCGCGAGCGCATCCGCGAACGCGGCGGTGCCGGGCGCGACCACGGCGGTGAGCCCGTGCGCCACGCGGCGGCCGGCGAGCGGCGCGAGCCACGCGGCGACGTCGTCCTCGTCCGCGTACGGACCGATCTCGACGCCGGCGAGCGGGTGCGCGAGCACATGGCGCAGCGGCCGCGCGAATGCCGCGTCGGCGCCCGGCGCGACGAGCGGCTCGAGTGCGTCGAGGTCGAGCTCGAGGCGCGGCGCGACGGGCGCGCCCGACGGCCGCAGCTCGCGCCAGTCGGCGTCGCGGCCCCACCCGCGCAGCGCCTCGCGCGTCGTGTCGTCCGACGGGAACAGCACGTGCGCCGCGCCGGCGCGCACGAGGATGCACGCGAACGCGATCCGGTCGCCGATGCCGAGCGCCGCGACGCCCGCGCCATCGACCTCGATCACCGCACCGCTCCACGCCCGCGGGTCGGTGCGCGACGCAAAGCCGAGCGCGGCGTCCACGCCGCCGGCGGCCGGCGGCAGGCTGCCGGCCAGCACGAGCGCGACCGTGCGCGGGCCCGGCGTGCGCGGGTGCCCGCCGCACATCAGCGCCGCCGCCTCGAGCGGGGTCACCGGCCACACCGCGGCGCCGAACGCGCCCGCGGCAGCGGCGTCGATCCCGCACGCGGCGACCAGCCGGTGCGGCGCCGCCAGCGCCTCGCGGTACGCCGGCTCGCACGCGCCCGCGACGGGCGCGAGCACTGGCACGCCGAGCCGCGCGGCGCGCTCGAGCAGCTCGCGGTCGTCATCGCCGACGGGCGCCTGCGCCGCGAGCGGCCGCTCCCACCACGCGATCGTGCGCACTGCCGCCGGCGCGCCGCGCAGCGCCGCGTCCGCGAGCCGCAGCACGAACGCCGTGTCCGCCGGGCCGACGAGCAGCACGTCGGGGCGCGGCGGCGGCACGAGCCGGCCGCTGCCCGCGCGGTGCGCGTCGACGATCTGGGCGTACACGCTCATCGTCCGGCGTGCGAACGCAACGTCACTCGGAGCCGCCCGACTTCTTGGGCCTGCCGCCGGACGAGCCGCCCGAGGACGAGCCGCCGGAGGACGAGCCGCCCGACGACGATCCGCCGATCGACGACGAGCCACCGGACGACGAGCCACCGGACGACGAGCCACCGGACGAGCTGCCGCCGGTCGATGCGCCGCCCTTGTCCTGCTTCGCCTTGTCCTTGTAGCCCTTCGAGCGGTAGTCGGTGATGTAGAAGCCCGAGCCGTGGAACAGCAGGCCGGCGCCCCCGGAGGGCACGCGCACGGCAGTCGATCCGCACTCCGGGCACAGCTTCGGCGTGTCGTCGGTGATGCTGTGGAACAGTTCG
>Ga0070670_100004325_pt1 | contig 11887 bp, 9 predicted proteins | sample KBSS63metaG_FD_64665 | JGI IMG/M metagenome (GOLD analysis project Ga0070670, IMG submission 64665) | Switchgrass rhizosphere microbial communities from Kellogg Biological Station, Michigan, USA - KBS S6-3 metaG | ecosystem: Host-associated > Plants > Roots > Rhizosphere > Soil ... | reverse complement strand
CAGGTGGTGCTGCTCAACGCCGGCCGGATCGAGCAGGACGCGCCGCCCGCCGAGCTCTATGCCCGGCCCGCCTCGGTGTTCGCGGCCCGCTTCATCGGCACGCCGCCGATGAACGTCGTCGCCGCGCCGGGCCGGCCCGGCCTCGCCCTCGGCGTGCGGCCCGAGCACGTGCGCCTGGTCGAGAGCGGCGGTCTGCCCGCCCTCGTGCAGAGCGCCGAGTACCTCGGCGCCGACACCGTCGTCATGTGCACGACATCGACCGGCGCGACGATCGGCGAGACGCTCGCCGCGCGCCTGCCCGGCCGCCACGAGCTCGCCGAAGGCACGCCGGTGCGGCTCGCCTGGTCCGACGCCGACAGCCACCTGTTCGATGCCGCGACGGGCCTGCGCCTGCGCGACGCCGTTCCCGTTTCCGTTCCCGCCTGACCCGATTTCCCGAGGAGACACACCCCATGAGAAAAGCCCTGTTCCCGATCGCCCTCGCCGCCGCGGCGCTCACGCTCGCCGTGTCCGCGCAGGCCCAGAAGGTCACCGAGGTGAACTTCTACTATCCGGTCGCCGTCGGCGGCCCGGTCACCAAGACGATCGACCAGATGGCGGCGGACTTCGGCAAGGAGAACCCGGACATCAAGGTCAATCCGATCTACTCGGGCACCTACCAGGAGAGCATCGTCAAGGTGCTCACCGCCACCAAGAGCGGCAAGCCGCCGCAGCTCGCGGTGCTGCTCTCGACCGACATGTTCTCGCTGATCGACGAGGACGCGATCGTGCCGATCGACGACGTCGCCAAGAGCGCCGAAGACAGGAAGTGGCTCGACGGCTTCTACAAGAGCTTCATGCTGAACAGCCGCACCGGCGGCAAGACCTGGGGCATCCCGTTCCAGCGCTCGACGATCGTCCTCTACTGGAACAAGGACGCGTTCAAGGAGGCGGGGCTCGATCCCGAGAAGGGCCCGGCGAGCTGGGACCAGATGGTCGAGTTCGCGAAGAAGCTGACCAAGACCGATGCGAGCGGCAACGTCACGCAGTGGGGCGTGAAGATTCCCTCCTCGGGCTTCCCGTACTGGCTGTTCCAGGGCCTGACGACGCCGAACGACGCCATCCTCATGAACGAGGCCGGCACCGAGACCTACTTCGACAAGCCCGCGGTGATCGAGGCGCTGCAGTACTGGGTCGACCTCTCGGCCAAGCACAAGGTCATGCCCGCCGGCGTGATCGAGTGGGGGACGACGCCGAAGGACTTCTTCGAGAAGAAGGCGGCGATGATCTGGACGACCACCGGCAACCTCACCAACATCCGCACCAACGCCACCTTCCCGTTCGGCGTGGCGATGCTGCCGGCGAAGAAGCACCCGGGCAGCCCGACCGGTGGCGGCAACTTCTACATCTTCGCCAAGACGACGCCCGCCGAGCAGGCGGCGGCGCTGAAGTTCGCGAAGTGGGCGACGGCGCCGCAGCGCGCGGCGCAGTGGAGCATCGCCACCGGCTACGTCGCCGTCACGCCGGCGGCGTGGGACACGCCGGAGATGAAGAAGTACGCGCAGGACGTGCCGCAGGCGCTGGTCGCGCGCGACCAGCTCCAGTACTCGGTCGCCGAGCTCTCGACGCACGACAACCAGCGCGTCACGACCGCGCTCAACAACGGCCTGCAGGCGGCGCTCACCGGCGCCAAGCCGCCCGCCGACGCGATGCGCGACGCGCAGCGCGAGGCGACGCGGCTGCTGAAGGACTTCAAGAAGTAGGGCGGCGGCGGTGCGACGTCCCGGCGCCGTCACCCCCTGGCTCCTGCTCCTGCCCGCGCTGGCGCTGCTCGCCGCGTTCACGCACTGGCCGGCGCTGGCGACGCTCTGGCACAGCGCGATGTCGACGCCGAAGAAGGCGCGCCCGTCGCGCTTCGTCGGCCTCGACAACTACCGCGCCATGGTCGAGGACGACGTGTTCTGGCAGGCGCTCTGGAACAACGTCATCTTCGCCGCGGGCACGATTCCGCTCTCGATCGCGCTGGCGATCGCGATGGCGCTCTGGGTCAACGGCCGCATCCGCGGCCGCGGGTTCCTGCGCCTCGCGTACTTCACGCCGACGGTCCTGCCGATGATCGCGGTGGCCAACATCTGGCTCTTCTTCTACACGCCGCAGTACGGCCTGCTCGAGCAGGTGACGCAGGCGCTCGGCCTGCCGAGCCACAACTGGCTCGGCGACAAGTCGACGGTGCTCGGGGCGATGATCGTGGTCGCGATCTGGAAGGAGGCCGGCTTCTTCATGATCTTCTACCTCGCCGCGCTGCAGGGCATCTCGCCCTCGCTCGCCGAGGCCGCGGCGCTCGAGGGCGCCTCGCGCGGGCAGTACTTCCGCCGCGTCCTCTTTCCGCTCCTGATGCCGACGACGCTGTTCGTGCTGATCAACGCGCTCATCAACTCGGTGCGGATGGTCGACCACATCTTCGTCATGACCCGCGGCGGCCCGGACAACGCGAGCACGCTGCTGCTCTACTACATCTACCAGGTCGGCTTCAGCTTCTGGGACTCGGGCTACGCGGCGGCGCTCACCGTCGTCGTGCTGATCGTGCTGGCGCTCGTCGCGGTGCTGCAGTTCGGCGTCCTCGAGCGGCGCATCCACTACCGCTGAGCCGACGATGAGCGCGCCGACCGCCTCGTCCCCGCCGCCCGCGTTCGGCGCGTCGCCGGCATCGCACGCGCTCGAGACCGCGGCCGCCTGGCTGCTCGGCCTGCTCTGGATCCTGCCGCTCGCCTACGCGGTGTGGACCGCGTTCCATCCTTCCGCGTACTCGACCCGGTTCGACCCCGGCGCGCCGCTGACGCTGCAGAACTTCGTCAACGCCTGGCACGCCGCGCCGTTCGCCCGCTACTTCCTCAACACGACGCTGCTGGTGACGATGGTGCTCGCGGCGCAGCTCGTCCTCGGCACGCTCGCCGCGTACGCCCTGGCGCGTTTCGAGTTCCGTGGTCGCGACCTCGTGTTCGCGCTGATCCTGCTGCAGCTGATGGTGATGCCCGACGTGCTGATCGTCGAGAACTACCGGACGATGAACGCGCTCGGCCTGCGCGACACGATCGTCGCGATCGGCCTGCCCTACTTCGCCTCGGCGTTCGGCATCTTCCTGCTGCGCCAGACCTTCAAGACGGTGCCGCGCGAGCTCGACGACGCGGCGCGCGTCGAGGGCGCGAACGCGATCCAGGTGCTGTTCAGGGTCTACGTGCCGCTCGCCCGGCCGGTGTATCTCGCCTACGCGCTCGTCTCGGTGAGTTACCACTGGAACAACTTCCTCTGGCCGCTCATCGTCAGCAACTCGGTCGAGACGCGGCCGCTCACCGTCGGCCTGCAGGTGTTCTCGTCGACCGACCAGGGCGTCGACTGGTCGATCATCACCGCCGCCACGCTGATGACCTCGGCTCCCCTGCTCGTCGGCTTCCTGCTGTTCCAGCGGCAGTTCGTCCAGTCGTTCATGCGCGCCGGCATCCGTTGATCGCCGCGCCGCTTCGCCGGATTCGTCTTTCGCACTGCCCCTAGAGGCAATAGACAGCCGCAGGCCCGCCTTCCAAAGTAGCCGCACGCAGAGAGGTTGCGCGCCGGAATTCGGTCGCGATCGAGGTGTTCACGGCAGAAGGCGACTGACATGGCAACCCAGCAAGCGTCGACAGACGATCGTTCGCAAACGGCATGGCGCGGCTTCGCCGCGGGGGACTGGCAGCGCGGCGTCGACGTCCGCGACTTCATCCAGCGCAACTACAAGCCCTACGAGGGCGACGGCGCCTTCCTCGCCGGCCCGACCGCGCGCACCACGGGCCTCTGGAAGACGCTGCAGCCGCTCTTCGCCAGGGAGCGCGAGAAGGGCGTTCTCGACGTCTCGCAGGTGCCCTCGAGCATCCTCGCTCACGCGCCGGGCTACATCGACAAGGGCAACGAGATCATCGTCGGCCTGCAGACGGATGCGCCGCTCAAGCGCGCGATCATGCCGTTCGGCGGCTGGCGGGTCGTCGCGGCGAGCCTCGAGTCGTACGGCTACACGCCCGACGAGCGCATCGGCGAGATCTTCACGAAGTACCGCAAGACGCACAACGACGGCGTCTTCGACGCCTACACCGCCGACATCAAGAAGGCGCGCTCGTCGGGCATCGTCACCGGCCTGCCCGACGCCTACGGCCGCGGCCGGATCATCGGCGACTACCGCCGCGTCGCGCTCTACGGCGTCGATTTCCTGATCGCCGACAAGACGCGCGAGAAACAGGAGCTCGACGACCGCCACTCCACCGAGGAGGTGATCCGCCTGCGCGAGGAGCTCGCCGAGCAGATCCGCTCGCTCAAGGAGCTCAAGCAGATGGGCTCGAGCTACGGCTTCGACATCTCCAAGCCCGCGAGCAACGCCCGCGAAGCGGTGCAATGGACCTACTTCGGCTACCTCGCCGCGCTCAAGCAGCAGAACGGCGCGGCGATGTCGGCGGGGCGCCTGTCCACGTTCTGGGACGTCTACTTCGAGCGCGACCTGCGCGAAGGCACGCTGAGCGAAGCCCAGGCGCAGGAAATCATCGACGACCTGGTCATCAAGTGGCGGATCGTGCGCTACCTGCGCGCGCCGGAATACAACCAGCTCTTCTCGGGCGACCCGGTCTGGGTGACCGAGGTGGTGGGCGGCATGGGCGAGGACGGGCGCACGCTCGTCACGAAGAGCGCGTTCCGCATGCTGCACACGCTCTACAACCTCGGCCCGGCGCCCGAGCCCAACCTCACGGTCTTCTGGTCGACCAGCCTGCCCGAGGGCTTCAAGCGCTTCGCGATCAAGGTCTCGATCGACACCAGCTCGATCCAGTACGAGTCCGACGACCTGATGCGGCCCAAGTTCGGCGACGACTGCGCGATCGCCTGCTGCGTCTCGGCGATGAAGGTCGGCAAGCAGATGCAGTTCTTCGGCGCCCGGGTCAACCTGCCGAAGACGCTGCTCTACGCGCTCAACGGCGGCCGCGACGAGATCAGCGGCGACCAGATGGGGCCCAAGCTGCCGGCGATCACCGGCGACCTCCTGACCTACGACGAGGTCATGAAGCGCTTCGATCCGATGCTCGACTGGCTGGCGAAGACCTACGTCAACGCCCTGAACATCATCCACTACATGCACGACAAGTACTGCTACGAAGCGGTCGAGATGGCGCTGCATGACCGCGACGTGATCCGCACGATGGCGTGCGGCATCGCCGGCCTCTCGCACACGGCCGACAGCCTGTCGGCGATCAAGTACGCGAAGGTGAAGCCGGTCCGCGACGAGCGCGGCCTGATCGTCGATTTCGAGACGCAGGGCGACTTCCCCTGCTTCGGCAACAACGACGACCGCGTCGACGACATCGCCAAGCTGCTCGTCACGACGATGATGAACAAGATCCGCAAGTTCCCGACCTACCGCGACGCGGTGCACACGCAGTCGGTGCTGACGATCACGTCGAACGTCGTCTACGGCAAGAAGACGGGCACGACGCCCGACGGTCGCCGCCTCGGCGAGGCGTTCGCCCCCGGCGCCAACCCGTCGAACGGGCGCGACACGCACGGCGCCCTGGCGGCGCTGCTGTCGGTCGCCAAGATCCCGTACGACGACGCCGAGGACGGCATCTCGCTCACCCTCTCGGTCGTGCCCTCGGCGCTCGGCAACGAGAACGACCGGCTCGACCGCGGCGTCTCCGCGCTCGACGCGTACTTCGGCAGCGGCGGCTTCCACGTCAACGTCAACGTGCTGAACCGCGAGACGCTGCAGGACGCGATGAAGCATCCGGAGAACTATCCGCAGCTGACGATCCGCGTCTCGGGCTACGCCGTGAACTTCGTCAAGCTGAGCAAGGAGCAGCAGCAAGACGTCATCAACCGCACCTTCCACGGGTCGCTGGGGGCGCGCGCGTGACGTCGCGCCGCGCCGAGGCCAGCCGGTGAGCGAGCCGCGCACCGGCAGCCGCTACGAGCTGCAGCTCGACTCGGCGAGCCGCGCCGAGCGGAAGAGCGAGCCCGACTACTACGCGATCCACGCCGCCGACATCGAGGAGATTCCCGAGGCGGAAGACCTCGTCGGCTACGTCCACTCGTACGAGGTCGGCAGCACGGTCGACGGGCCCGGCCTGCGCTTCGTCGCCTTCCTCACCGGCTGCCTGCTGCGCTGCCAGTACTGCCACAACCCGGACACCTGGCACAAGCGCAACGGCCACCCGGTGAAGCTGTCGAAGGCGATGGCGACGATCGGCAAGTTCGCCAAGGTCCTCAAGCTCGCCAAGGGCGGGATCACGCTGTCGGGCGGCGAGCCGATGGTGCAGAAGCCGTTCATGGCGCAGGTCTTCCGCCGCTGCAAGGAGCTCGGCCTGCACACCTGCCTCGACACCGCGGGCCGGCTCGGCGAGCGGATGACCGACCGGGAGATCGCCGACGTCGACCTGCACCTGCTCGACATCAAGTCGGGCGACCCCGAGATCTACAAGACGATCACCAACCAGCCGCTGCAGCCGACGCTCGACTACGCGCGGCGCCTCTCCGACATGGGGCGGCCGATGTGGATCCGCTACGTCCTCGTGCCCGGGCTGAGCGACGGCGTCGACAACGTGCAGAAGGTCGCCGACTTCTGCGCCGGCCTGAAGACCGTGCAGCGGGTCGAGGTGCTGCGCTTCCACCAGCTCGGCAGCGACAAGTGGGACCGGCTTGGCCTCGACTACGCGCTCCGGGAGACCGAAGCGCCCGACGCGGAGCTCAGCGAGCGCGTGCGCGGCCAGTTCCGCGAGCGCGGCCTCACCGTGTACTAGCGCGGTCACGGCCCCTTCGGCGACCGCGAAGAACGACAACGACCGGGAGACGCACAGCGTGGATTACGTCAGGACCCTTCTCGAGCAGCAGCCGCTGATGGCGCTGTTCCTCACGATCGCCCTCGGCTACCTGGTCGGCGAGATCAACGTGAAGGGCTTCTCGCTCGGCGTCGGCGCGGTGCTCTTCGTCGCCCTGGCGATCGGCTGGTTCGCGCCGAAGTCGGCGCCGGCGCCGATGGTCGGCACCCTCGGCCTCGCGCTTTTTCTCTACGCCGTCGGCGTGCAGTACGGCAAGCAGTTCTTCACCGGCCTCACCAGCCCGGCCGGCCGGCGCGCCAACATGATCGCGCTGATCGGCGTCGCCGCGGCGGGCGCGGCGAGCATCCTGATCGCCCTGTCGATGGGCAACATCGGCCACGCGCTCGGCCTCTTCGCCGGCTCGGGCACGAGCACGCCGACGCTGCAGGCGGCGATCGCCACGCTCGGCAACGACGATCCGGCGGTCGGCTATTCGGTGTCGTATCCGTTCGGCGTCGCCGGGCCGATCCTCTTCCTCTACGTCTTCTTCATGGTGATGAAGCCGAAGGTCGAGTCGGGCGCCGGATCGGGCCTCGAGATGCTCGAGATCGCGCTTCGCAACCCGAGCCACTTCGGCAAGACGATGGGCGAGGTGATGAGCACCTTGCCGCCGCAGACCAAGATCGTCGCCCTGCGCACCGGCCACCAGAACCAGCCCGCGTCGCACGGCCACGTCGTCGCCGAGAACGACATCGTCCTCGTCGTCGGGCCGACGAAGGAGGTGCTCGAGCAGGCGCGCAAGAGCCTGGGCGAGGCGGCGCCCGGCACCGTCGTCAAGGACCGCAGCGACCTCGACTACCTGCGCGTCTTCGCCTCGAAGCCGAGCATCGTCGGCCGGGCGATCGGCGACCTCGAGCTGCCCGCGAAGAAGGGCGTCGTCGTCGCCCAGGTCCGCCGCGGCGACGCCAACATCCTGCCGCGTCCCGACCTGGTGCTCGAGTTCGGCGACCGCGTCGGCCTGCTCGCGCACCGCGACGACTTCGCCGCGCTCGGCAAGTACTTCGGCGATTCGATCAAGGGCACGGCCGAGTTCAGCTACATCTCGATCGGCCTCGGCATGGCGCTCGGCTTTCTGCTCGGCGCGATCCAGCTGCCGCTGCCGATGATCGGCAAGCTCTCGATCGGGCTCTCGGGCGTGCTGATCGTCGCCCTCGTGCTCGGCATGCGGCGCCGCACCGGCGGCATGAACTGGACGATCCCGCTGTCGGCGAACCTCGTGCTGCGCAACCTCGGCCTGACGCTCTTCCTGGCCCAGGTCGGCATGTCGTCGGGGCCGAAGTTCGCCGCCACCGTGACGCAGAGCGGCCTGCTGATGCTCGGCCTCGGCGCGCTCGTGCTCGTCGCGCTGGTGCTGCCGATCATGGTGCTGGGCCTGTGGGTCTACAAGCTGCCGTACGACGAGGTCGCGGGCATCGTCGCCGGCGCCTGCGGCAATCCGGCGATCCTCGCCTACGCCAACAAGCTGACGCCGACCGAGCGGCCCGACATCGGCTACGCGATGATCTTTCCGGGCATGACGATCGCGAAGATCCTCTTCGTCGACATCGTTCCGGCGTTCTTCAGATGACCGTTCGCAACCGGCCGGCGCCCGGGGGCCGGCCTCTCGAGGAATGACATGGCCACCGCCAAGCACGAGAAGTACCAGCGCCTGATCGACACCTGCAAGTCGCTGCCGCCGACGCCGACGGCGGTCGCGCATCCGTGCGACGCGTCGTCGCTCGAGGGCGCGATGGGGGCGGCGAAGATGGGCCTCATCGTGCCCTTCCTGGTGGGGCCCGCGGCGCGCATCCGCGCGGTCGCCGCAGCGAGCGGCATCGACCTCGGCGGCGTCGAGATCGTCGATGCGCCGCACAGCGCCGCCTCGGCGACGGCCGCGGTGCAGCTCGTGCGCGAGGGCCGCGCCGAGGCGCTGATGAAAGGAAGCCTGCACACCGACGAGCTGATGGCCGCGGTGGTTCGCCGCGAGACGGGCCTGCGCACCGCGCGGCGCGTCAGTCACTGCTTCGTGATGGACGTGCCGGGCCGCGCCGAGGGCCTGATCATCACCGACGCCGCCGTGAACATCGCGCCCACGCTGGAGGAGAAGGCCGACATCCTGCAGAACGCGATCGACCTGGCGCATGCGATCGGCGTCGACGACGTGCGCGTCGCCATCCTGTCGGCGATGGAGACGATCAACGCCAAGGTGCCGTCGACGATCGAGGCGGCGGCGCTGTGCAAGATGATGGATCGCGGCCAGGTCACCGGCGCCTTGGTCGACGGCCCGCTCGCGCTCGACAACGCGATCGATCCCGAGGCGGCGCGCATCAAGAAGATCGATTCGCCCGTCGCCGGCCGCGCCAACGTCCTGCTCGTGCCCGACCTCGAGGCGGGCAACATGCTCGCCAAGAGCCTGACCTTCCTCGCCGGCGCCGACGCCGCCGGCATCGTCCTCGGCGCGCGCGTGCCGATCATCCTGACGAGCCGCGCCGATTCACAGCTGACGCGGCTCGCCTCGTGCGCGGTCGCGGTGCTCGTCGCCAAGGCGCGGCGCGACGCCGCCAAGGTGCTGGGGTAGCGCCGTGGCCGACGTCGTCCTCGTCCTCAACGCGGGCTCCTCTAGCCTGAAGTTCAGCGTCTTCGAGCTCGCCGGCGACGCGCTGACGCTGCAGCTCAAGGGCCAGATCGAGGGCATCGGCACCGCGCCGCGCTTCGCCGCCAAGGGCGCCGCCGGCGAGCCGCTCGGCAGCAAGGCGTGGGCGCCGGGCACTCCGCTCGGCCACGACGGCGCGATCGCCTACCTGATCGAGTTCCTGGGCCAGCGCCGCGGCGACTCGCGGCTGGTCGCGGTCGGCCACCGGGTGGTGCACGGCGGCCTCGACTACGCCCAGGCGGTGCGGGTCTCCCCCGCGGTGATCGAGAAGCTCGCGCGGCTCAGCTCGCTGGCGCCGCTGCACCAGCCGCACAACCTCGCGCCGATCGAGATCGTCGGCCGGATGCGGCCCGACCTGCCGCAGGTCGCCTGCTTCGACACCGCCTTCCACCGCGCCCAGCCCGAGGTGGCGCAGGCGTTCGCGCTGCCGCGGTCGATCACCGACCGGGGCGTCCGCCGCTACGGCTTCCACGGCCTTTCCTACGAATACATCGCCCACGTCCTGCCCGAGGTCGATGCCCGCGCAGCCGCCGGCCGCACCGTCGTCGCCCACCTGGGCAACGGCTCGAGCATGTGCGCGATGGTGGCGGGCAAGAGCGTCGCCAGCACGATGGGCTTCACCGCCGTCGACGGCCTGCCGATGGGCACGCGCTGCGGCAACCTCGACCCGGGCGTGCTGCTCTACCTGATGGACGAGCTCGGCATGGACGCGCGGGCGATCGAGACGCTGATCTACAAGCAGTCAGGCCTTCTCGGCGTCTCGGGCGTCTCGAGCGACATGCGGGCGCTGCTCGAAAGCGACGACGGGCGCGCCCGCTTCGCCATCGAGCTCTTCTGCTATCGCCTCGGGCGCGAGCTCGGCTCGCTCGCCGCGGCCGCCGGCGGCATCGACGCGCTCGTCTTCACCGCCGGCATCGGCGAGCACGCGCCGGCGATCCGCGAAAGCCTCTGCCGTCAGGCGGCGTGGCTCGGGGTGACGCTCGATCCGGCCGCCAACCAGGCCGGCGGGCCGCGCATCAGCGCCGCCGGCAGCGCCGTCTCGGCGTGGGTGGTGCCGACCAACGAGGAGCTGATGATCGCCCGCCACACCGTGGCGGTCGCGCACCGGGCGAGCCGATGAAGGCGGAAAGCGAGGAGTCGACATGAGCATCGCGATCGAGAACGCCGAGGGTAACGGGCCGCCCGCCGAGCACGGCCGCGCCGCGATCCTGCATCCGGTGGACCGGATCATGGAGCTGCTGTTCGGCCTGCTGATGGCGCTCAGCTTCACCGGCGCCTTGTCGGTCGCGCAGTCCGGGCGCACCGAGATCCGCGAGATGTTCGTCGCCGCGCTCGGCTGCAATCTCGCCTGGGGCATCGTCGACGCGGTGATGTACCTGATCCGCACCCAGGTCGATCGCGCGAAGGCGCTGGCGCTCCTGCGCGCGGTGCGCACCGCACCCGACGCGGCGTCGGGCCAGTCGCTGGTTGCCGGCCATCTGTCGCCGACGATGCGCGAGCTCGTCGCGCCGGCCGGGGTCGAGGCGATCCGCGGTCGCATCCTCGCCCGGCCCGAGCCGCCGGCGCGTGCCCGTCTCGAAGGCAGCGACTGGCTCGCCGCGCTGGCGATCTTCGTGCTCGTCGTCCTCGCGACCTTTCCGGTCGTGCTGCCGTTCGCGCTGATGAACGACGTCGGCGCGGCGAAGAACGTCTCGCGGGCGATCGCCCTCGGAATGCTCTTCCTCGCCGGCTTCGCGCTCGGCCGCTACGCGGGCTACGGCTCGTGGCGCGCCGCGTTCGCGATGGTGGTGCTCGGCACCCTGATGGTCGGCGTGATCCTGGCGCTCGGCGGATGAGCGCCGGGAGGCCGATCGCCATCGCGCTCGCGCTCGCCGCGGCGTCGAGCGCCTTCGCCGACGACGAAGCGGGCAGCGGGCGCCGCGCTGCCCCGCCTTCGAAGCCGTCGTGGGACTTCGCGCTCACCGCGTACCCGACGCAGGTGCGGCACGGCAACGACTACACCTCGGGGATCGCCGCGGCCGACCGCGGCCCGCTGCATCTCGAGGCGCGCGTCAACTACGAAGGCGTCGGCGCCCGCTCGGCGTTCGTCGGCTGGACCTTCTCCGGCGGCGAGGACGTCACCTGGGAGGTGACGCCGATCGTCGGCGGCGCCTGGGGCTCGACGCGCGCGTTCGTGCCCGGCTTCGAGGCGAGCGTGGCCTCGGGTCGCTTCGATTTCTACGTCGAGGCCGAGTACGTGCGCGACCACGGCGACCTGAACAGCAGCTACACCTATGCGTGGAGCGAGCTCGGCTTCAAGCCCGCGGAGTGGCTGCGCGCCGGGCTGGTCGCCCAGCGCACGCGCGCCTACGGCGGCGATCGCGACATCCAGCGCGGCCCGTTCGCCCAGCTC